>JAABUL010003454.1_pt1 | contig 23414 bp, 22 predicted proteins | sample 5559151 | NCBI WGS metagenome assembly JAABUL01 (sample SAMN10711876, study PRJNA513368) | rock metagenome | isolation source: Antarctica rocks | place: Antarctica: Victoria Land, Pudding Butte sud | reverse complement strand
CCTGATAGAGCACGAAGACGTACTTGACCTGCTGGCGCAGGCAGGCGACCACCGCGCTTTGAGAGGCGGTCGTGAGATCCGATTGGCAGGCCGACGGCACGGCCGCCCGGCTCACGATGGAGAGGTGAGAGGTAGCGTAGCCAACGCCGGAGCGCGCGAATGGCAGCAGCATGACCGCCCCACAGAGGAGCGCCGCCGTGGCGACAGGGGCACGCGAGAAACGTACACGCATGAAGTCTTCCCTTCCAACTACCGACAGAACCGCCGTGAACCTGGCGGCCGCTTTGATGATCTCGCGGGGCGGCGCCGCGCCGATGCCCCGGCGGCGACAGCCAACGCCGATCCTCCTTGAGTTGTATCATTGTACCACTCCGTGTGTGCTCTCGGTTGTGTTAAATTCCTGTTAAATCTTCCGAAAGCCGCCTCGTAGACACGCGATTGGATGGGCAGGACGAGGGTATGCGCGGACAGACGCCCTCACGAGGAGTATCATGCGAGGGGTAGATTACGGCGATAGATGGCCGCCTTTGGGCCTTCGAGGGGATGTACTATGCAATGGCGATATTTACGCAGCGGCGCGGCGATCGCGCTCGTCGCGTTGGCGCTCGGTGTGTCGGTGAGGACGATAGCGTGCGCGGATAGCCAAGACCCCGTTTATGCCCCGGCGGTCTCCGGTAGCGTCGTCCGGTTTTCGCTGGCCGGCGTCGAGCCCGACCTCGACCCGATTGATCGCATGATCATCTCAGTAACCCTACGCGACACGCGGCCGCCCGGCCATGCGTTACCCACCGGGACCTTGATCCTCTCTACCTACCTCGAAAACTTTCAACCCCAGACCACGCCCATCCTCCCCGACCTGCTCAACCAACAACGGGTGGCGACGAACCTTGGAGGCTTCCTGCAAGGGAAGGCGGCGCTCGTGACGCGCGCCGGGCAGGTCGCCTATCGTGGGAGCGTCCTGGCGGAAACGTTTCTAGACAATCAGGTGCGCATGATCGTGGATCTCCAGCGCGTCGGGGCCTCGCTCTCCGAGCAGGACGTGCGGCTGGCCGGCGCGTTGACGATGCGCAAAGGCTTGACGCTGGTAGGCGCGCTGCATGCCCTCGCGCCACTGACAGCAGCACAGATAGCGCCGTTGCGCGCGGCGCCGGGACGCTCCATGTCGTGGCAAGAGGTCGTGGCAGGTATGGCCGTGCGGTTCCCTCGGATGATGGGCACGGGCGGCGCGAACGCCGCTACGCCGACGCCACAACAGCAGCAGCCCTCCCTGACGGCGGTGGCAGGCCTGAGCGCGGCGCCCATGTATCGGACGGCGGGGAAAGCGGCTGCTGCACGGCCAGGCGGCGGTCCCGCCACGTTTCCCGTCGTGGACTCGGGTGCCGCAACGTTCACGGGCGGTATAGTCCTCATCGTCCTCGCGCTCACCTGGGGCGGCGTAGGCGGCCGGCCCTGGCGACGGTTCGTCCGGCAACGGCGCGCTCCTGGGAGCGTCCCCCCCAATACAACCCTGTCCGATTAAAATATGGCGCGCGGATCGGGGTGTAGGGGCGTATGGCGATACAGCCCTGTCTGATTAAAACATGGCGCGTGGATCGGGGTGTAGGGGCGTATCGCTACACGCCCGGCGGTTATGGGTCGGGCGACTTGGAGTTCGCCGGCATTCGCCGTCCAGTGGACATCTTTGTCGCGAACGCGGGCGTATGGCGATACGCCCCTACACTGCGGCAGGTAGGCCGCATTTTAATCAGACAGGACTGTATGGCGATACGCCCCTACACCCTATGTTATAGCGTTGGGCAATTTTATCAGACAGGGCTGCTTCCGATGGAGGTCGCCGATAGCGTGCGTGGCGCTCTGCCCCGACAACGTGCTAGCGGCGCTTAATGGCTGGCGCTCGTGAGACGGCTCACGGTCTGCCCCGTCGTACCGGGATTGTCCAGCATCAGGTCGCCCTGTGGCGTGATGTCCATCGAGTCGGGATCGACCTCGTTGAGCGTGACCGTGTGGTGTGTGGTCAGGTCCACCGCTTTTGCGTCGCCCATCACGACCGGCGTGACGGTGAGCATGCCGTTGTGCAGCACGGCCTTGTCGAGCGCGGAGCCCGTGTTGACGCCTGCCGCGTTAAGCGTGGGGTTGGACGCCGCGATAAATGTCATGCCGTGCATGAAGGCCAGGTCGTCGTAGCCGCCGCCGTGGGCCGCCTTTGGGAAACGGTAGGTAAGCAGGGCCCGCGTCGTCGGGTTGATCGTCGTGAGCAGCGCGTTAGCGTCCTCGTTGCTCGTCGCCCGGAGTAGCCCCGTGGACGGGTCGATGCGCAGCCCGTCGTTGTGGCCGGGAACGCTGAACGTCTGGACGACCCGACCCTGCAATGTATACTCGACCACGGTGCTCGACTTGTGGTTCCTCCCGTCCGGGTTGCCATTGTTCTGATAGCCGACGAACACATGCTGCGCGTTCGCCACGATGGAGTCGGGGTTGAAATAGGCCGCCATCCCCTTGGTGAACGCTGTCCCCTTAGCAAACGATGACACCCGCCTTGGAGACGTTGTAGGCCGTCTGCTTCTGTGGGCGGTTGGCGATGAGGTCTGACATCGAGGCGATGAGGATAATACTGCCGCCACGGCGCGTGATCATACTCCGCCCCGCGGCCTGCGCTCCCAGTGGCGCCTGCCGATACGTCACGAGCGCGGCCCCGTGTGGCAGGTCATTCACGCACGCTGGAAGAGCGGCGCCAACGCCGCATAGGTGTCCGTGTAGCGGGCATAGCCCTCGTCGTAGACGGCACGGGTCGATGGGTCGGGCTCGACGGTGCGCGTCTCGCGCACCATCTCCGCCGCGGCCGCGCGCAGATCCGGGTAGGCGCCTGCCCCTACCGCCGCGCACATCGCGGTACCCAGCGCGACGGCGTCGGGCGCGTCTGTCAGCGTCAGCGGCAAGCCGGCGACATCGGCCAGGATCTGTAGCCAGAGCGCGCTGCGCGTCCCACCGCCACAGGCCAGGACACGATCAGTGGGGACATCCAGCCGCCGCAACATCTCGACGATGGCCCGATTGCCATAGGCCGTGCCCTCGTAGACGGCGCGCAGCAGGTGGCCCGGCCCGTGAGCCGTGGTCAAGCCCCAGATGGTCCCGCGCGCCGCCGGGTCCTTGATCGGCGTGCGGCTGCCCTGCCAGAAATCGAGCACGGTCAGACCGTCGGCGCCGGGTGTGATGGCGGCCGCAGCCGCGTCGGCGGCGGCGAAGCGCGCGGCGCCAGACGGCAGATCGCCGCCCAGTGTGTCGAGCAGCCAGCGCACAGTCCCGCCCGTGCTGGACTGGCCAGCCTCGAGCGTCCACTCCCCCCCGATCACGGCGGCCTCGAACGGGCCCCACAACCCCGCGTCAAAGACCGGCCCGGGCGATTGCGCCAATTGGCAGGTCGAGGTGCCCGTGATAAGGGCAAGCGCGCCGGGCGCCAACACGCCCATGCCGACCATCCCCGCATGCGCGTCGATACCGCTCATAGCCACGGCGACGCCCGGCCGCAACCCCAGCGTCGCGGCGGCCTCCGCCGTCAGTTCGCCCGCCTTCTCGCCCATCGCGACCACGGCGCCTGGGACTTTGGCGGGCAGGTCCTCCAACCCGACGCCGCGCAGCAACTCGACTGGCCAGCCGTGCGGCGTCTCATCGTCGGCGTTCGCGCGATACTGCCACTTGGCGGCGGCCGTGTTGAGGGGGACGACCCACGCGCCGGTGAGGCGCTGGGTCAGCCAGGCGATCTGCTCCACGAGATGGGCCGCCCGCTCCCACAACGCGGGCTCGTTCTCTTTGAGCCAGAGCGCCTTGGGCACGGGCCACTCGGCCGGGACCTCGCCGCCGCAGTAGCGTAGCACGGGCGCGCCCGTCGCGGTGAGGCGGCGCGCCTGCGCCGTCGCGCGCAGGTCCATCCACATAATGCTGTCGGTCAGGGGCGCGCCGTCACGGTCGGCGAGCAAGATGTCACAGGGCGCGTCGATGGCCAGCCCGATCACGCGCGCCCCATCGGCGCCGCTCGCCGCCAGGCAGCCGCGTACCGCCGTGACGAGCGCGTCCCACCACGCGGCGGGCGACTGCTCGGCCCAGCCCGCGCGTGGATAGCGCGTCGGGTAGGCCTGATCGTGGAAGCCCTGTGGGCGGCCTTGCAGGTCGAACAGGCCCGCGCGCAGCCCGGCCGTCCCCGCGTCGATTCCCAAGACGAGGTCTCCGTCCGCCATCGTCTAGGCCTCCCCGTACACCGTCACGTCGACCCCGAGCAGGCCGGCCACGAGGCGTAACTCGGCGGTCCAGTCGCCATAGACAGCGTGGATGTGGTTGCTGGCGTAGCGGCCGATGAACTCCTCAGCCGCGCAGGTGAAGCGTGCGAAGGCGTGCGGCCACTCCAGCGTCGTCTGCTTCATGAGTTCGTCGTTCTTGTCCCTGTCGTAGCGCACGAACTCGCCGCGCAAGATGGCCAGGCGGTAGCGGCCGTCCTGCCGCGTCAGCCGCGCGAACGTGGCGTCACCGGGGTAGGCCAGGTGATGCACGCTGGCACCGCCGGCCGGGAAGTAGAAGCTCTCGGGATAGAAATGCACCTGCGGCAGGTTGTCCTTGGGGTCGAAGGAACGGCCGGCGAAGTAGGTGGCGTGCTCGCCCGAGTTGCACAGGTCCCATATACCCAGATCGGCGTGGTAGTGGCGCACGTCGGCGAAGAGCGCCGGCGTACCGGCCAGGTGCTTGAGGATCTGCATGGTCAGCGCGGCGTCCATGTCGGCCTCGGTGGCGCAGATGTGCGGCTCGTGCGGCCCGTCCCAGTCATAGGGGTCGTTGAGGAAGGCCTCGGTCACGTCCATGGTACAGAAGTTGTTGGTTAGCTCGGGCTGGCCCTTGATGCCCGAGAAGTCTAGGCGGTACTCGCGGATCAGCCGCTTCATGGCTTCGGTAGCGCGGATCTGTGTCTTGAGCTTGTCGGGCGTGAGCTGCTTGCCGTCGTAATGGATGTGGCCGACATGCTCCGTGAGCCATGTGAAGGCCGGCTCGACCACGCTGTCGGGGACCTCGGCGGCGAGGCGCACGATCTCGCCCTGGTCGATGTGCTCGACGTCGACGCCGAAGATCTTGAGCCATTGCGCGGGGTCGGCCGTGGTCGTGTACATGCCCATGGGGCGGCCGCCGACGAGCCCGAAGGTCTGCCCGCACAGGCGTGCGACGGCCGACGCGGCGCGCACGAACGCGCGTACCGTGGCGTAGACAGCGTCGTCCTCGATCGCGCCGTAGGCGCGGGCATAGGGTGTGCCGGCCTGCGAGAGCGCGCCCGCGCTAGCCAGCATCCCCACGAGGCCGGGATACTCCGGGTTGACATTGCTGAACAGCAGCAGGGGGCCGGGCGCGAAGCGCGAGGCCAGGGCGGGCAGGTGGGGGAAGGACCACACGGCGAAGTTGAAGATGGTGCAGTCGCAGCCTGTCGCGGCTAGCCGCTTGGCTTCGCGCACGGCCTGCTCGTTCGTGCAGATGATCTCCTCACCGGCCACGACACGATGCCCGTCTTGCTCCAGTCTGTGCCGCAAGCGGTCCTGGAAGCCTTGATTTAGCGCGTCAACCTGCTCCGCCACAAAAGGCCGCCCATCCGAAAACGTCAGTATCCCGACCGTTGCCATGTACTTGCCCCTTTCAACTGGTCCTTGTGCTCGTGCCGCTCTCTACTCTTCGTCCATCCAGCCGATCACGTAATCGGTTTTCTTCGATCATAGCCCGCGGCGCTCACACTGTCAAGGCTGCTGCCACTTGGCGTGAAGCTAAAGAGCTAAAGAAAAGGCTTGACAAGCTTACAAGGATAGGCTATGATTGGCCGTAAAGATAAGTAAAATAATCCATCAGTATTTAGTGAACATGTTTAGTGAGGCGCTGATGGCGACGCGTTCGACCGTACGCGATGTGGCCCACGAGGCTGGCGTGTCACTGGCTACGGTTTCGCTCGTGCTCAACGGCAAGGGCGGCGTCGGCGATGACACGCGGCAGCGCGTGCTGGCGGCGATGGAGCGGTTGGGCTACCAGCGGCGCGGACAACGGCCGCTCATCGGGCTGCTGATCGAGCGCTTGCCCGTCCCGGCGTACAGCGACCCGCTGGTGGGGCTGATGGTCCACGGGATTGAAATCGAGGCCGGCCGCCTGGGCTATCATGTGTTGCTGGCTAGCGTCGAGCCGGGGACGACGACGCTGCCCGCGATGGTGACCGAGCAGCAGGTTAGCGGCCTGGTGGCGCTGGGCGGCGGCGATGTGTCCGACGCCTACATCCGCACGCTCGCGGACACGGGGCTCCCGCTCGTGCTCGCCGATAATTATGTGGATGGGTTGGACGTCCCGTGCGTGCTGGCCGACAACGTGTCTGGGGCCTACCTCGCCACGCGGCGCCTCATCGACCTGGGGCACGAGCGCATCGCTTTGTTGCAGGGGCCGCGCAAGTACAAGACGCTGGTCGAGCGGCGGGAGGGCTACCTGCGCGCGCTTGATCAAGCCGGCCAATCGCACGATCCGCGGCTGATGGTCAAGCCCCTGCACGGAAGCTCGCGCAAGGGCTATCGCGAGACGCAAGCGCTCCTGGCTTTGCCACGGACCGACTGGCCGACGGCCATCGTGGCCATTAGCGACAAGACGGCTCTTGGCGCGCTGGACGCGCTCAAAGAGGCGGGGCTGCGTGTGCCGGACGATATGGCCCTGGTGGGCTTCGACGACATCGCTGAGAGCGCGCACGTCACGCCGGCGCTGACCACGGTGCGCTTACCGGGGCAGGCGATCGGTGAAGTGGCCGTGCAACGGCTCGCCGCATTGATCGATGGCGCCGCTGTCCTGCCGAGCAAGACAGTGCTCTATACCGAGCTCATCGTGCGAGAGTCCAGCGGCGCCGGCCGCCTCTCGGCAACGGCCTGAGCGAGCGATATGACGACACAAGGAGGGTCTATGCGGTTGAGCGACTCGGATAGCGTGCAAGGCGGTCGGTGGTTCGATCCCGACGCCACCTGCGTGGCGTTCCCCCTCGGAGGGATCGGGACGGGCAATATATCGATGGGCGCGCGCGGCGACTTGCGGGATTTCGAGATCTGGAACGAGCCACGCAAAGGCTTGACCTTGCCCTTCACCCATTTCACGCTCTGGGCACAGGCGGACGGACAGCCGTCCGTGACGCGCGTGCTGGAGGGGCGTATCCCGCCGCCCTATGCCGGCTCGCACGGCATTCATCCGAACCTGGGCGGCGGCTTGCCGCGCTTCGCCGAGAGCCGCTTCCGCGGACGCTACCCCACGGCCGAGTTAGAACTGCGTGACCCCGACGTGCCGATCCACGGCGATTTACTGGCCTACACACCATTCGTGCCGCTCGATCCCGACGCGTCTGGCTTGCCCTGCGCCGTGTTTCGCTGGCGGCTCAGCAATCCCGGTCCGACGACGGCGCGCGCGACCGTGGCCGCCTCGATGCTGAATCCGATGTCTTTCGTGGGGACCGACAAGTTCGGCAACCTGCGCGGTGATCCGCGAGGCGAGGGCCGCAATACGTGGCGCGACGACGATGTGGCGCGCGGCGTGTTCTTCGAGGGGCCGCCGCTTCCTCCCGCGGATCTCGCTTACGGCAACGCGGCGCTGGTCACGCTGGACACGCCGACGACGGCCAAGCCAGCGTGGGCGCGTGGCGGCTGGTACGATAGCCTGCGCGAGTTCTGGGATGACCTGTCGGAGGATGGCTGCTTCATGGCCGCGGATAGCGACGAACCCGTGCGGCGCGGCCCGGTCGGCCCCGAGGTGGTCAACGTCGACCCGGGCTCCGTCGGCGTCCCGGTTGAGCTTGCGCCGGGTGAGACCCGTACCATCACCTTTATCCTGAGTTGGTACGTCCCCAACCGCGTCGACGGGTGGAACGAGGCCGCGCCGGACCGTCCACCGACGACGCGCGTCCGCTACGCCGGTCGCTTTGATGACGCCTGGGCGGTCGCGCGGCATGTGGCCGCACATCTCCCGCGGCTCGAGGAGACGACACTCCAGTTCCGCGACGCCCTGTGCGAGAGCACACTCCCCGCCGCCGTCGTGGACGCGCTGTCCAGCAACATCGCCGTGCTGCGCAGCAACACCTGCTTTTGGCTGGAGGATGGCCGATTCTTCGGCTGGGAGGGCTGCTTCGACCGCGGCGGCTCGTGCCACGGCAGTTGCACACATGTGTGGGCCTACGCACAGACACTGGCCTTCCTCTTCCCGACGCTGGAAGCCAGCATGCTGCGCACGGCCTTCCTCGATGAGGTGGACGAGTCGGGCAAGATGCGGTTCCGTGCGGAGAAAGCTTTCGGGACGATCTGGCCGCTGCGGCACGCCGCGGCGGACGGGCAACTGGCCTCCCTCATCCGCCTCTGGCGGACCTACGCGCTCACCGGCGATCGCGACTTCCTGGCCGCGTTGTGGCCCAACGCGCAAAAAACACTGCGCTATGCGCTGGCGACGTGGGACACGGGCGGCGATGAGGTGCTGGACGGCGAACAGCACAACACCTACGACATCGAGTTCCACGGCCCCAACCCGCTGACGGGCGTGCTGCTGCTCGGGGCGCTTGCCGCGGCGGAGGCCATGGCCACGCGCCTGGAAGATCACGACGCGGCGGTGCGCTATCGCGCGCAGCGCGAACAAAGCGCCGCGCGCCTCGACCAATTGCTGTGGAACGGCGACTATTATCGCCAGCGCCTGGACGACGTGGACGCCTACCCCTATCAGCACGGCGACGGCTGTCTCTCTGATCAGGTGTTCGGGCAATTGCTGGCTCACGTGGCCGGGCTCGGCCATGTGGCGCCGCCGGAACGGGTCGGGGCCGCGCTCGATGCGATCTACCGCTACAATTTCCGCCAGCCGCTGGGCGCCCACGTCAACCCGCAGCGCGCCTACGCGTTCTTCGACGAGGCGGGGCTGCTGCTGTGCACCTGGCCCAGGGGAGGCCGGCCGCGCCTGCCCTTCGTCTACTCCGACGAGGTGTGGACGGGCGTCGAATACCAGGTCGCCGCGCACCTGGTGTACGAAGGGCGCGTGGAGGAGGGGCTCACCCTGGTGCGGGCCGTGCGCGCGCGTCACGACGGCTACCGGCGCAACCCATGGGATGAGGTCGAGTGCGGCCACCACTACGCGCGCTCGATGGCGAGTTGGGCGCTGCTGCCCGCGTTGAGCGGCTTTAGCTGCGACGCCGGCCGCAAAGCGCTGCGCTTCGACCCGGCTATCGAAGGGGATAACTTCCGCGGCGTGTTCAGCTGTGGGGCGGCCTGGGGCATCTACACGCAGACCCGTGGACAGGACGGTGTGGTACGCCCGTCGTTGACGGTACTGGGTGGCGCCCTGGATGGGTATACACTCGAGGCCGGCTCACAGGCATGGCGCGTCGGCGCGCATGGGACACTCTCGGAGATGGGGTGATGACGACAGGCGTACAATGTCTTGTTAGGGTGACAGCATTGAGAGCGTTATGATGGTCGCTCTGGCGTTGTGAAAGGGAAATAGATGAGCGCGTTCAACGGACTCGGTATGGGCCTTGGCAATCTCTCGTATCTCTCGACGGCACAGACGCGCTCGATCAGCGCGGAGAATCCCACCGGCGAGAAAGGCCGTGGGGGCATGGCGACCACGGGCACGGGCGCCATGCCGGCGCGTGATCTGGGGCAAGGCTGGAAAATCTCGCCCAGCATCGCCATTCAACCTGGCGCGATAGCGACGCTGGCCGCCATCACCGGCTCAGGCGCGATCCAGCACATCTGGCTGACGACCCATCCTCAGCACTGGCGCCATTTGCTGCTGCGTATGTACTGGGAAAATGATACGCGGCCGGCCGTGGAAGTCCCGCTTGGCGACTTCTTCTGTCAGGGCTGGGGCGTCTATAGCCAGGTTAGCTCGCTGCCCATCGCCGTCAATCCCCACGGCGGCTTCAATAGCTACTGGGAGATGCCCTTCCGCCGGGCCGCGCGCATCACGATCGAGAGCCTCTCCGACCAGGAGGCCATCCTCTACTACCAGATCGACTATACGCTGACCGAGGTTCCGGAGGAGGCGGCCTATTTCCAGGCCCAGTGGCAGCGCAGTAATCCGCTGCCTGATAAAGAGGTCCACACGCTGCTCGACGGTATCCAGGGCAGTGGACACTACGTGGGCTCTTATATCGCCTGGGGCGCGCATAACTCCGGTTGGTGGGGCGAAGGGGAGATCAAGTTCTATCTCGACGGCGATGAGGCGTATCCGACGATCTGCGGGACGGGGACCGAAGATTACTTCGGCGGCGCCTGGAACTTCGACGTGCCGGAGCAGGGCTACACCCCGTTTACAACGCCGTTCCTGGGCCTGAATCAAGTGCTGCGGCCAGATGGGCTCTATCAATCGCAGCCCCGCTTCGGCATGTATCGCTGGCACATCATGGATCCCATCCGCTTCCAGTCCGATCTGCGCGTCACCATCCAGGCCTTGAGTTGGCGGTCCGGCCGGCGGTATCTGCCGTTGCAGGACGATATCGCGTCCACCGCGTTCTGGTACCAGAAAGAGACCTCCGCGCCGCGACCCGTCTCACCAACGGCCGCTATGCTTGAGGTCATCTGACACCGCTCTAAATACTCCTCGCGCAGGCCCCCTCTATTTATACAGAATAATGTATAATTCGAGCGGGAGGTGAGGGATGCGTGAGGTGCAATGGGAAGGGTCGTCACTCGACGAACTCAGGACATTCCCCGACGAGGTACAGAAAGCCGTCGGCTACGCGCTCTTTCTCTATATCCGCAACACATAACAGTAAGAAAACAGGACATACATGGACGAAGAGATCCGCTTCGTACGCAGCAGCGGCAACGTATTTGCCGACATGGGGCTTCCCGACGCCGATGAACAACTCGCGAAGGCGCAGATCGCCGCGCAGGTCGCGCGGCTCATCTCCGAACGAGATATGACTCAAGGGGAGATAGCGACCATGCTCGGCGTCACGCAGCCGCAAGTATCGGCATTGATGCGTGGCCGTTGGGAAGGCGTGTCGCTCGACAAGTTATTCCGGTTACTCAAAGCACTTGACACCGACATCTCAATCACGCTTACACCAAAGCGCGCCAATCATGCGCGGGTCAGTGTCTCTCCTTGAACTGTACTGTGCGAAATCGGCGATCAGGTCACGAGGCGGTCGTAGCCGTGGAGGGCAGCTTCCACCATACTCCTCCTATCGACACCATAGAAGCGATCGCGCCGATCGTCGACGATGAGTGGGTCGAACATGGACGCGGGCAAGGGCATGGTCGCCACGCCGCCGGTGCGGATATTCACGAGCGCAAGCGCATTGGTCCCCGCGACGATGAAATGGCGCCGTCGCGCATCGAAGGCCGTTGCCTGGGGATCAATCCCTACGTCAACGGCGCGTACCAGGGAGGCGCGACGGAGGTCGAGCACGGCGAGACGCGCTGACGTCCTGTTTTGCGTTTGTGGGTCAATGGTGTACGTGGGGATGAAGGCGTAGCGCCCGGTCGGGTCGAACGTGGCGCCGTCGGGGCGCGCGTCGAGAGCAATGGTATATACAACAGGGCCGCGCGGCGCGCCGACGACCAGCGCGAGGCCACCCAGCGCCAGCACGAGCGCCAACGCCAGTACCACGACCGACGTGCGCGGCCACCGCTTGCTGACACGTTGTCGCCCCCACATGCCCTTTCCTACCTGTTTACCGTTGACACATAGCTGAGCGCCGGCTTACAAGAGCTACGCGTTAGCATGACAGAGGGCGCGCTTCCAGGCAATGTTAGAGTGGCGCACCCAGGGTCATGTAGACCCTGCGCTGTCAAGGCCAGAGGAGGCCATCAAAACACGGAAAGCATATACTGACGGCAGGATCGTGCCGCCCCTCTGCATGGCCGTTCCACTGCTACTCAAGTGGGACGTTTCAGGAGCCGATGATGCTCTACTGCGTCCACGCCTGAGTGGCGCCTGTTTACGCGAGGAGGATGATAATGAGCCAGGCATCGCTGGTGCGCCCAACCGAGGAGATCGCCGCGTTCTTTGCCCGTGCCCCCTCGGTCGAGGAGATCGCCGCGTTCCAATTGTCTGAGACAACAATCGCGCGTGTGCGCGCGTTGCTCGACAAAAACGCCGCCGGAACGCTCTCCCGCGACGAGAGTGAGGAGCTGGACCAACTGATGCTCTTGGACCGCATTGTGATGCTCATCCGTTCGCGACTGCCGCGGCCGGGGATGCAGCCAGAGACCGCGCGGGCGTGAGTGAGCGCGTCACGGCCGCCCTCCGCCGCGCGGTGCGTGAGCGCACACAGGGCCGCTGTGAGTACTGCGGGATGCCAGACACGGAAACGCTGGTACCGCACGAGCCCGACCATGTCATCGCCACGCAGCACGGGGGCGATACCACGCTCGCGAATCTAGCCTATGCCTGCTTTCAGTGCAATCGCTTCAAGGGGCCGAACATCGCCTCCCTTGATCCCGCGACCGGGGCGGTGACGCCCCTCTTCAATCCTCGCGCCACGCGCTGGGCCCAACACTTCCGCTTGGATGGAGCGCTTATTGAGCCGCTCACCCCCAGCGGGCGTGCCACCACTTTCCTGCTGCGGCTCAATGACCCCGAGCGGATGACGATCCGCGCCAATCTACTCAGCCGGGGACGTTACGCAGCGCCGCGGTTGTAGCATGTTCCTTACTCCCACCCCAGTCGTGGGTCGATGACTGTCGCCGAGGATGCGCCACAGAAAAGTTCCCTGCACGCGCACAGCGGCCGTGCCAGTTGGCTGCCGCGCCGCACAAGGGAACTTTCTCGTGGCGCACCCTGTCGCCGACGGGGGCTTGACAACGTGACCACCGCGTAGTACGATGGACCCATTGACAACCGATTACGTAACCGATTTTCCGAGGTAGCGATGGCGATGGCGACAATGAAGGACGTGGCGGAGCGCGCCATGGTGTCCAAGGCGACGGTGTCCCATGTGCTCAATGGCACGCGCTTTGTGCAGCCCGACACGAGTGCGCGCGTGCGCGCGGCCATCCAGGAGCTTGGGTACGAGATGAATGATACGGCGCGCAGCCTGCGCGTCCGCACAACCTGTACGCTTGCCTTCATCGTGCCCGACCTCGGCAATCCGTTTTTCCCCGAGATGGCCACGGTTATTCAACAGGAAGCGGCCCGCGCCGGCTATGATGTCGTGATCTACAGCACCGATGTGCCGCATGGGAGCGGCACGGAGCTGTTGCAGCACTATCTGCGCGCGATCCGCCGCAAACGCTACGACGCCGTGATCTACGCTGAAACGCTGCCCGTGGCGGCGACATTGCGCCAACGGTTGATCGATACGGGCACACCCGTGGTCTTGATCGGAGGAACCGCCCATCCCCAGGCCGACCGCGTCTACATCGACGATTACGCCGCCGCGCGCGACGTTATGGCCTATCTCACCAACAAAGGTCACAAACTTATTGCCCACATTACCGGCGCGCCCGACATGGCATCGTCCGACGGCCGCCTGCACGGCTATCGCGATGGCTTGACCGCCGTGGGAATCGCCCTGTCCCCGGACCTGGAGATTCCGGGCACGTTCTTGCGTGACGGCGGCTACACGGCCATGCAGCGGCTGCTTATCCAGCCCCAACGGCCAAGCGCGGTCTTCGCGGCCAATGACTTGACCGCGCTTGGCGCTATGCGGGCCTGCCTTGACGCGGGCGTGCGCGTGCCCGATGATATCGCCATCGTCGGTTTTGATGACATCACCTTTGCCGCCGATACGCGGCCGGCCCTGACCACGGTCTACCATGGTCAACGGGAGATTGGGCACGAGGCTGTCCGCCTGGCCCTGGCGCGTATGCGCGGCGAGTTTCCGGAGGAAAAACAAACCGTCATTGTCCCACACCGCCTGGTCGTGCGGGACTCGGCGTGACCCGCGGTCGCGCACATGCGTAAGTGACCGCCTTAATGATTGTCGCAAACGAGTAGGTATAGATGAGGAGGTGAAGAGAGCGCTCAGCGCGGCAGATGGCCTAATCGCGGGCCACCGGTCAACATGGTGGACTCATTGACGCTTAGATTCTTCGGCCCGACCTGGATGAGCAGCATTAGTAGGTCCTTCACGAAGGAGTAAAGGAGTACGTTTCATGGCTATACCGAACGATCCAACCGCGGGAACGACGCAAGACACGCCCGCCGCCACACTGCTAACGGAGACACATCCGTCGCGTAAACAATTCTTGGGGACGGCCGCGAAGACCGTCGCCGGCGCCGCTGCCCTTGGCGCGGGCGTGCAGAGCGCTGCGGCCCTGGCCGCCGGTACGCGCCGCCTGCCCGAGATCATGCGCACGGGCAGCCCGGTCACGCTGACCTACTACTTTGGCGCCAACGCCGCCGAGGCGCAGACGCGCCAGAAAATCATCAACCAATTCATGGCCGCCAATCCCGACATCAAGATCGTCAACCAACTCGACGGAGTCAATCACCTACAAAAGTTCAACACTGAGGTCGCCGGCGGCAAACCGCCAGATATCACGATGTCATGGGAGCTTGACTACAGCCCCTATGCTAAGCGCGGCGTCTTGCTTGATCTCAACCAGTTCATCAAGCACGATAGCCAGTTCCAGCATGAGGTGCTGTCCCAGGAGTACCCGGCCGTGCTCGACATGTTCTCGTACAACGGGGGCCTCTACGTGCTGCCGGAGCAGGTGACGGACACGGTGCTCTACTACAACAAAGATCACATGGCGGCGGCTGGCCTCAAGATGCCGACCTCCTGGAACGACAAGAGTTGGACTTGGGACAAGTTCCTCAACTACGCCCAGAAGCTGACCCAGAAGCGCGGCAGCCGCGTCACCCGCTACGGTTACACCGAGATGTGGGGCTGGGGCCTGACCGCCTGCAACGTCGTGGCCGCCGCGAATGGCGGCAACTGGTTCCAGCAGCCGGTCCATCCCAGCGCCGGCGCCAGCAACCTGGCGGACTCTAAGATTTCCAGCGCGGTACAGTGGTACGCTGACCTGACCAACAAGTACAATGTGGCAGCCTCTTATCAGGCGACGACATCAGAGCCCGGATTCCAGCTCTTCATGACCAACCGCGCCTCCATGGGCATCGTGGGGCACTGGTTCTACAACGCCTTCGCTGGGACCAAGGGCCTGAACTTCGACATCGCGCCCGTTCCGATCGGGCCCAACGGCGACGCCTACTCGCGCACAAATATTGGTGGGACGGGCATCTCCATCATGGCCAAGACGAAGTATCCCGAGCAGTGCTGGCGCTTCGTCAAGTATTGGGCCGGTCTACAGGGCCAGCAGGTGATCGCGAAAGAGGGTTTGTGGGTGCCGGCGCTCAAGAACCTGGGTCAATCGTCGTCGTACAAGCAGTCCAACGGCGCCATGCAGCACGCGACGATCTTCACCGAGGTGCTGCAAGAGGGCTACGTGCATTCGCTGCCGATCAGCCAGGCCTGGCCCGAGTTCAGTATCCCGTGGACCAATGACCTGAACAATATCTGGGAGGGTAAAAAATCCGCGCAGCAAACGCTGTCGGGCACCGATAAGACCATCAACGCGGACATCAAGAAGTACGCCTGATACACGGCCCTCACCCCCCGACCCCCTCTCCCTGACGCGGGAGAGGGGGAGTGTAAGGATGGATGTCATGGTAGACTCCCCTCGCCCCTTGAGGGAGAGGGGTAGGGGGTGAGGGCAAGCCCCCACAACTAGAAAAGGATCACTCGTGGCTGTTGCAACGTCCCGACCACGCGCGTCCGTCCGGCAAGGAGGCGGCTGGCGCCGCGCCGTCCGTAAATACGGGCCGGCGTACCTGTTCCTTGCGCCGAACTTCCTGGGCGTGCTGGTCTTTATCGTCTTCCCCGTCTTCTTCGCGCTCTACATGAGCTTCCAGGACTGGAACGGGGTCACCCCACCGCGTTTCGTGGGCTGGGGCAACTTCCACGATATCTTCGCCGATTCCCTCTTCTGGATTACGCTGAGGAATACGGCCGTCTACACGGTGCTCACGGTGCCCATAGGAGTTGCCTTTAGTCTGGGCGTCGCCGCCTTGCTGCATCAACGTGTGCGCGGGCTGGCCCTCTTTCGCACCGCTATGTTCATCCCCGTCGTTACCTCGCTGCTGGCCGTGGCCGTGGTGTGGAAGTGGATTTACGACTACAACAATGGGCTTATCAACGACGTCTTGAGCCTGCTCAACCTGAACCAGATTCCCTGGCTCGGCGACTCGACATGGGCCATGATCGCGCTGGTCATCCTGGGCGTGTGGCAGGGCTTCGGCCTCACGGCGATCATCCTGCTGGCCGCGCTGCAAGGCGTGCCGGTATCACTGCTGGAAGCCGCCTCAATCGACGGGGCCAACGGCTGGCGCCGCTTCTGGAGCATCACGGTGCCCCTGATCGCGCCGGCGCTGCTGTTCGTGACCATCACCTCGTTCATCGCCTCGTTTCAGATGTTCGCGCAGGTCTACTACATGACGGGGGGCGGCCCCAACTACGGCACATACGTGCTGAATTTCCTGGTCTACCAGCGGGCCTTCACGCAAAATCGTTTCGGGGCGGCCTCGGCCCTGGCCTACATCCTCTTCGCCATCATCTTCGTCGTCACGATGATACAGTTGCGCCTGAGCCGTGGGGCGACCAACGCGGCGTCCGAGGTCTAAATCTAAAGGTAATACTAAATAACGTCCTGACCCTAAAGGGTCATGGCAGGGGGCGGACCCTAAAGGGTCTTGCGTACGGGATGTCCTGTGCCGCGGGCCGGGCCCGCCAGCCACGTCAGCGCCTTTAGGCGCCGTGTCCCTGCCATGCGCCTTCAGGCGCAGGCCAATGGAGGGAGCGGAGAGGGCTATGGAAGGAAACATCGCGGACACGCGCGCACGCGCGCCGCAGCGACTACGGGTGAGGGAGCGCGTGCACGGGGCGCGCCTCGCGTTCAAGATCATGGTGTACCTGCTGCTCATCGCGGTGGCGTTGTTCGCCATCATCCCCTTCTATTGGATGGTCAGCACGTCGCTGAAGACCGCGGCCGAGGCGAGCACCTATCCGCCCTCGCTGTTTCCCGCCGTGCCACAGTGGCATGATTTCACCGATGTGTTCAGCGCCGCCCCCTTCCTCACCTTCTTCCGCAACACCGTGCTCTACTCGGCCGCGGTCACCCTGGGCCAGCTCCTGTTCTGCTCGTCGGCGGCGTTCGCCTTCGCCCGCCTGAAGTTTCCAGGGCGCAACGTGCTGTTCATACTCTATCTCGCCACGCTGATGATTCCGATATCTGTCACCCTCGTGCCCAGCTTCATCATCATGAAATGGTTCGGCTGGATCGATACCGTGTGGGTCATGACTATCCCTGGTATGCTCGGCAGCGCCTTCGGCACGTTCCTATTGCGCCAGTTCATGCTGACCATCCCGTACGACCTGGACGAGGCCGCGACGATCGACGGCGCCAGTCTCTTCCGCATCTACTGGCAGATCATCCTGCCCCTAACCCGCTCGGCGCTCATCGTGCTGGCCGTGCTGACGACCATCACGGTCTGGAATGACTTCATCTGGCCCCTGGTCATGCTCAACAGTCAAAACGTCATGACGCTCACGCTGGGTCTTTCCGTTTTCACTACGGGCGGAACCGAGGAGTACGTCAACGTTCCGCTGGCCATGGCCGCTGCGACGATAACAATCGCCCCGCTCGTCCTCATCTTCGTCGTCGCGCAGCGCTACTTCATCCAGGGTATCGCGTTGAACAGCGGTTTTGGCGGCCGATGAATAGGAAGGGGAGAATGAAGCGGTGACAGATGTAACACTCGCGTGTGAGCGGCTGCGCGTCGTCGTCGACGGGACGACCGGCGCCCTGCGTGAGGTCGTCCATACGCTGGCGGGGCTCTCCCTGATCGCCCAGCCGGACGTGGCGGCTCAACATCCCTTCATGATCGTCTTCGCCGACGGTACGACCCTCCACGCGTGGCGGAACTGCACGGTACGTTCGGGACAGGACCAGGCCGAGGGGGCCGTCGCATGGGTCCTGGATCATGACCTTGCGCTCACGGTGCGGCTACGCCTGGATGCGGCGTCAGGTGAGTTGCGCTGCGCACTGACCCTGGAGAATCCACAGGGGCTGCCCGTGGCCGCGATAGCCTACCCCTATATCGCGGGTATTGGGCGGCTCGGCGACGCGCCGGAGGGGGACGAACTTACGCACCCCTACGCCACCGGCTTCCTGGTGCGCGACCCGCTCGACCATCTGCCCCCCGTCGTGTCAGAAACGGAGGGCCAGCAGCCCGTCGTGCTCGGTCTCTATCCCGAAGGGTTCAGCGGCAGCACGATGCAGTTCATGGCCTACAGCGCCGTTGGGCGCGGCGGCTTCTACGTCGCCACGGAGGATAGCGAGGGCAAGGAGAAGTGGCTGAACTTCTACCGCCATCCTGATGGAGACCTGCGTCTGGCCGTGTGGCACAGTCCCGGCGATTACGCGGCCCGCCCTGACGTGCGGCCCGACTACCTTACGGTGTTGGCCGCGTTGGATGGAGGTACCTGGTATGACGCAGCCGAGCGCTACAAAAAGTGGGCGCTGACACAGCCGTGGACGGCGCGGGGACCGCTGTGGTCGCGCGACGAGCGCTGCCGGTGGCTGTTGGAGGACGTGGGCCTCTGCACGTTTGGGATCAATCCGCGTTACAACCGCACCCCCTGGCTGGCCGAGATCGGCCGCATCGCCGGGACGCCCGCGCTGCACCTGCTCGGCCCGAATTGGCCCAAGGTGGGCTCCGACTACATGAATAACCATCCTGGTGGCTTAGAAGACTGGTTCCCCGCGCGCTTCCACCAGGAGAACCTGGCGCTCATACGGCGGAACCACGATTACCTCGTTCCGTTCGAGTTTGATCTGTTGTGCGGACGTAGGGAGGGACGCGCCGACGAGGCGGCAGGGGACGCGGCTCTGCAGATCACACCCCGGCCTACATTCAGCCGTGACGCCTACGACTTTCGGTTTCTCTGCCCAACGACCCCCTTCCTGCGCCACCTCCATGCGGCACGCGACCGCACGCTCGTAGAGGACTACCACGTCGATGGAGTCTACTACGACATTTCCGTCAACAACGTGCGCCACAACTGCCTCTCGCCCGCGCATGGACACGAGCCTGGCGACACGGTTGCCCTCACCACGGCCTATCGCGACCTGCTGGCCGCGACGGCAGAGGCGATGCGCGAGGCGGCCGGTGGGAAGGTGATCCCGCAGGGCACGGAAATGATCAACGAGCAGATGCTGCCGGTCGTGGCGTTCTACCAGGCGCGCGCGGAGGCCAGTCCCGCAGCGCCCTTCGAGGCGGGACCCTTCCGTGAGCTGATCAAGGCCGGGCATGCTGAAAAGATCCCTCTCTTTGCCTACGTCTACCATGAGTATGGCCCCGTCCGGCTCGATGGTTGGGCCAAACTGAGCCGCGAGCAGGGCGATTTTGTCTATTTCGTGCTCGGCCGGGTGTTCATCCAGGGCGGCTTGATCGAACTCAACGACGAGTTCAGCGCACTTGAAGACCTCGACGAACGGCGTGATACGGCGACGGAGCACTACTATCTATTTGATGACCGGCGCTATACGATCGACCCTAAACTGGCGGCGTTCGTGGGACGGCTGGCCCGTGCGCGCATCGGTCGAGCCAACCGCTATTTGGCCTACGGTACGATGCGGCGACCCGCCCCGCTGATGGTGTGGGGAGAGCAGGAACTGAAACTCGACTATTTTCTCTACAACTGCGGCACAACACAATCCGAGTACGAGGATCGCGGCACGATACGCGTGCCCGCCGTGCTACAGTCGGCCTGGCGTTATCGTGAGGAGGGCGTGGCGTGGTTGCTGCTGAACATCGGGTCCGACGAGCGAGCGGTGCGCCTGACGCTCGACCCTCCGTCAATGGGTTCCAGTCAGTCAGCGCCGTGGCGGCTGATGGCTCACCAGGAGGGCGTTGCCTCGCGCGAGTTGGGGCGCTTAACTGATCGGCGCACGATCGACCTAACCTTGCCGTCCCGGAGCCCCATCCTGATCGAGGCCATGCCCGCATGAACCCTAGGACTGCGATCGCAGCCCATAGGAGTGGACATGTGTGGTCATGGCGATGGCCGTAGGCCTGACCTTAAAAGGTCATGGCAGGGTAACGACCTTAAAAGGTCCGCGTCGGGCCGATAATCGGTAGACCATTTATGGTTCGTGGCCTGCCATGACCTTTTAAGGTCAGGCCGATGGGAACATAGTTGTATCAGGCCGATGGCACATAGTTCATAAGGAAGGATAGACCCATGTCGACGGAACGCTATACAGGTCCTGGAACGTCACTACGCGAGTTGGCGCGCGCGCGGCCGGGGCGGCGGCGGCGGACCTCTAGCTGGGACCGCAGCGGCGGCAACGACGACCGGCTGCACCTGCGGCCGGGGGACACAACCTCGTTGCTCGACGTTCCGGGTGCCGGTATCGTCACGCATATCTGGGTCACCACCATGTGCGAGGAGCCCGACCACCTGCGCAAGGTGGTCCTGCGCGTGTGGTGGGACGATGAGGCCACGCCGTCGGTCGAGGTTCCGCTGGGCGACTTCTTCGGCGTGGGCCATGCCCAGACGCGGCCGTTCAACTCGGCGGCCCTCGCCATGAGCGCGGAGGACGGCAAGGCGCTCAACTGCTTCTTTGCCATGCCCTTCGCGCAGGGGGCGCGCGTCGAGGTGACCAGCGAGTGCGCGGAGCATGAAGTCCTGTTCTACTATTACATTGACTACGAAGAGCACGATCAGCTTGACGACGACTTGTTGCGCTTCCACGCCCAGTGGCGGCGCCAAAATCCGTGCGACGGCCTGCCGCAGGATGAGGCGGCGGCGCTCTCCAACGACGAATTGCAGCTACAGGGGCAAAATATCGGTGGAACAGGCAACTACGTGATCCTGGACGCGCGCGGGCGCGGCCATTACGTGGGCTGTAACCTGAGCGTCACCAACCTGCGTCAGACCGAGCAGTGGAACTGGTACGGCGAGGGCGACGATATGATCTGGATTGACCAGGACCCGAGCGAGTGGCCGCCGCGCCTGCATGGAACAGGGACGGAAGACTATTTCAACACGGCCTGGTGCCCCACACAAGCCGTCAGCGCCCCCTACCACGGCATCTCGCTGCCCGGCGGACCCAACTGGTCGGGTCAGATCAGCCTCTACCGGCTGCACATTGAGGACCCGGTCCTGTTCGAGCGCAGCATCCGTGTGACGCTCGAGCACGGCCACGCCAACAAGCGCGCGGACGACTACGCCAGCACGGCCTACTGGTATCAGACGGAGCCGCACGCGTCGTTCCTGGGGCTGCCGCCGGTGGCCGAGCGCTTGCCGATTGACCCGTTCGGCGCGTTGGAGGACCGCCTATGACGCGCCACCCGTGGTCGTTGGCCCTTCTGGGCGCCGTCGGCAGCCTCGCGCTCGTCGTCGGTTCCGCTCAAGCGTCACAGGCAGCCCACCCGGCAGAGGCGGACTTTCCCTTCAGCGTGAGCAAGGTGACGCAGGTCGCCCAACTCAACGGACCGAGTCCGTCGAGTCCGTCCGCCTCGTACGCGCCCGCCGCCCACTCCATCAACGACACGACGCGCTGGGGCATCTGCGGCGGCGACCTGGGGAGCCTCATGTATGCGCAGGGTACGGCCTACATCGCGCTGGGCGACAACTATACCAGCTGTCCGCCCGGCACGGGCGGCCCCGGCGGGGGTTTGACGCCGCCGGATTGGCGCTCCAACGCCGTCGGCGTTATCCCCGATCCCAGCAATTTTACCCACGGGTTGCATATCACGCGCTGGATCAGCCGGGATGGCCGGCATGCCGCGGAAGTCGTCCCCTCGCAACACAATGACGGCGATTGTGAGGGCGCTGAAACGCCGGGCTGTGAGGTAACCACGATCCCGACCTATGGCTTCGCGACGCAGGGCCGTCTCTTCCTCGCCTTCATGAGCGTGCATCACTGGGGGGCGGCGGGCGCATGGGACGTAAACCATTCGAGTTTCGCCATGTCAGCGGATACGGGGAAGACCTGGACGGTCGAAACGTCCAGGATCATGTGGGGCGCGCACAGCAACTTTGCCCAGGTGGCTGTCGCGCCCGATCCCAGCGGCAAGTATCTGCTCTTCTATGGCATCCCCAGCGGCCGCTTCGGCGCGGTCAAGCTCATGAGGACGCCCAATACGTGGCAGGATGTCCTGACCGCGCATGACTACCAGTACGACACAGGCACGGACGCCAGGGGGCAGCCGCAGTGGAGTGGGGGCGCCACCCGCGCGGCCATCGTCGCCGACGCCCCGGTCGGCGAGCTCTCCGTCATCTACGATCCCGGTCTGAAGCAGTGGTTGATGACCTACTTGCAGGGAGGCGGCGCTAGCGGGAGCGGCAACCTGGTCATCCGCGCCGCGCCGCACTATTGGGGTCCGTGGTCGAGTCCGGCCACGCTCGTGGATCAAAATCAGTTCCCAGGGCTCTATGGCGCCTTCATGAACCCTCATTTCCTATCGGATGGAGGGCGCACGATCTACTTTGTCATGTCGCAATGGAACCCATATTGCGTGTTTTGGATGCGTGCGTCGCTCGACGGCAAACATCTGTAACGAGCTTACTGGAGGCCGTCCACGAGGACCGCGCTGTCGTTGGTCACAGCCACAACCCGCTTGGTGTAGGGAAAATACTGTGGCAGATTGCCCGGCGAACTAGCGAAGGTCTGCCGCACCAAGTGGACACGGTACACGCCGACGCCCCCGATCCGGCGCCTGATCACCGGACCAACGACGGGCACGGTGAGGAAAAGCGCCAGCACGGGATTCACAGCCCCCCATGTCACGCGAAGGCGTTGGCCTACGTCGGCCGGATCGGAGAGAACAGCGGTACTGCTCAGACACCTGCCTGTACATCCTACTATCGTGAGCCGCCCGCGCACAAGAATCGTCCGCCCAACCCATCGGCGCGGCTGATGCGCCAAGCCCGCTTGTGCGTCAGCCACTGTATAGACGGACTCGGCGTGGCCTCGCGCCGCGACGACAATTCCACCGCCAAAGGCGAGGACGAGGGCAACGAGGGCGACGGCGCTTACAACGCGGCGTTTCATGGAGGCGATTGCTGTGCAGATTCTACCCCATCGCTCTGTCGCCAGCGCCCGTCCCGCCCTTGTCGCAACGTCAGGAGCCCATAGGGCGCGATGGCCTGCCGCTCCCCCGTCGCCACAAAGACCACGCTGTCGGGCCGCCCCTCCACTTCAAGTAAACGCACGATCACATCTGTCCCCTCCTCCGCCCCTTTGAGCCATATCGGTACGCTTGAGCCGCTCTCGATCGCGAGGAACTCCCCCCGCGACGGCCCGCTTCCGCCACGGGACACGTGCGGTGTCGCGACGAGCGGACGCGTGAGCCCATCAGCCAACGCGTGGGCCTGGCGC
>JAABUL010003453.1_pt1 | contig 23418 bp, 24 predicted proteins | sample 5559151 | NCBI WGS metagenome assembly JAABUL01 (sample SAMN10711876, study PRJNA513368) | rock metagenome | isolation source: Antarctica rocks | place: Antarctica: Victoria Land, Pudding Butte sud | reverse complement strand
CACGGCTTCAATACTTCGCTCTTGCTGTTTATCTTCTAGCTACTTTAACTATATAACATCAATTCTTGAGCTCATGATTAGCATATGCAGAAAGCTGAGCCGGGGTTGGAATAATTTTGAACTCATGATTAGCATATGCAGAAAGTTGAGTCCGGGCCGGAATCAAAAAAAAAAAGTTCCGGCCCTGACTCAACTTTTCCAACCCCCCACCAACTGTAACCCCATCGAAAAGCTATGTCTACATTTCTATGCATACCGTCGTACAAGCGTCACCGTCGACATTGTGGTAGAGTACCTCAGCCAACGAATTCCTACGCCTTTCTGTAATACCCACCTGTTAGAGCCCGAACACAGACCAGCGCTATGCATATAACCAAACCTTCCCAAGTCGCTTCCTGCCAAATCAAGGAACAAACAACCTAGAAAACCCTACAACATCCTGCCTGCAACAAACGCAAGTTCCGAAATTGTTCATCGCGAGGCTAATCCTACAGTCTTCGCACAGACTCAAACATCGACACGGCCAGGCCAGTACCGTCCGCGCGGAGCTTTGGCAGACCACGCACTGCGGCCCTCCGGCTCCCAAGCCCTCCGCGCCATCTCGCCATGCGGAAGAAGCTTGTGGATCGCTAGAGGCGGCTGCAGAGCGATGGATGAGAATAAGATGCTCTAACACTTCTGTTTCTTCATGCGGCGTGAGTTTTCCGCTCGGCAAGCCAGTGGGGCGGTAGCGGGTAGAGGTAAGGACATGAGCTTTCTCATAGTCCTGCGCATGGCGGTATTGGGACCTTGTGACAACGCGATCACTATTGAGGTGATGAGCGAGCATTCGGGCTTCCAGGCGCTCTTCGGGATCCTTCGGGTCGAGGAGGCGGGCAAGCTGGGAAGGATCAAGGGCATAGTCCAATATAGGCGTGGATTCACGGGTGGAGGGGTGAGGATGGCGTTGCGTAGGGGTGGTGGAGCCGTCTTCGGCGTTATCACTTTCCCAGTCGGCGTCGCTTTGGTTAGTAGACATAGAAACAACGCTTGTGGTATCATCGTCATGAGAAGGTGGTTGGTAGGTACCGCTTTCGTCGCGTTCACCCCACCAGCCGCCAAGCGTCCACCAGCCATAGAGAGTAGTATCAAGTTTTTGCTCGTCTTCTTCGCCCCACCGATCGCCTGCGTTCATGAACCTCCGTTTCGTCTCCACCTCTACATCAACGTTGTCATCTTCTGGCAAAGAAAGAACGCCATCGTCTGATAAGAGCCAGAACTCAAGCGAGCTTTGTTCTTGGTTTGGTTGTTCCGCTTCCTTATGATGTACCAACGTCGTAGTGTTGCGGCTCAGCTTCCTCAACCATTGGGGTAATCGAGTGATTCCAGCCTTGCTTAGCGCCTTTGCCGCACACATGGCCAGCCAGCGTACCATGAGCCAGAAAATACCAGTGAAAAACTCCCATACCATAAAGTATCGTCCACTTCTTTGGAGAGCACCAACACCATCTGCGCCTATTCGCGCATTAATTTTACTCGGTCCTGACTTCAGAATCTTGGTGGTCCTTTCGCGAGCATAACCACTTTTCCAGGGTCTTGATCCATTCCCTGGTTGCGGAGCGCGGTCCTCTGCCAACGACACGCCGCTAGCAACCATACCTGAGGGATCATCGAGGAGATGTTGAGGGATTTTAAGTGAAGATTGTTTTGATTCTTCGACCTCTTTCAGCCTCTCTTCCTCCAGCCATGTCCACCTCCCAACACTGATTCGTTGTCCTTCGTTGAGATAGACTGCCTCACTCGCAACGGTAAGCGCCGTAAAGCCAACTTTGAGTAGTGCCGTATAGAAGTCTTCTTCCAGATTGAGACGGATGCTCGATAGCTGTGCGTTTGCTTGCAGGTTCTCCTGGGCTGCCCTGAACCTCTCCGACCACGATTGAGGAGGAGGTGAACCAATTGGAGGAGCAAGGATAGACAGGAGTAAAGCGAGGGTATATATACAAGCACACATGCAGATGCCGATAAGAATCAAGAGGTGCGGTATGAATCCAACAATGCACACGGTGGGAAACCGTAGAATTACAGCATCTGCTGTCGCTTCGGGTTTGAGGGTGAAGAACCCCCATATGAACGAGCTCATAAAACATAAGCCCCAAATCCCGGTGTTGATAAGCCTAAACTTATTCTGCAGGTTCAGAACTCCCAGGACGTGGCTGCTTAGGTTGTTCAAGCAAGAAATCAATCCCATGAGAAGCACCTCTGGTGGCGTGTTTAATCCTGCAAATACGACGCTTTTGGTGACGAAATCAGTCGCCCCAGATATCCCATTGATGGCAGCAGCATTTTTAGCTGTAGTTGCCTTGGGCGGCCCAAACGGTGCAAGGCCTAACTGATTGCTGATCATAGCCTCGGCCTCCGCAAATGCCAGAGAGTGTTCAAAAATGGACATGCCAGTTTCAGTCATGAGTGGGCGGCCCTGAACTGCACAGGATATTGTCTCGATGAATTGACTCAAGCATAGTGATTGGAAAAGAGGCCAAAGCAATGACAGAGATCCCCTTAGCTGTGGGGCTTCTTGATTCGATTGTATCATGTTCACTGCGAGGCACGACTCTTGATCACTTTGCCAGAATAGCAGCATCGAACTCAGATAGTAAAGTAAGCCAGCGTCTTCCGCGAAGTCGAGGCCCACATGCTTTTCTACCTTGCCATATTTGAGATAAGAGAAGTTCGGTGAAGACTGGCAGCGCATAGCTTGTAAGAGAGACCTGGCATGGAATATGAACATCACAATGGGCACTATCCGCAAAGCCAGACGTAGGGTGAAGGTCAGATTGAGATGACGACGCGAAGAGGCGTAAATCTCGGTTCGATTGAGGACAATGGCCTAAGCGATATTAGCGATATTCACTGTATTTAGCAAACGTAGGAAGTGTATATAGTACCAGAGTGAAACAGGCAAGCGCCCATTTGCTTGTCATGTATGTGAAAACCCCTCCAAAATTCCTGACCTGGTGGAAGCTCAACGTATGGCTTAAAATCCCTCCTGATGCCCCCTCCATGACCGTAGCTTCCGCTGCTGTGGCAGCGGCGGTGCCGCGCGCAGAACCCAGCCCAGAAAGTGCTGCTTGAGATGTATTCTGTATTCTTCCTCCCGTAGCTTCTGCAATAACGCTGCCACTGTTCCGTAAGCCCAGGAGATTGTCCATGCGTTCCGGCACGGTGACGAAGGCGAAGGAGCCCGCCCGAGCTATCATACGAGGCACAGCCAACAGAAGATCTTTAGGGGAAGGGTTGAGGAACGAGGTTGCATTCGACGCGGAATCCTTGACCTGTCCGAAGATCGACGCCAGGAAAGAGATGGAGGAAGGTAGATCGGAGAGCTCCGCACTCATATCTGGAGCAAGCCCCCCGGAGGCAACGGTGTTAGTAGAAGACATTAGGGATGAATGCGGGTAGTCATGGTGACAGCGGTGGAAATGGCCATTTCATACTCTGTTGATAGACAGACCCCGGGGATGATTGCGAACGAGCTAAGAATCCAAAGAGCCCTTTTGAACGTGGGGAGCATTTATGCCCGGTTAACTGTCACTATGCTGAGATATGACGATACAAGCGACGTATGATATTTAAGCGAGGCTTACTGTAGAAAGCTACGAGTAGGGCTGATTTCGATAGGGCTGGTGTCTATGTTGAGCATTCACGGAAATGCAAAAACACGATTGCTTTATCGTTACATGACGACCATGGATTCATGATAGGCTAAGTCTGCCAGACCGTGTTCCATCCACTTTCATAGCCCTCCAGAGGTCCCGCAAATCGTCCAAACTGGGGAGGGTTTCCTTCTACAGCCTCAGGAAGGCACATCCACTCTCTCACTAGCCCAGGAACCTCTTCCTTGACATGGCTAACGCAGATCAGTGCTTGCTCTTCTGTCAAACCGTTCATTCTCAGATCCCCCCAGACACGAGGATCGGTCATGACGACCGTCTTTTTGGCCCTGGAAACCCTGAAATGGCGAGTTCCTCCCCAGGCCAGGAAAAGCATGCATTTATCGCGAACAGATTCGTCCATACCGCTGAATGCCTCATCCAGGACCACTAAGTCGGGCTTTTTTACCAGGGCCCTAAGGAAAAGTGCTACTCGCTGAGACGAGAAAGGCGCATCGCCAAACCTGAGAGTATCTGCCCAGTGAGTGGATTTTGATCGAAATACTGCGTACTCCAGGGATTGGTCTTGCCCATCAGACCTAAAACCAGGGTTCAGTTCAGATTCAAACCACCGTAGGCAATGATCCACGAGAGAACAACGCTTGTCACTCAGTTGAGGCGTGCCAAGGAAAGTATCAGCCCAGGCGTTTTGAAGAGTCTGACGTACGGTGAGGTTCCGAGGGAAGAACGCATGTATTTCCGGAGAAGACTGGCCTATACGAGCCTGTATGTCGAAGATAGAGATTCCCGGCTGTCCTAGTCGTGGTAGACGGCCGCGGCCGAATATTCTGATTGGAAGGGAATACGATTGCGGATGATCTGAGCAGATCAAGGCCAATAATGTAGTCTTTCCGGAACCTGTAAGATATAAATTCACTGTGGAAGGAGAACGGAGGGAAATCGACACTGACCGTTAGGACCAAAGATGCCCCATCTTTCACCTCTTCTCACTGTCCACCACAATCCTTCTCTTAGATGACCTTTCACGTCCTGCTTCCATCCACCCAGTACCTGTTTGTCTCCATATTTGATAAGGACGTTCTCCATTTCTACTACTGGCTCACCGATCTTGGGAGGCTTTTCATCGTGCAACAGGATTCCTTCACGACTGTGAACGTGTGGGTGTAATGACTTCTTTGGATGGCCTTTAGTGGATTCTTGAACCTTTGGTAGTTCCTTGTTGTTTTGATCGTTGTCATTATCTTCCGACGTTGGTGGTGGAGTGCAAATTTCACTTTGGACGCCAGCGGGTGTCTCTTTTGACAACGATTTCTCTCCTTTCTGCAGCGATTGTGAAGAGATGTGCCCATGATCCGTGGGTTGTTCTCGACTGAAGGCATGGATCTGCTCTAGAACATTCTTTTTCTCACCTTGATAATCCACCTTGAGATAAGGACCGAGATAGACCAAGTGGGTGATCCACTCCGGCAGCGGGTCTTGTGGTCTCAGTGACAATACGAGGCGAGGCGATTGCGCTTTAGCAAATTTATGCAAAAGTGGGGAGAGTGTAGTCAGGGTTGGCGGATCAAGGCCCACTGAGATAACCACCCATCAGCTAAGATTGCTTGAAGACGGAGAGCTTTATGGCTTACTGAATGGCTCATCTAGTAGAAGAAGCTCAGGTCTATGCAATATGGCTTTCGCTATTCTAGCCCGCCGAGTCTGACCATTGCTTAGATTTCCCATCGGCATGTTTACGAAAGCCTCTAGCCTTAGATCTTTAATGACTTTATCCAGCCCTTTCTCGTCCACTACAGTCCCCAAGTCTCCTCCAGATGGATTGAGTTCCGTGGTCCCTCTAAGATAATCCATCACAGAGAAGTCCGTGTCTTCTCTCCTGCTCTCATATCTTGCGCTCAGGTACGCCCCTCGTGTCCCAAACCGCCCAACGCCGCCGCCTTCGCCGTTGAAGCCTACGTACTGTATCGTGCGGTTGATATTTCGGAGACGAGGATCTTTCGATCCTAGCTCTGCCGAAGATATATATGGGTAGGAGCGAGCATTGGGTGGAAAGCATAAATGTTGGCCCCGCAGAACCTCGAAGAAGGTTGTTTTGCCTGCATTAGAGGGACCGATAACTGCCCAGTGCTGAGGCTCAGAGGGGAAAGAAGGTATAGAAAAGGTCAATTTAGGGAAAAGAGAAGGGTTCGGGGAGGCATTCTTCCCCGAGGACGAGGGGAACTTTCTATAAAAGGTTCCATTGTTGATTCGGACTACAGCTTGCAGTTCGCCGTTGTAGGGGTTCTCTTTGAAGCGACATGAGGAAGACCGGAAAAGCAGATTGGGCGTTCTTCGCATATCCAGATTTTGGTCATGACTCATGTGGTGAAAAGTTGTGGAGACCGTAATTTTGTGGTAGTATAGTGCTGTAATCGTCCGTATTTTACGAATAGTAGGCCGGAAAATCCGGCAATTCTGGCTCATCCAATGTAACGATCATCGATGTACCTCGGGTCAATGCTCGTATTATTTCACGGATACGATGTCGATGCGTTCAGTTGTTCATTGAGACATCTCTATGGAAAGCGGTTGTTGTGTACTCACTTGCCATACCCTCTGGTGCTACTTTCAGAAAAGCCACGGCAATTGACTTACAAGTGAGCATCAAGCAGTCCATGCGGAAATCATCAGCTTAAAGAACGATTGCAGAGAGTAAGTATATCGAAACAAGAAAACCTTATCAAAGGACACCAACACACAGATAGCGATTGAACGTATCAAGGAAACCCTCGGAACAGGAGTGTCATGCTTACCTCTGATTTCAGCTCTTCCTGTTACTTGCGCTACTGAGGACTGTTACTAAGGAAGATAGTCATTACCTTGAGGTCTGCCGGAAGTGCTTGGAATCCAAGGCAGCTGATCTGCAGCTTAGGATATTGGGAGAGCTGCAATTATATATGTCGATCTTAGGCGGCAGCCCAGATCAGCCCCTACGGCCGTCGTTGAGCATCGTGTAGATTGCCACCTAGCACTTTTTGCGGATCTTTGCATCAAAGATCACTTTTGCGATCACGATCAGTAGCTTGATTTGGCATGTAAGCATGTGTCTAACATCCGTTGTTGTACTCGCCTTATCAACCATTTCTTATGTCAATCCATCTGCTCCACTCGGTGCTATGAATGATCAAGACAAAATTCCCTGGCCATACCCTCTGGCATTCGATTCCCTTCTCCTTTTTTTTTTATAATATTTCTATCTTCGATCTTGAACTGGTGTATACAGGACAAGTACTTCCAGAGAACCGTATATATCAAAGGATAAGGCGAAACAAACTTTGACGCGCTCCGAGGTTTTTCAATCAATATCGGCAAAAGGACTGTTTAAACTTGGAGATGATGAGATCCCAGCAGCCAAGCAGGGAAAGGTAGAAAATTTCCCGAGGCAAGCAGAGCAGGATACCATTGAACAGAGCCTAATGTAAAACTCATATAGACTGATTGGCTTAGCGACATCGCCCCAAAGCCAGCTTATGCTCATACTCAACTGCCTGAACGCGCGGCGGCCACCTCGACTCTGTGGGGTGAAATATCTTGGTGCAACCCGGAAATCAAGTCTGATGCCCTTTGGATGTCTCTGGCTTTCATTGTACAATTACAGGCCATTATGGAGTTCCCGCTTTGTGTCTACAGATATAGGATATGTCTTTCATCAAAGGAAATGCATGAGAAGTGAGTCTGGAAGGTCTGTTGTATCCAATTCAGGATGCTCTGCCCTAGCTAGACTGACTCCCTATCCTTTCAGAAGCACCTTACTACAGTCGAACCCAAGGGCAAGATTGGGGCAGACAGCCGGTGACCTTTTATTCTCAAGATCGGCAGTCCTAGAACATTGGATTTGGGAAATAACGGAGGGTCAACGATCCGGCAACGCCAGATTCATGAAAGACAATATTCTAAATCCTCCTCAGCCAACTTTTATGTGCCGTCGCAATTGTGTTGACAGGAAAATCATGAGCCAAAAGTCGTTGAATCGTCACTACAAAATGATTCATCCAGTCGAATGGGCAGCTGAGCATCCAGACTGGGTCGCGCCAACGAAGCGTTGATCGAAACGAACAATAGAAGGTCATACTCTAGACAGATAACCATCGGTAGAGTCTAGTAGAGTCGAACCTGGCTTTTTATCACACTTGTGCTCTTGTCGTCAGCCAGCAGAATATATGGGGGGCTAACTGTTCTCTTCTAGCAAGGTAAGTCTCTGCTTGTAGGCTCGTTCTTCTTCCGGCTAACTATGACCTTAGCCAATCTCGGGGTGTGGACTAACTAGTTCGAAATACGAACCAGTACCAGTTTACTACTCTCATGCAGAGCTTGTCGTATTGCCGTCCCTTAGACAGAAGGTGCTCGTCTATTCTCACAGCGTTTGGTCATGCGTACGTTATAAGTATCCAAGGTGCGAGCTTTACTAGCAGACTTACTAATCGTCGTGGACAAAGGAATTGTCACGGCGTTTCCAAAGGGATCTTAACAATGCTGATATCATTTCCCACTGCAATTCTAATTTCTGCGAAATCTTATAGTTCGTATACTCGAAGCAGGATGACTTAATACTCGGTGCTCGTTTGAGGGATAGGATGGGATTGCAATACTTGTGGAGGCTCTCTTCACCTAAGATTATTATTATGTTCTTCACTACAGCACAATACTTCTGAATCCTCTATGGGTATTAATGAAAGTGAATGGAACGAGGTGTTGGACTGAATTCATCATTGCCCGCTTGTTCATCAGGACGCATAGATACATACTCGACATGAATACAAAATTCTGTGTATACAACCAAACCTTAGCAACACTATTACAGATACCTATAAGAGGTTCTAGTGCAAAAATCTTTTTTACATGTATATAATAATCCGAATCTGTCTTATACTTTGTATCTCTGCGAGCCCTCCTTATTAGATAAAGAGGGAATAGTTGAGATCTTACAATCTTGAAGCACTCTGTACGAAACCCCCACATAGCTTCAGCTATTTACGACAACCGGTTTCATCCTTCAGCAGTTCTTTCATTTTCGAGGTCCTGGTCGAGTCATACTCTTCTGATTATAAATCCTAGGCCAATCCGATCGACTAGGAGATAGCAATGTTTCAATCATTTCTGCATTCACGGGCCATTTTGCAGAGAAGCTACGGGATGTAACTCACCTAAGGGCATGGCAGATACGAGGAGCCGCCGCGCCTGAAGATATGCGGCCTATTCACAGCCTCTGAAGTCGAGGTATTCTATCCAGAGGGGCAGGCAGGACGAGTCTGGAAAATCCAGTAGTCCAGCCATACTTTCGTCAGCCAATCTTGCGGATCTGACAGTTCCAACCGACGATGTACCGTCCACGTGATCTCCAAGATCAAGGACTTTCTGCGACGAATCCTCAGGTTGAGCATATTAACCAGGAGGTGGAATTGCCTCTTCCCCCTGACCACCGACTTTACAAAAACACCATCAAACCGTCTCCAAAGTACAAAAGTGTTCTCGCCGACCTTCATGAACATTCAAAGATGAACGTTTTCCACCGCCGCTCATTGGAATTCACTGTTTCTCGGAATAATAAATCCCAACTCAGAGTGCAGAGGTGGTCACTGTGATGTGGTAGCCTTGTTCAATTGCTTTAGATGGTGCAAAAATGTGGCATGCACTCGAGCTTTCAGCTCTTTACTTCACCTTGACTTCGTTAAACTGGGACGACAAAAGCAAAATCGATGGCTCGATTTGCAGAGGGAAACACTGACGTTGACGCAAGATTCATCAACGCATACGAACAGCTTTCAACCTAGCAGTCTTAGTATGAGCTTGAAGGGAAAGACAGAGAAAACTCAAATGTCCTAGAGTCGAACATTGACTCTGCCTGTACCGAGTCGAAAATCCAGGCCTTTCGCAATGAAATTCAAGGATTCTGACCGTCAAAGATGAAAGTGTTTGACTCTGCTACCGCTGGCTTTTATCGACAGATTCAAACCTCGATGTCTTCCTTTTTACGTCCACTTCCTCTTTTCGTCTTGTTTCTCTTTGCATCTGCTTTCACTTACCAACCTCTTTCTCTTTCGACCCACCCATGCCTTAGTCTCTCTAGCTCACCAGAGCTGTTTCACTGTTACTGAAGATCAGATGGGTTTCTTTTGCACACGAGCACGCTTTCAAGTTTCAGATCATATAGAAACGCGCATCGCAGTAATACTTTCATTCCTCAGTCGACGCGAAAATATGTCTGCGAAACGTCAATTTCACACTTCGATGTGTCATCCCATGAGAAGAAAGGGAGCAGAACGAACGGCAAAGCCACAGATGGCATTCCGAAAACCGGCTACGGACGCAACACTGTCTTCGAACGCTATAACACTGCTTCGTTACAACATTATATTTGTAGACTATGGGCGTCTTTGATATAGAATCTTCACGTATTGGTTGTTCTAATGTTTTTCTCCATCTCATCAGAGACCCCCATTGAGGAGGTCTACAACACAGTGGCCTATATCTAACAACAGAATAAAGATGCTTTCGATATTCTTGTTCAATAGCTACGAGTGACTCAAAGAGGACATGGTCCAAGTTGCACGCATCGAAACTTTCTCGGCCGAAGATGACATCACCCCCATTTAAAGAAGGAAATTATTTATACTTACGAACTTTCCATGAATCATACACCGTATAGGTCGGTCACTACCCAGACTGTCACTCAACTACGACCTTTACTGAAGGCGAATCCGATCCTGCGACCCGTGTATGACCAACTCCGAAGTAGCAGCAACCTTCTAGTTGAAGAACAGGCTATCCTACGGGGGAACCTAGAGATTATGCTGGAGGAGGACTAGGTCCTTAGCCGTGTACCTTAGCCATCGATCCTATCTTTCGTTTCTTTTTTGTTGCTGTTCAGACGATCGCGGGGGCTTTTTTTTATATCATTAAGGGAGCTGTGGATCGAGGATCGAGGTCGCTTGTTCCTTCCGGGTGTTCCTTCCGAGTGGGGGGGCCTAATTAGTCAGCCCCCCCCTCACCACTATTTACTTGCCTCAGTACCTTACCTCAGACCTGCGTGGCTAAGCCCCTTCGGGCTAGCGCTTACTTCGCAGGCTCCGTGCAGCAACCTCGTCTTCCTTCTTCCGCTGCCAAGAGAGATTATGGTACCTCCAAGTACCAAGTTTATGACAGTATCAATCCTCCCAATGTCGAACGTGTTCTCCACCCTTTCGTCAAATTCGGAGACTACAATGACTATTCCCTTTACATCAATCCCTACCTCGACGATGTCAGCGATGTCCCCACCTCTTGCGTCCGACTTGACGACCTCACAATATCGCGTGTCATCGAGAAATTCAACCCCCGAGACCTCAATAAGAACTGGCCTGCGGATTTTGACCAAGCGGGCATGATCCGCGCGACCCGCATGTCGCTGGGTAATGCGGCCAAGATGTGGGTTCAAGATGGATATGTGAGTGTCGATGGGACCCGCGCTGAGAAAACACATCAAGGGTATTACTACAAGTGGTGGCGTGGACTACATTGTCTTTGCGGGGCCGAAGGCATCGAAGATTACCTCATCCGTCCTTCTCACGAAAAATTCTTGGTGAATGGGTTCGCTTTCAAATTGGGGGACAAAGCGGTTTTGCAGTCTGCCCCCCCTTCGATGCGGACATCGATGTGGGACCGAGTGGTAAAGGGGCTTTGAAGGCTTCGGGCAAGGCAAAGGCATTCAAGAAACCAAGGGAACCCAAGAAATCAAGGGAACCAAGGAAATCGAGGGCACCCAAGAGCAAATAGTTCAAGGTTTAGATTCACCAGTAAAGCCGCGCTGCGCGACTTTACTGGTAACTGTCTTAATGAAGCATGATTGACACTGGGATAACAATAAATATGCTCTACCATCTTGTCATCATGACGCCACAATGATTTTTCTGATATAAGTTTATTTTCCCGTCACAGCCGTTCAACTTTACTAGAACAATGAATTTCACCTGCGCGCAATCAATCACCACATTTGATATGCTGTTGAACCCTATATTCCGAATCATGATCGCAGCTATAATTATTAGAAGTTCATTTAATGTCACACAGATCTTGATATGTTATTATTCTTAAATTACGTTGGTGCGGGTAAAATATTCGCCGGGCTTATCGCATCAGATAAGGCGACGACAAAGTTCGGTATTATTCCAGATTTAAGGAAATTCTGACTGTAATCCGGGTTCGTGCCCTCAGACGTACCTAGTAGTTGGAACTTACGTAGTAAGCAAGGCAGCTAACCCAAAGGGGCTTAGCCGCCGCCGCTTACCCGAAAAGGTATAGCGCACCTAGCCCCTTCGGGGCTAGGTTCCAACTACTTCGTCTGAGGTCCTGAGGCAACTCAGACATGCAAATGCAGCTTCCGCAGTAAGCAAAGCGCTAACCCGCAACTATTTACCTACTGAATCCCATTTCAAATCCAAACTACAGATGGATCGGAAATTGTCCGGAGTCAGTGTCACACCCTGTTTGCGAAGAGATCTCTAAATGAACGTGACAGAGCTCTCTAGACTCTCTTAACGCAAAGAGAAGATAACGATGACTACGCAGTGTACACTAAAGAAATCGAAGGGAAAAATATAGTCCTCTATCATCAACTCAACCGGAGTAGGCAATAGGTATATTCCGAATTACAAAGCTTTGGAACGAGCCCTTTGATTGAGAAGATCAGCACTCTTTTGGCACGTTGGGGTTTCTATTGACCGTTGAGGACGACCACTCTCGTTTTCGAAAGCTTTAGTCGACTGTTCAATCGTACTACACACTCGTATAAATTGACTGACAAATGGAGCCCAAGGGAGACAGCGTTCCACCATAATATCGAATTTGTCCCAATTTCAATCCAGGACAAATCTAGCTTAAACAAGTCGAGAACAATCATGGATACTTGATAGAAAGGCTTGATAGGGTTCCTGACTCGACAGTCCCTGGAATTGGCGGTTGCTCGATATCTCTGCTGAGTTGAGGGAACCAATTTCAGATGACTGAAATGGTGAAAACCACATAAATAGTTATAGACTAAATCATTCACAAAACCGGCTACCAACTATTGTACTGGACACAACAAATCATTTGAGGCAAAGCATGATACCTTTTTATGTTTTTAGAACGGAGGGAGGGACTAAGGCCTGACTTATCTTGGGACTAACCTGTGATGTTCAGATATACAAGGGATATGTAATGGGTAGGTTCCAAAACACAATCCCCCAAACCAATGAAGCCAGAAAATGAATCCAAGCGACATGTCGATTTTCATAGCGCCGACTCAGATGGTCAACCACCTCGTTCAAAAACGAGAGCGAACCACGAATGACACCGTCTGATAAAGAGCGGGAATGCTAGAAAAGAGTACAGTCGAGCACCTAAACATAATATTGACTATAACCTATTACTAAGGCCGCAAAGAGCAAAATAGATCTTATGCTCGTCCTACACGTACTTGCCCTTCCCAGTCATGGTCAATAGATCGTGTGTCTGTATTAACGACTTCTTCATCGGGGTCGTCGTCATCGGTAACGGCAGGGGTATTATCCTGAGCATCGTCTTCGCAAAGATCGTCTGTGGGCTCATAGGCACCGTCTTCACAAACGCCATAAATATCGCTTTTGTCTGTACCGTTTTCGAGATGACCGTCCCCACATCTTTCGCCGGAAGGGTGGGTATTCATCCCATGAGCACCCCCCTTGGGTGTCCCTGGGAGCATCATGGGTATTGTTGGGCCATCTTCAACAACGGCAAGCACAACAAGAAACGCAACCCGGTGGGACGTATGAGAGCTATAGTGAGATTGAGAAGAAGAAGAAGGACCATCCACCAAGGCTCCCAATGTTTCAACCGTTTAAACCCCATCTTTTGAAACTGAACCGTTAAGGAAGCGATTTTCTTAAACCGCTTGAAAATCGCTCTGTACTGGACCAAATCGATATAAGCCGTTTATATTGTACAAGGGGAAGACCACATCAGCATGAGGTACTAGTAAACGATTATGTATTTGAATCTTTATAATTTACCTGAACATACCTAGATTTTGTTGAGATGCACGCCAAAATTGAGTGGAAATCCCTAAAATATTTATTCAGTGTCAGTATTACCCCACACTGTGAATCTTTCATTCAGTACTCCATATATACTCCATTCAATACTTTACCCAGTTACTCCACATATATTCCATATATACTCTATCCAGTGCTCCATTCAGTGCTCCACCCAGTGTTCCACCAAGTGCTGCGTTCATCACTCCATATATGCTCCACCCAGTGCTCCATATATGCTCCATCGAGTGCTTCACCCAATACTTCATCCAGTGCTCCAAATGTGCTCCACCCTGTGTTCTACCCAGTGCTTCATATATGCTTCATTCAGTGCTCCGTTCAGTATAATCATATAAGCAAAAAATTCAGCAAAGATACAAGAACTGAAAGAGACGCGTGCAGACGTGTACGAAACCTGAAATTTTGGTGTTCGATCACCTAGTACTTTTATTGACCAATCGGATTGAAGATTCTAAAATCTTATCCCAGTATATAACAGATAACAATATGAACAGCGGAGGTCAACTATCGAACCGTTCGCTTTTGCTAAGATCCTCTATCTAAATCGAGTACCTCTGTGCGCTGGGCAAGTGTGCGCTTGAATGTGCGCGCTTCGCCGGCTTCCGCGCGTCTTGTGCCGTCTTCTAGACTATATTCATTAAAGACTTCCCTGCCTAAGCTTTCCGATTTTGACGTCGCGGAACAGCCGCACTCAGCACTCAAAATCTACATACGAGTTACTGGACTTGCTCTGTTGCAAGATTGTTTCCTCGAATACGCTGTTTCTATCGCAAATGATTATCTGGGCTAGTCCATACACAGTCATCTTTTCGAAAAGTCAGCGACTCCGTCCTTGTCTCCTCTGAGACCCCTAACCTCTTCTTCGATCTTCAAGCAGACACCTTTCGCAACGACTCCGCAACCGCCTGATACGAGCCCTTGCTAATCTCGTCCAAGATACCCGTCCCGTTCGGCTGCCACCCCAACTCCTTCACCGCCTTCGCGCCAGACGCTCTGTTCTCGGCCTTCAAGAACCACGCGAACGTCTCTCCCATCTGCGCTAGCGCGTCCTTGTACGAAATGTCCCGCACCGGGACCATTAGCGCCGCAGCTATAGCGTCAAATATTTGGCGCGCCGTCACATCGGTAGCCCCGCTGGCGTTGAACAGCTCGCCGGCCTTGCCCTTCTCTGCCGCTAGCAGGTACAGCCGCGCGGCATCATTGACGTGCACGACGGTGGTGTGGTTCTTGCCACCGTCAACGCATGTGACACTGCCGGCCTGCGCCGACATGCCCATGAACAGCTTGACGCCGCTGCCGCCGCGGCCATAAACGTACGGCGCCAGCCGAACCCCCGTAACCCGGATGCCTCTGCTGGCTAGCGCGAGCGCGTGCTGCTCACACTTGATGCGAGTATTGATGGGGTTTGGCTCCGGCGGCGACGCCTCGGTTGTTTCGGCTCCCGTAGGGTCGGCGGCAGCAGATAGTGTGCCCGAGGTGACGACCAGCGGCTTGCCGGTGCCCGCCAAGGCGTCGGCGATGGCGTCCACGGCGGCGATATCAACAGGCATGACGGCTTCATACGGGCCAACGCCTAACGTATAAGCGGTCGCGAGATGTATGACAACATCTGCCTCGGCGCTCTCGCGGCGCAGGACGTCGAGCGAGGTAAGGTCCCCGCGGACGGGCACGGCGCCGAGGCTGCGCAGCTTGGCGTCGCTGGTTTCGGTCCGGGAGAGCGCGTAGACATCATAGCCCTCTGCAATAGCGAGCTCTGTGACCACAGAGCCGATGTAGCCACTAGCGCCAGTCATAAAGAGTCGCTCTTGCTGTTTCTGAGCCGCCATCGCTGCGGTGTTTGATCTCAAAGGAAGGAAAGAGATGGTAAATTGACCGAGAAAAAGTTGCAAAACTGTGTGTCAGGTGTGTTGATAGATGAACGAGATTAGTAGAAAAAGAAGCTGAAGAGTAGAATCATGAACTTTGTAAATAAAGTATATTGAAAAGGCTGTTCCGGGAACCGCGACTAATGCGGAGTTAGGATCCCTACCCGCCCAAACCCCGTCTATTCCCGCCTATCTCCACGGTCAGCCTACTCGTATCCACCGCGCAATGGGTTTCCGACTAACTACCTTACTTCAGTACAGCTTGATATACTAGTGCCATATCGATCACGCTAACCTAAAGTATCGGATACTAGCCCATATCAGCTTAGCGTGCGGCAGAAACCCAGTGGCTTGCATCAACCACAATTCGAATATGCTGTTCACAGGGGACCTACAAAGATCGTAGGTAGGTAACATCATGTACGGGAGGAATGCTCGATGCGTTCAACAAGGGGATTAGCCATTTGGAGGAGGAGTGACTGGTAAACGTATAGACGAGGCGAGGACCGGGCGTCAGGATTGTGCGGTGTATCGTTGGCAAGTTTTTTCTTCTCGTCTCTCCTTTTTGCCTTGAAAGGTCCGAGACAAATTGTACGATACCATGATACCAGAGATGCCAATGAAGGGCGCGACTTATTGTATAACACACCAATCGTTCCCAATAAAGCCGTTGCGCCTCTAATCTGCTTCCGATGACCAACCCCGTCATTTCCTTTCGTGATACTTCGTCTATACATCCGATCTCCTTACCCCTCGTCGCATCGCTTTTCACGCCGCTTCCCTCGACCGTACCTACTCCTGCGATGAAACTGGATGAGAATCTTTTCAGACCTTCGACCCCGCAAATACCAAGGGGGCACATAGACACACAGAGCTTGAGCTACTGCCCGGCCACCTGCGGGAGGAAGCCTGTTCGCTCTCTAGGCTGGACTATATTCCAGCGCGGACGTATGTATTGTGGGCTGAGATCCTGTTGGGGGACTTGCCAAAGATTCACTGCAAGGACTTGCCCTCTTGTCGTGTATGCCAGTAAGCGCTGCTCGTCTGGGTCTGACCATCGGCTATGCTTGTTCGTGCGCAAACGGCCCTGCTTGGTCGTACTCGAACATCCGTCGTCATCGCTACTGAGATCGGTATCGATATCGCTCAAAATACTAGCGTTATCGTTGCTGAACGACTTGTTTCATTTGCGATGCCAGAGCCTTGGCATCCACGGTTCTGCTGGCTCGGGGTCGGATACGCGTCGCATCTTTGTGGATAGGGTTTTGCCTTCGCAGCAGTTGAGGCTGTGATTCTACCTGACGATAGCTGAGATGTGATATGCCGGCTAAAGCCAGTCCCGAGAAACGAATTTTGCTTCATCGGCTTGATCGTGAAGTCGTTGATCTTCTCAACATTATCAGTGCTTTGAATGAGTCGGGCAAGCTGGGCAAAGGAGACTCCTCGTTCATTATAGTTGTTTTGAATCAACGCTGTAAAGGAGTAGCAATGTAGGGCTTGCGGACGGAAGGTGGCTTCAATCAGCGTCGGTAGGAGGTTTCTGGACGATCCGCTAAGGTCGCTGCAGTCAAACGACATATCTGTGTCTATGGCTTGTGGTGCAGAAGGGGCCGGCGAGGGCAGTCGACCCTCGGCATTAGATCCCACGGCGACTATCGAAGTCTGATCAAGGACGGACTGTAATTTTTGAGAGTGCCGATAGGACTCAGAGCGTGGTTCAGGTTGGCGGGTAGACCTCTGCTGAAGATGATGCTTGTGCTACTTGGGCGTTGGGCCATTGTAAGACGAAGGCGGCTGCTTCTGCATAGGGAAACGTGGTTTCCTATCGTCTTCATGCGAGTCGGCTTTGTTGTTAAACTCGTCGTTGCTGTTACTATCGCTACTGCTCCCCGCCTCGTCATGACTTGTCTCTGGCTATAGATCGCGGGCGGGTAGGAGCCGCTGTCGCTCGGCCAGTCTTGGGTTTTCATTCTTCTCGTCGGATTGGTGGGTATCGTCAACTCTTTTAGCCATCGGCGCGTTTATCACATCATTCATCTTCTGCTGCTACGGCTGCTGCCCGTTATTTCCATCGTTATCTCCGTTCTTCTCTTGCTTCATCTGCTGCCGCTGCTCGTTATTTCCATCATTATCTTCGTTCTTCTCTTACTTCATCTTCTGCTACTGCCTCTCCCCCTCATCTACGAGATTAATATCGAGAGCAGGGCCAACCAGCTCGTGTTCGTCTGCTACGCCTCGACCAGTATGAGGATGATCCCCTTGAATGAGCTCGTACTCTGGCGACGCTCTGGAGCAGCGTCGAGGCGGGCTTTGAGGACAAGCGAAATGGGATACCGTGGCCTCGGAGTTGGCGCGGCGCGCATCAACGCCCTTTGTGCTGGTACGGTCGTGCAATGGTTCGCTCGAGAGGCTCCAAGAGGGAATATAAGGGCACATGGGATTTAACGGCAAAGGTTCTGGTCCGGCAAGCCACAAGCGCTGGCCCGTCTCGGGGAAGTCATAATTCTCCATATCGTGCCATTCATCGGGACTGAAATGACGGTCGACGGCAGTCTCTGAGCCGTTGAAAAGATCCCCGTCTAGCTCTGTACTTTTGGCACGAAGACTATCGTAATCGACTTTGATTTTAAAGACACTTAAGTCATCGTCTTCTAGTAGGACAATTGAATCTTCTACACCGTGTCAGAAAAACTGGTCATCTATTTCCACGACAGAGGGTAGTGGGCGCGCTCACCTGGACTACGGCCTGAGTTGTGGCCTGATACTAACTCGCTCTGGTCGAATAAACCGCCCTTCTGTTCTGCAGCTGCCTCCTTAACTTCAAAGGCCGCGTTGTTCGAACGTTGATCTTTCATTGTAAAGTTCTTCTTTTGGAGGGCGGTATACAAGATCTCTTCGATGGTGGGAAGATCGTCGTCGTCGTCGTCGTCGTCGTTGTCGCTGCTGCTGTAGACAGTGCCCGTCTCTGCTTAGATTTCCACAAGTCAGCCACCGTTGCTGCAAGCTAAACATCTCGATTCTGAAACATACCTCGGATTCCAGACTTGCAACCTTCACTATTATCAGCTGCTGTCACTGCTGCTACTGATCGGGTCGCGCTGAGCAATATACCGCTCGACTTAACACGCTGAATCTTTTCAAAGATGTCAACATGCTTCGAACCAGATCTACAAAAGAGCTACTATGCTCTTGAAGCCCCGAAGCAATTGAAGCAGTGAGCGCACAAGTACAATGAACAGGGTCAAAAGTGGTCCATCTCTCGCGCGTGAAAACGATTAAAAGTATCCAAAGAATCTTCTCCGCTCGTTGCTGCCTGCACAAACTGAACTGCCAAAAAAGACGACAGAGAATCAGAGAAATCGAAAGATTTCATGTAAAACTTCATCACAACCACCCTCGCAGAAAATCGAAAATACGCTCTTTGCGGCCTCCGTAAAACTCCTGCCCTTGCCATTCTGCCCCTCTTCTCACGCCCTACAGAGAGGTTAAGCAGTACTATTCCCTGATATTTTCCCCAAACACGGAAGTACATTCATTCCTACGAAGAAAGTGGCAGTGGGTAAAAGACATGGAAGAAGAAGGAAGGAGCTTTGTTTGATTTTTATACGTCGATAAATGGTGCATCCCCGGTATCTTAACGGCTTGGATGGGGTACATAATCGCAAGCTGGAAAGGCATAATCGCGGAATGTTGCTGGTGTGGAAGGGACATTTTGATGTTGTATGGAGGTGTGTTTTGTTTCTACCTATGTAGGAGCAGCAGTAGGGTCAGAATAAAACCGCTTTTTCTACAAAAAGCGTGTATAATACTTCTTAGCGGCTTTTTTGCTTCGCTTTTTTGGTATCTTATTATCTAAGCATACAAGGGTTATTGATTGGAGGATTACCCTGCTGTCGCCACCTCGCTGTCGTCCGTTCTACTAGCTAACCTGCTTGCAGACCCCTACCTCTCTACCTCCAGCAATGCTTCCGCAACGTGGCGGTAGGCCTTTGAACCAGCTCGCCGTCGATAACTTTCAGCAGATAATCATACCTGGAAGGCTTGCTACTGTTCAGTGCCGTCACTGTCATAAGATCATGGCTCAGGGAGCTACACGTCAGCAAATTCACCTAGGTCAGTGTGACCAGTACATAAGAAGACCTACAAATCCGGATCTTCACCCGATTCAGACCACCTTCGGTGCAAATATCAGACCTCTCGCCGCCGGTGTAGCTAGAAGATTACATCAAACTGCGGCAATGGCAGTCTACATGTCCAATCTACCATTCAATCACTACGAAAATCCGTACGTTCGAGCTCACGAGCAAGCCTTTCATTCAAACTGCACATCTTCTTTGCACACGACTATGACAGAAGTGCTGTTGAATGAGATCTACTTCGACGGCCAGGTGGCTATGGAGCATCCAAATAACTGATGCTATTTATATAGACCCCTGTGTTTAATACAGGTTTCAATAAACGTGTATAAAACATGCTTTTTGACTATCCTAATTCGGTTAGGCAATAAGCATGTTTAATACAATTCTGACCCTAAGCAGCAGAGGAGGGTTTTAGTGCGGAACTATCGGCGCTATGGAAGACTAATGCGCTGATGAACGAGGAGCATTTTTTAGGTTTCGAAGATCAGCATCACCGGGGCTACTGTATATCGATCGAGTGGTGGGTACGGATTGAGTCGAAACCACCCCTTCCCCCACCCATGCTGAAGGTTCCGGCCTGGCCTGTTGTGCAGTGACGCATTGTTTCTGTGGAATAGTACGTGAGATGTGATGGGTTGCGCCAAAGTAAACCCATGTGATTTTCGAATTTATATATACACACGCTTGTAAAACACTTCTCTCCCATCCCCATCAACTCATGTCTCCTAAACATTGCAGTCGCCTTGCGGACCATTCCCAGCCTCTGCCACCTCAATCTCAGAAATCGAACTCAGTTCCAATTCCGGGGCAACCATGTCTTCAATCGCGGCAACGGCCTCGGCCGCCATCTCTTCCGTAAGGCATTGTTGGTCAGCCGGGGACATGGGAGTTCCTGGGCCAGAGGCAGGAACAGAGCCAACAGGGCTGCCGGGATTGGAGCCCGCGGCCTGACCTATAGCCTCCTCAACGCGTGATCGGACAACGCGGGCGATGGCTCGGCGAGCAACACTCATGAAGACGTTCTGCACGATAGCCTCGCGACCGGCGGGAACCAACTGGGCGATGTTTTGGCCTACTACTTGAGTTGCTTGTTGAGCGGATTGAGCCACTCGTTCAGTGCCGTCCAGGTGTCCGGCTTCGTGGCAACGCGCCCAGACCCCACCTATGATACCGGCAAACCCGACCACAGTGGCTGTCTGGACGACGTTCTGGGCACTGATGTTTCCTCGGAAGAAGTGATCCATTGTGGCTGCGATACCACCGCCGGCTACCGCACCGACAGCAAAGTTGCCGATGACCGACGTCCAATAGCTGTAGGGGTTGTAGAGGAGACGTCGGAGCTCGTTGTGTACGAGATCTTGGGACGGCGTCACGTCCGTGGTAGGTTTACAGATAAGGTAGTCGGTCAAGGCTTGATTAGCTTCGGCCATGGCTGCATCCGCGTTGGTGCATATGTGGTCGTTATAATGCATGTTGATAGCATTGTGCTCCCTCGTATGTCGCAGGCTCCACACGTCCGCAACCAAATCCCGGAGCGTTGTGTTGCTGGTGGTCCCATTGGTAAATGTGTAAACACCGACGTCATCCGTGAGTTTCAGGCCATGGCCACACTTTGTAAAATCGACACTGATGTTGTATGAGACAGTTTTTCCATCCGTGGTGTTCTGCCATGTTGACGTGTGCAGTCCGTACGACTCGGAATAGCTCCTCTTTTGCACCTTTCTTTTCGCAGTGCTTACGGGCCCGGCAACGACTGTGGCGTTGTCATCAGCGAAGAGTTGGTCTAAGAATTGACCCACTGACCCTCCCGCAGGCTGTTGTGGAAAGGTAAGAAGGTTATCGAAACTTCCGGTGCCTAAGGGGAGAGGGGAAGAGAGTGTGTTGACAGGGGCGTTGAAAGCGACGATCGAGTGCCGGGGCGACCCGGTAGCAACGGCAATGCAGGTTGCAGCAAGAACCAAGAGGTACTTCATGTTGGGGATGTAAGTTCTGGTGTTTTTGAGATAATAGAAAGCGATGCGATGGAAACATCTACAGACTACCGTAGGATATTGCAAGTACTTACACTGGTCTTATATTGCCGGTTGTCTCGTGCAAGATCCCCTCCACCTCAACCTGTGCCAATCATTAATAGCAACGAAGGCGATGGAAAGACTGCGGCTGAAGTACGTATCGTCTGGACTAGAGTTCGTGTGTCTCTGACTTTCTACCGGAACGGCAGTTCATTCTTCAAGAATCATCGTGAGGTTTTCACTATTCAGTAGCCAAGATGTCTCACCAAGCCTTCATACCCTAAGGTAGTCGAAACATGTCCAGACAAGATCGAGAGAGTCACTCGACTGGCTCAGGCTTCTGCGCGTAGTGAGGCGCGTAAGAGTTGATGAATACATGGACGGGATAGACGCCAAGGCGGAGGGAGGGGGGTGACAGCTCAAACTCCAGCTCAGCCTTAACCCGCCTTTTGTAGTTCTATAGATAAAGCTGCAGCCTCTACAGATATCTCCTTACCATTGGCACGGGAAGCAGGGGATGTAGAGAAGATATTCCTGGTGTCAACAACAACAACAACTGATGAATCGCCAGCCCGAAGAAGAGTGTTCTTCTGGGTCGTAATGAGAGCGATCTCTGCTTTACCAGCTGAGTCATGCCTCTTCACAGCCACTACCTGCCTACCTACCTACGTTTGGAGGTGTTTGGAGGTGCTTGGAGGTGCTACCAGTATTCTCTGTTGTCCCAGTGTTGAGTGTTCGGTGATTTGAAGAAAGGATCTACCGTAGTACGAGTAAGGTAATTGAAACATTCCGAGCCGATATGCGCCGTGAATTGTCCGCTGCACTATTTAAAGTTCTAAACCCTGAAACGTGGGGTTGTGTAATATGATGGTATCAAGTTTACCTACCTACCTTACCTATAATTGTCCTTATGTGGGCCTATGCGGCTATGAAAGACATCAACCATCAAGTACAAGATACTTCGCCCAACACGTGAGGCGATCTTCTCTCGGTCGCATGCACCACGGCAGATACTCGAGACGTGGAATCACTTCCGAGTTGGATTTGCACCGAATCGCCCTCCACCCCTGCCGCCTCTTCGGGAAACCTGTCTCAAAAGCCGAAGAAACCTGATACGTTCACAGCTGGAATCAAATCCTCAATAACCCTCCTCCATGGTAGCACTGTTGAGAGCGGTGGGAATCGAGCCCACGACCTTAGCGTTCCTCGACGGGGCCCCCGCCTTCCCCGAGCGCTTGAGTAATTACTGCAGTCTTCCATGGAGGCCTACTCGGCTGTTCGATGATCTGGGTCTTTGGCTACCAGCGTTTTATCATGTTCCTTCGTTGGATTTGGGGGCGGAGCATTAGGGGGGTTTCAAGGAGACGTGTTGTTTTCTGTGTTGATATCAGGCATGTCTAGGGGATCGCTGCTATGTGCTATGTGGGCCGATTGTTACTCTACGGTTGAACTGCATACTGTAGTGTATTTTGTACGGGTCCGCAGAGTGTCCACGAGAAAACGGGGTATTGGCCGCGGAAGTATTCCAGATATCATCGGGGTACCAAACTTTTCGGCAGTATTGTTAGCGTCTATGCTGTTCGTCATGCTTAAAGAGTCGATAGTGATGAGCGTAGCGTTTCTCATACTTTTTTTGCACAGGAAGCCCGGTCCAGCTACACGCCTTC
>JAABUL010003451.1_pt1 | contig 23434 bp, 25 predicted proteins | sample 5559151 | NCBI WGS metagenome assembly JAABUL01 (sample SAMN10711876, study PRJNA513368) | rock metagenome | isolation source: Antarctica rocks | place: Antarctica: Victoria Land, Pudding Butte sud | reverse complement strand
GCTATCGTCGGAGTAGTCGTCGTAGTGGTAGTCGTGGCCGTGAGAGCTGTGTCGATGATGGCGGTGTGGGCTGGGCTGGGGAGAATGCGCATCAATCTCGTTGTTGATGACGATCTGTGCTGGACGACGGGGGTCTGATACTGAGGCCGAGCGGTGTACACGTCCTATACCGGCTGGACCGGCAGCCATGAGAAGGCCGTTGGTGTCTTGATAGTACATTGGGTGATGGCGGTTCACGTAGTCCGAAGCCAGTCTGCCTCGATCACGGCCGGGGCGATTGTAGTGACCATTGAGGATGACGGGGTCGAGGCCGGGAGAGGGCCACTCCATCGTTGTTGCTGTCGCAGGTGCGGTATGGCTGCGATGTATCCTACTGGCTACGTGTCGCAAAAAGAGCAAGTCGAACAGCAAACGTCAGGGTTATGTAGCTGTCTCAGAGGAGCGGTCAGCAGCTCTCTGATGCCGGCTACCTCACCATCAGTTATGTATTCTTCGCAGGGCGGCAGGAATGGAGTGGGGTCTAGGCACTGTGCGTTGGGGGCTGCGTTTATATTGGGACGATTCCGATCTTTGCCGCACGCCAGCTCGCCTTACGATGCAACCTAATGCAGGACTACCTTAGGGGCCTCTATAGGGCTCGCTCGCGTGAAGACGTCCTTGGGGCCACCGAGCAAGCAGGCAAATGACAGGGTGCCCAGCCTCGGGCTGTGGGGAGTTCGGCTAAACTTTAAAATACTTGTGCTATCACCATGTTCCGCTAGCAGGCATCATCCTAATCGTCGCTTTGACTGGTCTTCAGCTTTGCTGATTTCTACCAAAATGCAGCCTTTCTGTATTCTATGTCATCTGCAGCATTTGCATGGCTGCCTAGCCATATTCAGGCGGTGTAGCACGAGTGAGTATCGATCTCGGTCACGCTCGGCAGCCACACAGAATGATTGGTAAGTGGACGTCAGCAGCATTCAAGATATCCAACTTTCAGCTCTTCAGGGATGTAAGCGATCCCGTCGATGGGTCTTGGAAGTACCCGGCAAGCCCGGTCAGTATTTTAGGATCTCGACAGGGCTTGCGTTGGATCTAATCACTTACTTATCGCCTCATTACCCAGAATGTTTGATATTTAATGACTCGATGCGACCAGCATGTATAGATCAAAATGTCGGGCCTTGCAACCACTTCTCTTCTCCTGTGTCTCCCCAATCGCTCACTTAGTTCTCATCCTGCTATTGCTCGCCTTGGTTGCTTATGATGTCTGAAGACTCTGTGTACTGCGGGCTAACCATGCTTGCACGCGTGCACACTTCCAAAGTGACAATGAATCACGTTGATATGACTCATCGATGTCCTACGTGCACAGCTTCCGCTACTCAACCTGTCTACAGACTCGGTGTAAACTCGGAAAACCGTCTCTTGATCGTCGAGACTCGTCGCGTTGTGTCCTCATATTTATCACAATGTCGAGATCCTCACCTCAGAGTGAGGATCCTTTCAGGATGCGGGAGTCCAGCATGGACTCCTCGGGTGACATTGACGTTCGTATAGAGCGTTCCGATACCTTGGGTACCCATACTGAGAATCATGCCGCTGAGCTGGGAGAGTTGTCTGAGGATGATCTGGCATTAGATGAGCATGAGCAAGCGAATTTCAGTGACAACGTGCTATCAGCCAAAGAAGCCTCCGAAGCATTCAGTGAAGAGGAGCTTGTGGAGCTAGTGATCCTACGTGATCAGGAGATCGATGCAATGTTTGATCAAGGTTTACTGCCACATAAAGACCGTTGGAATGAAGGGCACCGCAACGGCTTCTGCTTCAACTATCCCGAAATGACGTTGGAGATCCTCACAGGCGACGGGTATCCTGTGAAACCTTTAACCCATCAGGTCACGAACATTAGCCTTCCTCGGATCGTCATCGATCAGTTGAGAGCTGTAATGCGGGAAAGTCATACAATCGATAGCAATAAAAAGACGCTCCAGAAATGGCAGGAACGGGAATTGTATGATAATGGCTGCTTCGAATTCGAGATGGCCGCTTTGCACATTGTTGCCAAGTGCATTACACACTTGAAGCGTTTTAGGTCTGAGCCAAATTACTGGAGGAACCAAGCGACCACTCTGCGTAGGACAGACTATGCTATGTCTTCCGATAGAAGGCGGATCTTGGAAGAGATATATGGTCTTCCCAGTCTTCTCCTGGACCCCGACAATCCAGCAAACACTTACGACCCTCTTAATCCTGACTGGTCGAAGAAAGTGACGGATTTGACAGACGAACAAAAGCTAGACTTGGCAAGTGTTCAACATCAAAGTGAAATAAAAGACAGTATGTGGGGCATCGAAGCAGCAAGCGTCCAAGGACATGAACTAGCGAACACTATCCTGAGTAAGACACCTGAAGAGGTTTGCGCCGAGATCCCAGAACAATTTCGAATTCTGCATATTGAAAGCGTCATCCGAAGTGACCGCGTGGCCAAGTATCTCGCATGCCAATCTAAAATCCGGAATGACTTGGAAAAGCTACCATTGAACATTTTGAGAGGAAGTCTGAAGCGAGAGACACGGATGGAGCTGGGCAAGCGGACCAACGAACAAGATACACTGATAGATCATCTCATCACTCCGGAGCTGACGTTCCATTGCACCAGAGAGGACCTGATTTCTTCGATCGTCCGGCAAGGATTCCTCATGCCGGAATTAGAGAAAGACATCCGTTGTGGGGCTACGTATGGTCAGTCGTAGCCTCAAGCTCTACACTGTTTTCACAGCTGCTGACAATTCCTGGACACAGGTCAAGGCATTTATAGCTCGCCGGACCCTTTGTTTTCTCTAATGTATACCGGCTTCCGTTTCGAGCCAACCAAATTCAATGAATTCGCCGGGCTCAAACTGATCGCATGCGCTACAATCACAGGCATAACCAGGTACATGACTCGAGAGGACGGCTGGCGACAGCACAATAAACCATATCCCGGGGCTCATAGCCATGCTGCCAACAACCTTATGGAATACGTTGTCTTCGACGAAGCCCAAATAATCCCATGCTACGTCATACATCTGGATCTAGGTCGTGATGCTGCCAAATACATTGCGAATCTCTCCAAAGATCCTGCTCAATACATCAACGATTATCACCAGCAGCGGCGCAAGCGGAAACAGGCTGAGAAGTGACTCGGCCAGCTGATACTTGGTCCAGGGGATCTGCAGCGACAGAAGCAGGCTTTGCTGGCAAAAGCTCAGAAGTACTTCCCTTACGGTTATGGCGCAGCTAGCGGATCGAAGTTCGTGGTCGAAGAGGTCGGAGAGGTATCAGAGGACGAAGAAGATTATGGCGTGTACCAGAAAGACAGGCTCGATGATGACGGGGAGGCTGCGCATAATATATGGACCATGGACGATCATACGACGTTTGCCTTGGATAGTGATGGCGACTTTAGTGACGAAGACGCAGACTCCGATGGGGACGGTAAGGAACCTGTTGGAGGGGATGAGGTTGAAGGAACGGTAGACTGGGCGTACAAGATGGGTCCTGAAGGGAGGACGAAGTTCGATGAGTTTTACGAGGCGAGGAAGGCAAAGGTCAAGAAGCGCGGACGCGAACAGAGAAGAGACTCTTGAGCTGTTCCGCACGAGAGCAGCCACCATGCTATACATCAGATGGAGTGACTGCGCTTTGGGCGACATCCCCGATACAGATACTTCTGAAGCTGAGATTGGATCCATTTGGTCATTATATCCTGACACAAGCTGGTAGAGTGTATCTAATGCAGCTACAGTATGGTACTTCGTGTACGAAAGGAATCATCTCGGGGGCCGCGATGTGTGATGTTCTCACAAACCCTTCCCTCTAGCTGCCGCTCCTATAGATTGCCAGCCTGCCCACCAACAACGTTGCACATATCGCACAAAACCCGACCGCCAAACGTCCGAGCTCAGGGCATGACTATGCTTCAGATAACGTATCTGGAGGGTAGAGCAGAGCAGAAAGACATTTAAGGGCGGAAAAGCAGTCGATGAGCACCCGTTTGAGAGAGGTAAAGAAACACCCAATCTTCATGTTTCTGAACATTTCTATCATAATCTTTCAAGCCTGTAGAGGTTTCCCATGAGATTTACAATTCCATTGTTCACTCCCGCCAAGGCTTCTATAGCATGGATCGGTATCACTTGCAGCTGGAGCATCGGTGGATAGGTTGGCTGACGCGGAAATAGGGTTAGCGGCAGGGCTCTGAGACTGAAACTTGCTGTACCGGCGATAGCTCATTCGTCGACTGCTATCGGCACTATTTGTGGGTACTATTACGCGATTATGTGTGGAGAGAACGTCTGACGGCGTCGGCTCATCTACTCTGCGCGGTCGATAGGTACTGGGGAGGAGGGTTTGATAGTTGATACACTTGTGTTTAACATTGGATGGCTGGTGAAGCGACATGGAATCTTGGAATCTCAAGGTATCCGTCCATAAAAATCATTTAGATGGCAATCAAGCCTACCCATAGACCCCCTCCAGTAGTATTCTTGCAAGTGCAACATCCTTAGCACCAAGAAAACACAAATCGAGGCCACCATCACATCTCAAGAAGATGTTCGGTATCGAACGTCCGATCGCTCTTTCACAACTCTAATCGGCGCTGAAAACATCCGTGACACATGTTCTAAGACTATTTGCTTTACTGCAACAGAATGCTGTGGGGGTAGTTCCATGCGTTATAGCTTTCGAAAACAGACTGCATCGTTGGCGGAGTGTATTAGATATGGTCACCCATAATGTATCCAAGGGAGCGATGACTTGGGACATATTCACACAAGGAGTGATAGAGACAGCCGTCTTCCAGCGCGCGGATGGAGGGGGAGTGATTTGCGTTAGGAATCTTTTTTAGCAAATGTGTCCATCTTACTGACAAGGAAAGGGGGGGATAATGTGAATTGTTGACCTCAGGCTTTCCAACAGGTTGTAAGTATCCATCACAAGTTCCAATTTCGAGGCCAAGAAGGCCGTTTGCTGTTATATGAGTTATGTACCGCAGCATGCAACGATGTGATTGATTATCGTACATGGCGGCTTATGGTCTTCCAATGGCGCTCTTGAACGGTAGTAGTTGAAGAAAGACGGGTCAGAGATTTCATCATTTGTTTACACGTCAGATTGGGGTGATGAGCGTATGACGGAGTATATTAGCTCCTGTTATAAGAGATCCCTTCGGTAGGGTAGGATGGGCTTCAGTCTTGTGGACATAGCCGCTTACGTGAACTAATAATAGAGTGTGATTGAAAGTTGAAGACGGAAAGTCCTCTAGATGGGAAGAACCAGATGTTAGACGGCACTGCAGCCTTATACTTGTATGTCTTAGGGCAATTTGGTCTCACGATCTACAAGATGATGGTGTGTTGGAGACTCGATGAATAGTCTTGGAGGAGACTTAGACATGTCTCAGAGCTTAGGGTCAAATAGAAGATTTCTGGCGAGGACGTCCAAATCAGGATGAGAAAGCGAAGTAAAGATGGCTTATAAGCCAATGTAGTTCGTAGAACCCTTGACCGCGCTCAGCATTGGCGGAATCAGGGAAACATACTTCATGACTCTCAGGTATGCAATGCAAACGCAGATCCAGGACTACGAAGAACCATGTATCGAAGCTTTTCCTCGTATGCAATACGCTTGTAAGAAGGCGGGGGTTGACGAGTAAGTATGAAACCGATATCAATCTGTAGATGCGGCTTGTAGACTCTATTTTCATGGACCTTTGAACGAAAACATGTTTCCGATAAGTACGTACCCAGTATATCTCCAACTGTAGCGGTAGCTGCAGCTGCAGGCTGCAAATAAGACCTGCGGAAGCAGAGACTCTGCCTTGGGCAGACGCTCCCTGTCGGGTTTATCCTGTTGCAGCCCAAAGAGATAGAGAAACCCGGACCCTCAGGAGCGAAAAACAAGACAGTTTGCTAGTCGATATGTGCATTAGAGATACCTCGTTCGTGTCAATATGAATAGGGCCATGGATCGCCGGTGTAAGCTGCGATTTATTATTTTGCGCCGACGGAGCTTCGAAGAAGAAAGAAATCCTTGTAGTGTTGAACTACAAGGTCAACTCACGCAATGGCTTAACTGATCACCTTGTCAAGAAAGCCCAGGAGTTTGTTCCTATTCAACCTATGAGTCTGCATTCCCAAGTCCCAACAGCATTTTTGACCTACTTCGGAGGCCTTGGCGTATAATGCCTAGTATATTCTTCAATCTCCTCAACATCTCTCAGTAAATCGACCTCTTCCGGCTTCAACCACTTCGTCTTTCTCAAAATCTTCCAGCCAACAAAGAGTATTGGGAAGACACCAATCATCGTATACGCGAAGAGGAAAGTTGAGATGCTCCACATGCCCGGTAGGAAGACGGTATAGCCACCTATGAAGGTCATGATGAAGCAGCCTGTAAATGCGTACCATGCTAGGAATGGCTGGAATCTGCCTTTGTAGGGCAGGGACTCTCGGGAGAGCCCCTGAGCCTCGCAGGCCCTTTTGAATCGAATGAATGTGTAAGTCATGACGGAGAAGTTGATCAATTGGGAGGCGGTGATCTTGATCATACGTTATCAGCGCTCTTGCAGACTTACGAGCCATGGAGAATCTTACGAGGCTCACAAACCACTGTAAAACTACCGCCGACCCGTTGCTGACCTGCAGGAAGCTCAACAGGCTCAGAACCAGTACCAGCAAGACGCAATAGACCGGCACCCCATTCCTACTGCATCTTGTAAAGACCCTCGGCGCCTTGCCCTCTAGAGCTAAACCAAATAAACTGCGACTGGCGCAGTAGACATAGCTATTGCCAGCGCTGAAAGCCGCCGTCAACACTAAAGCATTCACAATGCCTGGCAATACCGTAATGCCAAGCCTGTTCATCGCGACCACATATGGGCTGGCTGCAGCTCCGGGCTTGTTGTTCGAAAAAGCACTTGCCAGTTCAGGGTCTGTGTACGGTACATTGATACCGACTGCCAGACTGCCCAGCACGAAAAATGCCATCAATCGTCCGAAGACTTTGTTGTAGGCACTGGGCATTACTGCCCTAGGGTTTTCGGCCTCGCCAGCGGCCATGGATACATAGTCTGGTCCAGCTATAGTGAAACTAGCCTAAATCAGGCATTGGAGAAAGCCTAGCCAGCGACCGAGAGCTCCAGTCTTGTATAGCGGAGCGAAGGAGCCTGGGTCACGCCAGTAGCGAAAGCCGAATCGGTCGTGCTTAGGGTTGCCGCCGAGCATGGTTATGAAAGTATAGGCGATGAGGACGACTTTACCGAGAGCGAGCCAGAACTCGGATTCGCCATACCATTTCACGGCAAATAAATTTAGAAAGCTAAGAATAGTGTGTTACCAATGGTGAGTTCTCTCATTCGAAAACTTTCTGTAGGTTGTGAGTCATACCCATATAGCACAATGACCATCGCAATGACTCCTTCCACTGGTACAGCATCACTCCAATAGTGAATTATGACATTACATGCCACGATCTCGAAAGGTACCAGCATCGCCTCGAAGACAAAGAAATTATAGCCCGCGGCGAAACCGAAGGCTTCATCGACGTACCGGCCGGCGAAGCGGATGAATGGCGAGGATATAGGGAGATAAGTCACCATTTCTGCCATACCTATGGAAACCGTGTCAAAAAAAGGAAGGCTATCACGATTCTCTTCCGATGACTATCAATTTTCCATTATTTTCCGGTTACATGGAATTGAGACGACCCAACTGTTGCCGTGTCAAGACAACAATAAAGATACTGGGTAAGAGAATAGGGTAATATCAATTTAGGTATCAATACAAGGTTTAACGTTTTACGAAGAAGAACAGGCATGAAACAAAATAGGCGTCAAGGAAAAGATGCTCGTACAGACTGTAACGGCCAGTATGAACGTGCACCTGAAATTCAGCCCGATTAGCTACGGTTGGCATACTCGTTGCTCCAGGTTTGACGACTGCTAAAGAAGGAAGATGTTTGATCTCTCAATTACCTCACGTCACCTCAAGAAGAAGACCTACCATATAGTAAACGCCATGAACAATGATGCAGGGCCGCCCTCAATTAGGCCATGACCTATTTTCCGAAAAGTCGTCAGCGTCATTGGCCAATCACCTTGAAATACCGTCCCTACCAATCTGCACGAAGAGTGCCGTCCCGATGGTCCTATCTCACAGCGCAAAATTCAGCCCCAATCTCCCTCTGCATATGCTATTGTGTTCACGAACCCTCCAATGCCAATCAACTGTATATGCCTCGGCTTCAAAATACGATGCGTGCTATCGACGGTTGGCTTAAAGCAATTGTCCTCGCCCGGCGAGTAAGCCATCGCTTCGTTGTCAATACCACGCACCATCGGCGTCCCGTCGTTCTTCTCCAGGTTGTTCATTGAGCGCACTTGCGCAGCACCCGCCTGGTCTAAGCCTGTAGAAGCCATCTCCTGATACACCTGGTACGTCCCGTGACGCTGCTCTTCTCAGTCCTGTCCAAGTACGAAAGCTATCTTGCCAAATGTGGGTTTAGTGGGCTGAGAGATTTCGCGTCCTCAATGATCTCAAACGAAGTAAATTGAGGGCAGTTGAGATACGCTGAAAACAGTGCAAGAGCAGGAGATGTTGATGTGCGACATGCCTGGTTGAGCCATTGGTGCGGAGAGGAGTGCTGACAATGTGATGGATTGAACCTTCGAGCTCTCTGGCATAAGCGTTGAGGGTGGAATTCTAGTAGTAGCTTACCTTAAGACCACGGAAGCTAGCTGCAAGCCTAATACTGTATAGGCTTAGCGGTCTCTCAAGCCTGCCAAACCCTTCATCTCGTACGACGAACGCTGCGCCCAGACTGGCGTTTAGAGAGATGCACATTTCGTCGTAGATTGTTGCTAGTCGGCGGAATGATCGCTCTATGACAGCTAATTCTAAGTTATTGTCTGTCGTTGACGATGGCCGGACATAGCTGTGCGCCGTCACTCGGTCAGTTGGGAGTATTCATTGACTCGACGAAAAATCTGGTGAGCGTCTCGCCAGACTGAATGACGGATCATCGACGCAACTGAGCAGAACGCAAGTGTATGATGCGCTCCATGCGCTTCCGCACAATTCGATGGCATCCAAATGACGAGCACGCGAGGCGCGCTCCTCTCGGTCTGATAGTCCTTTTCGCTTTGTCTGTACCTGCTATATTTCAGACGGCGTAATCGATACAAATCCGCTTTTACCCCGCCGAGATTCTCACGCACGCTGTTGCGCAGTTTGATCTCCTGGTGTTGCTCTCTACTTTTTTATCAGAATGATCCAAATTGCTGCTTTTTGTGCCCTAGCAGCAAGCTCTACTGTATTCTCCTTGACTACAACTTCACGTATGAAACCGATCTGCCACGAAAGGCCTTCAATTCAGTACTAAGCACCACAGATATGAACCAAGACCTTTCTCCTCTTGTCGCTTCCCTCATGTCAAACATTTCATCAAAAAATCTTACAACGGACCAAAGCTTGAATATCGTCGTTGAGAATTGCGGCGACGATCATTACAAAATCAAGGACAGAGTCCGCGAATCAAGAAGCCTTGTGCTAAAAGCGCTCGTTGACTCCGTACGTGGAACAAAGAGCCGTTACGGCTTCGGAACCATGTTCAAGAGTGACTCCGCCAAGAGCGCTATAGAGGCGATCCTTGCGGGCATCTATTTATACCAGGTCAAACCAGGTCTCAAACCCGGTGCAAACATACCGAAAGCCCCTCGTATATCCTGTGTAAGCCCAGACTCTGCACAGATGTACAAAAACTTGGATCTAGGTTATGACCCATGGCAGAGATGTTTGGGAGGGTTCCCAGAACCGACTTCAATCCCGGCCTTTTATGCAGAAGGAACAGCTTATCTGTTTCTTTGCCCAGCACTCTTTGCCCTGGAGGAGACCATTAACAAATCACACTGTCCTACAGTCGAAGACAACAAATTTGCAGGAGACCCCGAAATTTTCTACAAGAAGTATCAGACATACACATTGATATATTATTTTCTCCAGTTCTATCTTGGCGACAACGCACTGGACCGCTACTCCGATCCACCAGAACAGCTGGATTGGAATGACTGCGTACGCTTGGGTTCTGAAACCTTCTTAGACTCGATCAGGAATCCTACAAGCCTACAACTCTACATAGCCTGTAAGCCTTGCCTTATATACAGATGTGATTCGGTGTACTAACGTAGGCGGAATGAGTGGTTTCGCAAGGTTGCACCGAAATACCAAGACCGCCCTACTATTCAGCATCTTCGGCTACGACGAGAGTCGGATCGGTGCCTTCGGAGTCTACCTCTTACAATTCCTGGCAAGTGTCCGTCGCGCCGCTACAGATGGCTTCAACATAGCCATCAGCGTCTGCAGCTAATCCAAACGAGGCGCAAGAATCTTTGAGTTCTTGGGCAATCCTGGTACTTCTGGTGCCGCTAATATGTAATTGTATCCTACTCACAAAATGCCATCATGCATACACATGCATCATACCGATACATGCAGCGACATAGCCATTGCACATGAAATTTTGGTCGGATTTATAGTTAGGAGCACGGCCGAGCATCCTGAAAGCAGACCCGAACAGCACATTCCATCATAAGCCAGAGTACTGTTTAACAAAGCTGTTCATCCGGCACCGCCAAGATCCAAGTCGCATTTGTGAATTACGATCCCGTGCCCGCAGGCTGTGGTCAATACATTCGTTCACAAGGTGTGATAACAAGAAAACGGTAGGTTCCAACGGCTTCGACAGAAACGTTCCATATCCCGTACCATGGAACTGATACTACTAGCGCTGAAGCCTTCCGAGTCCCGCCTGTTACGGACCAAGAAAGTATGGAAATCGCAACAAAAGAAGAGAGGGGTGAAGGATTGCCTGTGTGTTGCGATAAGAGCCACCCATTCGAGGGTAGTATTGGGTACCATGATATTTACCACATACTTACTTATTAGTCGGATGACCTTGGTACTAAGTGCGTTGTCGAAGCTAGTAAACGACATGTTCGCATATTCCCTATCAGACACGGAGGTTCTCTCAGTCCGATGCCGAGTATCTTCGAAGCTATCAACTGGATTCCAGAAAGCTGTATACCCCGCATCCACCCGTCTGCTGCTCTTCTAAGGGCCCACACTCATTGTCTATTCCTGTGCCCATTACAGCGTCACCACCGTGAGCGTTTGTAACCAACGGCCGGAGGAAACCCCAGCCTTGGAAACATCCCGCTCGGTCGACATTTCTATATAAAGGTCCCGAGAAGCCCATCTCCCTCAAACTCTCTTCCACTCAAACCATGTCTCTGCGTAGCCGCTCCGAACCCCCAACCCCATCATTTTCATTCTCACAAATGCAGACCAAACCCCCCCTAAAAGCCAAAAGGGGAAGGCCACCGGGCTCACTCACACGCTCCCTCAAAATGAAACACTCGTCAGAAATTTCCACTACCGCGTGCAAAGCCAGGCTTATAGCACCAGATATGAGCTACACCAGATTCACAACCCCCCTCACCTCCACTCCCACACCCTCGCACAAACCCAGTCCTTCCTCACCAGCGACCTCAACGACCACCAGACTCACCGCTTACGGCAGCAACGACAACCAAGCAAGCCTCCAAACACAAGACCGCGCAACCCAATGCTCTATCCCCACCCCCCCACCCTCCCCACACACCTGCGCCTCCGCCGACAGCCCACAAGTAATAATCTTCGAAGCCCGCTGGGACAAACTCCGTCTCGTGCCCGAGTCACGATTCCGCGGTAAGTACAACATACCCCTGCCTCCCCCCTTCCCAAAAACCTTACCATTGCCTCCCCTCTCACCATCACGACTAACTCCGTTCCAGAAATAGAAGGTCACATAAACTACCACCGCTTCGCCATCCCACCCCACAGCGATCGGCTCACGCTCTGGCAGCGCAACACACCTAATGCTCAGGCGCAGACGCTTAGCAAGGAGTTGTTGAAGTTCCCGGGGGAGATTTATTGGGGTATGCTCCGATGTGGGAATTGCGGGGTGCCGGTTGATAGGGGGGGGATTGAGACGGTTTGGGTGGGGCAGTTGCCGTTTGATACTAATTATTAGGGGGTTGGATGTAGGGGGGGTGGTGGGTTGGTGGTGTGTGTTGGTTTTGGGGGGTGGGTGATGGAGTTGTCGATGGAATTGTCATCAGGATATCTGTTGATGGCATTAGATTGTTTTGTGGCGGTGCTAACGGTCTTTTCGACGGTGCTTTTGCTGAGAGTCATGCTTGGGGGCCGCGGGCGGTCTTGCTAGTGACACTGTTTATTATTCTTTTGCTTCGGAGCGTGAAACTGATATGCTGGGTGTATCAGCTACAGGCGTGTCATAATGCGGGTGTAGCCTCGTATTCGAGCTATGACCTCAGGAGGACGAGAAGCAGCAGTCCTACTAGAGTCCAGGCTCCCTGCTGGGTACTGTTGCTGACTGATATTTATCGGCTTTCGACCATGGATTCGGGTTGCGAACCGCTGGATCGGTATATCTGTTTGTGCGAGACGGTGGCCTTACAGCCTTTCCATAGGGGAAAATGGGCAGGATCTAGCGATCAATAGGCGCCTGGAGCCTCTGATTTGGCTGACTTGGTGAGTGGAGTGGACGGAACCATGACTTGGGAGTTCTAACTCGTCACACGCGCTGAGTGAGCGGACACGTAGACATCATTATGCAACTCCAGTCTGGCGGGTTTAGGCAGTCAACCCATGAAAGCTGTCGTTCGAAGGCTCATGAGACCACCAGGACTGCTGATGGCTGCAAATATTCAGTGGCAAACTTCGAGGGCCGGACGTTACCATTGGAAAGAAACATGGTTGGTGGATCTACTATTCTGTCACATCCCAACAAACACCTTCTTTGTCTCCGCTGCTGCTCGGTCGATAATGTTTGAGCACATTCAGCTCGCATGATTGGTGTCCAATAGGACAAATGTATCGGCAATGTTCCACAGACCATAGATTGGGTAGGAGCAGCACTATCGAATTTCCAAGCACCAGGTTTCATCTTAGCGCGTGGCTCCTTTGGCATACATAGAAATCCTTTGAGAGAAGTCCTCCTGTTCTCTATCACACTGCATGGTGAGCGGCTCAGATAAGGGTAGGCAGCAGACAAGATTGTTCCGGTACAGGATACAAAAGGAGAGCTGCTGCTAAAGCTTTCCGCTCATTCTCTCAAGATCAGATTACTCTCCTGCAGGAATTCATTGACGGGATGTCGAACACAATGAATGTGCACGACAGCATTGAATGCGACTGTGGTGAAGACCTAGTTCCTTTGTTCATGCCTTTCAGTGGCGAGATCAATTACATTTGCGAGATATTTGCCAGGAATTCAAGTTGTGGGTCTTCTCTACCATCCTTTCGGTCCGCATTGATCATGTTTGCTGAACCTCGTAGTGACGAACAGTCTGCCCCATATCTGGATCCCACGTTCTGAGGAATCCTTCGCCATAGCAGTTGAACGGATTCACGGTCGGAGAATCTACACATATTTGTCAAATGAAACAAACGCAGACGCGCAAGACGACGTACGGTGGGATCTGGAGATGGCATGGAACCTTCTGCCCAAGGGTCGGGCTGGAGATGGCGCCCGGCAAGTGCTATACATTGCCAATCCAATACCCGATATTGGATGGCCGTTTGGCGAAGTCTATTGGCAAGAGTGGGCAAGACTCAGCGTGGCAACTTCCAAAAGGGTCATCGTTTACAACCCCGGAATGGAGCTCTTCAGATGGCTTTCCGTGAATGACCTCGAGGGCATGTGTTCCGAGCTCTCCGTAAGGTCTAAACATGAAGGCTAATTCCCCGGCAGCTGCTAGATATACCAGGATAAGGCTTCCAGCTAGGCAAAAGCAGTTCGATCTCTGGGACCTAAACGCTGCTGAGGAGAAGAGCCAATACGTTGGGGTTCACTGCGACCAGCATGGTCCTGACCGTGCTGAACGCGTTTGCCATCTGGACTTGGATAATCTGGAGGGATGCTCAATAGAAGAACGATGGGCACTGCTCGAGAGCAGTCAGATTCTGTGGGTTGGCCCAACCAAAGAAGGTAATAGTAGTTCGATGGTAGATATCGGGGAATAAAAGGCCGTGCTGCAATCAACCAAGGTCATGGTGTACGACAGCGAAATGAAGGTGTTCAAGCTTGTTCCAAGAAAAGGACTGGACGGTAAGAGGGATACTTGAAGTCGTGTCGATGCTGTCGCTAACGCCATGCCAGATTCCAAGTATGTCAAGCTTTGGACTTCGCGAGGAGATTGGCCACGTCAGCTCTACCAGTCGAATAATCCGCAGGCCCAAAACCCGTACATCATCGCCACCGGGTTGGAGTGCCCGCCACTCAATGCCAAACACACGGCCATCTTGGACCTGAATGAGCTAGGGTGCTCAGCAGAGGGATCCCGCTTGTTATCTGACCGTGAGAACGAGGTGTGGATTCAAATTCAGAGAGCCAAGCCGTTTAGGGGTCGGGCGCAGTCTGCTCCCGAATGTTTCCAGGGAGGGTTGGTCGATTCCCCGGAAACCATGGAGATTGATGAGGTCTCTGCCATTCCCAAGATGTTCATGGTTTACGACCCCAAGCGCAAGATACTTAGTCTAGTACCGGCCACGTCCTTTGAAGGTAAGAGACACTCGTAGCACTGCAAAGGCGCCATCGCTGACCTATCACAAGCCGAGAGATACGTGAAAACGTTTGCTCCAGCATACAACTGGCCCCTTGATCTATACACGTCTGACGAGGTCAAGCCTGAAGACCGGTACAGCGTGGTCCCCCATACAGAAGAGGTACCTGACGACGTTGCTGCCGCCAATTGGAGACGCATAGCAACATTTACACTCCCGTACCGAGGATTAATATCCTCATTGTACGAGCTAGCCGCAGTAAGCCAAGACTTGTGGATTGGTCCCGCCGAGGAAATAGATTGCCAAGACCAGGTAGGAAGCAATGCAGACCTTGGAGTTACATTACTGGAGGAGACGGTTCGGTCCTCGAATTCGTTCAATGCCTTCTTTTGACCTTATCATTGGATGCTGACTTCAGATGTGCTCAGATGCTGGAGCCATACTCCGCAGATCATACAGTCGCCACCAGACCGACACAAAAAAAGGTTATGCACTACGATCCCCAAACAGAGCTCTTCAGATGGGTGATACAAGCAGATCTTGAAGGTTAGTCCAGTGTCGCCGAGTGCACTAGTAGCCCGAATTGACCGTAAAGCAGGTTTCAGATATGTGAAGATTAATGTCCCGGGCAACGCATGGCCAATAGTCTTGTACAAGATCGACGACAATAAGGACAAGATATCGTACACTACGACTCCAGAGAAGCGAGGCATTCCTGCGGTACCCATAGCCAAACTTCGCCGGGATGATCTGAGAGGGTGTTCCGAGGACGAAATGCCGTCGCTTGACGATCAAGAGCTGTGGATTGGTGGGTAAGGCACACCTCTGCGTTATTTCCCTTTTAGTCGCGAGGCATGTTGCGGTGGTACGCCACGTTTTGAACTTTTCATGGTTTGCATAGTCTTGAGCGTTATCCTTTTTCTCGGGAGCATTCCCTCGTCCTGAGTCAGTCTTTGCTTACAAGTACTTGATGATTGCTTCACTTTTGAGGAAACCAGTCCCTGCTTATAGACCGCTTTTGCTCCAGTGAATATTTCATGGCTCTCTTCAATGTCTTGATCAGGTTATGCTGACACCGGAACGTGTGCAGGATCGGCAAGATCGAGAGCGATGTGATGACTGCATCAGCTCAGTCCGGCGCCGTTGGTGGCGAGCGGTCGCATTTAACTATTCCAGACATCGAAATTCCTCAGCGTGGTATGATAACTACGAAGATGTTCAAAACGGGTTGTGATTCAGATTCTCAAATGTCTGAGTGCGGAACGGATGATGGCGAGACGATCAAGACACCGATGTATTTGGTTGACGACGGCGAATGGATGCAAGTGGCTGCTTCCGAGGTCAAGGTGTCCGCGAATTGAGTATTTTGGGAACTTGTTGTGATTGCTACAACGCCCTGAGGTGTAATGGCGGCGCTGAATCTAGAGATCCCGTAAAATTAATGTTCCACAGGTTGAGTTTTCATTTGCATGTTTTGGCGATTTGCTGATCCAATAAATCTGGAAGCGACTCCTTTTTTGAGTATTTGATGCCGACACGGTTGAGTCAACTACTACGTGCAGTGTCGTTGGTAATCAGGGTCAGAGAAGAATGGACGATTTTAACTGACCTCGCTGTAATGTTGTAAAGACTTAAGGAATAGTCAACAGGGTCCTTTACTCAAGCCGACACAAACAAAATTTCTACTTCAATGAAATCAACCAATTCTCACTCTATTACCTTTCGTTTGAATGCCGACCACTACCAATTTTCTGTCTAATCACCCAGCAACCTTGACAACAAGAATCCACCCAATATCGAAGTGGCCCCCCCAGCGCCTTACCAAATATCTCCTCGGGAGTCCAGGACCGCTCTATAACGACACAGAGATGGAAGAGCAACGGGATATTGTGAGCGTGGTGGTGGAATACTTGTAGATGGATGGTTCGGATAGGATACGGGAAGAGGCTGCTTGCTTCGAATTGTCGTCTGCGGCTACAGATACGCTTTATTCTCTGCTGCACAAACATGGAATTTACCATACGATCGTTAGAAGTGCGAAGTAGTAAGACAATGGAGGCATTTCTTGAGTGGAGGAGAGTAAATGCAGTCAACAAGAATCCGAAACCCACGTCTTCGGAGGCTCATTCATCGGAAGGATACCGCCATGTCCCATCTGTAAAGACCGCAAATACTTGGCGGAGGATTCACATTTTGAAATATCTGAAATGGCGTTAGGTACATCATACGAAAAACGGGGCATACCTCAACCACTCATCCTTCTCATCGATGACCAGATCATCCATATACAATATCATCGATCATCAATCATCATCTTTTCCATCAAACAGCACTCAGAACCCAGAATCCCCACCGCCACTAACTCCCATCAGATGAAAACACTGACCCTAACCCGGTCCAAAACCCACTGCCCCCATCCCCAGTGCTAACAATATCACTCGCGGCCACCGCATCAGCCACGCCACTATCGTCGGCTGCGACAAAAGATCCGCTGTCGCCTTCGGCACTATACGCACTGCTATCGCCGGCAGCTTCATAGACAACAGTATCTCCAGCCGGCACATCATAGACAGGCACCGTCCCACCATCGGCCACATATATAGGCACCGCTCCACTATCAGCCGCATACATAGGCACCGTCCCACTGTCAGCCGTATACATAGGCACCGTCCCACTGTCAGCCGTATACATAGGCACCGTCCCACTGTCAGCCGCATACATAGGCACCGTCACACTGTCCGCACTATACACAGGCGCGGCAGACCCGCTGTCAACAGGCACAACATACGTCGTGCTGGGAGCGGCTCCAGAGGCCCCACCCACGGCATAAGTACTGTTATTCACATTCGCGTTGCTGTTCGTATTCGAATAACTGTTACTACTAGTCGTGTTACTTCCGCCTTGGCCTTCATTGCTTTTCCTCAACAGATTAGACGCCATTTGTCCGGCAGCCTTCCAGTTGGCGGACGACAGCCTGTTTCTTGCGTTGGGACGGGGTGCTTGAGTAGCGGGCACTTGCGTTGACACTGGCCTCGCTACTGGCCTCGCGGCAGCTGGTTGGACGCGGGGGACCGGGGCCGAAGTTTGGTGGACGGCCGTTGGTCGCGGTTGGTGGGTTTGGGGGATTGGCGAGGAGACGAGATGGTTTGCGTTGGGACGGGGTGCTTGAGTAGCGGGCACTTGCGTCGACACTGGCCTCGTGGCAGCTGGTTGGACGTGGGGCACCGGGGCCGAAGTTTGGTGGACGGCCATTGGTCGTGGTTGGTGGGTTTGGGGGATTGGCGAGGAGACGAGATGGTTTGGTTGTGGGCGTGGAACCGTCTGGGGTTGGGATACTGGAGGAGAGAGAGGTTTACGAGTTGGCATCGGAGCGTGTGTCATGGGTGGCGGAGAGGCTTGTTGCGTCACTGTGGGTGAAGGCTGTTGCATGATTGGTTGTGATACTGTCCTTTGCTGGGCTTGCTGTGGTGCAGTGTTTCGGACGGGGAAGGTGCCCGTCATGCTGTTTAGGGCTTGAGACGCACCTGGGGAGAGCTCAGCGACGTGGTGGCCTGTATTATGGAGAGCAATGAAATGGCCAGGCTGGTAGATTGACATGGAGACCCACTTGCCCCAATATCAGTACGAGAGCTGTGAAGAATGGACTACCATACCTGGATAAGTCCGAACCCGGTCAAACCCCCAACATTGGCCCTTTGCAGTCCCAGGACCAACTCTTGCAACTTGGGATAATTTCCCAATGCATGACTGGCCCCGCCACGATCATTGGAATAGATGAATGCTCCATCAGCGCCAAGGATAACAAAGTCTGGTCTCGCTGTCCATCCGGCTGGACACAAACGCTGCTGGATTGCCTCTTCCAGAGCATCTGGAAGGTTATGCCATCGATAGCTGTCTTTGTCGCGGGCGTAGAAGCTACCATTTGGTCCAAATTCGACGGCAAGGGTCGCGATGTCTCGCTTGCAGGTATGAGTAACAGGATCGATCAGCCAAGCCTCGAGCTGCGGCGGGAGGTTATTTCTACCTATATCAGGTGAGCGCAATTTATAGAATCCGGTCCAAGCAATACTGTACTCACGGATGATGGCGCCGTGGACGGTCCGGGCGGCAAGAATGTAGGGCACCGTTACAGCCAAAATTCAGGCTGTATATCGTCTGGAAGAATCGACCAAGACCAACACCAGCTTCAAGGTCCTTCAATCCTTCGGGCAGATTATTGCTTTGTCAAAATGTTAGCGATACGAACCGATGTCGCTAAAAGATAGACGTACGTGGTAGTCCCGCCAGGTGTATCAAATAGAAATGTCTCGCCGGGGCCAAGCTCAAGGATTATCGACATGACTCCTCGATGGCCTTTCCTGAGAGATTTACTACGAAACCTTGGGAAGCGACTCAACGAAGCTAACCGGACATGTCAGCCGAGCTGCTTTTGCGGCACAATGGCTGTGAGCTTTTTAAACTGGTCTCAGCCTCACACGCTTCTGTTATGATATATTGAATAAGCAAGCTCCTAGCCGATAAGACTCAGGCAACGAACATTCACGAACAAGAGAGTATTCGGATTGTCAGATGAGCACGACACAGAAGCTTCAATTGAAAACGGCTGAATTGATCATGTGTCTGGTAGGGATGAGATGTGGACACAGCTTGTTTGACGGAGGACAAACCTCAGACTAAATCGGAGGCAACGTGAGCAACAAGATCGAGTGCAACAGTGCCACAGTCAGTGCGTGAGACAAAGGGTGTACCAGCATACTACCTTATTGTTCTTTGGACGAGAGTCGGTGTAAACCTGCTGCGAGTGTCGTTGGCTAGCGAAAGCGGGCGCAAGTACGGAGGACTCCGTAGCGAATTTAAATGCTGGTCAGCCCCTAAGAGGAAAGCCATCGCCCCTTTCGGTCACGCTGGCTGATTAGCGATACTAGGTGCAGTAGCGGTCTTGGCGCGGCTCTCCAAGTAAAACCTCCGTAAAGTAAGGTATGTTTCTGTATTATATTATCCATTGGGAAAAGCCTTTGCTCTCACGGTGCTGGCAGTACGTAGTCCGCCTGTACATTGGAGGCCACAATGCCCCACGCAAGTCATGCCAAGCCATAATCCTCATGCTCCTGATTTTGGAAACAAAATATCAACGACTTCGTCTAGTACTGTAAAGGCAAGATGTGCGTTCAATCTTTGATTGTTCATTGTCGCAAAGATCCTCCTGCTGGCGGCCTGCGCATTTGCCTTGCCCACCACATTCCCTGCCAGATCTGGTATCAGCGTCGCGAGCATGACGCTCGCCTCAACTTTTGCCTGGGCTTTTTGCGACTCCGTGCGACCTAAACTTTCCTTCCGCAACGCTCCATTTGGCCACATACTATCTTTGAGCAAGCCGATGTACTTGAGCATGGAAGACTCGGCGAAGAGTGACCGTGCCATCTCGCGCACTTTTCGTTCCACTGTTCCACCCAAGAGCTGATGGAGGACAACAACCACAGCGCGGCCACGTAACCAATTGTTGCCGCGTTGGAGATCGAAGGTCTCGAGAAAGATATCGCAGATGGGCTTGACGAAAGGTTCAAGTTGATCATCACGATTGGTATTTGTGACATTAGGCTCGAAGGCGAGGAGCTCGGCACGGGCTTCTGCGGTTTGTATAGGGTCTTCTGGTGCAATAGGTAATGAAGTTCCGCTGACGGTGGATGGCATAGTGTTGAATTGGGAGGTAGCGGCTGAAATGAGATTCTGACCTGCGATCGAGAGTTGGTCTAATACGGGCATATTGCCAAGGAATTCATCCATGCCGTCCGTCACAGAATTATAGATGCGAGAGATGATATCACGTCGCTCGCCTTCCCGAGTTGAGTCTTTGGTAGATATTATAGCCGATTGCGAGAGAAAAGAGCGAAGGTCCCGACTGCGACATACAGCTGGAAGGCGTAGAAGCTCTCGTAGGTAGTTCTCGAGCGAAATTCGCCGTTTGTGAAGGAATTCTCGCTGCAGCTTCATCACCAAACGACGTCTCGGGAAGTCAAGATTGCGCACAGCGGGATAGATATTGCGAAGGCGCTGATGAAGATCGTGGAATTCGCTGTAGCGGCGAGCAACTGCCCATGATGCTGCAGACAGATTTTCGCCAGCCTTACGTTGCACTTCAATGACGTATAGTGCGAACTCTTGCCCATCGTCTTCCTTGCCGACCATGATTGACTTGATCTTGATGTTCGCCCGCCCATAGAGACTGTTGTCGCTTTCTTGTACGATGTACTGTTGTCGTTGAAGTTCCTTCCGCCTAATCTCCCGTTGTAGGCTTGACTTTGACTTGCCCAGTATTCGCAGCTCAGCAACGTTATTTGTAAGCTCAGCTTTTCGGGTTAAGGTATCAACAACAGAGTCTTGAGCAGCCAATCTCTCAATGTCGGCAGTCAGAGCAGAGATTGCTTCTGCTAAGCCAAGGTCGCCAGGTGCTGCGTGATGAATTTCTTCCTCCATGGGCTTCTCGTCTGCAGAGACCTCAGGATCGTTTTGCTCATCCTCGAGAAATTTTTCTTCGTCTCCGAATAAATCGTTGTCTGAGAAGACACCAATTCGTGATGAGGTATTCACAAGTCCAAGGGAAGCTAGATTGGGTTTCTCTCGATCTTTTTCACTGGAAAGTGTCTCGGTTCTCCTAAACTCGCTAGAACTTCGTGGAGAATCCACCATCTTTGCCGCTAGGAAGTTTGACTCTGGGCTTTCGAAAAGAGAGTCCTTTAAGTCTTCCTCTTTTGGATCATTTGTCATGATGTTGGTTAGGGCTGCTTCCATGGCTTCCACCATCTGCTCCTGACTACCAGCACCTTGATCGCCATTCACAGACTCGCCGTCAAGACTGTGAGCTGATTGAGCCATTCGCTCGTCGTCAACATCATCGTCAAATAATGGCGCCGAAGTATCGATGTCGAGCGAGCGCCGAGCCTGGGGTATAATCAGATCCTCAGCGACCTTTGCTATACCTTTAAGATCACTACTCGATGCTGCACTTCTCCTGAGCTCAGAATTGCTGGCGTTGAAGCGAGAAGCCACACGAGATAGAGGAAGCGGCTTGCTTGGGGATTCGGGGATTGACTCAACAGAGGGCTGTTTCAAAGCCTTCACAGGTGGCTTCGAAGACACTCTGGCTGATGCGTTATCGGACGTAAGGTACTTGTAGTAGAGATCAGATTTCTTGAAATTCCGGAAATGAACATCCTCCATCTCGTGCAGTACACCTGACTGTGCTTTCAGAACGACAGTACGAGCCCTGAGATATTGCTGCATCGTCGCTCCAGACCCTGCTTTTAGAAAGGCCCGAACAGTATCTCTTGACTCTTCAGGGACATTAAGTTCGGGCTTTAACAGGTAGGCTTCGTTGATTTGCGCAATATCGGCGCGGTCGGATTCAGTCCACCGGGTCCGGATTCCAGAGAAAGGATCCTCTGTCTGCATGTCTTCCTCCAAAGGATTGCGAAAGCCATCGACGACTATCCAAAATTGGACAAACGTCATAAGCCGTTGACGGTCCATGAATTCCATGAAGTAGGAAAGGCCGGTAGCGTCGTGGAGAACTTGGGTGATCGAGGCGTTCAGCAGACTCGAATTTCCTTGCCCATTCCTTAGTTCTGCTTGACGGTTTTGAGTGCCAGATGTACGCCCAACCGCAGACAGCTTTCCCACCCTTTGATCAAGCATGTGCTTGCCCGACTCCAAGCGACGGAGGTATGTCTGATCTTGCCTTTCCGTCATCGACTCCCGCTGCAGTTGGCTAGCTACCTCGCTTCGAAACCTCCGAGCCTCAGAAAGGTTGTTGCATTGCCGAATAGACCTAATGAATCGCTCAAATTTCCGCTCGTCATCACCAGAAGCAATCTTTGGGAAAGTAGAAGGCTTTGGTACTTTGGGCGCAGGTGACGCATGCTGGTCGAGTGCAGCGCGTAGTTTGCGGACTGTCTTGCGATCTTGAAGCATAGTACGACCGTAGCCCTCCATGACTTGATTCCAGGTATCTGGATCTGAAAGCATTTGCATCAAAGGCGCTAGTACGGCACATGACACGATCTCCTCAATGAGCACAGATACAGCTCGGCTTTTGATCATGGTCTCGGGCAAGACCTCGGGCAAGAGCCTGGCCATGTTCCTGCGGAGGTATTCTTGTTGTACAAGTTTCAACTCGGAATGTCCCAACGAGACCGCTGGATGTAAAATTCCTTCCCGATATTTTCCAGCGATAGCGATATTCAGCTCCTCAGAATCTGTAACGTTGCGGTTGAGATTCTTGCCACGAACGGCCCTCTCTGCTTCATAGAACTCTTTCAGATGGGCTGTGACCAAAGGCACCACTCTTGCGACTACCACCTCAACGACGTCCACTCCGAATATTCTCTCTCTAAGATTGATCAATGCCGTTCTCATAGCACGTTCGATTTCGTTGACGAAGTTTGGACTCGGCGAGATTCTGCTGTACCAGGAGGTGACATAATCGCGAAGGATCCAGTCGAGCAAGCCATCGAGACCGTCCGAAATCATGAACGACTCAGGGTATAAGGGTGTTCTTCTGTAGATGGATTTGCTAGAGAGCCAGTCGGTCTCCTCCTTCCATGCTTCCGGTGCAGCGAAAGCTGCAGTTCTCGACTTTGGTCTCGCCCATTCTCCGTCGTTTTGCTTTTTCCTTGAGCTCGAAAGCAGCAATACTGCGATACCCAGAAAGCTCGTGGAAGCCCCGGCTGTGAATGCGTATCCGAGAAAGCGCAGGATAGGAGCCCAGCTGGTGAGGAAACCCCATG
>JAABUL010003448.1_pt1 | contig 23458 bp, 38 predicted proteins | sample 5559151 | NCBI WGS metagenome assembly JAABUL01 (sample SAMN10711876, study PRJNA513368) | rock metagenome | isolation source: Antarctica rocks | place: Antarctica: Victoria Land, Pudding Butte sud | reverse complement strand
GTCATCATCTTGCCAGATCACAATCAGCGAAAGAGCAGAAGACGTGTTGGGAGGAAGAAAGCAACATGATGCCGGGACAGGCCGCGAGTCAAAGCGGATCTCGGATGCCGTCACGGCGAATTATATTCCAGGTTCAGGCACGATTGGAGTGATCGATATGTTTCGTATCCTGTTTTGTCCAACGACCCTCCTCCACCCCGTCACAAATCAATCAGAGCATTGTTGACTGGACTAGCTGGCAAGGTATCGGCTGAAGAGTTGACAGGTGGCGTAAGATGTCGAAAGAGGTCTCGACGGAGGATGAGCTACACGAGCTATCACCTGGAGATGCTGAGGAGCTCCGGGCGTTTTTGGAGAAGAGGCGGTGGTTTGAGGCAAAGCTCAAGGTCGGTTGCCAGCTGAATGGACGATCGTGTGAACAGAAGCTAACTTTATCGACGGCTCAGGTTCTAGAGACACTACCCGCCATTTATCCATTTCTCCATCCAGTCTTGCTTCCGGTCAATCCGTCGGCGCCTGCAAACGATTCGAGCCTACCATACCGGCACGAGCACGACAAAGAGAGTCAGTATCACTTGCCATCAGCGGAGCAGATCCAGCGCTGGCAGAGTGAGAGGGTTGCTTTCGAAGAAGATATCCTTGCCTTTGACGGGGGAGATCTAGGCAGGATGAAGGAGAAGACAAAGGGTGCGTTCACCGCTCAAACGGCCCCAGCTGATTTAGCCGCCTTCAGCTGCGACTCTGCTCCCTCTCACACCACCTTCTACTCGTCTTGTGTCTATCACCCTCGCACTTGTCATCTTGATCGACCGGCTTTTGACTATACTCAGACACCGTGGAGAGCTGCTCGAGCTGACATCGCTCCGACTACAATGGGACAATGGGCGCTGGCAGGTGATGGAGGATTTACGTCAGCTCGTGAAACAAGTCGATGAGCTTGTGAGAAGTAAAGGCAGATGGAGATCTGGAGTACTGGGTGCGGCGGGACCTAACTCACCGAGGAGCCTTTCTGCTCAGAAGCGATCTCCCCAGGAAAGCGCCGAGGACAACGTCCCGGATCGGATAGCTTTGGACACTCTCCAGAATGGGATCAAGACCCCTCGGTCTACGAGTCCCACTCAATCCCGAGGGTCACCGTATGAGAGAGACGGATCCACAAGGCCTTCGCGACTTGAGACGCCAGTACCTCGCACACCCGGCGGCGCTTCCACTAGTCAAACCTCATCACCTAATCGTGAAACGACCAAACGCGGACTACACCTTCCGCTCCTCCACTCGAGCATCATCAATCTCCAGATTCGACATCACAACCTCTCATCCACTGGTCTGGCGCGTACCGGTGCATTGCTGGACAAGATGATTCATTGTGCCGGTCCACTAAAGGATCTGGGAGGTCCCAGTGGACCGACGAGATATGCTGGTGAGCAGAACGAGTCAGGGGCGGTCCCGGACGCCCTACTGGAAGTGCAGGAGGGATTAGAGGCGGAGGTCGAGCAAGTTGGAGAGGAGATTGCCCTTTGTCGTCAACTCGAACAGCAGTGGGAGCTGTAAGTTTCCGCTCAAGAGATAGAGGATCAGTCTGCTTACGCGTGAATCGAATCAGTGCGGAGACGCATCACGCCGGGAGTGCACTGGCATACGAAGAAGCCGTCAAGCTCTCTAGTGAGCTCATGAAATCTCTCGACCGACCCGCCACTTGCGAGCAGCACCGTCATCTTTTGATGCTTCTCGAAACAGCAAGAAACCATTTACCTGGTGCGGTGGACGATGATTTTTCTCGACCCTCGCATCCGGCATATCCAGAGCAAGACAATCACAACGATCGTATCGTCGCCACCCTTGAGGCCGCGTACCAGAAAGCAATCATGAAGCTCGACGCGTGTCAGGAGGGTTTGAACTGGTACGACAAGCTTTGGAAAGCTGCGCGGAAGGTTCTGGAGCGACGAACGGATATTGATGACTTGTCCCGGACACTACACGGCCGGATGGAGGTCGCTCTTACTGGCCGACCGATACTTGACGAGCCAATCAGTCTTTCAAACGATCACACTTCTTGGCTTATGATGCTCCCAAGTCATCTTGAGAAAATTGAGGGGTCTATCCAGAAGTCCTTCGAGTCTGTTCAATTCTCGACTGTAGCGATCATGCAATATCGTCAAGTTCTACGAGCAGGACCCGATCCTTGGAAGTCCGACCACAACATGGGAGGACAGTCATGTGAGCTGGCGGACGAGGTGGAGTCGCTGTCGGATGAGCTGCTTGAAGCAGCGCAACGAGCTTTGATCCCTTCAAGATTCGCCAAGCAGGACGGTGAGATCTTACCCATCGTTCAAGGGGTCATGCGCTCTGCGGACAATATCAGTCGCTCTTGTATGGCTATACAGCAGGAGCTCTCGGCCGCAGTGGACAACAGCGCATGGCGCGTTGCGTCTGAAGTTCAAGGTGATCCGTCAGTGCTCGAGGACTTGCGCAATTTGCAGACCCGGATCCGGGAGCAGATGGTCTTACCGATGTCCGCTTTGGATGAGGTGCTCCGGAGATATCAACGGGATCTACCGATCCTGCGTGAACACCTTTCTCTCGAGTTGGCGGAAGCCATGACCCAGCAAACGAGCCTAATTGGGCTTGCTGACCTGCTTCAACGGGTTCGTGATCAGGCAGCTTTTGTTCGGACCATCGAGGTGGAAGCCATTCGACTTCAGAGCAAGATTGAGGTCACCCAAGCCCAGATCAGTCACACGCGACAAGTCAGGGATCAAAGGAAAGATGAAGCAGAGGTGCAGCATCACAAAACACCTGAGTCGCTCATACAGCAAGTCGAAAAATTCGCATCGGAGGCAGCGATGTGGGAGTCTGAGCTCGCTGGAAGGGTTCCTTTCGTCGCAGCCGGCTCATCAGCTTCGAGCTTTCATCATCAGCATTCGCCTTATGACCCCGATGAGGCGCAAACTGCGGCAATCCAGATAGCCGCGCCGTTGCTACCGGCCAGCGTCTCCATCGCCGAACCCCCTCTGACGCCTCCATCATCCCCATCGATGAGCTCTGAAGCGCTTGACACGGCTATGCAAGAGCCGCCTGATTCCAGCAGCTTGTTAGACCTCACGAATCTAGACCAAAAGGTACGTGCGCACGTCAACGATCTTGCGTCGCGTGTCGCTGCAGCAATCTCCCACTGTCAGTCTTCGGCCAGCACGCTGAAGGGGACCCCTGTTGTGCCAATGATATCACACGACGACGTCTTCGGCCCCCTCGTTGCCTCCCATCTGCCTGGACCGAATCGACATTCTGCATCCGATGCCACATCCAGGACAGACGGACCTGCGAATCGTATCAGAGAGCTTCACCAGCAGCTCGACGCATTACAGATCGATTCCGTTGTGCAACTAAGTGTTCCGGCTCTGTATTCCTCGCCACTGCTCCGCCGGCTCCCAACTCAGCAGGAAGCGCAGTTGATACAAACCGAGTTCCTCTCCCTGTCGGCGCGCTTCACCGAGCTGGTAACGACCGATAATCACCCTGCTTATGGCGAGCACTATGCGCTGCAAAGTGCTTTGACAAACGTGAAAATTTTGCTGCCGCAACTCGTTCTACTGGGGAGTTTTTCGGACACAGTCAAAGCTTGCGATACCGTTTTGAGCAGTCTACTCGAAGCTATCGATGCTGGTGAATCAGCCGATGTGCGGAGAGCGATCGACGCGGCAAGTACGGCTATGGATCGAGTCGAGGTGACGGCCGAGCCTGTCGAGGCCGATTGCAGGGTGACCGCGGAGGTGAAGCGGATCCTTGCGGCATGGGATGGTCTTCAAGGCATGATGGAAGAAAAAGTGCGACCAGATCATAGCCACTTGAGTCAGGAGACGGATGAAGTTGCATCGGGATCCAGCAGCCCCGCTGTATCTGCCTTCAAATTTCTCCCTCAGCCACCGTCAGTCCACCCTGGTCGAGCAGGTAGCCGCTCCACCTCAAATCCGACGGCCACGGCGTCGAAGTACTTGACTGCTACTGTGTCCTCGCGAAATCGCAGCGCGTCCGACACGCCTACGCGCAGTCGCCGGATTGTATCCCGGCTAGTTGAAGTGCCTGGATCGTCCATCGAGGCTGTCGGCAACGGCGTGAACCTGCCAATGACAAGTCCAGCTAAGCAAATACCCTCATCTATTGCTCTTTCAGCCGGAATGGTCGCACGGGCTACAGCAACAACACCCCGGACACGTAAAAGCAGCCGACATATGCCGATCCTGAAATACTTCGCCATCCCGAAGAGCACGCTTGACGTTGCTGTGGGCGGTATCATCAACAAGCTCCACGTAAGTGTCTATTACCCAAGGGCCCCTCCATGCTGACGTGCTCTGATAGGAGGACGTGGCCGTCATTCCCGTCGGCTTGAGTGCAGGCGACGACTGGAAAGATCAATCCGGCCGCTATTGGATCGGAGCTGAAGGCCGGGCGAAATTGTGTTTCTGCAGGATACTACGGAGTCGGACCGTTATGGTCCGCGTTGGTGGAGGATGGGTGGAGCTGTCCAGGTGATTCCTCCTCCCACAAATCCCAAAAATTGAGCTAATGATTGGGTGCAGATTCCTGCTTGACCATTTCGCAGACGCCTTTGGCTCTCGGCAAAGGGCCGATTCTATCTTTCCGACTCTCAATGTTGGCTCTGCGAGTCCGATACCACTCACCTCCGCTTCTCTCGTCACAGCCTCCGACCCAGCTCGGGATGGCACTTGTGCTTCGAGGCTAGCACCGACCTCGGATGCCGACCCAGGCCCCTCACTGCACTTCCAGCAGCGACGCCGGTCTGTCAAGTCCTTCCCGTGACAAGGGCCGATGATCTACTCTCCCCTGACCGCCCAACGCCCATCAGTCGGCGACAAAGCTCATTAGCACCCGGAACAGGTGATAGCCTGATCTCACTTCAACTCATCCGGAAGGCGAGCGAGAGTCCACCGGTCAGGGAGAGGGCAAAAGGAGAGATTGAGGGCAGGGAGAAGGTCGGGAGGGTAGTGTTGGACTGTGACGATGCGACTGCCAGACACAAGACAAGATGACAGGATGTATTGCCCCTCCAAAATTGGTACCACACTGCTACATTGAGATGAGAGGTTCCTTAAAACGCGATAGTGATACAAATCCGACCACGGATCTTTTTGGTGAATAGGAGCTAAATGACGATCGGAAACGAATGTACCAGAGTGGATCAGAAGTAAGGGGAAGCCATGCCTGGCGCGACAAGTCCGAATCCAGGAGCCAGCTGGTGTCTCGGCGCGGCAGCATACTGCTTAGGTACCGGTGGTGGTGGAGGTGCGGGCATGGATCCTTCTTCCCCGGCCTTTCTCTTGTTCCCCTTGGTACGAATGCTTCCGCCTCGAGCTCTGGCAGCGGCGATATCCTCCTTGAGCCTCCGATTGAGAAGGCGGAGTTGGTGGAGCTCATACTGCCAGGACGTGCCGCGAGTGGTCTCGAGCTCCTCAAAGACATTTGCAGAGCCGGCGTGGACGATATTGCGATTCTGGTTCATCGAAGTGGAGAGGAGTTTGACTTGGATGACGAGGGAGGATGGTCGACTTCCGTCGACAGAAGACGACGAGTCGCTCGGAGGACGAGATGCATCACTCGTAGGGCTAGAATCGTCGGAGTCGGCTCGTGAAGGGAGGTCGGCGCTGGATCGAGGCGCATAGATTACGGAAACGACCTCGACCTGGCTACCTGACTTCTTGCCCATTTTGTGTCGCAGGTTGACCGCGCCATGGCGGGTTTCCCCATTGACTGCGGAGCGAAGGGCGGAAGCGAGGGAGGCGACGGGTGACGATGGATCGGTATCGACGAGAGCCGACGCAGGGGGACTATTTTCTCCACCAGGTAAGAGGGAAAAAAAGCTCTGGCCAACGACATCATCGACGGGTTGACCGAGCAGATCTGCTACTGTCGAAGTCGCATGGAGTATCAAGCCGTGGTAGGAGACCTTTGCCCAGAACTCGTCCTGCGCTAGACCGCCATGCCTCGATACGGCATCCCAAGGGAGAGTAGGCACGCTCCGTGCTCGTCCACTGAGGATGACTGCCTTTCTCCCTTTGCCCGGTTCGACGTGTAGTCGTCCGGTGCATTCGATCCAGACGTAGCCAGACGACTTGCGCCGTATGCGGAATACGAGATTGACTGTCCGGGGCTGTTGACCATCGGTAGGAGCGTGGGTTGAATCCTTCAACTCTCGCATGAGCGGGACGATGTCGGATGGATGGCAGATGTCGGAGATGTTTTTGCTGAGCAGATCCTCGGGGTCGTACTCCAGTACACGTCGGACCGAGGGCGATACATATTGGAACATGCCCTTGAGTGACAGGACGTGGATGAAATCTGGAAATTGTCACAATTGCCTTCTTCGAGTGCTCAGACGCGACTCACCATCCGCATTCTCAAGTACCATCTTGAGCCAGTCCGTCTTTGCACCGTCCTCGCCCTGGCCGAAACCAGGGGCATTCACTCTCGCACCCATGATATCCAAAATCTCTTGTCCCAGACCAGTAGCACCGGCTTCGCGTCCCGGTGGCCGTAACGGAGATTGAGGGGGATTGGTGACGGTGTAGTTGACCTGATAGCTTCCGTCTCGCATGTTCCGAAGTATCGCATTTGGCTGCTCCACGAGGTCGACCTGGAAACCGACGTGATAGACGATGTCCGTACCGTCCCAGGGAATGGGAACGACTGTGACGAGGTTAATGAATGGAATGCCTCCACGACGATAATTGATGAGTGATGCTTGGCACTCCTTGCCGGCGTTGAGCATGCGCTTCAGATGCGCGACAGCTACATTGTCGGTATACTTGCGCTTTGAGCCTTTCACGACATCGCTGTCCGGACCTAGGCGGGATCAGCTTTTTCGTCGAAAACGCTAGAGCGGCATACTCTGCAAGAAGCGACAGTTGCGGCCTAGAATTTGAGGCAAGTCATATCCCGTCAAAGCAGTGAAGGTGGGACTGGCATAGACTATCGGCGCATCGTATCTGCGAATGTCCTGAAGGATTATCAGGTCTATTCAAGAAGTACTCTAGTCTACTCACCACCACCAGGAAACTACAGCTCAGATCGACTGGTCCAAGTACCGTCTTCGGGTCCTTCCGTGCTGCCACTCGAGAAAGCACACCAACCATATCGAACCCTGTTGTCGAGTATAGGCCGGGTCCATCCGAAAGTGACGGACCAATGACCCCTGGGCCTTGCAGCAGGGCCTGAGTGTTCGACGGCGGGGCATAAGGTGCTGTCGAAGACGATGCGATATTGATCGTACTGGCACTGCTCTGATTGATCGACGGGGCGAAGGGGAAGGTCGTGCTCGATGGCGATGGGAATGTAAGAGGCGCATATCCCACTTGCGGCAAGATGGCGGAGGTCTGCATTGAGCCCGCTGATGCACATGTCCGTGGTGATGGGTTTGCGGTGCTTCGTCTCTGGGTTGACGATCCCGTGGTCGGGCTCGACATGTGCGAAGGCTGAGCGGTACTAGCCGTCCGGGGGCTCTGCGCGACGTTGTTGCCGATTTGCGAGGAATTCATGTTCAGCTGAGGCAGATTGGATCGAGCCGAACCCGACCCATTTGGCTGCCGCTGGTTGTTCTTCGCAACGACATCCGTGCTCGGATTCGGATTGACGTAAAAGGTCGTCCCCATACCAACCCCGTCCTTCTGCTCGCCGTTCATCCAGCTATCCCAGCCTCCATCACCGCCCATGAACCCATTGAGTCCGTTCAAAACATGCCGACCACCTCCGCTGGCCTCAGTATCATTGAACCCCTTCTGAGCATCATAAGGCTGGCCGAACAGCTGGCCCGGAGCCGGTTGACCCTGACCACCTGCACCGCTTGAGAAGCAGTTTGCACCGCTGAAGCCTGACCAAGCTTCACCGCCTGGTGGGAAAGTAGGGGCGCCTGTCATCTGATTGGACAGGAAGGGCGGAACTTGGAAGCGGATGTCGCGGGAAAAGGCGGAGGGGTCGAGGGCGAGGCCATTGTCGAGATCATTTGAAGAGGGTTGTGACTGGGAGATGGAATTGGATGGGTTCGGCTGAGGTTGAGCCGCATTTGACGTCTGGCGCGAGACCGACTTGCCCTTACCGGTACGCTGACCAGCCGGTGGAGATTGCATGTTGGCGTTCGAAGGGGATCGCTGAGCTATGTTTTGTTCGGTTGGTAGCTGTAGTTGCTGTTGAAGTGGAGAAGGGCTTGGAACATATTGTGGCTGTTGAGGAGTGTTCTGCTGGTTGTGACGCGAGGGAGAAGGTGGAGGATAAGGGTGCTGGAAAGAGATGTTCTGCGGCGATGAACGGGATATGGCGATTCCTTGCGCGAAAGCAGCGTACTGCTCATCCGGCTTGCCTCGGTTGTCCCCTTGTTGCGATCCGCTCCCAAGAGACCTGCCGCCACTGACGCCGGGAGGACCCGGCGGAGTTTGAAAGTTCATGAAATTCGCCCAGTCTATAGGGGAGGGTACGTGATTCGGTGCTTGAGAGGTTGAGAATGACAATCCAGTGGAATCACCAGATCCTTGATGTGTCGGCGGGTTGGGAGGTTGAGGGGTGGTGGAGGATGGTCGGGGAGTTACATAGGCCATCGCAAAGTGAAATCAGGGCGTTACGGCGTCTGAAACCAGCGGAGAAGCGTGTCGAGAGAGTCACTTTGATGTCGATGGTGATGCGGAGATGATTTTTGTGGGTGTGTGACGTGAATGAATATCGGAAGGACGCCCAGGAGATTCCGAGCAGTGGAGCGCGACCCTCATCCGCCAGCGGTCCGATTGAGGGTCAAAACACCTTTCACGACAAATCCCGTATACCTTGGAGATGAAGGTGATTTCACAAGAAAAGGGTAAGATTTGGGCGAGAAATCGAAGTTTCCAGTGCGGGAATGAATTCACTGCGGGATTTACTGGATGAGCAGACCCTGAAAGCACCGGTGACGAATTTCCCCGATAGCTGTCCTTAGATGCATCCCATTTTCCTCTGGCCATCCAACAGCGGCTGATGTGCAGACAGCAGCATCGTGTCCCGGAGGCCCAAGGAAACATTCCAAAGGCGAACACTCGGATCTTTTCAGACTCAACCCTCATTGATTTCGTTGAAGCCAATTTTACGATCATTTACACTTCGCTATAGGTTTAATACCCTTTCGGGCCCTCTATCAAATCCTCTCGGCATTCAGCTGTCGTTCCATCACGCAAGATTTAATGCTGCGTAATTTGGGGCGGATCTAGGGGGAACAATCCTCAGGCATCATGTCGGTTTAATTCCCATGTAGCGGGCTTTGGAAGTGCTACGCCAGAAGCTTGATAGCTGGAACTGCGCTAAGACCAAAGCCCGAGAGCTCACGAAGAACGGAAACAACACGTGTTGAGCTGACGTCAGCCGGCGGATCGAGGCGAAGGATCGAAGAGGGCCAGAGTGGCTAATCGCTCCGCGTATGTGGCGCTTTCGTTATGCTACATAGCAGAGTCTAGATTATGCGTTTACCTAGCTTTGAGGAGCAAAGCTCTTATCAAAAGCCAATATAGCTGGAAGAAAGGCTTGGATATTACCCCGAGCTGAGGTACTCCATCCTACTCTTTCTTTCGATGAGCGTTCCAGAACTGGCTCAACTCGAGGGCGGACCGCTTGAACTGGACAGACGGCGTGCGCCTGTGCTCTCTCCATCGATCAGTAAACCTACGGTTCGCTCAAGCGTCGGACTGAGAGGTCGTGCACATCGTCAGTGCTATCTCAGGAAGAAGGAGACAGCCATACCTATTATAATCGACATATTGCACCCTAAATCGACCTACAACCGATACCATGTTAGCGTCTTCTTCCCACCTGATGCCAGGGAGACCTACTCGACAATCCCGAATTCCACTCGAAGCTATCCACAAGAGTCCAGGCAAACGTCCCCTTTACAGGAATTTTATCTTTATGAATTGTCGTAAGGATCTCTCCCATATAAGAGTTGTAATATGCTGTCCGACCCGAATCTTCCGTGATCTGATAGATGTATTGCTTTCTATGTTGAAATCAGTGTCTGTCTCCGAGGAGGCTTGAACAATTCGTTTTAGAAAGCTTCTGAGAACCCGAAGGAGGTGATGTCAATCCCGCCCTTCGTTGGGTATCGTCCCACGAGGTCGGAGAGGAAGGGCCGGACGAATTTGTTACGCCGGGAAGAGTCGTAGGCTGCTCTCAGGGTAGCAGTGCGGATGCTATCAGGTACCCGCGCGGGATGGAGCAGCGCGTTTTACAGAGTTGCATAAGACTGCGGCTAGAATAGTCGAGTTCATGCATCGCTTTTCCACCCACTTGTAACAGAATTGCCATGTCGTCTGAAGCCAAGGGGCCAGTCGCCAAAATGTCCAGGAGCCCAGCCGGCGGATGTGGAATCATCTGACCTTTCTCAGCAAGTCTTGATTTCGAAAATCTGTCACCTACAATAGTTGGGTATCGTCAGTGACCGGCAAGGCAACATGCGATAATGCAACTTGCTTGACCTGATTGCATCCCGGCCAATTCGGGTCACTGATGTTGGCAACGCAAGCCGCGACGCCCTCCGGGACCACTGTGACATAGGCATCGGCGAATCCCTAAAGGTACGTGAATCAGCAGAGGAGGCAAGTATGAGGTGTAAGACCCACGTCAAAAGCGAAGAAGTCGGCAGTTCCCTTGATCATCTGCGTCTGGTTCGCTGTGAAGCGCGGAAGAATCGTTTCGCTCAGATCGTCCTTCACGAGCTCGGGCCAGTCCTGAAAGCTCGATCAGCACACTATTGCGCGGAATGGTCTCGCCTCACTCCTGTTATGTAGATCGGCTCGGCGAGAAAGCCAATCTGATATGCCTGTTCAAGCTGTAAGCTAGAGGACCAATGCTGAGGGAACTGCCGGTAGATACCTGATGGCGCTCGACGGCATTCAGGTCGTCCGAGTTATTGGCCCTCCATGGCACGCCACTGCATCTCCATCAGCCAGATGTCTAAAGCATGCGACAAACGGACGTGAGATCACCGAACCTCATCCCAATCTCCCCGACTACTACCAATGTCAGCACGTCAACAATTCAGTCGAGAAGGGGCGCACCGATATTAAGCTCTCTAAGCCGCTGGACCGCCATGGCGTGCGCGAGGACGACATGATAGCTGCATTGAGCGGATGGGTCGTGACGTTCAAGCTCGTCGGCAGAGTGGTCTGGTTCGAAGTCAGTGATGCTGAGCTCAGGGACTCACGTTGAGAGGGTATTGGATCTGCGGCGACCATGAGCTCTGACCAATGCTGACAGAATGTCTCACCTGTGCAGAAGACTTGAGGCTCGGTGAACGTTATCCAGCGAGTTATAGTCCCGTTGAATGCTTTGAACATGGTTTCCTGCACCAGCGTCAGCTTCCACACTACACCTGATTGAGCCACTCACGGCATAATTTACAAAGTCGGCGATGATCTGGTCGCTCGCAAATCCGCCGTATTCGAGCTGCAGAGCCAAAGGAGCATCCCAATGATACAGCGTCTTACCCGCTTCAGCTCAACCGATACCCTCAGCTCCGCGACGCAAACACTCACATGACGGGTTCAACCCTTAAACTTGTGCAATGCCGCGTGAGGTTCCGGTAAAAGTCCAAGCCCGCTTGATTGACTGGACTGTCGGCAGTCCCGAAGGGGAGGACACGGCTCCATGAGGTGGAGAACAAAAAGGCATTCCCGCCAACGGCAGCTAAGCGGGCGACGTCTGGGGCGTCTTTCAGCAATCCATCCGAGGTCGGTAGTCCTATTCACCGACGTAGTACTATTCATCGACGCAGTACTGTTCACCGAGGTGCTTTGCGAGGGTGACCGTCGACTGAGCACTCAAGGTATTAGTGGTCGATGCTGTATTCACGACAGACGAAGAAGGCGCAGCCGCAGCGAGCGGGCTCGTCGGCGTATTAGTCAGGGTAATATCGACGCTCGTTGCCGCATTCGTGGAATCGATTGATCCTTGGTAGGGTACAGTTTCAGACGAGGTAAATTGGAGGGTGACAGTGCTGTAGATTGTCCAGCTAGCGTTGATAAGCCTCCGTTGGAGTCGCTGCATCTAGTCGTGGGAGAATGGCGCCGGTCGCTCCAATCCCCAGAAATGTCAGCAGCCAGTAATAGATCAGTCTCATGATAAGGCTGAGGGTCAATCGAAGGTGAGGAAAGTCACATCACAAAGATTCATTCAGCCCTCTGAGAAACTCAATACCTAGTTCGCAGCGGCCACCGAAAGTAGTCTCGGTGGTCCGGTCTCGCTGGTCAACGACGTACTCGTATTCTTGGCTCCGAGGATCAGATCACCACCGCAAGACAGAACGACCTGAGGCCGACAAAATGAGTTTTGCCCGTTTTGACTTCCGGCCCGAAAGACCAAAAGGCAGCCACGTGGACCCCGATGACGAGAGCCACGATAAGATTATCCACGGTTTGTCCTGAACAAGCGTCCAACAATAACAACAGTCACTACCTCTCTGCGATCTTCTCCGCCAACAGATCCCCTCTTCTCCTTTCCGCCGTCCCATTCCCATTTGTCGACGCCAGTACAGGGTCCGTCAGCCGTCTCTGCGCTTCTGGCATGTCCGCAAAGGCCTCTCTTAACTTATCTGTCGCTATCCGGCGGAACTACTTGCGAATCAGTCAAAATCGGGCAATATGATCGGGACTGACCTCGTTGAACACTGTTCCGGAGACCTGGAGAAGAGGACCTGCTAGTCCTAGTTGTAACACGATGTATCTACTCTCGTCAGACGACTGGCAGCGGGAAACATGCTTGACTCACGCCGAAGCAGCCAGGATCAAGAGCATAGCAAAATACAGAGGGTTAAACAAGACCGCCATCGCCTCGTTCCATCCGAGCACCACTAAGACACCATACATCCATAACGGGATTTGCGCAATGGACGAGACCATACTCCGCTTCGCCTCGACATAAGCTGCATCGGCGTCACGTTTAAAGCGTGTTTCGAGGGAGAGGAGTTTGGTGGGGGTGAGAAGAGTGAAAGCTGTGGAAGGGTCGAATGGGGTCGGATCGGAGTCTGCGTCGAGAGAGCGTTCGGGTGATGGAAGTGGGGGAAGGAGAGAGGGCTCAGAAGGGGATATGGTGGAAAAGAGTGGTAGGAGGGCAAGTGTCTGTGCCGATCAGCGGGAGAAACTCGTACCGTCATGACTTACCTCGTCCTTGGCTTTCTTGAATGCCGCCTCAATATCGTCCGCAGGTTTCCAGACCCGTGGGACACCCTGCTCGTCATATCGGAATCGCTCCTCGAATGTGCTTCGCAGACTTGTCAAGACAGTCGCGTCGGTCGTCTGCTCCTCGAGCTTCTTCCGTAACGCAAGCCAAGATCGAGCCCGTAATGTCGCAAGGGCCGCTTCGTTCTCCTGTGGCGTACAATTGTAGCCTTTGACAATGTCAGTCCCGCAACGAAGCGGAAGAAGGAGTCTCACTCTTCGCCTTGGTCAAGTATTGCTCCTCGGCTGTCGCTGACACATCACGATATGTCGTCAAAACTGTGTCCCACATCCCTGCCGATGGCTGGCTTAGGGCAATCTCGACCGGTTCGAGCAGTTGTCGCTTGATGTTACGCTACCGCAAATCAGCACCCGATCATCGCGTGAGTTGGCAAGCTGACCTCAGTGGCATTGACCATCTTCTTCGTCTCATCCGCCCGTAATTGATCCGCGATCAGCTTCAGATCCTCCTCTAGCAGCGCCAGCTCATGCTCATACTCCCAGTCCGTCTCCTCCACCTTGACCTCTGTGGGCTATCAGTACTGAAGGTCGGACAAGCGATAGTGACAGACCCTTTGCACCGTCAAGGAACGTCTCCCTGGCCGTTCCAGTCCCCCGCTGCACCACCTCGGCGAAATCATATCCTGGCTCTTTCAGGCCCGCAGCCAACTCCTTCGCAAATCTCGCAGCGACCACTTTGTGCAGGTTCTTCACCTGACCAAGGAAGAGGGACGATAGCGAGGCGTGTAACGTGGAGAGGAGATCGAGGCGTTTCCGTTGATAGACCGCGGCGTGATAGCGTGAGGCATCTCGATCGAACTTGCCTAATCAAGCGTCAGGCAAGCAACGATGCACATGAAAGAGGAAGTCCACCCATCGCGGTGTTCAGCCAGTCCCGCAGGAGTGCACCGAGCCCCTCGACAACAGATCCAGACTGTACAGGACGACGACCGACCTTGGCGCTCGCCTCGAATGCCTCTGTGACAGCTTTCGCCAGCTCGTCGCATCGGAACTGAGCGAGCATCTCCTGCTGGGTCGGTAAGTCGAGGTCCTTATTTGTGAGGACCTGTTGCTGTTGAGACCATCAGGACCGTGCACCTCGTCAAGCGATAAAGGCTTACCCATATACCCTCCATGTAAAAGCCCACTCCATCCGCTGGTATCCGCTTATGATATGCCGGCTGAAACACATAATCCTCTCTCGACCGATCGGTGAAGCGTCTCCGAAGCTCGACAACGGCCTCCTCGAATTGTTCGGGCATCAAGACTTTGTGTGGAAGGGCAGAGAAAGAGAGGTCAAAGTACGACGACAGGGTGGAATCGGCGAGGTGTGGTGGCTGGGACACATCAGCTAAAGTGATGATACATGAGGATGTCGCACTTTTGCTAGGCTTGCCCAAATCTTTTCCATATCCTGCGTCAGGGTCGCTGTGAGGTTCGACATTGGTGTTGAGCCGACATGATCTCGGATGACGAAGAGGATCATGGTCTTTTCCTGAGGTCTGCGGAGGATTACTGTCAGCTCGGTCGGTGGGTGGTCGCAAGAGGGCGGATCCCCCTTTGCGTTCGCATAACGAGTTGGCTCACTTTGGCTTGCTGCCTTCACCTCCGCCGCCAAACAGTCCCAAGTTCACCTCGAAGACCGTCTTGAGCAAGCCCATATTCGCACCCTGATACAACCCAATCTGGTGTTCCCTGTGTCTCATCAGTCAGTACACGATGAAAGTCCTACCTAGGGTTTGTGACTCACCAAAGGTTGACAATCAACACCTCTGTACTCGCCAGACTGAACAACGCCGACTTCCTCTCAAAGTCCTGATCCTCTCCCCGTTCCCTCCCATCCGTCCCCTCAACATCCATGACCAGCGTCGAGCTATATGCCGAAGGACACATCCAGATCCCCCTTGTCGTCTGCTGTCGCTTGCTCTCGTCCATCACCTCGAAGCTCGTCCCAAACAGCCGATTGAGGAGAGTTGATTTCCCGGTGGACTGGGAGCCGAAGACTGCGACGACGTCATAGGCAAAGCCTTTGTCGAGCATACCCCATTTCGCGAGGTGAAGGGACAGCTCTTTGCTACCTCGGGAATGGTTCAGCTGGAATCCGTAACGGGATGACCCGCTCACGTGAATGTTTGGTGCTCGTCAACGACTTGGAGCCGTCCATTTACAGGCTTCTTGATCCCATTTGACAGACCAGCTCCGTTCCGTGTAGGAGGCGGCGACATGACCGACGCAACAGCTTCTCGCGCCTCTTCGGTCGTCCGTGGGTCCGCCATCAGCCGCTGCAACTCCTCGGCCGGGTCACGCAGTAGCCCTGCGACGATGTCGGGTGTCTGATTCATGCTTTCGAGCTGTAATTCGATGTTGAGCAGGGTCACTCCTTTGACAGATGGATCGCGTCGTTCGCTTCGACACGACTTTGATGACGTGGACTTATCTGAAACACCATCAGCGTAACCGCTTTGACCAGGGGGATCAATCAAGGTAAAAATATTGCTTCCGGTGTGACGTGCTGAACGCGCGGGATCACTCACAGCAGTTTCCCATGTACACTCCTCATCTCGCAATCACCCATTCACTTCATCATGCCCATCCCTATCCCTTCCCAAGACGACGCCGCCTCCGATATCGTCAAAGTCTCGCCTCCATCTTCTGATTCCTCCCATAGTCTGAGCGTGATGGACGAGAAGCCAAAGATTGAGCATGATGAGAAGAAGGACGAGGTGGACGTTCAGGGTATGGTGGATGAGACGGTCAGAAGGGTGAGGGAGCAGTCGGATCGGTGGGTTCAGCTACCATCCTTCGAGAATGCCTGCGAGATCGTCGCTAGGATTGCCGAGGGAGTCAGCTGATGTTGGTAGGCTACAAGCTGCTGCCATGCCGTATGCGAACAGGACGCGCTCTTTCGCCGAGCAGCGGCCGGTACTCTTCGTCAGTGATTCGTCCCCTTCTGCCTGTCTATCACTGACTAGGCCTTCTGGCAGACTTTCCTCGCGATCTTCACCGCGCTTAGCATCATCCCCATCGCGTGCTTCACGTATGTCCCTCTCCATCGTTTCTACCTTCCGCTCTAACCCCTTCGCCTCGCAGCGGCTTTGTCCTCTCCGCCACGCTTTTTATCCTCGGCGTGGCCGCCGTCGGGATCTGCATTTCCGTCCTCATGACGCTCCTCTTCGCATGTGCGTTCTCCCCTCCCCTTCCCTCTGCTTTCACACTGACCCATCATAGCCTCCATCCTCCTCCCGATCCTCTTCTTCACCTCCCTGATCTCCCTCACGGCCCTCTCTGTCCTCCTCACCCTCTTCCTCGTGCATCGCCTTTACACCCACCTGACCGTCACCACCACTAGTGCGTCGGACTATGATGGTCTCTCGAAGGGTGTCAAGGGGTGGTTGGACGAGACTACCAATCGACTTCCTGCGCTACCGGCGAGGTGGTCTGATGTCGGTGGACAGTGGCGCTCGGATCTCACGCCGAGAGCAAAGCAGGAGAGCAGGTTCAACGCGAGGGGGATGAGGAATGATGGAGGTGGAGGAGTAAGAGCGATGGAAGCGCACATCAGGCCTGATTCCGGTCACGGGACGGCGGGTATCAAATCCTGAGCTACCAGGATATCGATTGATTCCCGTTGTTTGGATTAGATGCGTGCTTCAAATGTCGTGTTGTCCGACCGCCATGTAACGATTCTGAACGATGCGAGACATACATGCAATGATGACCTTACCACCTCGTAACATCCGCCTCCGCCTCCCCAAACACACTCTCCTTCTTCACTTCAAACCCCTCACTCTCCGCCTCTTTCTGCTTTCTATACTCTTCCAGGCTCACTACCCGCTCCTCCTCAAAGTAACTCGGCATCTTCCGCCGTAACCACCCATCTACCCACCCGTTGATCGCTTCGAACTCCAGTAAGAACCCATCGTGCCCATCCGGACTGGGGATGACCACAAGTTCCGCATCCGGTATATGCGACGCGATCTCTCGCTGCTCCGAGGTGGTGAATAGACCATCGGACTCGATGCCGATGACCAGAGCTGGGGGGAGGAGGGAGAGTGCGTGTTGGAGGGAAGTGGCGATGCTTTCGTCGTCGGTGTCGGTCAGGGTGATTGGGATGCGAGGGAGTTTGGAGGAGAGTGTGGGTGGGATGGTATGTGTGGATGGCATGGAGAGGTCGTGGGTGTCGCATTTCCGTGTGATGTGGATGTAGCAGTTTGCGTCGAAGCGGCCGGTAAACTGAGAGTCGACAGTCTGTCAACGTGAGAGTCAGAAAACATGCGCCCGACCCACCTTGTCGCCCTGATACCGTAGATAGCTCTGCGCCGAAAACACCTTCGGTGCCCTATCCCCTCCCACCCCCACCTTCCCATCCCCATTCATCTCTCCCTCCGCCCCCAATCCATTCGACGACTTCTCCACCACCGGCGTCGACGGCACCGAGCCCCTCCTCGATGCCGTCATATCCGAACTACTCCGATGCCCATCATTATGTGCCCTCCACGCCCTCTCCCTCGGACTCCTCGCCAATTCCACCTCACTCGGATCCGCCGGATTCGTAGTCTCCGGTCCACCCATGATCCTCACTCCCATCTTGGGCACTTCACTGACCCCTAATCCCGATCGACGGCCGAAGCGACTCTCGAAGCTATCTCGACTCCGGTACGTCAAGAGCGCTGCCATCCTCGCTGCCGCCAATCCACGATTCGGCTGGTTCGCCAGATCCACGGTACCATCGGGGAGGTCATAGTAGTATCCATCCCGGTAGTCGGGGTCGGAGTAGATTGATTGGCGTTGCGCCTCGCCCCAGGAGATGCACCATGCGGAATGACGGGCAGAGGTAGCGAGTGGGATCACGGCGCGGACGAAACCTGGGGGGGTGTTGAGGGGGTATTCGAGGCAGGCCATGCCGCCCATAGATCCACCGACCGCGGCCACGACGGAGGTGACGCCTAGGTCTCGTAATATCAGATGATGTAATCTACCTCAAATCAGCTCGAAGATTCGGGTATAGCGAGAGAGTTATTCACCGCACATCATCCTTCACGCTAGACCCAGGCATCTCCGGCCCATAAGGTCGACCTGTTTCCGGATTGGTAGTGACGCTCGAGACAGTCCCATACGGCGACCCAATGACGTTCGCGCAAAAGATGAAGAATCTGGTGGGGTCGAATGCTCGATCCAGTCCGAGTAATGGTCCCCACCTGATACACTATCAAATCAGCTTAAAAACAAACCCCTGGTCAGGGTGACGAACCAGTCCTTAACATCGGCACTCCCGGTGAGAGCATGACAGATGACCAGACAATTATCTCGAGGAGGGTTGAGCTTGCCCCAGGTCTTGTAGGCGACTGGGACATCGTGGAGGGTAACGCCGGATTCGAGGGTGAATACGGGGATGATGGCAGTGGACTGGTTGATGATGGCGGAAAAGAGGTTGGGGTCGAAGTGAGAGCGGGACGAGGAGGCTTGAGGAGGAGCTGTGAACATTTTCCAACCTCGCAGAGGGCGCTTATAGGATATGAAGAACAGATTGAATCAAACTATTTCGGAGAGAACTGACTCAGGAATCCAATGCGAGAGCGCCGCAGGAGATCTATCCTTCCTTCCGCACGGTGGCCTTGGCCATGCCATACAACAAGATGCCTAGCAAGTCCTTCCGATTAGTCCGTAAAGGGTAGACCCTAGCCGTCCGCGTTCCGTAAGGGAGGAGGGACATATCGCAGTCCGAGATAGTGAAAGATCTCCCGCTCCGTCTCGAGGTTGATCTCCTTCCCCGTATTCACTTCCACTAGTCCGGCTCGGAATTTCAGTCCGCGACTGTATCAATCAGCTCTCGTTCACCCCTCCATATGCAAGACTCGCATGTTCTCAACATATCTCCTGTAGAAACGATCAGCACTGGACCGGGAAGAGTACCAGTACGTGCCTGAGATCGCGCTCGAACATCATACTGCCTGACCAGCTCAGCACCGCTGCAGCATATCGCTCCCGAGGCGCGCTGATCAGGTCGACCCGACGGTGCTTTCGACCTTTGCCGGGTAGCTTGAAGATAACAAACGCCTGAAAGTCCATCAGCGCAGGTAGTGCATGCTTGCCGCAAGACCTAACTTATCGAGATTGTCGAAGTCTGAATTTCTGCTCTTAGCGAGGAAGTTTATATACGTGTACAAGCTCACTATTCGCAGAAGTGGTGATTGGGGAGTCGGCGTCGCGGTGAGTGACGTCTGATTTTGAGACTATCAGCTTGATAGAAAATATTGGCTAGGCAATGCGCACGGAGGACGTGGGTGATGATACCCAGCGCGGACAGTCGACGGTAGAGGTCTCGCAGGAGCCCGATGTCCTGTCCATTTGCAGGAGGACAGAAGACGACGTCCACGTCATTCGACTGCGGCTTGCCTCTTCTGTATCTACATCCAGCCTAACTTGAGCGTGCATACCACTGATGTGGAAACCCGTCACCCGCCAGTAATGGTCGACTCGCAGCCCGGCAAGAATGCTTCCAAGTGCTCCATCACACACTCGTCTATCTCCCTTACCTCCTCCCTCGGAATTCTGCCACCATCAGCTCCCTTCCCGTTTGCAGCCCTGGATAGACCCACTTCGAGTCCAGCTCCTTCTTCAAGCCCATCCATTCCTCCACGATATCCACCTGCGTCATCCCCCCTTCCCTCCGTCTTCTAATCTTCTCTTTCTGCCTCACCTCCTCACTCTCCTCCGCGATATTCTGATAATGCTGTCTCACATCCTCCAATGTCCGACAATTATGGCGATCGTACAAGTCCTTGGCGGTATGGGTACCTATCGTGTAGACCGAGGCGAAGTCGATCATCGCTTGGTGACGAGGGGAGGCTAGGATGGCTTCGGAACCGGCGATGCGGCCGGTCTGGAGGAACTCATCGATCTGTACCAGTCATGAGAAAGGTAGAGATACGTAAGAAGGGAAGCCTTACTCGTTGAGCTACCTTGTCGCCGACGTTGAGGAGCTTGCGCGCTTCCTTACCGGATCGTATGCGTCTTGGGACAGCTGGGATCATCCGTCAGTCCGTCTCCGATACATTTGAGCAGTCATACACTTGAGCATCTAGATGACGAGATCAGCTTGAACCTGTGTCCCACTTTATGCGCTCACGCTCATACTTCGCCGGTAGCTCAAGACGTTCGAGTTCTTCTGCTGAGACTCCTCGAACTCTCTACCCACATAAATGGGCTTGATCGCATCGAGCTATCCAGCAACATGTGAGCAACTTGCAAAGACAGTACGAGCACTAAGCGTGCTCACTCACTATGTCTTGATTTACGCATACCAGCGGACTGGCCCGTTCGACACACAGGGGTGGAATGTCCTGAAGTCGGACATCCTCCGGGAAAGGCACCATGTCCGGTAGCTCCGGATCGATCGCAAAACCATCCACTGCATCGAAATCAAGCTTTCGGTGCTTGTGCGTGCTATGAGAATCCTCATCGTCGCTATCTAGCGGTGCTGAGCGTTTGTGGCTTGGATCACCGGTTCCGACAACGTAGTTCTCCCTCGGTGGCAGATGAGGCGGTTCGTCTGCGTATTCGTTCGCCGCGTCGAGGCATCTTTGAAACGTATCATGGATGTAATCGACCGCCAAGACCGGCTTGGTATCCTTTCACACTGTCAGATCTGCTCCCAGCCTTGTCTTTGCAGACTTACAATCCATTCCCGACCAACAGCGCGGACCAACCTCGGTCTCCCTCTCAGTTCCGTAATCACGAACCTCGCCTCTTCCACACTCACACATCTCCCCCCGAGCTCTTCTACGCATTCGTAGACCCGGCCTATGGTCTCTCCGATTTTGGCCGGGATGATGTGGAAGGTGAGGTTCGCGAAGAGTGGGTAGAGCTGATGAATGGGGACATGGTGGATCTGGATGGATGAGGAGGAGGAGACGGGGATGGAGTGGAGAGATGGGCGGGTGTGGGGCATGCACAGAAGGCGCTGGGTATCAAGCAGACGGGGTTATGTGGGATCGCAAGGATGAGACTTGGGTGAGCTTTAGGCTGCAGCCGGATGTAGGCGGTGCCTGAGCTCAAAATGACGTACGTACGGGCCGGCCAACCGCAGACCCCTTGTCGTGGGCGAGGCGATTGAAGCAGACTTATTGGAATTGCATTCCGCTAGGGGCGTATGCCTCTTTCTCGTTCGTCTCATTCGCCTAGAGAACTCAGCTCCACCGCTACCGGTAACCGAGTTTGATATGATGCCGATACCACGATTCATCCAGACGCCGGTCTCCCCGGCTCGAACCGATACCTCTCGCCCGCAGGCGGAAAAGTTCTTCGCAGACGATCGCCCGCCCAACCTACCTCCCGGGATACCTCCCCAAGTGGTGCCAGACACCAGGGAGCGTTCATCCCGAACCACAGGTGACTGCCTGCTATGCCTCAACCGACACTACAAGAAACTTCTCCAGCATATCAACTACCTTCACCAAGACCACCTTTTCACTTCAGAAGAGCTCATCCGCTTCGACTCGTTGTCTGTGATTGCAAACATGTAGTACGCCAACGCGAGCCTTCAGCACAGGAGGGCGGCAAAATGCGAAGCCAGCGGGTCTATCCTTACATCACTCGAACATCGCCGCCATTCCCTTCGCGAGAGCCAACTGGTATTGCCCTCCTCGAGGCGCTACAGAGCCCAGAGATGCACTGCGGGGCCTTCCGAACCGTCAGGTCGCAACTCACGCAGAGCGAATGTCGGCTCTACAAGTTGACGTCGCGAATGGTCCAGGAGTACCAGCCGGGCAGCTAGTCCGTCCACTGCGCTTGAGGGCAATACTACCGCAGTCGGCGGGAGCTCCACGAATGTCAATGCCTCTCAACTCCAGACCGGCGATGATGGACCTCCGACCCTGGCAGCCGCCATGGCGTCTGAGAGCCATGCAACCTCGGCCAGTGGCTCTCAGCCAGATCATTCGCTCCACTCTTTCGAATCTCTATGCAATCTCCCGCCCGTCTACAAGCACTTGGGGCCGCATTTTGCCCAGATCCTCACCGATTGCGCCGAACACATTGCCCAGTCCTTCCTTGCCAACCCTTGCGAATCAACACTGCTGGACTTCCTGGCGCTCCCGAAGGTTGGCTTAGTACCGGGCTTGAGGAAAGGATATAAAGCTGCGGCTAAAAGACTGAAGAGGTATCCAGCGGTGGCTTGGCCGCAGCCGGACGAAATCGAGCGAGCTCGGAGGGATGGTACGGCGGAGGCGACGCGCATGATCGAGTCGGGCAGATTGTCGACCGCTGTATAAGTGCTCAAGGGTGACTCACGTGTTACCCCGATCAATCACGAAACGATTGCGGTGCTGAATGAGAAACATCCCGATGGCCCCGACTCACCCTTTACCGGCACCGAACTGCCCGTACCCTACTCTCCAGAGGCCTTCCCCGCCGACCTGTTCGACTCCGTCATAGCCTCGTTCCGACCTGACACTGCGCCGGGCCCTTCCGGTTGGACAGTCCCTCTTCTTCGACACGTCCTACGTGCCCCGAGTGGCGACCTTGGTGCCGTCCTTGGTCCAGACCACCTCGTTGTCGCGTACCTCGACGACATATACATTCTGGGCCCGGACGACGGGGTCCTAGATTGCGTCGAGCTTTTCCTCTCGGAGGCCGACACAACACTTTGCCTCAACAGCAGTAAGAGTGAGACTCACAGCCTGGACGCCATTCGGGATAATGGCATCAGTCTCCTTGGGACTTGCGTCGGTCCCCGGACAGCTAGGCACGCCTTCCTCTCGACGAGCACATCAAACTTGAACGAAAACTCATCGAGCGGCTCCCCAGCCTCCCGAAGCAACACGCCTTGCTTCTCCTTCGCATTTCTGTACAGCAGAATCTTCGCCACCTCCACCGGTCCCTACGTTCCACCGACCTCACAGTCTTATGGGATCGCCTCGACTCCCTACTGCGGAACTGCGTGCACCAGATTCGGTCTCTAGGGCCTTCCCTCGACGAAGTGCATCGTGCCATCGGGGAGGCCCTTATCAGCCTGCCAATCCGCCTGGGGGGCTTAGGGATTCTACCATACGCCAAATGCGCAGCGAACGAGTTAGCGGACACAGTTTTTGCCCCAATTCTTCCATCAATCCAGCCCACCAGCGAGCCGATGCTGTCCCATAGTAAACGATGCCAGGACATGTTCGAAGCTGCCCACTCGTCCACCTTTGAACTCCTCGATTCGCACAAGCAGGTCATCG
>JAABUL010003447.1_pt1 | contig 23460 bp, 24 predicted proteins | sample 5559151 | NCBI WGS metagenome assembly JAABUL01 (sample SAMN10711876, study PRJNA513368) | rock metagenome | isolation source: Antarctica rocks | place: Antarctica: Victoria Land, Pudding Butte sud | reverse complement strand
TCAAAGGCTGGCGCGGAGTCGCCACCCGGTATGACAAGCACGCCCGTAACTACCGATCTGGAGTCGTCGTCGCGAGCATCGTGCTGTTCTGGCTCAACGATCCGTCAGACACGCCCTAGTACATAAATGCTGCTGTAGTACTAGCTGAGTAATTTCAAGGAGTGATCTTGCGCATGCGCAGCCGGAAACACGGTTCCGGCGATGGCCAAAACGATGATCACGACCACGATGACGGCAAGTGTGATGAGGGACCGTTTCAGTACGGGGTTCACTGGATGCGGGAATGGGTGTAGCAGTTCCCGCTGGCGTAGCAGTCGTCCCAGCCGGTCAGGGTGTAGGACGCCGGAGATCCCTTGAAGAGGAGGTCAATGTGCCATGAGCCCCACGGCACCACGTCCTGGGCGGAGTAGAAGGCCGGGTCCCAGTTGTGCCATCCCGCCAGGTTGTCACTCACCGAAGCGCCGATCGTGTGCCAGATGCTGCTGTCCACGTAGTCGCCGTTCCAGCCGTAGTAGTGGTGGAAGGCGACGTAGCGGTACTGGAAGTAGAACGCGTACCGCAGGTGGACCTCCAGAGACACGCAGTTGTACCCGCCGTCACCGCAGAAACGCACGTCGAACTGGGTGAAGTAGACTGGCAGATTGCTGTCCGGCCGGATCGTGCCCGCCTTCTTCGCCTTGGCCACCTCCGCCGAGGTGGCGAGGCGGCGCGCGACGTTGGTCGTGGTGACCTTCAGCGAGCAGGACAGTGGCTTCTGCTCCGCGTGGGCGTACTTGGCGCACCTGGGGGACGAACTGCTGTCAACCGCTGTGGTGTGCGTTGGCGTCAGCGTCAGCGCGGAGTTTCGCCAGTAGATGTCCTCCGCAGGTCCCCTGACCAGGGTTGTGGTCTTGGTCAAGCCGGCGAATGCTGGCCTGTTGGTGCTGGCCGTCAGGCCCGTCGCACTCGCTGAGGCGGCGCCCACCAGGGTGAGCAGCATCCCAGCCACTGCCACCCAGATGATGTGTCGAGCGGATTTCCGCATCGAGATCGCCCCTTCCTATGTTCCTTCAGCGCATCCCGTTGGTGCGTCGTGGAGGCACTCTGGCACGACCACACAGGAAATTCTAGAGCAGTTCAGTACGAGCCTGCCGCTCCTCCGACAGTGCGGCTTCGCCCTGCCGGTGCACGATCCAGGTCGCATCGACGCCGAGCTTGGCCTCGATGACCAGCGCCAGTCGCGCGGACACCGCGGTGCATGGCGGACGCACCCCCGCCGGCGTGCTCGTCCCGGTCTGGCAACGCATCCTCGCCACGGCCACCGCGATCTGGCATAACGATCACATCGGCGCGCGGATCAAGCGATCACTGACCGCCTATGACCACTGACCCCGGGGAAGTAGTCATCTAGCGCCCGGAGGGCAGCAGGCGCGGCTCGATCCGCGTCTCGACGGCGGTGCCGTCCGGGCCGCACTCGACGTGGTAGGCGCCCTTGCCGTCGACCTCGGTGAGCGCCTCGATCAGCTCGGTGCCGCGGTAGAGCAGACCGACACCGTCGTCGCTGGCGTACCCCGCCGGCAGCGTCCCGTCGGAGATGCACCGCTGGAACAGCGGGCGGCGTTGCTCCTCGGAGTCGTAGTGCACACCGTTGGAGTAGGGGAGCAGCGCCAGCCCGTTGGTCACCGCGCGGAGGTCTGGGCCGAAGGAGTCGGTGGTGCCGCCGATGTGCCAGCAGATGGACCCGGCCGAGACGCCGCCCAGGACGACCTTGGCCTCCCAGACGGCCCGGAAGATTTCGTCCAGCCCGTGCAGGCGCCACATGGCCAGCAGCCCCGCGACACTGCCGCCGTTGACCCAGACCACGTCCTGCTCGAGCAGGTGGGCCAGCATGTCCTCGACGCTCGGCATCGGAAACAGGTTGAGGTGGGTCACCTCGACGCCGGCGACCATGCCGGCCTCGTTGACCCGGGCGTTCCACCACCGTTGGTCGCCACCCGCCGTACCCAGGTGGCAGAGCTTCGGCCGGCCGGCCGGCGCGGCGAGCTCGATGGCATGGGTGATCAGCGGGCCGAATTCGACATCGATGCGGCGGCCCAAGCGCCAACCGCCGGAGGTGGCCAGGATCGTCGGGGCATCAGCAGTCACGCCGCGATCCTGCCTGGTGGCCGTCCGCGCGCCGCCGCGGGGTGCCCCTGTGGATGACGACCAGGGCGTCGGCGGTCCGCTCGCTACCGTTTCCTCATGAGCTGGGAGGCGCCCGGGTACGTGGCGCAGGAGCTGCTGGGCTTCGGAGCCAGCGGCGAGGTGTGGCGGGGCCGTGACACGACCACCGGTGAGGTCGTCGCGCTCAAGCGACTGCGCGTCGGCCGCGCTGCCGCCGAGCACGACGGGCTGCGTCGGGAGGCGGCCCTGCTGTCCGCCTTCCACCACCCGCACGTCGTACGGCTGCGTGCCGCGCTGTGCACCCGGGACGGGCTGGTGCTCGTCCTCGACCACGCGGCGGGGGGCAGCCTGGGCCACCTGCTCGCGCGGCGCGGCTGCTTGCCACCGGGGCAGGTGGCTGCACTGCTCGCCCCGATCGGGCACGCCCTGGCAGCAGCTCACGCCGTCGGGCTGGTGCACGGCGACATCTCCGGCGGCAACATTTTGCTCGACGAAGCGGGCCGTCCACTGCTCGCCGATCTGGGCACCGCCCGGCTGCTGGGTGAGGCTGGCGCCCAGTTGTCCGGCACGCCAGGATTCCTCGATCCAGCGGCGGCCGGCGGGCGGCCCCTGACGCCGCGGTCCGACGTGTACGCCTTGGGCGCCCTTGCGGTCATCACGATGGCCGGGCCCGCCGCGGCGGCAGACCCGGCCGGCGCCGCCCAAACCTTGGTCGGCCCCCAGCCATTGGTGCGCTTGCTGCAGCACATGCTTGCCCTCGATCCCACCGCTCGGCCGAGCGCGGCCGAGGTCGCCGAGCAGATGGACCGCTGTGCCGAGGGCCCCTTCGTCGCCGACGGGCTGGCGCCGGAGGGCGTGTCGTCCCTCGCCCTTACCCATGCCGCCCAGCTCGCCGATCAGCCGGCCGAGCCCGGCCGCCACCGCAGCGCCGGCGCCGGCGCCCCGCGCGCACAGGGGCGCCGCATTGCGCTGCGGGTGGGGGCCGCCGTGCTCGCGCTGCTGGCCGCGGCCGTGATCGGTTTCCGGTGGGGTGGTGGGCAGCCTGGGCAGCAGCCCGCTCGTGCGGTCGTCGTGCCGAAGCAGTCCTGGGCCCAGGTGTGGGCGGGCCTCGATGCCCGTCGCGCCAACGCGTTTGCCGAGGCCGATGCGACCTTGCTCAACCAGGTCTACCTGCCCGACTGCCCCGCTTTGCCGACCGACCTGCGTGCCGTCCGTAATCTCGCGACGCAGCAGCGGCACGCGATCGGGGTGCGGCATCAGATCAGCAGCCTTGTGCTGGAGTCCGCCAAGGGCGATACGGCCACCTTGCTGGTGGTTGACCGAATGAGCGGTTATCAGGTGCGTGACGGCGCCGATCAGCTGGTAGCGCAGGCGCTGCCGCGCGGTGACCGCCGTCTGCGGGCGCGCCTCGTCCGCACCGAGCAGGGCTGGCGGATCGCCGCGTTGGCCGCTGGCTGACTGTCCCGTCTCACGAGTTGGCGGCCACCCGCCTGGTCGCCCAGCGCAGCGCCTCCTCCACCGTCGGGTGCTCGAAGTGGAATCCGGCGGCCGACAGGGCGGTGGGCCGGACGCGCGGCCCGGTCAGCACGCCTTCGTCGGCGAAGCCGCCCAGCGCCAGCCGCAGCGCGAAGGCCGGCACCCGCGGGGCCAGGCGCGGACGTCCCAGCACGCGCAGCAGGGTGTCGGTGAGCTCGGCCATGGTCACCGCGTTCGGGCTCGTCACGTTCACCGGCCCACGGACGGCGTCGGCATCGAGCAGGAAGCCCACCACCCGGAGCTGGTCGGCCAGCGAGATCCACGAGAAGTATTGCTGGCCGCTGCCCAGCGGGCTGAGCAGTCCCAGCCTGGCCAGCGGCAGCATCTGCCCGAGGGTGCCGCCGGCGGCGGTCAGCACGGGCGCCGTCCGCATCTCGACGACCCGGAGCCCAGCCGCCTTCGCCGGCGCGGTTGCCTGCTCCCAGGCCTGGACGACATCGACCATGAACCCGGTGCCGGCCGGCGCGCTCTCATCGACCGCCCGGTCGCCGGTGTCGCCGTAGTAGCCGATTCCCGACATCGACAGCAGCACCCGGGGTCGCGACGGGGCGCCGGCCAGCGCCTCGCTGATCGTCGTCGTACCGTCGACCCGGCTGTCGAGCACGGTGCGTTTGTAAGCCGCAGTCCACCGTTTGTCGGCGATGCCGGCCCCGGCCAGGTGCACCACCGCGTCGACCGAAGCCAGCGCCGCCGGATCCAGCCGATGTCCGGCCGGATCCCAGCGCACCTCGTCAGCCGATGCGACCGGCCGACGGACCAGCCGGCTGACGACGTGACCGTGCGCCCGCAGTGCGGGGACCAGGGCGGAGCCGATGAGGCCGGACGCGCCGGAGACCAGGATGTTCATGCCCCGCCCCTTCCCCCGCCGTCCATGCGGCACGCTGTTGGCATGACCGTCAACATCCGGCCCGCCGAAGATGCCGACGAGATGGCCCTGGCGGCTCTGGACCGCGTGTGCTGGTCCGTGCTGGCCGATGTTTCGCCGCCCAGTCCGCCCGGAGCTGCCTTCTTCGGGGACGGGCGCAAGCCCGGTGACGTCCTGGTCGCCGAGGACGCCGCTGTGATCGTGGGCTGGGCCAAACTGGCGCCACCCACCCCGCTCCCCAGCAACGACCATGTGCAGCAGGTGCAGGGGCTGGCCGTCGACCCCGCCCGGCGTCGCGCCGGCATCGCCCGGGCGCTACTCGATGCGGCCATCGAGCTGGCCCGCCGGCGGGGGGCGCGCAAGGTCAGCCTGCGGGTCCTGGGCAGCAACGAGCCGGCTCAGCGGCTGTACCGCTCGGCCGGCTTCGTCGTCGAGGGTGTACTGAGAGCCGAGTTCTTCCTGGCCGACCGCTATGTCGACGACCTGCTCCTGGCTATGTACATGAAATAGCCGTACATGACATAGCGCACGCCAACCTCAGATCCCCAGCGCCGCCTCGAATGCTCCGGCCTCCAGGCGCTCCTTGACCGTGGTCAGGAAACGGGCGGCGTCGGCGCCGTCGACCAGCCGGTGGTCGTACGTCAGCGCCAGGTAGGCCATCGAACGCACGGTGATCACTTCGCCGAGGTCCGGGTCGTCGACCACGACCGGGCGTTTCACGACGGAGCCGGTGCCCAGGATGCCGACCTGCGGCTGGTTGATGATCGGCGTGTCGAACAACGCGCCGCGGCTGCCGGTGTTGGTCAGCGTGAAGGTGCCGCCGCCGAGCTCGTCGGGGCTCACCTTGCCGGTACGGGTGCGGTCGGCCAGATCGGCGATCTTGCGTGCCAGGCCACCGAGATTGAGGTCACCCGCCGAGTGGATCACCGGCACCAGCAGACCCCGTTGGGTGTCCACCGCGATGCCCAGGTGCTCGGCGTCGTGGTAGGTGATCGTGCCTTCGTCCACGTCGATCGACGCGTTGACGTGGGGATGTGCCTTGAGCGCGTCGATCGTCGCCAGGGCAAAGAACGGCAGGAACGACAGGCTCACCCCCTCGCGCGCCTGGAAGTCGGCCTTCGACTGCTGGCGTAGCCGGGCGATGCGGGTCACGTCCGCCTCGACCACGGTGGTCAGCTGGGCGCTGACCCGCAGTGATTCGACCATCCGGTCGGCGATCACGGTGCGCAGGCGGGACATCTTCTCGGTACGGCCGCGTAGGGCATTGGCCGCCGCAGCCTTGGCCGGTTGCTGCGCGGGCGGAGTCGCCGATGGTCCGGGCTGGTCAGCTCTGGCCGGCTCTGGGGTTGGCTCTTCCGCCGGCGCAGTGGTGCGGGCCGCGTCAAGCACGTCCTGCTTGCGGATCCGGCCGCCGACGCCGGTGCCCGCGACGGACCCGAGGTCCACGCTGTGTTCGGCGGCCAGTTTGCGAACCAACGGTGTCACGTAGGCAGCCTGGCCCGCATCGGACTCGGCGGAATCCGACGCCGGCGGGGCGTACACCGGCTGGGCCGCCTCGGTGCGGGCCGGCTGCTTCGTTGATTGCTTTGTCTGTGGCGTCGGCTCTGTTTTCGGCGCCGGCTCCGGCGGCGCGACCTCGGCGGCTGCCTTGCGGTCCTGCTGCTCGCTGCCGGGTGCCGGGGCGGCTTCGGGCTCGGTCACCTGGGCCGCCTCCGAAGCAGCCGCCTGGGCCGGCTCCGCAGCCTCAGCCTTCTCGGGAGTCTCTGCCTGTTCGGGAGTCGCTGCCTTCTCGGAAGCCTCTGCCTGTTCGGAAGCCGCTGCCTGTTCGGAAGCCGCTGCCTGTTCGGAAGACTCTGGCTTTTCCGGAGTCTTGGCCTCGGGCTCTGCCGCCGGCTCCTGCGCCGGGGCGGACTGGTCGGATCCCCCGCCACCATCGCCGTCACTGATAGTCGCGAGCTCGGCACCAACGTCGACGGTTTCGTCCTCGCCGACCTTGATCGCGGAGAGCACGCCCGAGGCGGGGGCCGGGATCTCGGTGTCGACCTTGTCGGTCGACACCTCGAGCAACGGCTCGTCTGCCTCGACGTGATCACCCTCGCTCTTCAGCCAACGGGTGACCGTGCCCTCGGAGACGCTCTCACCAAGGCGGGGCATTGTGACGGAGACCGACATGGTGGGCGACTCCTCCAGTTCTGTGAGGTGGGTTGCTCAGCTGTGCATGTGCAGGGGCTTGCCGGCCAGCGCGAGGTGGGCCTCGCCGACCGCTTCGGACTGGGTGGGGTGCGGGTGGATCAGCTGCGCCACCTCGCTGGGCAGCGCCTCCCAGTTGTAGATCAGCTGCGTCTCGGCGGTGAGCTCACCGACCCGGCTCCCGACCATGTGTACCCCGATCACCGGGCCGTCCTTCTCGGCCACCAGCTTGACCGCGCCCGACGTCCTGAGGATCTGGCTCTTGCCGTTGCCGGCCAGGTCGTAGACGAGGGTGCTCACCTTGTCCTCGCCGTAGCGCTCCTTGGCCTGCGCCTCGGTGATTCCGACCGAGGCGACCTCGGGCTCGGAGTAGGTGATCCGCGGGACGCCGTCGTAGTCGATGGGTGCCACCCGCAGCCCGGCCAGCCGCTCGGCGACCAGAATGCCCTCCGCGAAGCCGACGTGGGCCAGCTGCAACGTCGGGATCAGGTCGCCGACCGCGGAGACGGTCGGTACGTCGGTCTGGCAGTACTCGTCGGTCTTGACGTACCCGCGTTCAAGCCGTACGCCGGCCTCCTCATAACCCAGAGCGGCCGAGACCGGACTCCGGCCGACCGCGACAAGAAGCAGCTCCGCTTCGATCTGCTTGCCCGACTCGAGGGTGACCTTGACCCCGCCGTCGGTCGGCTCCACGCCGCCGAACCGGGCGCCCAGCTCGAAGCCGATCTTGCGCCGGCGGAAGGCGCGCTCCAGGAGCTTCGAGCTGTTCTCGTCCTCCAGCGGCAGCAGGTGCGGCAGCGCCTCCACGATGGTGACGCCTGCCCCGAAGGACTTCCAGACGCTGGCGAACTCGACGCCGATGACGCCACCGCCGAGGATCACCGCGGACTTCGGGACCCGGTCGAGCTTCAGCGCGTCGTCGCTGCTGATCACCCGTCGGCCGTCGATCTCCAGGCCCGGCAGTGACTTGGGCACCGAGCCGGTGGCCAGCAGCACATGGGCCCCCTCGTACCGCTGGCCGTCCACCTCGACAGCGGTGGGAGACACCAGGCGGCCGGAGCCTTCGACCACGGTGATCCCGCGGCTCTTGACCAGGCCCTGCAGACCCTTGTAGAGACGGTTGACCACACCGTCCTTGTACGAGTTGACCGCGCCCATGTCGATGCCCTCGAAGGTCGCCTTGATACCGAACTGCTCGCTCTCCCGGGAGAGATCGGCGACCTCGGCGGCGTGCAGCAGCGCCTTGGTCGGGATGCAGCCCATGTGCAGGCAGGTGCCGCCGACCTTGGCCTTCTCCACCATCACCACCGACATCCCGAGCTCAGCGGCCCGGAGCGCGCAGGCATATCCTCCGCTGCCACCACCGAGGATGACGAGGTCGACGGTCTGAGGTTGGGCCACGGAGACTCCTGGGCAGGCGAACGGACGGTGGGCGGGGTCGGGGGTCGGCCCACATCCTGTCACTGATGGCGTCGCGCCCGCCATCGCGCGTCGGTCAGCGCCGGGGCGCAGTGTGCGACCGTTGGGAGGAGGCGTCGCCGCAGACAGAGGAGGGGCTCGAGGGTGAGACTGTTTCCACGGCGTGGCCGCGGTCAGCCGCCGGCCGCGGTGCGGGGGCCGAGCTCGGCCGACCGCGAGCATCTCGAGGGCTTCGCGCGGAGCCGCCGCGGGGTGGAAGCCTATGTCGAGCCGCGCACGACGGTCACCGAGATGACCATCGTGCTGGTCGCGGCCGATGGCGAGTGGACCCGGCGGCGGGTGTCCGGGCCGAAGGCCGCACGGGAGCTCGGCAACCGGGTCGGCATCCCGGTCTACGACGTGGCCGCGACCGGATATCCGCCGCGGATGCGAGAGTGGACGGCCCGGCGCAAGGCGACCGGACAGACCGGCGTACCGGAAGCGGATGCCGGCGGCAGCACCACCGGGTAGCCACGGCCGGTCGGTCACGCCCGAGTGGCGACACCCAGTTCACCCGGAGGCGGCGAGGTCCTCCATCAGCTCGACCAGCGTGCGGACCGGCACCCCGGTGGCGCCGGTCGGCGTGTAGCCGTGGGGCCGCGAGGAGTTGTACGCCGGGCCGGCGATGTCGATGTGCGCGAACGGCAGCCCGTCGGGCACGAACTCGGTCAGGAAGTGACCGGCCGCGAGCATGCCGCCGCCCTTGTCCCCGGACGCGTTGACCTGCGAGATGTCGGCAATCGGCGAATCAAGGCCGCGCCGGACGTCTTCGGGCAGCGGCATCGGCCACATGGGCTCGCCGCTGCGCTCGCCGGCGGCCTGGATCCGCCGGCTCAGCGCCTCATCACCCATCACGCCGGCGACCTGGTGGCCCAGCGCGACGACCTGCGCGCCGGTCAGCGTCGAGGTTTCCACCAGGTAGTCCGGCTTTCCCTCACCGGCCCGGACGATCGCGTCGCTGAGGATCATCCGGCCTTCGGCGTCGGTGTTGAGCACCTCGACCCGCCGGCCGCCGTACATGGTCACCACGTCACCCGGACGGTATGCACCGCCGCCGGGCATGTTCTCGGCCATCGGCACCCAGGCGTCGACGTCGAGGGCGAGACGCAGCTCGGCGGCGGCACACACAGCGGCGATCACTGCGGCGGCCCCGGCCATGTCCGTCTTCATCTCGTGCATGCCCGCAGGGGGCTTGAGCGAGATGCCGCCGGAATCGAAGGTGATGCCCTTGCCCACCAGCGCCAGCGACACCTTGCCCCCGCGGCCGCGATAGGACAGGTGCACCAGCCGCGGCGGGTTGGCCGAGCCGGTGCCGACCGCGAGGATCCCGCCGAAACCGCCCTTGCGCAGTGCCAAGTCGTCGAGCACCTCGACGCTGACCCCGGCCCGCTTGGCCGCCTCGCCGGCTGCGGCGGCCAACTCGACCGGATGCAGGTCGTTGGGCGCGGTGTTGACCAAATCCCTGGCCAGGCGCACGGCGTCGGCCAGTGCTGCGCTGCGGGCCACCGCGGTCTTGGCGGTCTTGTCGCGAGCCTTGCCGACGGTCAGGGTGACCGCCTCGACCGGTGGCTTGTGCTTGTCCGCCGACACGGTGCGGTAGCGGGTGAATTGGTAACCACCGAGCAGCGACCCCTCACCCGCGGCACGCAGGGTCGCCTCGTCGTCGCCGTTGACCAGCCCTAGCGTGCTCGTCACGGTGCGCCGGCCGGCCAGCTCGCGGACCGCGGCACCGGCTGCGCGCCGGACCGACTCGACCCGGTATCGGCGGTCGTCACCGGCCTCGCCCAGCCCGACGGCGGCAACGACGGCCACCTCGGCCGTGCCCAGGGTGGCCAGCTTGGTCACCTCGGCGGTCGCTCCGGTGGCACCGAGTGCAATAAGGGCAGGCAGCAGCCGCCCCTTCATCGCCTTGTCCAGACCCTCGGCTCCGGGCGCCAGCACCGGTCCGTCGGCGCCCTTCGCGATGCCGATCACGAGGGCATCGGTGGAGATCTTGCCGGCTACGGTGTCTGACAGGGTGAGGGATGGCATGGGGAGATGCTACGGGCGGGCCGGTACGGTCGCATCTCATGACCGCCGTACGCCGCTCTCCGCTCGACGACCGGCACCGGGCACTCGGGGCCAAGATGGCCGACTTCGGCGGGTGGGAAATGCCCATCGAGTACCCCGCCGGCGGTGTCCTCAAGGAGCACGCCGCAGTGCGCGAGGCCGTCGGCGTCTTCGACGTGTCACATCTGGGCAAGGCGACGGTGCGCGGCTCGGGTGCAGCAGGCTTCGTCAACCGGACGCTGACCAACGACCTCGGCCGGATCACCGCCGGGCAGGCGCAGTACACGATGTGCTGCGACGACGCGGCCGGCGGCGTGGTCGATGACCTCATCGCCTACCTGCACGGCGACGACGACGTGTTCCTCATCCCCAATGCCGCCAACACCGCCGAGGTCGTCCGCCGGCTCGCCGCGGCCGCACCCGGCGGGGTCGAGGTGCGTGACCGCCACGAGGAGTACGGCGTGATCGCCCTACAGGGGCCGCAGTCGGCAGCGGTGCTCGAACGGCTCGGCCTTCCGACCGAGGCCGCGTACATGAGCTTCAGCGTGGCGCCCTGGCGGGGCCGCGAGCTCGTCGTCTGCCGCACCGGCTACACCGGTGAGCACGGCTACGAGCTGCTGCCGGCCTGGGACGACGCCGGTGAGCTGTGGGACGCGTTGCTGGCCACCGGCGTGCGGCCGTGCGGGCTGGGAGCCCGCGACACGCTGCGTACCGAGATGGGTTATCCGCTGCACGGCCACGACCTGTCCCTGGACATCACCCCGGTCCAGGCGCGCAACGGCTGGGCCGTGGGCTGGCGCAAGCCGGAGTTCTGGGGCCGCGATGCGCTGCTGGCCGAGCGCAAGGCGGGACCGCGCCGGCGGCTGTGGGGGCTCGAGTCACTCGATCGGGGGATCCCTCGGCCGGCGATGACCGTGCGGTCGGCGGCGGGTGACGAGCTGGGCGAGGTGACCAGCGGCACGTTCTCGCCGACTCGGCGCATCGGCATCGGGCTGGCCCTCCTGGCGACCGTGTCCGGCGTCGAGGAGGGCGACGAGGTGTCCATCGATGTGCGGGGGCGGCCGGCGCGGATGCGCGTGGTGAAGCCGCCGTTCATCACCGCGTCGGTGAAATGAGCACCCTCACCGCGTCGGTGAAGTGAGTACCGTCACCGTGTCGGTGACATGAGCGCTGTCTCTCCCAAGACTCGGACGGCTGCGTCCAGCAGGGGTAGCGCGATCAGGGCGCCGATGCCCTGGCCGAGTCGTAGGCCGAGGTCGAGGATCGGGTCGAGCCCGAGCCGGGCCAAGGCCAGCTCATGGGCCGGCTCGGGGGATCGGTGGGCGGCGAGCCACCATTGCACCGCGGCCGGAGTGGCCTCCCGAGCCACCAGCGCCGCGGAGGTCGGCACCAGGCCGTCGAGCAGGACCGGCGTACGGCGGACCGCCGCCTGCGACAGGAAACCCGCCATGGCCGCGATGTCGGCACCGCCGGCGACCTGCAGCAGCACCAACGGGTCCACCCGTCCGCGGACGCGTCGCACCGCATCGCGGATGGCTGACAGCTTGCGCATCCAGGTGTCGTCATCGATGCCACTGCCCCGGCCGATCACCTCCACCGGCTCGGCTCCGGTGAGCGCCGCGACGATCGTGGCGGCCGGGGTGGAGCTGCCCACCCCGAGGTCGCCGGGGATGAGCAGGTCGGCGCCGGCGTCGACCTCGTCGTCGGCGATGGAAGTGCCGGCGTCGAATGCCTGGCGGGCCGCATCGGGGGTCAGGGCGTCGACCCGGTCGATCCGGCCGCTGCTCCGGCACACCTTGTAGTTGCTGACCTCGGCGGGGGTGTCGGCATCGACCGCCAGGTCCACCAGGCGCAGGGTAGCGCCGGTCGACCGGGCCAGTACGTTGATCGCCGCCCCACCTGCCATTACCGCGCGTACCCGCTCCGCTGTGGCCGAAGGCGGAGCGGCGGATACGCCGGCGGCGGCAATCCCGTGATCGCCGGCAAACAGGATCACCCGGACTCGCTGGAACGGTAGCGGGGGGCAGCGGCCCTGCACCGCGGCCGCCCAGCTGGATAGGTCTTCCAGTCGGCCCAGCGAGCCGGATGGCTGAGGGAGCCAGGACTGGCGCTGCCGGGCCGCCTCAGCCGCCGCGGGGTCCGGATCGGCCACGGCGTCGTCGAGGGGGCCGGACATGATTGCCCGAGGCTAGCGCGACCGTTCGCGGCGGTGCGCGGGCCGCGGCATGAACTCGACCGGCGAGTCAAAGGCCGCGCGGCGGGCCGCCCGGCGCAGCGCCAGCAGGACGGGACGGGCCGCGAGGCTGACCAGCAAGGCCGTAAAGAGCGCCCGCGGGATGTCGAAGCCGAGGGAGGTGGTGAGGTGGAAGGCCATGAAACGGCCGAGGTTGTCCGACAGTGGCGCACCGGGGGAGTAGGCCAGGGTCGACGTGGCGCCCGTACCCGCGACGGTGAACGGCCAGAACGAGAGGTCGAGCAGCAGCCCGTAGAGGAGGCCGGCGACCGCGCCGTACGCCGCGAGCATCGCGATCTCCCATCGGCCGCGGACCCGGCGGGGCAGGCAGCCGGCCCCGAACCCCACCCAGGCCGCGGCAAACATCTGGAAGGGCAGCCACGGGCCGACGCCGGCGGTCAGCAGCGCGGAGGCGAACAACGTGATCGCGCCGAGGGAGAAGCCGAAGCCACGTCCCAGCACCCGGCCGCCCAGCACGAACAGGAACCACACCGTCTCCAGTCCCGCCGCGCCGGCCCCCAGCGGCCGGAGCGCGGCCCCGATGGCGGCGAGCACGCCGAGCAGCGCGATCGCCTTGGCGTCCATGCCCCCCTCGGCGATCTCGGCCAGCACGACGCCCAGCACGAGGACGAGCAGCAGGACGAACAGCCAGGGGGCGTCGCTGGCGTGCGCGACTGAGGAGTTGTGCCGCACGAGCAGCGGCCAGCCGAAGGCCACCAGTCCGATGAAGGCCGACACCGCCAACGCGACCGCCGACCGGGGGCGCAGCGAGATGGCGTTGACGCCGCCGCTGTTGATCGGTGTCATTGGGTGATCGGTGTCATCGGCGCAGCGCCCGGGCGACGTCGTCGACGGTGAGCCAGTCCAGCGGCGCCAGCACCTTGGCGACCTGCGGTGCGAACGCGGGAGAGGAGGTGATCACCCCACGGGTCGGCCCGTCGGCGACGACCTCTCCGTCAGCCAGCACGACGGTGCGCCCCGCCACCTCGGCGACCAGCTCGACGTCGTGGGTGGCCAGCAGCACACTGCAGCCGCCGGCCGCGAGCTCGCGCAGGATGCCGACCAGCCGGGACTTGGCGGGATAGTCGAGCCCGCGGGTCGGCTCGTCGAGCAACAGCAGCGGCGGCGACCCGGCCAGCACGATGGCCAGCGTGAGCGCGAGCCGCTGGCCCTCGGAGAGGTCCCGGGGGTGCGTATCGCCGGCGATCCCCGGCACGAGCCGATCGAGCAGCCGGCGCGTTGTATCGGACGAGGCGCCGGCGTCGCTGTCTGATTGGGCGCATTCCGCGGCAACCGTGTCGGCGTAGAGCAGGTCGCCCGGCTCCTGCGGCACCAGGCCGACGTCGCGGACCAACTGCTTCGCGGGCCGTCCGTACGGCACCCGCCCGCAGACCCGGACCGTCCCGCCGGCCGGCTTGAGCAGCCCGACCAGGGCCGACAGCAGCGTCGACTTGCCCGAGCCGTTGCGGCCCATCAGCGCCACCACCTCGCCGCGGCGCAGGGTCAGGTCGACCGAGCGCAGCGCGACGACGGGTCCGTACGCAGCGGCCAGCCCGCGTACCTCGGCCACGATGTCGCCGGTCGAGGGCGGTGCGGCCGGCGCCGCGCGTCCGGCCAGCCGCTCGCGCAACGGACCGGCGGCCCGCCGGGCGTCGCGGATCGACAGCGGGAGCGGATCCCAGCCGACGAGGCGGCCGAGGGCCACCACCGGCGGGAACACCGGCGTCATCGCCATCAGGCCGGCGACCGGCCCGATCTCCACCGGGGCACCCGCGCCGGGCAGGTGCACGATCCGGTCGGCGTACTGCACCACCCGCTCGAGCCGGTGCTCGGCCAGCAGCACGGTGATGCCGAGGTCGTGCACCAGGCGCTGCAGCGCGGCCAGCACCTCGTCCGCGGCCGGCGGGTCCAGCGCTGAGGTGGGCTCGTCCAGGACCAGGACCCGCGGATGGGCGGTCAGCGCGGCACCGATGGCGACCCGTTGCTGCTGGCCTCCCGACAACGTCCCGAGGGGCCGGTTGCGCAGGTCGGTCAGCCCGAGCAGGTCCAGGGTGTCCTCGACCCGCCGGCGCATGACGGCCGCCGCGACGCCGAGGGACTCCATGGCGTATGCCAGCTCCTCCTCCACGGCGTCGGTGACGAAGCCGGCCGCCGGGTCCTGGCCGACCAGACCCACCACGTCGGCGAGTTCGCGAGGCGGATGGCTGCGGGTGTCGCGGCCGTCGACGCTGACCCGGCCGGAGAGCCGCCCGCCGGTGAAGTGCGGGACCAGGCCGTTGACGGCGCGAAGCAGGGTCGACTTCCCCGTCCCGGTGCGCCCGACGACGAGGCAGAGCTCACCCTCCGGCACGTGCAGCGAGACGTCGCGCAGGGTCGGCCCGGACGCGTCCGGATAGCTGAAGGTGACCCTCTCGAAGTCGATCACGCCAAGGTCGGGACGGCCGGGGCGAGCCAGCTCGGCAGGAGTGCGAGCGCCAGGCCGAGGCCGGCCGCCAGCGGAAGACCGGGCACTTCCAACGGCGCGACGGACGGCTGCAGCACCGCGGAATGGCCGAGGGTGATGAAGGCGGTGGCGATCGCCATGCCGCAGGCGACCACCCCCCATTCGGGCGGGAGCCAGCGGTCGGGTCGGTAGCGGCTGCGGATGGTCCGGCGGCTGCCCAGCGCCAGGCCGCCGACCGACAGGACGGCGCCGGCCGCCAGCAACGGCAGCCCGAGCAGCCCCGGTGAGCCGCTGTCGAGCAGCCCGTACGCGCCGGCCGCCACGCCCACCAGCCCCGACAAGGTGAGGGCTGCCGTGATCCGCCGGGTGGAGCGGGCGAGATCGCCGGTACGGCCGTAGCCCCGCGAGTCCATCGACGCGGCCAGCTCGAGACTGCGCTCCAGCGCCCCCTCGAGCACCGGCATGGCGATGCCCCGGATCCCGCGTATGCCCCGGTGGGGGCGCCCGCGCAGCCGGCGCGCCGCGCGCACCCGCGACACCGAGACGATCGCCTGCGGCGCGAAGGTCATCGCCACCACGACGGCGACGCCGACCTCGTACAGGGCGCCGGGCACGCAGCGCAGGAGCCGGGCCGGGTTGGCCAGCGCGTTCGCGGCGCCGATGCAGCACAGCATCACAGCCAGCCGCAGCCCGTCGTAGCCGGCGGCCGCGACGCCCTCGACGGTGATCGGACCACCGATCCGTACGCCCGGAGCCCAGTCCGGCAGGGACACCTGCGGCAAGGTCAGCAGAACATGGCCGGGGATCGACGCGCCGAACAGGCTCGACAGGACCACCCGGATCACGATGACGACCAGGCCGAGGCGCAGGAAGATCGCGTACGCCCCCGACGACGGCGAGGTGCTCCGGCGGGCGGCCACCACGTAACCGGCCACCGCGGCGATCAGCAGGAGCAGGACCGGGTTGGTCGTCCGGCTCGCCGCCGTTGCCAGGCCCACCGCCCATACCCACCAGGCACCGGGGTGCAGGTGGCGCGGGACGGCGCGCACCTAGCTCCGCATGCGGGTCCGCCGCCAGGCCGCCGTCCCGAGGCCGGCTGCAGCGACGAGTCCCAGGCCGGCGAGCAGGATCGGCTTGCCCGGCCCGGCCGGCGGCTGGGAGCGGGCGTCGGGCTGGTTACCGATCGCCGGCGCCGAAGTCGTCGACGCGGCCCCCGGGGTTGCGGCGGCCGGCGTTGGCCCGGCCGTCGCCGCAGTCGTCGCTGCCGTGGCCGGCGCAACTGTCGCGGCGGCGCGAGACGGCAACGGTTTCGGCCGCGCGGTCGTGGTCGCACCGCCCAAGGGCCCGCCCGGCGCGGGTGTGCCTGCGCTTCCCGTCTGCGGCGCAGCTGTGGCTGGTGCCTGGGTGGCCGCGGGCGGGTGTGTGTGGGGTGGCTGGGTCGGCGCTGGAGAGCTCGGCGGCGGGGAGGGTCGGGGGGTGGGGGTCGGTGACGGGGCAGTGGTCGGGCAGATCGTGGCGAACGGAATGTTGGGCGGCTGGCGGGAGCTGCCGTTCTGGTAGGCCCATCCTTCCGTCGAGCCGATGGCCGGGTGGTAGGTGCCGGCTCCTTCGCCGCTGAAGCCCCACGCGCTGCCGGCCGGCGCCCGGTGCCAGTAGGACCAGAAGTGCGTATCGTCGACGTGGCAGTCGGCGGGGAAGCCGTCGATCGCGCACAACAACCCGCTGGGCGCATAGCGGTAGCTGTGCCCGGTCGCCGACAGAGCGCCGACGCCGGTCAGCCGGTTCGTCCAGGTCGTGCACCGGGCGCTGACCCCCGCCCCGGAGTCCACGATGACGGCGACGCAGCTACGGCCCGCCGCCTGGGCCGGAGCCGGCCCGAGCAGCAGGGCGGCCAGGCATCCGACGCCCGCTGCGGCCCGCACGGACCGGCCAACGGTCACCGGGCGCAGGCCAGCCGCAGCGCGGCCGGGCGGGCGCCGGCCGCGCTCACCTTGGCCAGCGGCACCCGGGTGAAGCCGAAGATGCCCTGCGGTGTCGCCCGCTGCGCGGTCGCCGCCTTGTACGTAGCGACGCCGTCGTAGCTGATCGCGCCGCGGTTGGCCGGGGCTGCGGAGCACCTGAGCTGCAGACGGGCGAGATACTTCTGGGCCGCGGCGGTAGGCCGGCCGGCGGCCGACAGTGCCTGGATGGCAAGGCCGGTGCTGTTGGCATTGACGGTGCCGTTGCCCACGAAGCCGCCGTTACGCCGCTGCTGGGCGGCCAACCAGCCGACGGCGCCGGCCGGCCGGCTGTGCGCCGAGAGCAGTGCCTGGACGGCGAACGCCGTGGCGTCCACCTCAGCGGCGCATGTGCCACCGACCGGGAAGAATGTCGGGTATCCGGAGGTAGGCGAGCACTGCTGCTGCTTGAGGAAACGCACCGCGGCCGGCACGGCGGCGCGATCGGCGGCCCGGGTGGAGCGCGACAACGCCACGATCGCCAGCGATTGGGTGATTACGTTGGGATAGCCACCGTCCTTCCGCGCGTTCCTGAACTCCCCTCGCTGACCGCTCGTGCAGCCCACATGAGGACACTGGAGCGCGCGCAGTCGGGCGAGCAGATCCACTCCGCCGAAGGACGTCGGAGCCCGGCCGGTGACCTCGGCGGTGAGCGCGAGCTTGGCGTACGACCCGGGATAGGGGCCGCTCCCGTCCGTGGCGCCGATGTAAACACCGGCATGGCCGGCGAGCCAGCCGGTAGCCCGGCTGATGGCCTTGCCCGCTGACTTCGTCGAGGCCATCCCGATCACGGCGTCCGCGGTGAGCCCGTAGTCCGGAAAGCATTGGCCGCCGAAGCACGACTGCAGATGCGTGCCGTTCTTGAGCTGGCCGGCCAGCCAGCCGGCCGCTGCCTTACCCCGTTCGTTCGTCGTGCCGCCGGCAACCGTGCCGCCGGCGACCGACCGACCGGCCGACGCCGGCTGGCTCCCCAGAATCGGCAGGGCAAGGGCGAAGGCGAGCGGGATGAGGAGAATGCGGAGCTGACGCAACACGGGGGTCCGTTTCCTGCAGGTGCGCCGGACATCCCCATCGTCGGGCGGGGACAGCTGGCTCCGCCCGCATGGCCTCGACGGTGAGTAGGGAGCCGTGCGCCGGCGTGGGCATTCCGACTCACCTGCTCAACTGCTCAGGCTTACGGCTGCGGGTCAGTGCCGGATCCACCGGCTTCCCCCACGGGGCGCGCGAAGTTATGCATTCAGTTATCGACAGAATAGGACCATGCGCGGCCCGCCTGCGTCAAAGCCAGTTCGTCGATCACCTGCGTTGATCTAGCAAGGAGGCTCCAGATGCCGTGGACCTGGCGCTACCTGACCGCGCGCGGCGAGCCGGCCGGCACGGCGTCGTCGGAAGCCTTTCCGACGCAGTCCGATGCCGAGTCCTGGCTCGGTGAGTCCTGGCGCGAGCTTCTCGATGCCGGCGTCGAGCGGGTCACGCTGATGGAGGAGGGGCGCGAGGAGTACACGATGGGCCTCTCGCCGGCTACCTGAACCGTCCTACGGGCGGGGGTTGGGGCTCTGGGTCCTGGCCGGGTCGCGTTCGACCGAGTCGCCGAGCACGCCGTCGATGGCTGCCAGCAGGTCCTGGTCGAGTCGGACGCCGGCAGCCTTGACGTTGTCGTGCACCTGTTCCGGGCGGGACGCCCCGATGATGGCCGCCGAAACGTTGCTGTTCTGCAGCACCCAGGCAATGGCGAGCTGGGCCATCGACAGGCCTGCCTGCTCGGCCAGCGGCTTGAGGTCCTGTACCCGGCTCAGCACGTCGTTGTTGTTGAGGAAGCGCGCGATCATGTCCGCGCCACCCTTGTCGTCGGTGCCGCGCGACCCGGCCGGCGGCTGCTGACCCGGCAGGTACTTGCCGGTCAACGCGCCCTGGGCGATGGGGGACCACACGATCTGCCCGATGCCCTCGCGCTCGCACAGTGGCACGACCTCGGCCTCGATCACCCGCCACAGCATGTTGTACTGCGGCTGGTTCGAAACCAGCCGGTCGAAGCCCATCTCGTCGGCGATGCGCAGTGCCTCGGCGATCTCGCCGGCCCGCCACTCCGACACGCCGATATGAAGCACCTTGCCCTGGCGGACCAGGTCGTCGAAGGCGCGCAGCGTCTCCGCCAGCGGTGTCTCGTGGTCGTACCGGTGGGCTTGATACAGGTCGACGTAATCGGTATTGAGCCGCTGCAGGGACGCCTCGCAGGACCGCAGGATGTGCTTGCGGGACAGGCCACGGTCGTTGGCACCCTCGCCGGTCGGCCAGTAGACCTTGGTGAAGAGCTCATAGGAGCCACGCGGCTCCCCGGCCAGCGCCTTGCCCAGCACCGTCTCGGCCCGGGTGCCGGCATAGGCATCTGCGGTGTCGAAGGTCGTGATCCCCGCGTCGAGGGCGGCTTGGACGCAGGCCAGGGCAGCATCCTCCTCGACCTGCGAGCCATGGGTAAGCCAGTTGCCGTACGCGATCTCGCTGACTTTGAGGCCGCTGCCGCCGAGGTGTCGAAATTCCATGACCCGACCATAACGGTTGCTAGACCGACGCCCCGACCTTGACCTGGGGGCGCGGATTGCGCATCCGGCGGAACGTGGCGGCCCGCATGATGCCGTAGAAGCTGTGGCCCCGCAGGCGCTTGTCCTCGGGCAGCCGATTGCCGATCGCGCGTCGGATGATCCGGCTCAGCAGGTAGGAGTCCACGCACAGCGCGACGATGATGACCACCCAGAGGTAGCTTGCGGCCAGCTTCAGGGCCGGGCTCGCTCCGGGGACCGCGGTGACGAGGACGACGAGGATCGCGAACCCAAAGACGTACGAGCCGGCGTTGCGGCGGGCATCGACGATGTCGCGCACGAGCCGGCGGGCCGGACCGCGGTCGCGCGGGAGGATGTAACGGTCGTCGCCGTCGAGCATCCCGACCCGCGCCTTGGACCGCTGTTCGCGCGACTTCACCCGCAGCCGCGCATACGCCTCCTTGCGCGTCGTCGGTGGGGGCGGTGGCGGTGCGGCCCGCTGGCGCTTGGGGGTCGGGCGGCCCTTGCCCGACGTCTTGGTGTCGTCGGCGTCGACCGGCACCGGGCTGGTGTCGATCGACTTGGTCCGCCGGAGCAGTCGCACAATGCGCAGCCTAAAGGGCGAGGCGGGGCGTCACACAGCAGCCTCGGTTGCCCCACCGCGCCGCCGGCGGGTCTATGCGTACGATGAATGCTGACGAACGACCGACGAGTGGGGGATACCCAGCCGTGACCGCACCGCAGACCACCTCGACCCAGCAGACGATCCTTCTCACCGACCAGGCAGCGGCCAAGGTCAAGGCACTCCTTGATCAGGAAGGCCGCGACGATCTGCGGCTGCGGATCGCCGTTCAGCCCGGCGGCTGCTCCGGCCTGCGCTACCAACTGTTTTTCGATGAGCGATCACTCGATGGCGACCAGGTCAACGACTTCACCGGCGTCGAGGTCGTTGTCGACCGGATGAGCGTTCCGTACCTCTCCGGCGCGACCATCGATTTTGTGGACACGATCGAGAAGCAGGGCTTCACCATCGACAACCCGCAGGCTTCCGGCTCGTGCGCCTGCGGCGATTCGTTTCACTAGTCGCCCGCATGCTTGGGGTCAGTAGGGCTGCTCGGCCCTCCGTCAACGTGGCCGGGGGCGGCTGGCGCTAACGGAGCTGGGATCTGCCGAGCGTCGGCGATCAGCGCGGCCAGCGGGGAGTCAGCCGCCGGAGTGGTCATCCCCGCACGATAGGGCTGTGGAGATGGGCGGCTCGGCTGACGAACGGCTGCGGTGCGCAGCGATCTCGGTCGCTCGCCACTAGGCTGGCCGCGTCGCTGTGCCGAACCGAGCTGGGAGTCGACCCGTGCGCATTGCTGTGACCGGCTCCATCGCCACCGACCACCTCATGCACTTTCCCGGACTCTTCTCCACGCAGCTGCTGCCGGGCGAGCTCGACCGGGTCTCGTTGTCCTTCCTCGTCGACGAGCTGGTGGTGCGGCGCGGCGGTGTCGCAGCCAATATCGCGTTCGGCATGGGTCAACTGGGCTTGTCGCCGGTGCTGGTCGGAGCGGTCGGATCCGACTTCGCCGATTATCGGGCCTGGCTCGAGCGGCACCATGTCGACTGCGGGTCGGTCCACACCAGCGAGATCGCCCACACAGCGCGTTTCGTGTGCACGACCGACGACGACATGTGTCAGATAGCGTCGTTCTACGCCGGCGCGATGAGCGAGGCGCGCAACATCGAGTTGTCGCCGATCGCCGACCGGGTGGGCGGCCTGGGCCTGGTCATCATCGGGGCCAACGATCCGGCGGCGATGATCCGGCACACGGAGGAATGTCGCGAGCGCGGTTACCCCTTTGCCGCCGACCCGTCGCAACAGCTGGCCCGGATGTCCGGAGCGGACATCGCGGCCCTGGTCGGGGGCGCCGACTACCTGCTCACCAACCAATATGAGAAGAAGCTGCTCGAGTCCAAGACGGGGCTCACCGACGAGCAGGTTCTGGCGCAGGTCAAGGTGCGAGTGACCACCCTGGGCAGCGCCGGGGTGCGGATCGAGGGCAGTGGCGTCGACGGGGTGATCGAGGTGCCGGTCGCCCAGGAGCTGCGCAAGCTCGACCCGACGGGGGTGGGTGACGGCTTCCGCTCCGGCTTCTTCTGTGGGCTTTCCTGGGGCCTCGGCCTCGAGCGCTCGGCCCAGATCGGCAGCCTCGTCGCGACGTACGTGATCGAGACCGTGGGCACCCAGGAATACTCCATCGAGCCGGCCAAATTCCTCGAGCGCTTCGGCGTCGCATACGGCCTGGATGCCGCCGACGAGATTCGCCCGCAACTGCCGGAGTGACCACCGCAGCCGCCTGCCGATGGGCGCGCCGAAGCCCACCCCACAGCGTCTTGAAAGACCTGGTCGGCTAGTCTGCGATGGCCCTGCAAGCACTGGAAGCATGCGCGTCAGGAAGGCAAGCCACGTGGCTCGGAGTCCCTGGGATGCTCGCCGTCCGGCCCGGCGGCACACCCGTTTAGCGGCCGTCCTGGCGTTGTCGGGTCCGGTCCTGGCCGGCTGCTCGCTCGACGACATGCCGCGCTTCGGATGGCCGCGTGGTATCACGCCGCAGGCCCATCGGATGCTCACGCTGTGGTCGGCCTCGGCCATTGCCGCTCTCGCGGTCGGGGTGTTCGTGTGGGGCCTGATTTTCTGGTCGGTCCTGCGCTACCGCCGGCGGCCAGGTGGCCCCGACCTTCCGGTACAGGTGACCCACAACCTGCCGATCGAGATCCTCTACACCGTGATCCCGTTCCTCATCATTGCGGTCCTCTTCTTCTATACCGCGGTCGATGAGAGCTACGTCGATCACGAGACCAACAAGGCTGACATGCAGGTCAGCGTGCTGGCCTTCAAGTGGAACTGGAAGTTCGGCTACGTCGATCAGCGCGACAGCCGGAACAGGCTCGTCGAGACGATCGGGTCGACCGACGAAATTCCGGTGCTTGTGCTGCCGGTGAACAAGAAGGTGCTCTTCACCGAGACTTCGCCGGACGTGATCCACTCGTTCTATGTGCCCGAGTTCCTCTTCAAGCGTGATGTGATTCCCGGTCGGACCAACTCCTTCGAGGTGACGATCGACCGCACCGGCGCCTTCGTCGGGCGGTGCGCGGAGTTCTGCGGGACCTACCACTCGATGATGAATTTCGAGCTGCGGGCGGTCAGCTCCGGGGACTTCGACCGATGGCTGGCCGCCCGCAAGCAGGGAATGTCTCCGGCGCAGGCGCTGCGCGACATTGGTCAGGCTCCGTACGCGACCACCACCCACCCCTTCAACACCGACCGCGGGGAGCTCGCCGCCGCCTCGAGCGGAGGCCACTCGTGAAGACCGAGGCCCGGATCTTCCTGATTGTGACCTTTTTTCTGTTTGTCGCCGGCGCGGTCTACCTACCCTGGTCACACGACGTGATCGGCGGCACTGCGCTGATTCTCTCCGGTGGGCTGGTGGGGCTGTGCGGGACGTACTTCGCGTTCATCGCGCGCCGGATCGAGCCGCGGCCCGAGGATCGGCCCGACGCTGAGATCGCCGAAGGAGCCGGGGAATTGGGCTTCTTCAGCCCGGGGAGCTACTGGCCCGTCGGCATCGCCGGCGCAGCAGCCGTGACCGGCCTCGGCTTGGCGTATTGGTCTTATTGGCTGCTCATCGTCGGCGTGGTCGCCATCCTGATGGCAGCCGGTGGCTTGCTCTTCGAGTACTACCTCAAGTAGCCGCCCAACTGGACTTGGCCCCGTCGAGGGTTGCGGTGTCGTCGTCATCACCATGGGCTGTGGCGAAACCTGGCCGGTGGTGTACGCCAAGAGCTACGAGGACGGACAGATCGCGGACCTGCAGGGCCCAAGACCTGGACGCCCTTCGGACCGTCATAGACGGTGCCTCTAGGGCGTGTCTGACCGATCTTGGCGGTGGGTGGCGGCAGTCTGGGTCGATGAATCGTATGCAGGTCCTTTCGGATGCGATGTGGGCGCGGATTGAGCCGTTCTT
>JAABUL010003446.1_pt1 | contig 23468 bp, 24 predicted proteins | sample 5559151 | NCBI WGS metagenome assembly JAABUL01 (sample SAMN10711876, study PRJNA513368) | rock metagenome | isolation source: Antarctica rocks | place: Antarctica: Victoria Land, Pudding Butte sud | reverse complement strand
GCGGCTTGAAAAAGATAGGGTTCTCAAAAGAACAATCTGGGTGAACACGCAATGCGTAGAGATCCCGAAACCTGTTCGCCGGTACGGAAGCATGTACTCATACTTCGATGTTTTCAGCATTGAGACGTAAAAATATTGCCTTAGTACACCGCACGACCGCCTTTTGATCGCTTGTCTGAGTGAAACCCATTATTAGTGAAGCCCATCTCTGATCCTTTTGATACCCTGATCAGTCCTTTCCGGGATTTGGAAGCTGCTGTACAATTGATTATGAATACCTTCCTAGTAATTTACGTGGCAAGGCGTCATCAACGTCTTTGGGCCTATCTACTTTACTATCGATGTCGTCTTCACTGCTCAGCATGTAAGTCGCTGACGCTTGATGAAGTGTGGAGTCCCCCAAGGTATACACTTGCCGACTTAGACCCTCGTCTTGCACGTAGCTGGTCTTAGACTCCATGTGGATTGTTTTTCGGACCATAGCTAGCAACTGTTCTAAACAGACAATGGCCGGTTTCTGATATTGTTGTAGGTGCTCCCGGATTGTTCTACTTTATTTTAGATCTCTTCTAGCCACACCTTAATAGGCGTATTGAGTTCCATACTTTGATCGGCGACTTGGAAGAGGGAAATGCCTACGGCTTGATGGTAAAGCTATCCTCAGTTGCCAGTGAGAAGTCACACCAAGAAGTTTGGCGCAATAGCTTCTATGGGCTTGATGGTCGGTCGTCGAGCCTTCATAGGTCTAGCCGTTCCTAGGTGTGACTTCTCACCAGCACAAGGGATACTACAATGTGCAGCGCTTGATCCATAGATTCAGCCTAACGCAATAATTTGAGAGATTGGCCCGTGTGGGTATGACCTTGGATCTGGAAGGAGTTTCTGAGAGGCCCCTCTATACGATACGCTATACCCTCCTTTACTCACCTAGTCATTCCAATTTTGGTAAGCCTAAACAGTCAAGTAGTGTTCATGATGGTGCACTGTAACTCAGGAATGGCTGGTGGCGGAGCAACAGATCCGGATTGCGCTCGGTAAGAAGCAAATTTGATAGACCTAGGATGCTTTGTATTGTAGCTTCGCCGTTGATCAAGACCCCTTAAGACTCAGCTCACGGCGGCCAAACCCTTGATGATCCTTGCTTTAAGCAGACCATCGTACGAATATGGCCAAAATGCTGAAGAGTATACACCTGGTATCTATTGGACGAAATGATTTCTTAGATAGAAAACGCATCAGATCCAGCTCACGGTAATATCTCCGCATTTCGAGAGTAATCAAAAGAACGAGTCATTCTTGACGAAACCATTCGTCCTGCAGAAGCTCCTTGGCGGTGGGTCGATCCCGTGGATCGAACTTCATGATCTTGCAGATAAAGATTCTGTCTTCATTTGAAAGCTCCTTGTCTGCCGAGTTATAAAAAGGTTTGTGTAAATTATGCTCGTTGACGAGGTTAATAACGGCTGTAAGGATGCCGAGCCTTTCGTCATCTGCGATTCCACCATAGCTCAAAGGTACTGGTCCAAAGATGCTCACTTGCTTGATGAGTACTTGAATAGGATACTCATCACTTTCGAAGGGAACCTCGGTTGGCTTGAATATGTGCCAATTGTTGCCCCAGATGAGGCTGATCAGCTAGGGGGGATTACGATAAGTTTTGATGGAATGAAGGGCCCTAGTCACCCACAGTTGCTCCAAAAGACCAAATATCCGTCGGTGTCCTCCAGCGAAGATTTAGCATTGCCTCGGGGCTGCGAAATATTGCTGCTCCAATGACATGGCCCTCCTCAAATGGGCTCGCGTTTGGATCGACCTTGAAGGCGTCGCCACAGTCGCCAAGCTGTACTTCGCTAAAACGGTCCTTTGCAGTGCCATTGTTGACAAGGATGTTGTCAGGTTTGATGTCTGCAGGTCAATTAAGAGAGGCGCCAGGACTCATCTGAGCTATTTGCATAATACCTGTATGGACATAACCACGGCTATGGAGGGCTTCTAAAGCTTGTAAAAGGTTACGTGCGACATACTTGATGTCTGCTCTCCCTAGCGTTCTCGCATTCGAGGCGTTGAGCAGGTTGTCGTCCAGATAGTTCAATATGAGTGAGGGCGGATCATCACTCGTATCAAGAATGGGCCGAATGCAGGATTCATCACGCATGGCCTCGAGGGTGTCACGCTCGTTCTTTAGCGGCCAGTCGGAGGCTGTTTTGACCGTAACCCTTTCGGACGTAGAGCTCCTGCAAGGCATCAATAAGGTAAGAGACGATTTTAGTCAGGTCTATAAAAAGCATTCTCACATCGCTGACCAGATTCTTTGATGCAGCTGCTCTCGAATCGTGTATCTACCCACTCTGCCTTGCAATGTCTGCCCAACCTTGAGATCAGCCGCCATGACGAAAAATTGCGGTGTAAGACGCATTCAGGACTATCGAGCATTAGCTTGAATTCAAGAAATACAAAAGGAGAGCCAGGTCCTTGTAATTTTCAAGGTAGGTGAAAAAAAGCGAAAAGCAAAGAGGTCGACATCCTTAACGCTAGCGCGACAGCCTTACCAATCCCAGCGTCTTAGTGTCCAATCAGGTTGCATCTTTACAGAGGCTGGATCCACAGAGCAGCATATACGGAGCCACTTACAATGTGCGGCGCATGCTCACACGTATCAAGACCTGTGTGAAATGAGAAAGTGGAACAGTTGGAAAAATGGTTACTAACCAATTTGGTACATTAACGGCTCTTCTCCTCACTCTTTCAGCGAAAGATGCCAAAATGCGCTTTGCCCTTCTGCTTAGCCTAGAGCTACCTTCGTGCCTATCGCCTTGATCTATAGCTTCGACTTTCGTCTTGTCGATGATTCAGCTCTTTCGTGAAGAAAATCTTCTGCTCTTAAGGTTCCCCCTCTTCGATAACCCTCAATCGTAGAAGGCGCTCAGCACGGTCATGGACAACACTGATCCTCGTGCCGAAATGAGCATCGTGGCGCAATCCGTCCCCATCCAACTCTTGTGCAGCCGGGCACCTTACATAGTCATAGGCATGAACCATCTCATGCAATAGCGTTCCCATCATCCGACCGAACGGATCCTTCTGGAAATATGAAGAGAAAATGGCTTCCGCATTCAGCACGATGCGGCATTGGCCCTGCTCGCCACAACCATGTCTCTTCTCGGTCACGCCTAGACATATAGCCAATCGGCCATGATCGCGTGTAGGGGTCCCTAAGCGTGCGTCGGTCTCATCGCTACTCCAGGTCACGCAGCCGTTACCGGCGAGGTGACCACCGAAGAAGACTAGGTCAAGGTCCGAGAAGGCTTTGATCGCGAAATCAGGACCCCATTTGAATCCACCTTTGTGAAGATCGCGCATGACTTTCGCCAGCCTGTCAATGGCCGCTTGTTCCGATGTCCGTATGCGTTTGGTGAGGCAGTTGTGATGCATCATGTATTCGCTTGCATCAGCTTCATTTACGAAGGGACCTCTATTGCGTGAGGGGAATAAGGCTCTCTTGTGGAAATCAATCTCGCTTTGGCTTGAGGTGTAGGCAGTTCCTCTATCTTGTCGAAATGGCTGAAACGCCTCGTTGAACAATTGGTCGATGGAAGGCATGGTCACTGAGGCTCGTTCGTAGTCTGGTTTATGGTTGGATGATGTGTATAGCGATGGGAATTGGTACTCAGAAAAGAGGCGCTTGGATTCTGAAATGAATGCGAGAGCCATAATTATATTAAAAAGAATACAAAGTACAGGTGAAGTACAAAGGGGTTGGATACTTAGGATGCCATTGTAAAGTAGACAAAGCTGAATTGTATCAAGTACAAGCCGATCAAGCTAAAACTGCAGAACAATGACTCGACAATGAGACTGCTTTCCTAGGAGGAATTGCCGAACTGAGAAAAGGTCCGAAGTTGGGAGACAATCAATTTGCCCGGCGACTGACTTTGATGTCTTGTGTGTCATCCGTTATCGAGTACAATATCGCCATCGTAGCCGTCGAAACATACACAAGCAAACGACCCATGGTCTGCATGCACGGCCTGTTTGTTCGAGTATATACTTCGTATTCGGGATCGGAACTATGAAAGCTAGCAGCAGCTTCGAGGTCTTATTCAAAAGAAAGAAAACACCCAGTGTATGCTCAATTGTCGTAAGGGCGGGCTACTCGTGACTTGCGATGTATTGCAATAGATCAGTGGACAACATGCTGAATAGACAAGAATTTGGGTGGTTCCAGCTGTATACTTTTCGTTTCACCGGATACACAACGCCGGAAAAGGTGCTAGTTACGCTACACTTTGCAAAGTTAGCTTGAAGTCGGCTTATCAAGTAGTCTTCGAAACCTCAAAGACTGATCCATTTCAGCCAGCCGGTTGACTGTTGCTGACGCTAAGAAATGTTGCTGAAAAGTTGACGAGTGATCCCGAAGATACCTTCTCAGGCTGTCATGGACAACAATTAATGAGAGCTTAAATAAGCATTCAGTAGTCCAGCACCATTACGACAGAAGCCATATATCACAGCCGATAACAAGATGGCTAGCCTGCCAACGCGGGATTCAACAGCCTCCTTCTGGCACAGCGAGCCTTCCGACCTCCTGCTAGGACATCGAACCACAGTAGAGTTGCCGTCAGAGGCTGACATTGTAATTGTTGGCTCCGGGATTACAGGCGCATCTGCGGCCCGGTTCTTGGCCGAAGACGAACGAGCACGAAACTTGAGTATTGTGATGTTAGATGCGCGAGAGGCATGCTGGGGAGCTACTGGGAGGGTAGGTTCAGCATGCTCTTTATCGGTCCAACTATTCAGGCGTTCATCGATTACCCTTGATTCCCACGGTCTCACCAAGTCTACTACTGATTGCCCTGACTAACAGAATGGCGGCCACTGCCAACCACTCCTCTTCGACTCAACTCCGGACGTAGCAGCGTTTGAGCTCCGGAACTACCACGTCGTCAAATCTTACATTGAGGAGAATGATGTTCCCTGTGAATGGCGCTCTGTCGCTGGCTGCAGAACCTTTTGGACAAAGCCGCTCGCTAAAGCAGCCGCCGAAGATGTAGAGAGATTGAAGCACGACGCCCCACAACTAGGAAAGATTGTGACTGTGGTGGACGAGGAAGAAGCACTGAGAGACCTCAGAGTGAATGGTGCACGGGGAGCAACACTTACGGCTGCTGCTGCTAGCTTGTGGTCGTACAAGCTTGTTGCCTTCATCCTGGAGAAGCTGATAAAAGAGAAAAAGCTGAATCTGCAGACGAAGACGCCAGTAACGAAGATAGAGCCTTGCAAACGTCGGCCTGGAAACATCTTGCACACGGATCGAGGTGCCATCCGAGCCACAAATGTCATCTTGGCGACGAATGCTTACACGTCACACCTCCTTCCGGAATTTGAGGATCTGATCGTCCCCGAGAGAGGAGTGATGACTGCACTGCTTCCACCCAAAGGTTCTGAGCAAATTCCACACTCCTATGGCTTCGTAGGTGCAATGGGAGCCAATCCGATCCATGATGATTACTTGGTCCAGCGACCCTTTTCCAGAGTGCCAAATGCCTTTGGGCACTTGATGTTTGGCGGTGGCCATGTTGGGAAGAAGCTGAACATGGTTGGCGAGAGTGATGACTCTGTCCTCGATGAAGGCTGCGCCCAGTACCTTAGGCAGTCATTGTTAAAGCTCTTGATACTTGGAGGTGAGACCGAGGGTCTTAAGGAGCTGGAACCCACGCATCAGTGGTCTGGTATATGGGGTACTTCGAAGGATCATTATCCGTGGTAGGTCTTCTTCAGTCCAAGACTTCAAAATCATTACCAAGATCTAAGTCTAGGAACACTTCTCGGGAGTAACACCCCTCGATCACATTCTGATATTTGAAACATTCTCTCAGGAGAGCAATTACTGACTATTGCGACCATCATTAGGGTGGGAGCCGTGCCAGATTGGCCGGGTGTTTGGCTTGCTGGCGGCTACTCTGGTTTGTGGCCTAAGCATTCGATACATTATAGCTACTGACGAGCTTCTTAGGCCACGGTATGCCAAACGGAACATTGTGTGGTAAAGCCGTGGTTGAAATGATGTTGGCGCCAATTCAGGGTAAGGCTCTCGAGGATGTCCATGAAGAGCTGGTCAAAAGTGGCAATTTGCCGAGATCTTATATCATGTCCAGAGCACGAATGTTGCGTTGTAAGGAGCTTGACTCGGTAGCAGTGCAGGATCGAAATGGCGAGGCTGGCGTTCGCCTCAAGACGCCACAATTGTCGTCAAACTTGTGATTGGAAAACATTGTAGCGGAGCAGGCGCTCATGAATGTTTGGCTTCTCAGACACATTACTCGTGCAAGCCACATGTGCGTCCCGAGGCTAAGTTTTAGCGTCTTGGCCTTTTATAAAGAGACATAAATCAGGATTAAGTAATAAGTGGCTTCTCCCGCCGCTACTAAGCGACCGGACAAACTTGTGGATTGCACGAGTACTTAGACATGATGAATCGGCGTATCGAAATGTATCTAGCCCAGCCTCCCACCCCCCCCCCCCCGCCCAAACGGGCCTAGGTGAGCGCTGCTTTACGCTCGCGCGACGCGGGTATCAGAAATACCCTAACCTTAAATGAGTAAGCCTGGGTGCTCCTGGGTCATCTTGGTGAGACCACCCGTAACACTAATAAAATAAAGATGACTTGCAAGTGTACAAGGAAAACGATCGCTCAGAGGTACGGGCCTGATCGTGACTCCTTTCTTCATGGACATGCATCGCCCCAGCCTAAGTATCTTCTATCCTCAAACCAGTACCCAAATTTCCCATAGCACCCATGCTTGTATGCATCCGGTCCTCCTCTTATCTTTACCAGAAGAACATGTCACATGACAAAGGATGCTGCGGCTTCGCGTTGTCAATGACTGAGAGTCAAACGATATCTCTGCGATAACCCTCCATCTACTCGGAAGTCGTGTTGGAAAATCATATGAACAAGCAAAAGTTGCGTGTATCACGAAGATAGAAGGACTCAAAACCAGTCTCGGCTTCCGCAGGAAATATCCAATCTTCGCTGCTGGCAGTCACCAAAGATTGAGAGCTTCACGCTCCAGGATGATGACCTATGTCTTCATCGTGGCCTGTCCCCAAAAACACAGCCTGTCCTGCCTTATTTTCTAGCTTAAGACCAATGATGTTTCCTTACGTTCTACCTGGTACTGAAGGGGGTCAGTTTTTGCTCCACTAGAAGACGCGGCAAAGAAGACGCGTTGGTGGATATACCTATTGGTCTGAAACAACAACGAAGCTTTCTGAAACCCTCCTGAGCGGGTTAGCTTGTTTCGTAGCAACCATAATATAGATGCCTCTATTATAATCCGCATTAGTAAGATACTTCGTCTGATACGTTTCAACAAGCCGCAATCGGGTCGCATGCAGTCGACGCAAGAAACACACCCCCTGTGTTCTCTCGCATATAGGTACAGCTGGAGTAGAGCGGTCCAGGGATTTATGAGTGCGACCAATGCTACCCACCTTTCCTACTCATTCGGATATCGTGCTCTCTTAATCTCAATCTCGTTAGACTATCTTTTGAAGAAAAGATATCATGCAGTGTAAGATGGCAAGCCCCCCACTTCACTACCTGCATTGACTGATGATATATGATTAGCCTCATTTAGAATCGCCGCATACGTTGTGGTCCTCCTAAGCTGCCTCCAAATCTCCGCATCCGCGCTCCCCAATCTCGGCCCCAGCGACGCCAGAGAGTCAGCAGGGACTCCCAACCTGCTCAGCAAGCGCGCGAAAACCCACAGCGGGCACGACGACAGTCTGGACGCCTTGCGACCTGGCACATTCACGTGCTTCGAGACCGGCACGACAGCGCAGCAGTCGGAGATCACGAATACCATCCCGCAACCCTGCAACTCGTCCTTCGGTATCGCAGGTGACAAAAATCACTTCTCGTTCCCGGACGCGGGTAGCCAGTTTCCGTCCGAGCAGACGGAAGAACACAATCTAGCCGTCATTACACCGACGGTCGTGGATGGCGCGTGGGCAAATGTGCCTATTACGGGGTCGATAACGCTGGCGTACTCGGCGAATTGGCAGGCGGTGAAGCATGCTAATACGGCGGATTGCGAGTTTGCCCTTCAGCGGGTGACGGATATTTGTTATGGGACTGGGAGCAATGAGGGGAGTACGTTCGGTGGGTGGTGGAAATATGATGATGATGGGACCTCGTATGGCGTTGATCCGGCGCAGAGCAATGGTGGTAATAAAGGACAGTAGCAGACGGTAGGACTGCCTGAGGATGTTGCTCTCCTCCAACTAAGCTATACCCTTGTTATCCATAGATCCAAAATATCCATTTGATTTCGTACTGTGTTTAAGGCTGTACAGATTATGAATAATTACTTTCCAAGGATGGAGAAAAGATTGCTGTTTTCATTGAGAATCATTTGGAGAAGGCGAGTGTTTACCAAGCTCAAGGGACTTTGGTCCCAGATGCCCTCGGTCTACCGGTAGCTCATCACTTTGCGGCCTCGAACTTGCCTTCTCCATACCGTATCACCTGACCTACGTGATAGACGTAGGCCATAAATGGTAGCAGCATGGTAGATGGATTGATTGATTATCTAGAAAGACACGTTGTCTGACGCAGAGTTTTATGAGTGCCAAGACACTAAAATATGACCGTGATCGAGGGTCGGTTACAAAAGTCTCACCGACCCTCGGATATCCAATTTCCAACACTACGAAAGATTGAATCTTCCGATATTGCTTCCCATACCGTATCTGCTCGACTTTCTCTGGGATTCCATCAAGAAGTCGTTATGCTATCACCAAACATTCGGCTTGTGACATAGGTCGTAAGTCTAAATCCTCCTCTACAATGTTATCATTCACAGCTCGTTCATCATGGTCGAAGACCAGTGCAAGAAGTCTTTTCCGTCGAGGGGCAGATTTTTGTCGCCTTCGTGTGCCAAGCTTTCGCAAGAGTCTTGCAACCGACAAATGACCGCCCGTAGCGTAGAGAATTATCCATAAATTTGATTCACCCTTATTGTCCTACTCTCCACAGTTTTGTCCTCCAGATGCTCGCCAAGCACCAACTCCAGATGCTCCCCCTCGCCAACATCATCGGGTTTCGCTACTATCCTTGCCGGAAACTTAAAGATATTCGTTTCTCTGATGCCGGCAGAAGTATTGCGTAGGAGAGTTGTGGGCGTGGAGTTCATGGCCAGGACTGCGACTTCGGCGATGGAATCCCAGCAGCTGGATGAAATGCCTGGGGGTGGGGGGCGTCAGTTTGGATGATGCGTGAGGTTAGGGTGGGTGAACATAGTGACACGGAATCTTACCTGATATCCCCGAATAGCAAGTATGCGCAACAGCAAAGATGATATATATCAACATGAAGGTAACAGCGATTTTAGGACCTAGTCCATTGATCGTATACGCGTAGCCGGTTACGGAGCTCTCCCATGTTAATTTCACCCAATTGTTGCTTTCGGAGGGATCTACGATGAAGGCATCCCCTTTGCTGCGCCACCACGAAGTAGCGTCGATCACGCTATCGCCGTTAGAGTCGATCTTGCGCCTTAAGTCCCCTTGTAGCGAGCTTTCGATTCCGATTCTTGATAGACCATTTGCGAGAAGGCTGGAGAGGATTATTCCGGCGCTGACCCTGGGTTCGCGGTTGGTGATGTTCCCTTGCATGAGTTGATGGAAGACTGTGGTGTTAAGGTCGGCGACAGTGGGGTTGAGATATCGTGACCAGCTTTCGCTGATGTTGATTGTTTGGTCGGGGTATAGAGGTAAGAGAAAATCCCGCGTAGCTTGCAAATAGTCTCCTACAGAACCTCCGTTTTCTTTCTTGGAGAGAGAGTAGACGAGTTGCGCGACGGACATGGCGGCAGTATGATTGACAACGCTTGTGACTTCGCCATGGCCGGGCATCAGGCCTGCTGATGCGCTCAAATTGCTTGATCCCCAGCCGGCACCAAGTGTACAGGTGATGATCTCCTGGCCTTGAGACGTTTTGAATCCTGGAGCCTGTTCTGCGAGTAGGATGACTGCACCGATAGCACTTCCGTTGAAAGGATCGCGTGGGAGTTCGACCCAACGCAATCGGTTCTCTGATGATGGCCCAGCAGAGTTCAAGGCTTCCGCTCGAGTCAACCCCGAGAAAGGGAAGGTGGGTGGTTCAAACGAGGTAGGGTCTACCTGCGGTTCCGGAATGTATTCTGGCAAAATCCACGGAGGAGCCGGGAATGCAAGGGGTCGCTCATCTTCAGGATCTTGTATACTGTTTTGAGCACACGTACCAACGGTGTAGGGCTGAAAATAGCCCTTCACAATGGAACTCCATGCTTCCAACCCCATTGGCACTCCATGTCCACCAGTTCTTATGTTTTGACCGGCTTGGTTCCATATTGTACTCACAGTGATCAACGCGTCAGCTACCGCGGCTTGCGGAGCTGTGGCTATCGCAGTCTTACTGTTACGATTTCCCCAATGATCTTGTAGATGTTCCATCTCAAGATGACGGATAGAGGCTTTCCCCGTGACTTGGACTCGATTTGGACCTAAGGCACCGACATCTGACTGGTATCGTTGTGGTACACCGTCCTTGAGTAGCCGAAAATAATTGACAATCGACTGCCATTCATCCGACGGACATGAGTAGGATTGAGGTGATTGATAGACTCTGGAGCACGCTGCAGGTACGGATATACGATCCGTGCTGTTGCTGGTTAGTCGCTAGCAATTCAAGAGAGAGGTTATCAGCTACCGTGTAGGCCATAGATCATCGGCGGTCGTGTTGATCCATATGGGCGTCGATCCCCACGAGAAGGAGGTGATGTGCGGCACAAGGAGAATCGCGCTTGACGGGCCAGCGACTGTCGTCAATACTACTGCGCCCACAATAACGGCAATGAGGCCACATCTTCTTCTTAGATCGAGGTGTTTTGATCTCACAGAGCCCCAGAATTCCATTGACCAAAGGTAGCTTGCTTGTGATACCTGAAGACCGCAGAATAAAGAGCCAAAAGGAACACCTTGGCCTAGGACTAGTTCATGTCTGATATAAGAGAAGACGATGGCGGCGATCGAAGCCTGGATCGCGAGTTCATGGATTTTGGCAAGCAACTGATAGAAGATCAAGGTTTTGGCTGAGTCTCGCGGGATGTAGTATTGATAAAGGTTGATGCTGACAAGCGCAATGGCACCAGCAACAGGGATAATATGTATAAGGGCTCCGAACAGAGCAGAGGCTCGGTGCTTGCGAATTGCGACCTTTGGAGGCTCGATACGTTGAAACTTGGTTTTGAAGAATAGTGAGCGAAACCTGCTAGCAAGTCAGAATTCCGAGTCCAAGCGCTCGAAATACGACGTTTGCTTGCTGGGTGACAGCCATGGTGTAGACAAGTGAGCAATTCTGCTCGACGGAAAATATTCCATAAGTGTTTTAAGGAGTTTAAGGGAGAAGCAAGAGATGGGATCGGCATGATTGGAATCCTTCAGGGCACGGTTGGAAGCATGGTTGGAATCCTTCAGCGTACTACAGAATTTACTTTCTCTTAGTAGTGGCTTCTAGATACTAAGATCCCGCTGATAGAGTTACTCTGATTGGCTAACTCACCCTGCGCAGATCAGAATCTGATTGGTAGTCTAAAAGCAATTCGGCGACACGAGTAGCTGCGGCTGGGAGGCTTTAGAGGCCTTCCTGGTCGGCTCGACCCGGTTATGCGCTTGGGGCAAAAATCCGAGATGAGTGAAATGTCGAGGAAGAAACAGCCATTGATCGGGTTGACAATCGGGAGCTAATGATAATGATTATGTTTTCATCAAGTCTCCTATAGTTGGCCTCGAGGGCCCACCTATACGACTTTACATAGTCTATCTATTTCCGTCTACTAATTATATTACCCTACTCGTATATAATTATACTTTTAGTATTTTCTTCCTTATAAGCTCCTTAGAAGCCTTTACCTTTATATTATAAAGAGGCTTCTTTTTCTAACAGCGACTACCTATCTACTCCGCTGGGTAAGTAAAACTTGTTGATTAGAATCAGACAAAGACGTGGATACGTTATGTGGATAAATAATATTGATGATGATGTCTATCTACGTGGTCGCGGGCAAGGTATGTGCGTGCCAAGCAATCCATGCCAAGACTCAGTCACGTGATCCTGAGTCGTACCGTGACAATAGCGTCGTAGAGCAATATTCTAGTCTCTCAGAGTCTTCTTTATATACTTCGTATTATCCTTCTTACTATCCTCCTCTTAATGAGCTCCTTGCTTATAGCTATTAGTTATAGCTTTCTCCAGTAGCTCTGCTGGCGATTCGTCGTTCCGACCCATGGCCCTGATAGATAGAGGGAAGAGTCCTGGATAGCGGTGGGAGGGATGGTGGTCGTGATCTATGGGTCACAAGAGTGAGGAATGGAGAGCCAGGATAGGCGGCGCACCGCTCCCTCTTGTAGCCTGCCTCAGCGGCCATCTCTGAGGCCCCTGAAACAGGTTGTGCGAGGGGACGCGCTTTCCGGATGCTCGAACGTAGGGGGTTGGGTGAGTTGATAGCTCGATCGGGTGCCGCACCACCCCGCTCACCTGGCGCGCTTGCAGCCATGGCGCGTGAGTGGTTTATTCTACGTCCGACTCTTCTAAGTTCTGCCTTGATACCTCTATGGTTAGCTTGCTATTGAGGTATCACTGCGTGTCAATGAGGCTATGTTGGGAAAGTCATCCCAGCAAGGCTGGCTCAAAGGACAACTTACGCCTGCCTGGCCCTCACTCAGCCCCGCGGCGTAGGATTTAGTGTAGAGGTTCGAGCGGCAAAGCTCTCACACAAAGAAGTCGTGAGATCCAACCTTTCGTGTCCGTAGCCTCCGGTAAACAAGATCTGATGGAGTTCCTAGAGATCGCACCATTCCCAGTCGCGCCACAATTGCCTGATAACCATCCTATTGAGTGGTTTGGAGACGCAAAGCGACTCTTTAAAGACTGCCTGCCTCCATTCGTTCATAGAGGCACGTTTGGTCTACGGAAAAGAGTCGTTCTAGCACAATGGCAAGATAAGGATCGCTCTTCGAGCGAGGTGGTCCACAGGCGTTGGGACAGGTGGCATCTGGTCACCACCATCGATTTGGGCGGCAAGAGATACATCGTCCGAGGATTTAGTAGCGGGGGTGGTGGCCTTCGCTACCACTGCTGGGATGGTGCGATACAGGATTTTGGGACGTATGCAGTGGCTTACTCGTGGCCTCGTGAAGTTGCGGGCCGCTTGGAATACTTGAGAGAGACGTATGAGCCGGGCTCGGGCCTTCAAGGCGTTGAGCACATGTGGAAGAGCAAGGCTCAGGATTCGAGGCCAATACAACCCATCGTAGATAACGACATGAACGAGAATAGAATCGAGAACGATGGACAACTGCAACGCACCGTCAGCACCCCTCGCGAATTTACATCGCCCTCGGACGATTTGTCGGCAAAGAAGATCTACGGACAGGCTGGTCTGAGACACAGCCATAGTCTCGATCTTTCGCCGAAGTCCTCCAAACCCTTCAAATCACAAAGTACGGAGACGCATACGCATGTAGACGGCAGTCGAAGGACAGCTCCAATGGCATTCGGTGACCCTTGGAACTCTTCGTCCTCGATCAAGAGACCCGCCACCACAAGCATGCCGCAAGGTGGACCGGCTTACGTTCTCATGCCTACAAATGAGTTGCCGGCAGTAGGGAAGCGATCGTATGAAGAGACAAGGGTTGATGACTCTGCGTCGTTTGACGCGACCTACAAACGCCGTCATAAAGATTGTGAACACAGCGGAGACCGCGCCAGCTTCGAAAGTGCCATTGACCACAACACATCTCCGAACTATCCGTCGCCTCGACCTTCGTTAGGCTCCAGACCATCTCAGGGTGATTTGGAGAAACTCGTGTCGACCCCCGTCCAGCAATCGCCTCTAGAGGATATCATCAATACGCCTTTGTCAACCTATAAGCAGCGGCACACCACGCTCCGGATAGTACTGCCTTTATCTTCAGACTTTGTACCTCTCAGGCTTAGCTCATTGATGACAACAGCATCCCTCTTTGAGTCCGCCATTGCAATCTCTGGATCCAAAAGTCGGGATTTGAAGATTTCAGGATTAAGAGTCACCTTCGATTGGAAGGGAGAACAAGATGTGGACAGAGCGATGCTCCTGAAGCAAGAATACCCCGACAGCTTCGAGATCTTTTTGGAAACTGTTGCTCACGCCCCATGCTGGAGTGACGGTGGACGCTGTAGTGTGGGTGTCGAGGTTGTTCTGGAATAGCCTTTGTTGATTTTACTTACTCATAAGAACATGTCGGCAAACAAGATAGCTGAGGAGTATCCTCTGGGAAGGATTGCTGGGCGATCTGGTAGCCTCCAGCCACATATTGGGGCTAATTGAGCCCGGGGAAAACCTTTCTTTGTATACCATTCATATTGAATCTGGGAGGCTGTTGGGGGTTGATTTTTCACCTGTACACGACGTATGAACAATTCACCAACACATTAGTCCCTCCGCCAACATAGGTACCTCAATATGTCAAGGGTTTGGTAGTTGAATTCCAAGGACCATTCTTGCAGGTTGCAGGATTATGAATGGGTCCGCTTCACCTTCAAGCCAATGTTGCGACGGCGTCAGATTCTGTCTGACTCAAAGCTGCAGCTGCAGGTACAGTGGTACTACACTCATGAACTCTTGCCAGACCTGTTCAGGACCAAGATAAACCCACTATTCCCGAGCTTTCCCCAGCGAACGCGGGGGTTCGTTCCCTCAGGTCCAGTATCTGCATTGATCCTTACGGCTCCAAAGGACTCGCTCTTATCGGTGCTTTCGCTGGCGCAAAGCATCATGTCACGTCACTATTTATTCTAGGCATCGAAAGGAAACAGCCGCCCGTGTATGTGTCTATCAGGTTACCTGGCAATGGGAATGGGAACATTCTGGGGACTATTGAACATCACAGCTTTCGAAAACATATTTGTTGGAATACCACGAGCACCATCTGTTACACCCTGTCAGCGAATCTTCCCAACCTCTAACCGGCCGAGATGCGCCTACTTTCTCGGCCACGTTGCCCCCATTGCTGTGACAGTTCCTGATAGTAAGCCTGACCGTAAGGCACCTACAAGATCACCGTCTGCAGACTTATCAAAAGGCAGTCCAGGCTCTAACAACATTGTGTACACCAGCAACAATGAGGGTAGTAACTCAATTCAAACTCTTGCTTGTCCAGAACAAGCTCCTTCACAAAGCCTTAATGTTACCTCAAAGCACCATGGAAACAAAGGAGCTATAAGAGGCTTTACCACCTATCAGCGACACGACGTTACGATGGCTTTGTCCCCAATTTTCAAGATCTTGAACTCCTTCCAACGCCTCCCCGCTTCCTCAAAAACGATCAATCCAGCAACTTTGATCATCAAACCCTTAAACAACCTGCCCTAAACAACTTGACCCTAGCACCAATACTACATCGCAAACCCAACATCACGCGCATTTACCTTCGTTCACCTCATGTCCTCATCCGCCAAAATCGCATACGAATTCCTTATTGATCTCACCCCAATCCCCGAAGGCTCCCTCGCTGAAGGTGCCGAATGCATTATATGCAAAGTACCGTTTGGTACTCAGCCCTTCGAGGGCTGCAGGCTCGAGCATCCTACTCGTCTCCCATGTGCAGGTAGCCATGTCTTTGGTTCTGAATGTATCAAGGACTGGCTCTCCCCAGGACGCCTATCCCACAACAATTGTCCGTATCGCCGCCAAGAGCTCTTCCCACCCTGTGAAACTCTTGTTGCAGCTACAGAGCTGGCAGAGGAGACTGATATGGGTATAGCAGATACGACGAGCGACGACGCTTGGCTGACCTCCGGCTCGGACATGGGGGCAGACCTATACCCAGGTCCCGATATGTCCAAATTCGAGCTCGAGGACGGTGAGATAGCACCCCCCGACCATCCAATACGGACGTTGCGTCAGCGCGAGGTAGAGCTGTACATAGAGCTGTACAATCGGCTCAAACGCCCACAAGACTCCCCTGCCTCCGGGGAATCCTTGTTTCTCTCGGAGTTTTTCGATGACAGCCGTGAATCGTATATGTTCAAGCAGCTTATGAAAATTGGCGCTTTTGACGACGAGGCATTGCCCGAGCATCATAGGGGGTTTTCCAAAGAGGGCTCTTCTGATGATGATACTACCGCGAATCGGGAGTTGTGGAAGGATCTCAAGCGAGAAGGTCTCTGTTGGGATCTGGGTCCTGTGGCTGGCCAGGAGGGAAGGAAGGAGGGGTGGTATCTGGACTGAAGGGTTGGAAGGTACAGAGTAGGAAAGTAAGAAGCAAGCAAAGTACCTCCATCTCAAGTCCCTAAAGATTCCTTTCATCCCCCCATGCTCCTCCGTATTTCTTGATCTCCTGCAAAACAGCAGAATACTCGATAGTAGGCACAAAAAAACACCAGTCGATTTCTCTCACAAAGTGAAAAATTAACAGTGACTGGCAAAGTCGGACGGTAGGCCGATCGCCAAAAAGTGTCTTCATAAACCACTTACCCCTATCATATCACGCCCACAACGCCCGCCACAATTCCAATCCATCTAATCTAACCTCTCCCCCTAAACACCTACAAATCCCCACCCCCTCACCCCCGCGTCCTCCCACTACTAAACCCCACTCCGAAAACAAAACGTTACAGCCACCACCCCTTTTACCTCCTCCCGCATCCAAAACAACTAACAGTCCCTCTTCACGCATCACCAAGCAATTAAAATTCATTCTCCAGCCCACCACAATAAAAATCCCTCCTTGATAGCTAAGCATACATCCGACAGCGTTTCTGGTTCGCAGATAGCGGTGATGCAGTCGGCGTACCTTACGTAGGTGAGAATGAAGGGGTGGGCGGTGGTGGAGAGACTTGGGGCCGAATGAGGTACAGGTAGAGAAAATCAGGTAGCATGATTGTTGGGAGGCGAGGATGAGGAAGTATGGGAATGGGAGAATGGCTAGTGGTACAACACAGTCGTTGGGTATGTTCTCTTTGGCAATATGTAAGCTATTCGCGGTGAAAATTGTGCAAGGGCCTTGGCTGAGGCTATTCACGAGAGAACGTTGTGTATGCAATGCGATGCTGTATGCACTGATCAGAAGGTGAGCTGGTCCTATATCGATTGACGTGGAGCTAAGGGTTGATGAATTCCGTTCTCGGATTACAAGAACGCCTACAGTCACCCACATCTCCAACACTACTCAAGCTCATATCTTAGCAGCCCAGGCGACCCCATTACCTCCCTCGACTTCGGAGGCGAATCAATCGCATCAAGCTCGCGCACACCAGACCCAATGCCAGCGTCAGCACCATCGCCGTCCAGCTCCTGCATCACCGGCTTGTCGGTCGCACCGCTCTTTTCAGCGTCGCCACCATTGCCTTTGTCTTCGGTCTGAGAGCGCTGCTTGCGTCTACGCCGTGACAACACAAGACCAACGATTATGATGGCTAAGGAGACAACGCCAAGCGAAACGCCAACACCGACTCCTATCTTTGCCGGAGAGCTTAGGCCTGTTGTTGCAGGCGATGACTTCGCAGCTTCAGGGGAAGCCGTTGGAAGAGTCACCGGCGTTGCCTCCATCGTTGGGGCTGTAGCCATGTGGCTTGTCGATGCGCCACTTAAGGAAGCTTCTGTAGAAGGACTAGCCGCTTTTGTAGAGCTGGCAGAATCTGGCACATTAGAAGGTTGGAGCGTGCCGCACTTCTGGCACCTTTCTGAGCTGCTGAGACCCTCGACACCAGTAGTGCACTGGCTGTAGGCCCTCTGGCATAGGTAATTCGGGATGGTGCCTTGGTACAGAGCGATGTTTGCGGGCGACGACCTGTTCAGGCAGGTGCAGGTGTACTCAAGGGTTCCCTATCAACGACGTATGTCAGGGTTGCACAAGCGAGAGAAGCGTTGGCAATCGTTGACAGGGGACAGACTTGCATACACTTTGGCAAGCATTCTCTAGAGTAGAGCCGTCTCCACCACAGAGAAGCAAGCAATTGTCGATCTCGGACTGACACCACTGGTCTGCGGGATGTTGGTCAGCATGATGAACCAATAGTTGAAGCCAAATACTCAGGATGGTAGTACTCGCTTTTGGTGGTCTGATCCACGCTGTTAGGATCGAAAGTCGTATTCTGCGCTGCGATATATGAAGATACCATAGCGGCGATCAACAAGAGAAGCGGCATCGTGGGTTGACATTGTAGGTGACGGGATTCGATCATACGTGCCCCAATCCTGGATGACGGAGAATTACGAAGGTTTAGTGTTATGTCAATTGAGGTGTCTTTGCCAGTGGTAGATAGTGGAGGGGAAGGAAACATGCATGAGAAGTTTGCACGATTCGTCTTCTCAGTTCGGCAGTCGCGAATTGATGACTTAGCAATTCTTGTTCGAACGTTGCTGTCAAGCTCGAGTGATGAACGCAGGTGTTGCTGCGAGGTCTAGTTGTACGGGCGTAAGGCCAAGCCTCAATCCGAGAGCGTCCTTCTCATATGTCTGTGCAGTGACACACATTGTAGATTGCTTATGAGCCTCTGACGCCTAGAACGCCTGAGCGGGTCAATCATCAAGGTACTACGGTAGATCGGATCACAATAAGTGACCTTTTCTTTTGCATAGCTCAAACCCTCAACAACCATTTTGTGCTCTGGCGACGTTGTAAAGCGGTAAATTCTGGCAGTATTTGGGGCCAGCTCTCGAAAGCTTCGTTAACGTTGACCGAGCAATGTGAGGGATGCGCTAGGTAATGATAGGAGTCGAGTGAGGTTGATCTCCTCTTGGAGATACGCGTTCAAACGATGGCTTAGCTCTCGCTATCGCTATGTCCAACTCCATTGCCGTTTGCGACAGGTGTAGACCCTTCTCTATTCCTGACTTCGACGGTATCATCGTCATCATCGTCAATCCCTTCCAGCTCTTCACCCAACGGGCTCTCTCTGACCTCCAACTGCCCCAAGTCTTCCAACACAGTCCTCTGCGGCAGCTTCATCAAGCTCGTTCCACACACCCGATCCTTTGTCAGAAGATCATCCACAAACTGATCCATATACGTCAAGGTATGAGCCCCCTCCCTCGTCCTCCTCCTAATCTTCCTATAATCCGCCAATATCGGCTCCAGCGTTCTGAACACATCCTTCGGCGCAAAAGTCAAGCGCACGTAGAATGCCGCGAGGGCACTCAAGTATTTGAATTCCTTCTGATGTAGATATTCTAGGACAATGTCCCTCTCAGGCATTAATTGTAGCAACTTCATTGCCAAACACAGAAAGGGCGAGGGCTTTTGCTGGCCGTAGGTGCCGCCGATGTAGGTCATGGCGGCGGCACGGTCGCAGAGTGTGGCTTCGTTGATGGCGAAACATTGCTCTTGCCAGTAGTAGGAAGTTATGATGCGATCTCGAATGGGCTTTTCGAGGAGGTGGACGGGGTTTTGGTTATGGATCTGCGGGCCGGTGTAGCCGCGGTTGTCGAAGAGGCGGCGGGCGTCGGCTTGGTGGGACATGCCAAGAAGACTCTGAAGAGTAAGAAATCTGATCAGTCTTAGAGGTTAGTATAATATAACGGCAGTGTTGGAGACTGTCGTGATGCCTGGTCACGTGACTACTAATTTCCGGGACGGCACGGCTATCTCCGTCTCACAATCCCTTTTTCTTCATTCAGATCCTCAACCTGAGATATACGTGCACTCAGCCATGCCATGTCGTCGGCTTAGGTGAAAAAGTAGCACCGCAGTCAATCAGAGTATTCTACAGGATGATGAGTGAAGAATGTTTAGTCTGGATCTAGGGAATGTCTTGACAGAGCCCACTTTGATATCGCAGACCGTGCAATAGTTCTAAATAAGAGTGAGAGCCTACCGATTTGTAACGACCCCGCCTTGATAGAAACGACCGGGATACAGATCCATCTACAACATGGGACGACCGGAGTACACTGATAGAATTAAATGCTGTGGGAGACCACGCTATTCGACTCCGAGAAGTATTCATATGGAAGGGGGCAGAAGGAGTTACATATTTTCTTACAGCATTCGACACCATTTAGAGCGGAAACAGAATGAGATCATCGTGTGTTGTCCGTCTCAATGCGAGGATAATGATTCGCCAACAAGGACATGAATTGTTCGAGTAACAGTATTGGAGCCCTCTCATGTTCCGGTTCCTCCTATTAGGAAACATGGAAAGGTCGTCGTGATATACTAGTAAGTACCTAGCTGTTGAATCACTGCAGCAGCAGCATACATGGCAGTCTATCTAGTTTTTCCCATTGCCCATATGGCAAGCGAGAAACCTAGACTTGCATTGCAAAACACTTGTCCTTTAGGAAGAGGGTTTTAATACGCTTTGTTGCTTGGCTTTATCGTCCTGAAGCAAGGTGCGACGATGTTGGTGAAAAGGCTTTGCGACAAGAATCAACAATGAACCACATCAACTACCATCATCACCTGGCATTGGGCATAGAAAGTTCTAAGCTTAAAGATATTCGACGTTGGTGGATGGGGTTCAGACCGTCATGAATTCTAAGCAACTCCTCACTGTCTTCGTCAATGAACGATCCCACACCCCAAGCTCTCAATACTCACATCGCTTCAGGTGCACATGGCCCTGATCAGTCTGTCTCGTTTCAGAGAGCCCCAGACGCCAGTCTTGCGATAAATTTCTGTCTCAAGCTCGTTCTCCACGCTCATTGTAAGCCCAGCAAGGAAGCCCGAAGGCAGTCCAATTGCTCCATTGCCTACATCAACACTTTCCTCGCTACCACCACCAGAAATGACGCTCAGGATTGCATAGTCATCCCCTGAAATGCCTCCATACACCAGATACTCACCTCTGTGGTTACGGAGTTTGCGACGGTTGTCGAACCCGGTGTCGCGATAGCCCAGTGCGACAGCGATAGCCTCTGCGCTCAGGATGTAAGACACGCGCGGGGAGTCGATAGCCATGATTACAATGTCTGTTGCTCCACGGTCCGATAGCCACTGACGCCATCGCATGACTTTTCGCCAGCTGCTGAAATAGGAGGTGTAGGGGGTTGGGGACGGATTCCACGAGAGATGGTCGTCGGCTGTCGCTGAAGTCAACGATAGGCTAGGGTCTTCCGCGGTTAGATCGCCTTTCTTGTTGAAAGGAATAGAAGATCTCTCCCGTCGAAGTGTGCCAAAGCCATACCAAATGGAATATCGCAAGCGGAATAAGACGGCAGGTCGCTGATCAGGCCTCAGAAGAGCCATGCTTGCTTCATTAAAAGCCTGTTCGTGGGATGTTGGTGGCCGGTTTGGAGGGAGAATAAGATTATGAGACTGATCGCTTATTGTGGTGGTTAATCTTTGACTGTCTAGGAGAAGTGAGAGGAGCAACCGTATAGTTGCTAAAGGATGGATCTAGGGAGTTGGAATATCTCATGGAGGGGTAAATGTCTAGCGCTGATATCCTGCATTTCGAGGGTCTGGCCCTTTCTACTTTAATACCAGATGTTCGCCAATGACATAAGGTATCTCCCCTTTTCTATATCCGTCAGAGACCATTAGCTAACATGTCCATAAACGAGCTGATCCCATTACAAGATGATCTAGGCTATAGGGGACTACACGAAAAGCACTAGGGAAACATGAGGAAACGCTGACATCAATTACTGGCGAGCTTGTTGTCTTGGAGGGCTCACCTCCATACCAGATACAGCGTTCGAGAAGTGTTGGCGTCAATCTTTCCTAGAAGGCCTTGAATGCAAAAATGTGAGGCTATTGGCTGGGGCCGACATACTGCCAAAAGCAGTCCCGCTCCTCTTGTCACTATCTCGTAGCAATCCACCGAAGAAGTCCCGTATCTCTTAGTGGTCGAAAAAGAGGGCCAAACTTCCCTGATGCCAAACTCGAGGCCCTTGAAGGAGCTCAGCAGCCACGACAGGACTCTTTACCACAACGAGAGCACCGCAATTCATGACAGCGCGACCTTGATACCCGAACTCGTCTCTCATATTTGCTCCACGGTCGTTACTAGCCATGGATAATACAAAATCGGCATTTCAATCGGGCCATCTCAAACCAGGTGTCAGGGATCCGATGCTACGACACAAGCAGCTCCCAGCATCGCCGCATTGGCTCCAATTGCAGGCCACGGAGTCTCGGAAGACATGTCAGTGAAATCGACCGTAACTTGGCGTTGCCCATACGCTGCTGTCATGGGGAGCTGGTAGATGTCTTCCGCAACACGGCGGGGTAACAGGCCGGGCTTAGGCGGGGAAGAAATGTGATGGGACGAGCTACCATTTTACACACGGTAGGTTAAGTGTTCAGATCACCTGTTTTTTCATGCTTCGTTCTTGGTATGTTAGGTCTTCCAAGGACGTATATGCTCAGTCTTTGTTTTGTATAGGTGATTTATTCACATATTCCTTATGCTTCGTTTTCGGTATGTTGGATCTTCAAATCACATATTCGTCATGCATCGGCTTTGGTGTCATGGGGTTTAAAGAAGCTGCGATGCCTACAATGGAATTGGTAGGCTAGGGCACAATCTCTAGCATGGCCTTGCTAGTTCCTCATCGCGCCTTGGAAACAAACTTCCGTCGTAGCGCTGCACGTTTTTGCTCATCGGTAGTGGAAGGAACAGGGCGAAAGTGCAGTAAGATAATCCCGTGGCAGGACAGAGCTTTGCGATCTTTGCGGCATCAAGGATCGAGAGAGACAAATAAGTGTTGTAAGAGAGGTTTTCAGCTATCGTTGCCTCGGTCTGATGGTGGTATCATTACAGCATGCTGCTTAACGCAGTCGCAGACATCGCTTATCCAACAATGGTAACCATCCGCCAACGCGAGGGGGTAGAAATGTTCTCGGGAATGGGTAGCCGACTGCATATGCGTCTTGGAAGGCGATGCCCATCCACCGGACTCGAGGCTTTCACCCTCGCATAACATACATCTTGTCTATTGCCTAACTAAACTAAACCCGCTAAACCATCATCATCATGGCTCTCTACACTCAGTCGGACACTAACCCTTAAGTTTCGTCATTCCCTCAACATTTTTCGCCTACATCTGGACTCGAACAGGATATTTCCTCTCTTCATCCAACAATAGGAAATAAAACCACTACACCACTCCATTGCGGGGCGGACACACCTACACATCGCTTCAGGAATGCCGAAGACTTAATCATGATAACACATGTCGCTCTCTGAGCTAGATCTAAGTTACATTCTGCGATGCTCTGAGTTCGATCCGGGACTGGGCACTAATAAACGAGGCCAGATTTCCTATGTGACGGATAATAAATCAATCACTTCTACAAACAAGTCATCCAAATCTTTTCCATCCCCCTCCCCTCCCACACCTCACATCCCTTCTCCACCACATCAAAACTCCAACCTCCATCCCTCCCTAAATCCCCTCCCTCTTCATCCCCTCCTCCAACCTCCATCCCTCCCT
>JAABUL010002789.1_pt1 | contig 23475 bp, 22 predicted proteins | sample 5559151 | NCBI WGS metagenome assembly JAABUL01 (sample SAMN10711876, study PRJNA513368) | rock metagenome | isolation source: Antarctica rocks | place: Antarctica: Victoria Land, Pudding Butte sud | reverse complement strand
ATCGACGCGGGGCAGTCGTGATGCGCCGCCCACGCGGGGCGATCCTCGGCCTCATCGTCCTGTTGCTCGCCCTCGCCGTGGCCGGTAGCCTCGGGCTGCGCTCGCTCCGGATCGGGGCGGCGCAGCCTCGCGTGACCCTTGATCGCGCGGGGCTGCCCACGGGGCCGGTTAGCTACGACGAGGTCAACCGGCACGTCGAGGCACACCTCTACTATCCCGGCTCGACCCAAGTCTCCCGCTTCGGATCGGGCGAGTACCACCACCCCTTGAGCGGGCACAACGACGCGGCCTTCGCCGGAGCGATCCTGACCAGCACGGCCTCCCCGGCACAGATCTACCTGTGGTACCAGCGCCGGGCGCTCAAGCATCGTTGGTACTCCCACGACTTCATTCCGTTGACGACGCAACGCTCGACGGAGGGCTTTGTGCGCGGGGCGCGGGAAATCTTTATCGTCGCGATAGACGACCCTAAGATGCTTGGCGAAACGACCGGACGATCGATACCACAGGGGCGGACCGTGTACGAAATCCGCTACGAGATTCTGCCCAACGGGCGCACCGTGTCGTGAGCAGTCATCATTAACGCGCGCCGGCTGGAAGTCGCCGTCTTCTTCGCGTGACCTTTACGATCAATGGCCACTTAGCACGCGTCGGAGAACCGCCGGGCTACCTCTCGGCGGCTCTCGAGCGTGACACCCTCTTGCCACGGCCCGTTTCTCTTGGATCTATTCTGGGGATCGACATGGCCGCGCCGCACGCCTGGCAGCAGGGTATCGTGGACCGTCGGGCGCGGCGTGGGCGCATCGCGCCTACCGGCAGGGCAAGGTCGCGGCCGAAGTGATCGCGGGGCGTCCCGCCGCGTTCGACGCGGTCGCTGTGCCGGCGGTCGTGCTTGCTGAACCGCACCTGGCCTCGGTCGGACTGGGCGAAGAGGCGGCGCGCGTGGCGGGTTACGATCCGGTGGTGGCGCGCTTCCCATGGGCGGCGAGCGGGCGCGCCCTCACCCTCGGCGCTGGCAGCGGCCAGGGCAGCGGCCAGACGCTAGTGGTATCGGACCGCGCGAGCGGCGTGCTGCTCGGCGCGTACATCGCCGGTCCCGACGCGGGCGAGCTGATCGGCGAGGCGGCGCTGGCCCTGGAGATGGGCGCCACGCTCGACGATGTGGCCCTGACCATCCACCCGCACCCCACGCTGAGTGAGGGGCTGGCCGAGGCGTGCGAGTTGGCGTTGGGCTTGCCCACGCACACGCTGCCGGCCCGTTGAGCATGGGTGTGGACGACAAAGAGGGGACTGGCGCGATGCGCCAGCCCCCGCGTTGTCGTTCACGCCCGATTACTTGACAGTGATCTGTCCGACCATGCCTGGATGGACCTGGCACAAGTATTTGTATGTACCGGCTTTCTTGAACGTGAGAGAGTAGGATTTGCCATTTACGGCAGCGCGGTTTATCACACTATTGCCCACGCCGACGACGTTGTGGGGAGTTTGCCCGCTGTCGTCGACCCACACAACGGTGTCACCGACCTTGATCGTCAACGCGGCTGGCGCGAACACATACCCGCTCGCGCTCTTACCTTTCACTTCTTTCACCGTGTAGGTATGATGCGCGGCTGCGGTTGATGTGATGGTGGGAGACTGCACTCTGACCACACCGGCCATGCCGGGGTGGATCTGGCACTGATACTTATACGTGCCCACATTCCGGAACGTGAGGGAATAGGAGCTGCCATTCACGGTAGCCCGATCGATAACTTTATTCCCCACGCCGACGATATTGTGGGGGACGCCCTTGGTGTCGTCGACCCATACAACGGTATCACCGGGCGCGACCGTCAACGCGGCCGGGTAGAAGACATACCCGCTCGTGCTCTTGCCTTTCACTTCCTTAATTGTGTAGGTGTGATGCGTGGCCACATGACGAGTGGGTGTGTGTTGAGTGGCGAGCGCGGGCTGCGCGGCAACGGCGCCGGCAAGCAGTGGGAGGGCGATGAGACCGCGTGTGGCGGCCGAGCGAAGAGTCGACATGGTAGTCTCTCCTTAAAAGAGTTCCTGAACGTCGATGCGCCTTTCGTACTACTACTTTTGCGCCTAAGGCGCGCGACGCATCTAGTAGTATGGTATCCCGCGTGTATGAACCCCCTATAAAACGCGTGTGAAGTTTGTGCGAAGGGGGCGAACGAGGCGCTACCAACCACTACGTAGGCGCGCGGCTTTGACCATGATATCGGACTGATAGACCGTAGGCGGGCCGTTGCCGTCGACATTGGGCGGACAATACGTCGCGACGAAGGAACCGAAGTCGTGGATACCGAGGTCGTAGTAGTAGTGGTCGTAGAGCCTGAACCAGTCGAGGATACCGGCGCGGTAGGTGGGGTAGACCTGGAAGCTGTCGTAGCACGGGTCGTACATGCACTTGATGTTGCCCGGATTGCGCGTGTGGTAGAGCAGCCAGTTCATATGCTGTGGGAAAAGGGCGCGGTTGTTGATGTCGCCGTCCTCGTGCATGAACAGGGCGGCGGGGACGGCCGGGTCGAGCCCGAACTGCCGCCCCACCTCGACGATGAGCGCGCTCTCCGCCTGGTAGGGCAGCGCGTACGCGTTGAAAGCGCGCCAGATCGAGGCCGAGAGCGCGGAATCCGCGGGGGCCAGGGCCACGGATGGAGCGGCAGAGACGGCCGGCGCGGGGACGGGCGCTTGCAGGCGCACGCCCTTGACGTCCGTCACAGGGACGCGCGCGGCCGCCAGGCGCGGCGCCGTGATGGCTCGTACCGGCGTCATCGGCGCCGCCGCCAGAGGGTGGCCGGACAATGCGCGCGACGCTGACGGTTGTGGCGGGACTGGGGCCGGCTCCAGCGGCAGGCTCACCAACGCGTGCTGTAGCACGGCGCCGGCCAGGACCGCGGCGAGGATCAGGGGGCGGCTCCATGGCATGGGGCGGATTGGCCGGCGGCCCGCGGTAGCGATCATCATCTCGTGGTACTCCTTTTTTGTAGGAAAGCGTGGCGAAAGATCATCAGGACCGCATTATAGAACAAATGTACTATAATGCGCTAGGGGAGTTATCCCTCGTGTGACGTTTTTCCACCACGCCACGGCGGCCCATTGTGCATAAAAGCGTACGCGCCGCGATAGGTATTTCTACAATAGAGGTATGAGGGTGATGCTATTGTCAATTGCACGCGTCGCGCGCCGTGGCGCGGGCCCCGCCATCATCGTGACTGCCGGCCTCGTCACACTGCTCTGTGGCCTACGCCTCTCTCCCCCACGGGAACCGCTCGGCCTAGCCTTCCTCCTGCTGGCGGCCCTTGTCGTGCGGCTCTACCCCCTGGCCCTGGCTGGCGGCCCACACGACCCGCGCCAAGGTCCGCCCCTCGTGTCCTCGACGGCGCTGCTCGCGGTCATCGCGCTCGATGGCCCATATTGGGCCACGATCGGCGCCGCACTAACGATCGCGCTGGGCGAAGCGCTGACAAGCGCGCGCGGGGACGAGCGTCCGGCGTTGCTGTCATCGGGACGATCCGTTGCCGTGGGCATACTGGCGACAGCTCTAGCGGGGACGCTCTATCACGCGTTCGTCCCCGGCGGTGCGGCGGCCCCGCTGGTCCATGCGCTGCCCGCCCTCTTCATCGCCGAAGGGACGCTGCTGTGCGGCGCATGGACGCTGTATACGACACATAATGTCGCGCGACAGGACACGCTTGGCGCGGCGCTGTGGCACGGGTTGTTCGAAGCGCTTCCGGCTTTGGCTTGTGAGCCGGTCCTGGCGCTCGTGTTGGTGAACGCCATAGTGAGCGAGAAACCAATCGCCGTCCTTGTCGCCACATTGCCGCTCGCCGCGCTCGTCGCGGGCCTGCGCTGGCACAGCGCGACGCGCCGGCGTCTGGAACAGGCCCATACTGCCCTCGGACAGGCCCACGCGCTGCTGCGCATACAGGCGACGACCGATCCACTGACGGGATTAACCAATAGAGGCGGGTTCGAGCAGGCGCTGGAAGCGCGTCTACACGAAGCGCATCGCTACGAGCGCCCGCTCGCCGTGCTGCTGATCGACCTCGACGCGTTCAAAAGCATCAACGATACGTACGGTCACGCCTGCGGCGATACGGTCCTCGTGGCTGTCGCGGGCGCGCTACGCCGAGGATTGCGCTCCAGTGACCTGCCAGCCCGCTTGGGCGGCGATGAATTCGTGGCGCTCCTGCCGGAGACCGATACGGCGCGCGCCCTGGCGCTGGCGGAACGTGTGTGCGCCGAGATCGCGGCCCTGACGGTCGCCTTCGGGCCGATGGTAGCGCACCCCACGGCCTCGGTTGGGGCCGCGTCCACCGCGGACGACGCGCATGCCGACGCGACGCGCCTCCTCGCGGCCGCGGACGGCGCGGCCTACGCCGCCAAGCGCGCCGGCAAGAACCGGGCGCGCACGGCGCCATCGGCTGTCAGCCATCAGCTATCAGCCATCAGCTATCAGCCGTCAGCTTCCGACTTCCGACTTCCGACCAAACGGCTACGCGCCCAGCCACCGCGCGAACGCCCAACCCACCGTGGGTCCGGCGCGCACGTAGTCCCAAGACCCGCGCTGATTAAGGATGGTCACGCGCTGGGCGTGTGTGAGTCGCCCGACGATAGGCTGGCCCGCTGCCGGTCCCTGACGCACGAGGAGGACCGACGCCGAAACGAGCGCGACGCGGGAGGCGCCGCTGGAACGCGTGCTACTCCTTGCCACCCTGGTCGTCACGATACAACGAGCCAGGTACGGCGCGTCGACCCAGCCGTAGTAATCCGTGTCCGGCGTATGATACACGACGTTGGCCCAGCCCGCCTGTACCTGGACGATGTTGAACGGGGAGCCCACGCCAAGGCGGTCGATGCGCTGATAGGTGTAGCCGGGGCCGCTGTACACGTCGCCCGCGGCTCTGGAGCGCAGGCGTTCGCCGGCCTGGAACGAGAGCCGTGGGACCAACGGTGTGGGCGGCGCCGGCGTCGCGATGGGCGTCGCTATCGGAGGCGCGACCGGGATGGTAGCGGAGCCTGCCAGGGGCCGTGTGGCGCCGGTGTAGTGGGCGCGCCAGTAGGGCTCACTGAGAAGGGTCAACTCGACACCCGTCTGGTAGTTGTCGGCCCCGATCATGGCGCCATCGCCGGCGTAGACCGCGACATGCGAGAGCCCGTCCCAGACGGTCCCGCTGAAGAAAACGAGGTCACCGGGCTGCAAGTGCGCCGCGTCCACATGCCGGCCCGCGGCGTAGGCGAGGTTCAAGTCGTAGGGGACGTCGACGCCGGCCTGTGCGTAGAGGTAGTGGACAAAGCCGATACAAGAGAAACCCGTAGACGGGTCGTCGCCGATATAGGCGTAGGGCTCACCAAGGAGCGCGTAGGCGAGCGCGACGACGGCGGCCGAGGGCGACCGGCTGGCGGCGTGCGCCGCCGGCGCCTCGCGCGGAAACATGAGCACACCCAGGACAATTGCTGCCATGAATAGAACGCGCGAAAGGGCGGATGGGCGAGCAGCGGCGCCAGGAAAGAGTCGGGCCACGGCGGTCTCCATGATCGCTAGGCCGGCGACAACGTCTGTGATCTGCCGGCGCTATGGACGTCGGGGACGACGCCGCAACGATTAAGGGCGGGAGACGCGCCCCGTGTGTTGCCGCATGCTCGGTATCATACCCTAGCTATGGACGCTTGAGCATGATACGAATCTCACCTTCTTTCCACTGATGTCAATAGCAGGGAACAGGCAAGTAGTGAAACCTCGCGCACGTCGTCTCACTTTGGATTTCCATCAACAAGGTGTGGCGTCGCTACAATAAGCGCTATAATCCGTAGTGGGCGCCATCGTTGTCGCCCGAAGGAGAGGCAAAGATGCCGGTACGACTTATGTTCGACGCGGGCGCGCAACGCCTGCTGCAACGCTTTGGGGCTGGACAGGCCCTGCTTATTACCGCTGTCAACAACTACGGATTACCTGGGGAGAGTTTGACGGTTGAGCGCTACAGCCTCGCGCTCGCTGAACGCGATCCTGAGGTGGAGCGCGTTGACACGCTTCAGGGCGTGCCCATCTACGCGCACCACCGCATCGCGGCCTATGCCCAATGGCGCCCACTGTGTGTGATGGCTCATGGTCTCGGGCGCTGGGGCTACCTCGCCGTCGCGCACGAGGATGATGTGTGGCGCGACCTGTTGCGCTGGGAGCGGACGCATCCCTCGCAGAGCGGACGCGCTCCGTCGCACGCCGCGTAACCCCTCTGTGATAACACTGTGGACTGAACTATATGGAGAGAATTAAGAGATGGCAGCCGATACGACGCCCGTTCCTCAGTCCGCCTTGTACGCCACGATCCATAGCCAGCCGGATGTCGTGCGCGCCGTCTTGAGCGACGCGCGGGACGCGGCGGCGCGGGCGGCGGAGTTGTTGGCGAACGCGCGCCGTGTTTTTATAACGGGGACGGGCACGAGCGGGCACGCCGCTATCGTGGGGGAATACCTGCTGCGTTTGGCTGGCGCCGACGCCTACGCCGCCACCAACTTCGAGTTCGCGACCTACCCGCGCCCCATCGGCCCCGACGACGCCCTCGTCACGATCAGCCATCGCGGCAGCAAGCGCTACGGCCGGCAGGCCATCGACCGGGCGCGCGCGGCTGGCCTGCCGGTGGTCGGGCTCACCGGACAAGGCTCACCGATGGAGGGACCCGACATCATGATCGAGACGGCGTCGTCGGAGCGTTCGTCCACACACACGGCCAGCTATACGGGCAGCCTCGCCGCGCTGGCGCTGATCGCCGCGTATTTGGGGGAGCGCAACGGCGCCGATGTCACCACGTTGCGGGACGCGCTGGAGCGCCTACCCGACGCGCTGACTGCGGTGTTGGCGCGCGAAAACCTGGTCGTTCCCGTGGCTGGAGCGCTAGCAGAGCGCGGGCGGCTGGTCCTGATGGGCGCGGGACCCAACGCCGCGACCGCGCGCGAGGGCGCGCTCAAGGTCAAGGAGTCTTCATACCTCGTGGCCGAAGGCTTCGAATTGGAAACGGCGTTGCATGGTGGTCTGCAAGCGGTCCAAGCAGGCGACGTGGCCGTCGCGATCGCCGCGCAAGGTCCGGCGCTGGATCGCATGGGCGACCTCGTGCGGGCGCTGGAGTTGTTGGGCGCGCGTGTGCTCGTGGTCGCCGACGAGCGCGTCGTCGACGCCCTGCCCGCGCCACCAGAGGCGGCGATCGCGCGCACGGTTATCCCCTACCCGGCCGTACCCGAGGCGCTTAGCCCGCTGCTTGCCGTCGTCCCGCTGCAATTGCTGGCCGCCTATACGGCCGCGCGGCGCGGCGCCGACGCCGATAGCTTCCGCGCTGACGATCCTGTCTACAAGCGGGTCAACGAGAGCTACGCGTTGTAGGAACACGACGTTTCTACTGGGAGCGCCGGCTTCTAGCCGGCAGGTCGTCGTGGGCGAGCAGTCCGTCGTTCATAGACGTCGTGGCGGCGACCGTGGGCTGGCTGGAAGCCAGCGCTCCCAGTAGAAACGAAAAAGGGGCGCGTACTTTGTCTGCCGCTACGGCTCCCCTCTCCCACGGTTAGGGCCGAGGGTCCAGTCGTTACGGGATGGGGGTGAGGGTTCCCGCCATCGCTGTCGCGGTGATCGTGGCCGTTGGCGAGATGGTCGCGGTGGGTGGCGCGATCGTCGGCGACAGGGTTGGCGTGATCGTCGGCGATGCGGTCGGGGCTACCGTTGGCGACAGGGTTGGCGTGGGTGTCGGACAATCGGCGCCGGCGCAGGTAAGCGCGCTGGCGCTGGGGGCCGCGGTCGCTAGCGGCGCGCCGCCGGAGCCCAATGATTCCACCACGACCGTACCCGATATGCCCCGACTCGTCACTAGCACGTTGCCCTGTGGATCAAGCGCCAGGGCGCCGCGCGCGTCGCGGCCGGTGTCATAGCTCCAGCGCACCCGTCCAAAATATCGCCCATCGGGGAGGGCGACGCTGTACACGTAGCCCCGGTCCGTCCCCACGTAGACATTGCCGCACACGTCGGTCGCTGGCGCGCCGGGTATACCCGCGTGGTACCGGCGCGTATCGAAGAATAGCCAGGGGTGACGGCTCTGCCGGTCGAGGGCGTAGACCCCGACCTCGCTCGATATGTAGGCCAGCGACGATCGCGGCGAACACTTGACGGACGAAGAGGGGGGTGACAGAGCAAAGCCGCCATCGGTGGTGTCGAGGACGTGCAGCGTCGGCCAGCGCCACAGCACACGCCCCTTGTCGTCAACCACGATGGCCCATGAGCGCGGAGCCCCCGTCACGGCAACCCAGGCTACCCACCCATGCGGCGTCGTCTCGATCGTGGCGTAGGATGGCCGGCCGGGGGCCAGGGCAACGTGCCAGCGCACGCCGCCGTGGGCGTTCAGCGCGTACAGCGTCGCCGTGCCCGTTGGGTCAGCCGCGCGGGCGGCGACGAGCGGCGTGCCGTCGGGCGCGATCGAGACCGGCGTGAGGCGCGCGGTGTGGATGAAGGTGGGGCGCCACCCCGCGGCCTCCGCCCAACCGCTGTCGGGCTTAGGCTGGGGCTGTAGCGCCGCGACCGCATAGTGCGCGCGCGCCGTACCGGCGACAACGCCGTACAGCGTTCTGCTATCGGGGCTGAGGACGGCGCCGTCGCCGGGTATCAGGCCAGACGGCACGCCCCACGCCGAGTTTGCTGACGAGGCGTCGAAGCGGGAGAGAACACCCGCGCCGCCGACCACGAAAAGGCTGTTGTCCGGGCTGATCGTCACACTAGGCGCGACGGGTGGCGGTGGAGGCTGCCCTGGCGGCGGCGGCGGCCCCGTGCATGTCGTATCGATGACCGGACGTACGGCCGCGCACCATCGAGTGTCGCCGTTGGGAGAGAGCGAGAGCAGGGCGCCATCGGAAAGCGCGAGGTAGGCGTTGCCGTTGCCGTCGACCACGGGAGGGCGCCCGAGCGAGGTCAGCGCGCGGGTCCAACGCAGCGTCAAGTCGGCGGCGGGGTACGAGCGCGAGTGTGCGGTGCGCGCCGCGTCGTGACCGGCGACGGACCACGCGGGCGGCGACGGCGCCAACGGCGACAAGAGAGGCCGTTGGCGCGCCAGTGAGAGCGCCCCGATACCTGCGGCTATCAACACGACGATGAGCGCCAAATTCGACGGCCCTAGCCACGAACCGCGACGCGATGGCTTGTCATTGTCCACTTTTGTAGCGTACACGTTCACGCGCTATGGCGGACGGTACTCAGCTTGGCTAGCTGAAGATTTGCCGCAGGGCCGCCTCACTCCTGTCGTACTGAAAGCGATAGCCAAGCTCCTCTGCTTTGGCGGGGAGAACGCGCTGTCCGGTGGTCAGGGTGTCGGCGAACTCTCCGAAGAGCAGCTTGAGCGCGAAACCGGGTACCGGGACGAGCGACGGGCGCCCCATCACGTTGCCGAGCGTGCGCGAGAAGTCGCGGTTTGTCTGTGGAGCGGGGGCGGTGGCGTTGATGGGACCGCGCGCGCGTTCGTCCCGCAGGGCCAGCGTCATGATCCCCACCTCATCGCTATGATGTATCCAGGAGAGCCACTGCGTGCCCGGCAGCACCGGACCTCCGACGAAGAACTGGTACGGTAGCTTGAGTTGCGCCAGCGCGCCCTCGTTCTTATCCAGTACGATGCCGGTGCGCACCATCACCGTGCGCACACCCGCATCCTCGACCTTGCGCGCCTCGGCTTCCCAGTCCGCGACCACCCCCGCCAGGAAATCGTGGCCAGCCGGAGCGTTCTCGTCGAGCGGCGTGTCGTCGCGCGGACCGTAGTACCCGATAGCCGAAGCGTTGACGAGCACTTGTGGCTTCCGGACCGCCGCCGTGATAGCCGCGACGATGCCGCGCGTACCGATAACGCGCGAGTCGCGGATCTCGCGCTTGCGCTGTTCGGTCCAGCGCTTGCCAGCGACAGGGGTTCCCGCAAGGTTCACGACGCCCCAGGCCCCGTCGATGTGCGCCGCCCAGGGACCCGACTCGGACGACGCGCTCCAGGACACGTAATCCACCGCGCCCGGAACCACGCGGCGCGCCTGCTCCGGATCGCGCGCGAAGACCACCACGTCGTACCCATCGGCCTGGAGCGCCTTGCACAATGCCTTGCCGATCAACCCCGTGGCGCCCGTGACCACGACCCGCTGCTTATCCGCCATTGCCCCTACCTCCTTGTCTCTTGTCTACCTCGTCCATTCGCGTAACCCGCACTATACTGCACTATAGGCTACCCGACTGGGGCCGTACACACATGAAGACGACGCCCTGGAGTTGGAGGTAGAGCGGCATGATACTGGTGACCATTGACAAACGGCGGTTCTGCCTATGTCGCTCGTCACGCTGCGCACGCCCTAAACCAGCTATAAGGGGAACCGGTGGCGCGCACGCCCTAAAAATGACGGAGGGGATAGATAGCCCGCGCGGGCTATCTATCCCCTCCGTCATTTTTAGGGCGTGCGGTCTACAAGCTGTTGCTGACGTTGTTGAGGGTGTTGGAGATGGCCGGCTGCAGGAACTTGAGGGCCACGATCACCAGGATGGCGATGAAGGCGAGGATGAGCGCGTACTCCACCATGCCCTGACCCTCCTCGGCTCGCTCACGCAACTTAGCAATACCCGTCTGCGCCGCCACGATCATCTTTACCGCGAACTCGTTCATTGGTTTCTCCCGTTTTTCGTTCCCGTTTTTCTTTGTCATCATCGGCGGTGTTCGGCGTCTGTCTTCTATACGTCTCCCCCGCACTAGGGCTAGAATAGGCCCAAGCTCCAAGGTCCACAACCGCCTAAAAGGGCTCCCCCACAAGGGATTGACAACACCGTCCATTCCCTGTACGCTATCAATACCTAGATAGCCTTTGCATAGGTTGGTAAAATTCGCGGGGATGGCGGCGATGGGAGGGGTGGCGCGAGTGGCAGAAGCGATCGCGTGCGATGGGCTGACCAAGGTGTACGCTACGGGCGCCATCGCCCTGGACAATCTGACCCTAACCATTCCACACGGCGCCAGCTTTGGCCTGCTCGGCGAGAACGGCGCGGGCAAGTCGACGTTGGTGCGCCTGCTGATGGGCTTCATCTTTCCGACCAGCGGAGAATTGCGCGTGCTCGGCGAGACGGAAGTCCGGCGCGCCCACCCGTGTATCGGCTACCTGCACGAGCGCCCCTATCCTGAACTGCGCCTGACCGCGCGGCGCTACCTCACCTATATGGGCGAACTGTCGGGGCTATGGGGCGCGGACAACCGGCGGCGCGTCGACGCCGCGCTGGCGCGGGTCGACCTGACCGGTGCGGCCAACGCGCGCATCGCTACGTATTCCAAAGGTATGGCGCAGCGCCTCGGCATCGCCCAGGCTCTGCTCGCCGACCCACGGCTGCTCGTGCTGGACGAGCCAACGAGCGGCCTCGACCCCTACAGCCAGTGGGCGGTACGCCGGACCATCACGGGGCTGCGCACACAGGGCGTGACGATCCTGCTCTGCTCACATGACCTCGCTGAGGTCGAGGCGCTTTGCGACGAGGTCGGCGTGCTGAGTCATGGCCGCCTCGTCCGCGCCGGCGCACTGGCCGATCTCATACGCGCGGACGCGTCGGGCGATGTCGTCGATATCGTGCTGGGGGAAGGAGAACTGGCCGGGGAGGTCGTCGCGCGGCTGGGTCTCGACGCGCGGGTCATTGCCGCCGACGGCGCCCGGCTGCGCGTCGCGGCGCCGGACCAGGCGGATGTCCTGGCCGCGCTCGTGGCGGCGCGGACACCCATCCACTCGCTCAACCCGGCGCGCCGTACCCTGGAGGACGTGTATCTGGACGCGACGGGAAAGAAATAGGAAGCAGCAGGAGGTCTCATGGGCGCGATAGCAGCCAGTGTGCGCGGTCAGTCAAAGTCCAGCGAGCCGTGGCGGCGCCCCAGCGTCACCGTAGCGCGGCTCACTTTGGAGAGCTACGTCCGGCGCGGCTGGACCTTGTTCGACGTGGTGGCGGTTGTGGTCGCGCTCGTAGCCCTGTGCTACCCGTTTCAATGCGCCACGACATCGTTCTACGGGAGCGTGGGACTGGCCCTGGGCGCCGTCGCCGTGCTCGGGACCGTCATCCTGGCGCGGCCAGCCGCCAGCGCGCGCACGTACCTTGTGCTGGCTCGTTTCCCCGCGCGCGGCGCCTACAGCCGGGGGCTGATGCTCGCCGCGGCGACGTTGCGTGTCTTCGATAGTCTGTTGGCGGTGACGCTGGCCGTGGGAACGGGGCGCATCGTACACCCCACCCTCGCCCCCATCCTGGTGGGGCTGACCGCCCTGACGGCCGATTGCATCGTGCTGGCCGCCCTGACCGTAACGCTCTGCGCGCCGATCAGCTCGCGCCGCCTACTGATCGCCTTTCTGGTCTGGCTGCTCGCCGCCCTCGTACCCGCTTACGACGCCGCCCGGCTGCCGGCCATCCTATCCGCGCTGCTACATCTGGCGCGGCTGCCCCTGCTACCTGTGTCAACCGTTTTCGCGGCCGGCGCCGGCGGGAGCTTCGACTGGTCAAGCCTGACGGGGCTTGCCGTCGAGGCCGTCTATGTCGGGGTGCTGGCCATGCTCGCAGGGTTCTTGTTGGAGAAACGCGAACTACTGCTGCATTAAACTGACTCCCGCAGCTATTTGGCCAGAGCGGCTTGTTCGCGCCGCCGCGTTGCTTCGGCGACGAGGCGGGCCACCCGTTCAGGTGTGTGCACAGGGACGACGTAGACAGGGAGCCGTTCCTCGATTTGCATGTCGACGAGGCGGTCGATGAACACGTCGATCACGTCATCGGTATCTTCGACGTCAACTATTGCCCTGAGATACACCCCATTCGGGTCCTCGCCACGATAGATCTGGAAAGTGGTCGTCGGATATACGGCCTTGATCATCCCTTGCATCTCCGCGAGAGCCGCCTGGATACGCTCGCTGTCCCAGACCTGATACTCATCTGTCACGTCTGCCAAATATTCCACGTTTGCCATGTCTCTATACCCCTTCTCGACTAAGAATCACTCCGACAAAAGTCTGGGCGCGACGTAGATTACGCGCCATTTGCGTTTCCTTCATCATGTCTTCCTCGTAATCCGCCGTCTGACGGAGCATTATGGCGCGCATCAAAACATCCCGCATATCCGCCTCATAAATCTTTCGTCGGTTGATTAACTGGGATGCGAACTCGGCTTGGACGAAGTCATGTCCCCATTGTCCCGACACACCGCGCGGCTGTATGCCCACCTTCAGAAGCGCATGGATCGCCGCTTGAAAGCACGCGTAGTAGCAGCGGTTGGCGCAGTTGTTGTAACGCCCGGCGGCGAACTCGCTCTCAGCGCCCGCCAGACTCTCTTGCGCCTTGGCGAGGAACGGGCGCGCGGATCGCATCATCATATCTGCAATGGTATCACTAAAAAGGACAGTACGGTACACTATACAATAGCAAGCGGCAAAATACTGAATCCGATCGACTTGGCGCGCTTTGGCGCGCGACGATGGGGGGAGAGACAAAACAGATGACGCAAACGTTTCCGCAACTGCTGCAAAGCGTGAAGAGTCAAATAGACGAAGTCACGATCGACGAGACCAACCGGGCGCTCGCGGGCGACAATCCGCCGCGTCTGGTCGACGTGCGTGAGCGCGACGAGTACGAGGAGGGCGCCATCAAGGGCGCCGTCCACATCCCGCGCGGCTTCCTCGAACTCCAGATCGAGAACGCCGTGCCCGCGCGCGACGAGCCGGTGGTGGTCTACTGCGCCGGCGGTACACGCTCGGCCCTCGCCGCGCGATCGCTGCAACAGATGGGCTACACCAACGTAGCGTCGCTGGCGGGCGGCTTCGGCGCCTGGAAGAACTCCGGCCTGCCCTACGCGGTCCCGCGCACACTGACCGACGCCCAGCGCGACCGCTACAGCCGCCACCTGCTGATCCCCGAAGTAGGCCAGGCCGGCCAACTCAAGCTGCTCGACTCCAAGATCCTGCTGATCGGCGCGGGCGGCCTGGGCTCACCGGCTGCGCTCTACCTCGCCGCGGCCGGCGTCGGCACGCTCGGCCTCGTGGACACCGACACGGTCGACGCGTCGAACCTGCAACGCCAGATCCTGCACAATACGTCGCGCCTGGGCCAACTCAAGACGGAGTCGGCGCGCGCGACGATCGAGGCGCTCAACCCCGACGTGCAGGTCGTGGAGCATCGCGTCCGCCTCTCGGCCGAGAACGTGCTCGACTTAATCGCGGACTATGATGTGATCGTGGACGGGAGCGACAACTTCCCCACGCGCTACGCCCTCAACGACGCCAGCGTGATCCTGGGCAAACCGGTCGTACACGGTAGCATCTTCCGCTTCGAAGGGCAGGTGACCGTCTTCGCGCCGGGCCAAGGCCCCTGCTACCGCTGCCTCTTCCCCGAGCCGCCCCCCTCCGAGATGGCGCCCTCGTGCGCCGAGGCCGGCGTGCTCGGCGTACTGCCCGGTATCATCGGCTCACTACAGACGGTCGAGGCCATCAAGCTCGTGCTGGGCATCGGTGACCCCCTGATCGGCCGCCTGCTGCTCTACGAGGCGCTGGAGACCTCGTTCCGCGAACTCAAACTGCGCCGCGACCCGGAGTGCCCCGCCTGCGGCGCGCACGCCACCATCAAAACCGTCGAGGACATCGTGTTCGCCTGCCCTATGCCCGCGTAATAGTCGGAAGTCGGAAGTCGGAAGTCGGAAGTCGGAAGTCGGAAGTCGGAAGTCGGAAGTCGGAAGTCGGAAGTCGGAAGTCGGAAGTCGGAAGTCGGAAGTCGGAAGTCGGAAGTCGGAAGTAACCGCGAGTGGATAGGCGTGGTAGGCGTTGGACAATTTGCCCCGCGACACGGCCCTTCTAACGACTTTCGACTTCCGACTTTCGACTTTCGACTGACATGGAAGGGGCAATCTGGTGGTAGCCGCGGACACGGTAGAACACGACGTGTTGACGCTGCCGCGCTCTTATGTCAACGCGATGGTCCGGCACGCGCGCGCCTTCACGCCGCGGGAGTGCTGCGGGCTCATCGTCGGCGCGGACGGGAACGCCGTCAAGCGCTACGAGTTGCGCAACGACAACCCCAGCGTGCTACGGTATACGGCCAACGCGCAAGATCAGCTCAAGGCGATGCGGGAGATGTGGGACAACGACTGGGACCTGCTCGTGATCTACCACTCGCACACGCACACGCCCGCCTATCCCTCAGCCACGGACCGCCGCCTCGCCTTCTACCCCGAAGCCTACTACGTCATCGTTTCGCTGCAGGAGCCCGACCGCCCTTCCGTACGCGCCTATCGCATCATCGACGACAACGTAACCGAACACCCCCTACACGTCATCGACTAGCCTGCTGGAATCCGCGCGGCAACTCACCGCCCTGAACACAGGCTTTGGCGCGCCAACGGAATAATCATGCGCTGCGCCAGACGCTCATACCGCCAGATCATGCTACAATTAGTAGGAAGATAAGTAGTGCGGAGGGGAATAATGGCATCGGTTCAGGTAACGGACGACCGGCGCGTCAAGGTAAGTTTGTCGCTCGATCCAGCGGTGTTGGACTATCTCGACACGTATATCTCGGCGCACCCAACGGTCAACCGCAGTCGTGTTGTGGAACTGGCCGTGCGGGAGTTTCGACAGCGACAGATCGAGGCGGAGCTTGAGGCTCAGTACGCCGAACCAGAATCCGAGGAGATTCAACGAGAGCTGGAGGATTGGCGACACATTCGGCGGGCGGCGGCGCGACACGCCCTGGGAGGGGCATAGCGTGGACAGGTCGACACCGCGACGTGGCGCTATCTGGTACGCTTACACTCCAGGCCAGCCTGATGACCCCCATCAACCCCGGCCCGCCCTCGTCATCTCTGATGACATCCGCAATCGGCGCACCGACGACGCCATCGTCGTCCCCATCTTCTCGGGGGGACGACGTAGCCCAACGCGTGTGCCTATCGCAGCGGGTGTGGGGGGTATAGTCCACAACAGTGTGCTTTTCTGCGAGGAGTTGGCAACAATAGATCGCGATTTCATGGGAGATGGTCCTCTTGGACCACTCGTCCCCGCGGCCTTACTAGAGCAGGTCGTCGCGGCCATCCTTATCGCGGTCGGAGGCCGTCCCTGGTGACGACATTCCACCCAAAGGCAATCCGTTGAGTACTGGAGGGAAAGCATGGCTATTGATTTCACGGCGGTGCGCGAGGGACACACATCCTATCAGGACGCGACGCGCGTCCTCACGCCCAAGGACGTGCGGCCACTGACCGAGCAAATCTTCGACGCCGTCGGGGGCATCGTCGCGGAGGCGACCGACGCCGACGTGGTGTTCCAGCCCGTCGATCCCGCGGCGCACGACGCCAACGCCGCGCCGGGAACCGACGCGGACAGCGGCTGGACGCTCGGCCACGTCGTCGTACACTTGACGGCGGGCCTGGAGGAGATGGCGGCGCTGGGCGCGACCCTCGCGCGCGGGGTAGAGGTCGAGGGGCGTTCGCGCTACGAAACACCCTGGGAAACGATCAAGACGGCGCGGCAGGTACACGACCGGCTCGCCGAGAGCCACCGCATGTGCCTGGCCTTCCGCGACGCCTGGCCCGACGAGCCACACCTCGACGTGACCAGAGTCATGATCCCCCAGTTCGGCCCGCTTGACGCCGTGCGCCAGGCTGCGATCGGGATCTTCCACGCCGACAGCCACCTCGACCAACTGCGCGACATCATGCGCCAGGCCCACGCCGCGCGCGAGTGACGGGCGACGAGTTGTAGGGGCGGATCTTGTGTATGCTCAAAGAGTGGCGAGTTCCAGTCACTCGCCACTCGTCACTCGCTTGCGGGGGACTTGGAGGACTGCGGGTGCTTGCCGGCCATCTCGCTCTCCTGGCGCTCGCCGGCGCGGTTGCCCTGATAGGTCTGAATCTGCGAGATGTCGCGCCCGAACAGGAGGTCGACGGCCCAGTCGGTAGCTACGCGTAGCTGCTTCTCGATGCGCGGCAGTCGGTACAGATAGTAGGTACGCCAGATGGCCCAGGCGATGAAGCCCGACACGGGGATAGACACCTTGGGCAGTATGTCGAGCGTCCCCACGCCGTTGAAATGGCCCAGCGTGGCCATCTGCCCAAGTGAGCGATAGCGGAACGGCCGCGAAGGCTCGCCGCGGATCGTGGCCGCGATGTTGCGCGCGAGCTGGTGGCCCTCGCGGATGGCGTGCTGCGCCAGGGAGGGGTAATAGTGTCCGGGCTGTAGAGGGTTGGGGATGCGCGCGCAGTCGCCGGTCGCCCACACGTCAGGCATATCGATCACGCGCATGTGGTCGTCGACCGAGACCCAGCCCTTGCTATCTTTGGTAATTGGGTTCGACGCCACGAAGGGGTTGGGGGCCACGCCGGTCGTCCAGATAAGCGTGCGCGTCGCGATAGGCTCCTTGCCCTTGAGCCGCACCTCCTCGGCGCTGGCGCCGTCCACCATCGTGTTCAGCATGAGCTCGACACCGAGCGCCTTGAGCCGGTTGGTCGTGAAGAGGGCCAGCTTCTCGTCGAATTCGGGGAGCACGCGCCCTTTGGCCTCGACCAGGATCACGCGCACATCGCGCTGCGCGATGCTTGGATACGAGGGCAGGATCTGGCGCAGCAGGTCGTTGAGCTCGCCGGCGACCTCGACGCCGGTGAAGCCGCCGCCGGCCACGACAAAGGTCAGCAGCTTGGCGCGCCGGGCGGGGTCGCGCTCGGTATCGGCCGTTTCGAGCATCTGGATGGCCCAATTGCGCAGGTGGATGGCGTCGCCGAGCGTCTTGGCGGTGAGGGCGTGTTCCTGCACGTCGCGCATGCCGAAGAAGCCGGTGCGCGCGCCGAGGGACACGACGAGGTGGTCGTACGGATAGTCGTAGGTGTCACCGTTGGGGTGGCGCACGGCAACGCAGCGCCGCGCAGGGTCGACACTGACGGCCTCACCCTCGACGAAACGCGTGCGCTTGAACATGCGGCGGATGGGGTTGATGGCGTGGCTGGTATCGATCTGGCTCGACACGATTTCACAGAGCAGGGGCGTGAACAGAAAAAAGTTCTCGTTGTTGATTAAGGTGACCTCGGTGCGATCCTCGGGGCGCAACTGGCGCTCAAGGCCCAACGCCGTGTAGACACCTCCGAAGCCGCCGCCCAGGATGAGCACCCGGTGGTCCGGCTGCCCCCCCAACCCCTTCTGCCTAGCCATACGCTATCGTCCTCCCCACTTATCGCGCGTCCTATGTGCAGGATACATGATCAGGCGGCAGGCGAGTGGCGAGTGGCGGCCCGTTTCCCATCTCCAGGTTCCCTGACTCCCGCGATGTGCGTTTGGCGGGGGTCTGGGGGAGGCATCTCCCCAGGTTCCCCCTTGGGGGGCGGAGGGGGGATAAAGATTTGATATAATTAAGGTATGAATCTTTCCCAGATGTTATACGAGATGTGCCATGATGTGCTGAGTTCAGCAGACATCAAGGCCATCTGTAAAAGCCGGGGGTTCTCCGACAAAGAAGCCGAGTCGCGCTCATTGTTCGAGAACGTGTTCCTGTCGTCCATCGGCGTCGAGGGCGCTATGAAAACCCTGACGGACGCCGAGGCCGCCGCGCTGCACCTCTTGTCTATGGAAGATCGGGTCGTCGATGTGACGTTCTTCGAGCGTCTGTACGGCCGCAAACAGGAGGGGTGGCGCGCGTATGGCACGTTCACGCAGCAGTTCAAGCCCGTCTTTGACGCAGTGCAGCGCAACCTCATCCGTAAAGGGCTCCTGGTCATCTCCGAAGCCAACACAAACGCGCTGAACAAAACGAAAATGGAACTGTGGCGCTATCGTTTCCTGCCCGAGTTCGGGCCATTTCTGCCGCCGCTCGTCCACCCCGTCGTCCACGCTGACCAGGCGGGCGACATCCATGCTGACAAGCTGCGGACGGACCTAGGCCGTTTGACGCAAACCAGGACGCTTGGCACGCAACGGCCGCCCACCATCCAACTCAGCGCGGGCGGCCTCACCCTCGGGACGCGTCCGTTCAGCGCCAAAGCGGTGCGGGACTGGCGGCAGTCGGCATGGCAAGCAGACATCCTCACCGCCGACGCTAAGAGGGACAAGGTGAGCGGGAGCTACCCCCAGGCCGCGCAGATGTATAAGGGCTATCTGCTGCCCACTACGGAGTACCGCACGCCGAGTCCACTCCCGGTGGCGCTGTATGCGTTCGCACGGCTGGCCCCGCATGAATGGATCGCCCCCGACCAACTCGACACGCTGCTCGCTGTCTTGTACGCCGGCCCCAACCATCCCTCATCAAGCGCGATTTGCCAGACAGGGTGGGACAATGGCTGCCTGGTCCGCTATCGCGCCGATGGCACGGACTATTATCGGCTGGCCGGCGACGAAGGGGCGTCCGGGGACGACGCGCCGGACGGCTATCTGTCTATCGCCGATGGGAAGGTGTTCGTGGATCTGGACAAGGTGCCGTACGAGACCCTCGACCTCCTCAACCGCGTCGCCACGCTCACGGTCGAAGGCGGGCGATTGAGGGTCAGCCCACACATCGTCAAGATGGCCGACGCGCTAGACTCAGCGCGTGAGCACGCGGTCATACGCTATCTCAAAGCGCATAGCGCCGAGTTTCGGGCCGCCTTCAAGCGGATCGACGCGCAGTGGGGCCGGCTCATCATCCACGAAAATCTGCTGGTGGCGCGCGTCACCGATTTGAGCCTGCGGGTGAAGCTGCAGCAGGCGTTTGGCGGCGCGGACGGCGCGCCGTCGGCGCGGCTCGTCGCCCTATCGGACGAGTATATCGCCTTCCCGCGCGCCATGCTTGGCGACATCGAGAAGATGCTGAAGAAAGCCGGGCATGTCGTCAAGACGGTACATGCCGCATAATGTCCAAATCACCCATAATATCTAAGAGTTCCATGACACCTACAAAGACTCCTATAAAAACGGCGCTCCTAACGCCGGTTGACCCCGACGCGCTGACCGTCTACGCGAATCCCAACGACCTGCGCCGAGACCTCCATACGTTCGTCGGGCACGTGAGCGGGCGCGTCATCAAGCGCTCGTATCGCGGCAATGACCTGCCCCAGGCGGACTACAAGCGGCTGGGGCGGCTGATCAAAGACGACAGCCTGGGAATGGGCGCATTGAGCGATGACGATGGATACGACGACACATCCTACGGTCATGCGTACAATTGGATCGCGTACCTGGACCGGCTGGCGCTCAAGCTGGGCTTCGTCAGCTACAACATCAAAGGCGAATATCGCGGGTACAGCAGTCAAGAGCCCTCGTTCCCCGATAACTTCATGCGTTTCAACGCCGACGCCTATCACAAGTTCCTGGCGCTGCCCCTCGCCGCGCAGGAACGCCGTCTGTGGGATACGCTGACGGACGACTATACGTCGGGCTATAACGAGTTCTACGCGACCGGCATCCACGGGCGGCTGGATGGCTTCCCCACCTTTGGCAGCGCCACCGGCGTGATGCCCACGCTGGATTTCGCCGCGGTCCGGCGCTTCCTACTTGATCTGCTGCCGGGCTATGAGCCGGGCGTCTGGCACAGTGTCGCGGACCTGGTCGCGTATCTGAAAACCAGTCATCCCTATTTCTTGATCCCCAAGAAGCTTCCGCTGAACAAATACTATAAAACCAGCGAGAAGCGCTACGGGAATTTCCATGAATACAAAGACGCGTACCTCTACGACCAAAGCCCTATCCCCGACGACGCGCCGGACGCCTTCGAGCGCGTCGAGGGCCGCTACGTGGAGCGTTTCCTCGAAGGGCTGCCCCTGACGCTTGGCTACGTCGACGTGGCCTACGCGGACCAGTCGGACCCAGCCGCCAAGCCGTCGCGCGGCCTGCTCAAGGCGTTCCGGATCAACGAGCGCTTCCTCCAGGCCATGCGCGGCGACATCCCGCAACCAATAGTCACGGTCCAGCCGACCTTCGAGATCTACATCGAGTCGGCGTTCTATCCGGCGTCCCTGATCAACCGCCTCTCACCGCTGGCCGACGTAGTCCGCGAGGATACTACATCGATCCTCAAGCTGCACAAGCAAAAGGTCGCGGCGGCGCTGGCCGAGAATGCCGGGCTGGACGTGATCACGCTGCTGAAAGACGTGAGCGGACGAGAGTTGCCGCAGAATGTGACAGTCGAACTCGAAGAATGGACCGGGCTCGCCGATGTCTTCACGCTCTACGACGGCTTCGGGCTGGTCGAGTCGGCCGATACACACGCCGCCGTCGACGCTGGCGCCGCCGTGACAATAAGCGGCTCGCTGCGGCTCGCGCGCGATCCGGGCGCGCTGTTCGCCCGCCTGACGGACGCCGGCGCGATCGCCCTGCGCGTCCGGCATGGCAACGCGGCGTTGGAGGCGTTACCCGCGAAGGCGCGCACGGTCTTTGCCCGCAAAACAGCGGCGCCCCAGGCTCCGGCCAAGGGAAAGGCCGCGAAAAAGGCGGTGACGCTACAGCGCGAAACATTGATCGTGCTACGCGTCCCCGACGATGACCTGTTCGATGACCTCCGCAAGGCGCTGCTCGAGGCGCGCTGCGTCCTTGAGATCGATAAGGAGAAACGCGCCCTGACCCTCGCGGCGAAAAACGAAACCCGGATCAAAGAGGTTATCAAAGGCTTGAGCGACACGTACACGATCCGCGTAGAGGATCTCGTATGAGTGTGAGCGTACGCGGCCCGTTAATCATCCAGAGCGACCACAGTCTGCTGCTCGAAGTAGACCACCCCGACTACGCGGACTGCCGTGACTTCCTGGGCGCGTTCGCGGAGTTGGTCAAATCACCGGAGTTCATCCACAGCTACAAGATCACGCCCCTGACGTTGTGGAACGCCGCCGCGCTGGACATTCCCCTCTCGGATATTCTGGATGGGCTGAAGCGGTTCGCCAAATACGACACGCCCGCCAACGTGCTGACCGATCTACGCGAGTGGTACAGCGTCTACGGGAAGCTGGTCCTGTGCAAAAGTGAGTCGCCGGATTACCTGCGCCTGGACGTGGCCGACGCGGCTATCCTGGAACGCCTGCGCTACGACCAGGCGCTGCAACCGTTTTGGCGGGACGAGCGCGACGGCGCGCTGATCGTGCCGGTGCACGAACGCGGCAATCTCAAGCAAGCCCTGGTCAGGGCGGGCTATCCGGTCAAGGACCTCTGCGGCTATGTGGTAGGGACGGCCCTCGACATCGCGTTGCGGGATCGCACGCCGGACGGCCGTCCGTTCCAGTTGCGCGACTACCAGCAGGACTCCATCCAGGCGTTCTATCATGCGGGGCGCGCGACCGGCGGCAACGGCGTGATCGTGCTGCCCTGCGGCTCCGGCAAGACCATGATCGGCCTGGGTGTGATGGCGGAACTGGCGAGCCAGACGCTGATCATCACCACCAACAACGTGTCGGTGCACCAGTGGCGTGACGAGTTGCTCGACAAGACCTGCCTGGCGGCGGACGCGATCGGCGAGTTCACCGGCGTCGAAAAGACGATGAAACCGGTGACGATCACCACGTATCAGATGCTGACCCACCGCTCGTCCAAAGACGACCCGCTGGACAACCTGCGCATCTTCACCGCGCACAACTGGGGTCTGATCATCTATGATGAGGTGCATATGCTGCCCGCGCCGGTCTTCCGGGCCACCGTGGAGATCCAGGCGCGTCGCCGCCTGGGCCTGACGGCGACGTTGATCCGCGAAGATGACCGCCAGGATGACGTGTTCGCGCTGATCGGTCCCAAGCGCTACGATGTGCCGTGGAAGACGCTGGAAAGCCGCGGCTACATCGCGGAGGCGTTCTGCACCGAATACCGGCTCAAACTCCCGCCCCAGGAGGAGTTGCTCTACGCGCACGCCGAAAAGAAAGACCGCTTCCGCATCGCGGCGGAAAACTCGCAAAAGCTTGAGCTCGTGCGCGAGATCTTATGCAACCACGAGGACGACCAGGTCCTGGTGATCGGCCAGTTCATCACGCAAGTGGAGCGCCTGGCCGCGGAGTTGCACGCGCCGCTCATCACAGGGAAAACCAAGCACGCCGAGCGTGAGCGGCTGTACGCGGACTTCAAGAAGGGGTTGATCCCGGTGCTCGTCGTCTCGAAGGTCGCCAATTTCGCGGTCGACTTGCCGGACGCCAACGTGTTGATCCAGGTGTCGGGCACATTCGGGTCGCGCCAAGAGGAGGCGCAGCGGCTAGGCCGCATCTTGCGGCCCAAAGAGTCTCCGTCCTATTTCTATACGCTGGTCTCCAAGGGCACCGACGAGCAGACGTTCGGCGCCAAGCGTCAGTTGTTCCTGGTCGAGCAAGGCTACAAATACCAGATCCGCTTCTTTTGACAAGAACTGGCGATCGTGAGTGTGAAGAGAGAGTAATGAGCAGGCATGGTACGGCGATCGCTGATCAGGGGGATGCGCCCGATCTGCTGGGGCGTTTCCGCGATGTGTACCCACACAGTAAAGGCAGCGTGTTCATGGCCCGCGCGCCG
>JAABUL010003443.1_pt1 | contig 23495 bp, 23 predicted proteins | sample 5559151 | NCBI WGS metagenome assembly JAABUL01 (sample SAMN10711876, study PRJNA513368) | rock metagenome | isolation source: Antarctica rocks | place: Antarctica: Victoria Land, Pudding Butte sud | reverse complement strand
CTCTTTCTCTTTAATGAAAATCTTAATCTTGAATTTCTTGCAATGATTTTGCATTGATGATGCAACGTTGATGCTGAGAACAAGATGATTCTCAAATGATGTCATCGACTTTTCATTTGTTCTCTTCACTCAGTTGTCAATGCATCTTTTCTTCTTTGTGAACTTCTTTTCAAGTTTGCTCGTTATCTTTTTCAATCTTTTCAGCTAATTCTTCATGTGCTGATTGACAGTTGATGCAACAACGCGTTAACATGTCAGCTTTTTTATCATTTTTGTCAATCTTCTCATCTTTCTTCAAAGCATCAGCTCGTTGTTTCTACATTTGTTGAATTCATAAAGTACTTGCAGCTTGTTTCATTTCTCATGTATATTCTTTGTCTTGATTGAATTCTTCTGCAAGATAGCAATACTCGTCTCTCGCTCATTTGCTGATATCACATTGATGATGCTCATCATCTGTCTCTGATGATCAGAATGAAGCATAAACATCATATCAATGATGTTTTATTGTTAAAAAAGATTGTTCAAATATTGATTTTGCAAATTTTAATCAATTTTTCAAATCTAATAATTGAACTTTTTAATATTTAATGCATTGTAACAGAGATTTGCACATAATTATTTCATTAAAACATGATTATTAACTGCATGCATTTATCTTTAAATGTTAGTTTAAAAAAAGTTGTTAAAAAACAAGTTTAATTGAATTTAAACTGAATTTAAAGCTATTGCAATAAATTGCTAGAAATAAGTTTGTCATTGCACTTCTCAACATTCTCACTTAATGCTTGTAAATTTCTCAACTTTCACTGCTTTTTAATTTTAATTATTTAATGAATCTTTTAAAGTTTTGTTAAATTGATTGCATCAAGTTAAATACTTGAATTCAAGTCAAGTATTTAACTCATTAAAACTTAATTTAAGTCAAAATTCTTAACTTAAGTATTTAAGTTAAGTTAAAATGTTCAACTTAAGTATTTAAGTTGAGTCAGAAAATTAAAATTGAGTATCAACTTGAAATTTTTGACTCAACTTATTAAAATATAAAGATAAATAAATAAATGTTTTATTATAATTTTTTATGATGACTTTCTATCATAATTTTCTATCAAATAGTCTTCATGTTTTTCTATCATGATTTTTTTTCATGATTCTTCTTTATGACTTTCTATCAAACAGTTTTTATAGTTTCTTATCATGACTTTCTATCATAGTTCTTTATCAAAGTTTTCTATTAAATGATTTTTATGTTTTTCTTCATGTTTTTCTTCATGTTTTTCTTTATGTTTCTCTTTATGACTTTCTATCAAAAAGATAATGCAAAAAGATAATGCAAAGATGAAAAATTGAAAAAATTTCTATATTTAACTTTCTTGATGTCATTTTTGATTTTTTAATAAGTTAAGTCAAGAACTCAAATTAAGTATTAATTCAAAATCAATATCAAATCAAGTCAGAATGTTAAAATTAAGTATTTAAGTTAAGTTAAAAAATTGATATTAAGTACTTAAGTTGAGTCAGAAGATTGATATCAAAACTTAACTTAATAATCAATTTAAATTTTATCAAGATAATAATTTAATTAATTAATTTATTTATTATTATATTTTGATTAAAAATGAAGTTCATTGAAATATGATTCTTTTTGTGCAGATTTTGAATATGATGATAAATAACATTAATATGCTTTAATTTTTTGTAAATATGAGCATTTTTAATCAACATAAAAAATGTTTGATTATTTCTTTTAAGCTGTGTAAATAAAATAAATTGATGAGTAATCTTTTTAAAAATATCAACATAATTATGATTAATATTTAAATACTTTGTCAAATTCATTTTTTTAAACACTTGATTAATTCATAAATTTTTCTTGATGCAAATTAATAAAATTATGTACTTTGTCTTAATAATTAATATGATAATGAACTTTTGCTTTTAACTCATTCAGAAGACTGATTCTTTATTAAGTATGTAAATATAAATAAAAATTAATTTGTGATTTAATTTATTTAAAATGTAATTTGAGTCAAAGTATTTTACTAACTTTATGCTTTCACTGACTTTGTACATGATGTTTAAATCAATGATGAAACAAATGTATTACATTAATTTTTTTTAAATGTATTCATAATGTTTTGCAAAATTATTGAAGTATTAATTTAATTGATTGAAAGTAAAAATAATGTTAAAATGAATATAAATTGCAACATACATAAAACTTTCAATGACTTGTTGATATTCATGCTGATTGATTCTCACATCTTTAAGTTCAACTAAGCAAAAAGCATCATATTCATTTATTGAAAAATCTGTTATCTTATATTTATCTTGTTTCATGTTAAGTTTTTTAAAAACATCATGAAAATAATGAGTTTAATTCATTTATAAAATTCATGTTTTTTTGTTGCAAGTAATTTAAATATCAAGAATCTTTTTCATTTCTTTTAAATTCTTGACTTTAAAAACACATTGAAATTTATGTTTAAATCATTTAACATTACTCAATGATTTGAAAACAATAATTATGTTATCAATGTATAGTAATAACATGATTTTTTTTAACTTATGAATCAAAAGACATGAATTTGCAATGCATTAAATGAAGTTGAGTTTAAATAACATTGTTATACAACAATTATATCAGTTTCATGCAGTTTGTTTAAAATCATAAAAACTTCAAAAAACTTTTAAAATATAGTTAAATTTGACTTTTACTTCTGATGAAAAAAACATGTAAATGATTTCTTTAAAAAACAATTCAGTAAATACATTGTTTATATTAATTTAATAAAGTTCAAGATTTTTCATTGTTGCAATGATTAAAAAGACTTGCAGAATGTCAAACTTAATGATTGATACAAAAGTATTTTCATAGTCAACTTTATGAATTTAAAAGAAATTTCTGACTATTAATTTATTACAAATATATTTAAATTAATCAGAGTTTAGATTTAACTTTAATCAATTTGATTAAAGCAAGTTATGATATTATGTTTAGTTTAAATTTAGCACATTTTTATTAAATTTTTCAAGTCATTTTTAATACTTCTTCTCATTATTCAACACTTTTTTCATTTATTTCTTTCATTATTCTTTTAAATAAACACATTTGATATATTATATCACATCTGTATTGAGTTTAATGCAGTTTTAAATCATTATTTATAAAAAAGCTTGCATTCTTTCTCTTCTATATTTTTAATATCTTATTATAATTATTTTTAAAAAGTAATATATATATATCAGTTTCAAGTTTCTTTGATTGAATGATTTAAACATAATTTCAACATTACATTAAAAATTTTATTTATCATATAATATAAATACTCATTATTCATTTAATATACTTATTCAAACAAATTGAGTTTAAAGAAATTCATTTATTTGATGATCAATGCAATTAAAAGATAAAATAATACTAGAAAATTTATAAAATTAATAATGAAACTGATTGAATTATTAAATGACTTACAACTCATTAAATATACATCATTCATCTTGATTAATAAAATCAACAATAAAGAATTTTTATTGATTGTTAAAGAATCAAATCAATCAAGAGAATCAATCAATCTTCAAATTAAACAATAAAAATAACTTCATCTTTTATTATTAAACATTACTCTTCGCTCAATTTCTTTCTTTTAAAACATTCATTCAATTCAATCTTTTCTTTCTTCTTCATCATATTTTATCTTTTCAAAAAATGTTTTAAAGCTTTATTTTTCATTGTTAAAGATAATAATTCATTCATTGAAATCATAATATTTTTTATGATTATGAAAATTATAATTATGAAAGCTTTGAAAAAATGATGTAAAAAGCTGAAAGTTAAATTACAAGCTAGAAAAATTATTTCATCATCATTAATTTACTTTGAACGTTTTAAATTTTAGAAAATACTCAATTTTTCATTGTTCATTGATAAAAAGAACTTTATTTAAAAGAATTAATATGAAAAAGTTCAGAATAAACTGAAAATCAATGTTGATTTCTTTTCAAGTAAATGAATTAAGCTGAATTATGTACATTTCAGATTATTTAATGATGCAGCTGAAATTACTCAATCAAGATGTAAACATGATTATTTCAATTTATACAAGATTGTTGATGAGTTTTTGAAAGAATTAGCTCAATTATTTAATAATTTAAATAAAGAAATCAACTTTCATAAAAACTATTACAACTTAATTCAAGAACAGAAGAAATTCAGCAAGTTTTATACTTAATTTCAATGATTATTCTTTTATTTAAACTATTAAAAAAACAGCTGATCATTAATTTAAAGAATAAAATAAATCTTTGACTTCAATTCACTTAAATAACTTAATTGATTCAACTCAATACTTTGAAAGAATTTTATTTTTATTTTATTTAATTGAATAACAATTAATGAGTTATTCAAGAGATTAAAAATAAAGAAGCAATGATTAAAACTTAAATAATTAAACAAATTATTTTTGTTGAAGAATCAGTTAAAGCTACTTGTAAAATCATAGAAATGAAGATAATTAATTAATCAAAATCACATAATGCTGTTTTGATTAACATTAAAGAAAATAATTTACTAATTGAAAATTGCTTTTTATGTCATAAGTCTGATCATACTTTTAAAAAATGCTCAAATAAATCTTTCAGAATTAATACATTAAATGATAAGTTTAATCATTCTTTGAACTTTGATTCAGAGTTTAATTCAAAAAACTAATCATCTTTTTCAAAGTTATTAAAAAAATAAAGATCATTTCTTTATATAATTTAATCAATGAAATTTCATTTATTGAAAAAAACTACTTTAAAAAGTTATTTTTAGTTGATGTCATTCTATTCTTGCAAGACAAATTCTTCAAACTATGATTTTTAATAAATAGTGACTTAATGATTTACATCTTGATTCATACAAAGTTAGTTAATTAAATATGTTAGAAGCTTAAAATTCAATTCATATAACTAGTTAAAAAGAAGTTAATAAGAAAATATGATAAAAAGTTGATAAAAAAATTATTACTCATAAAATTCTACTCAATCTCACAGTCAAAAATTATAAAAAATTAACTGTTTCAATGTTAATAACTGATATAAATCATCATGATATCATATTAAAAAAGCTTTGAATGAATAAAAATGAAATATTATTAAATATACAAAATAATGTCATTATTTTTTTAAATCAATTAAAAGTTTTCATTTCTGTTTTTTTAATATCAGTCAGAGCTTCATACTTAAAATGATCATGATCATTAAATTTTTCTATCAATTCAACTTTTAAAATGCTTCAACAATCAGCTTTTACTGCTTCAAAAAAGAACTTTTTTATGTTCAGTATGAAAATTGCATCTTTTTATGCATTAATTAAATGATCAAAGAAGAATTGCATCAAGATTTTCATTATATTTATTAAAAATATTGATAGAAAAATAGTTTACAACACTTAATGTAAATTGAACATTTTAAATGTTGCTTTCATTGATGCATCAGCTTAAAATTTAAAAAACATTAAAGTCAAGTTATCTTTAAAATATCAGAATTTTCTTAATGTATTTGATTAAGCTTAAGTCAATAAACTTTCATTTCATCATTCATATGATCATAAGATAAAGCTCACTAACAATGTTACTTCTTTTAAATATCAAGTTTATTGAATGTCACTTTATAAGCTTCAGAAGATCAAAAAATATTTGAATGAAAATTTATTAAAAAATTTTATTACTTTTAACAAGATTTTATATTTCTCACTCATTTTATTCACTCTGAAAATCAATGATGATTTTGCTTTTGTATTAACTATTGAAAACTCAATGTCATTATTAAAAAAAATCACTACTCTTTATTATTCATAAATAAAATGATTGATAAAATTGTTGACTGCAAGCATTTAACTTGACTGAATATAATTTTCACTTTCAATAAACTTTGTATGCATTTTAATAGTAAAAACTATACAATTTTCATTATTACTTTAAAAGTGTATAAATTAAAGATTTTATCATTTAAATTAACAAATGATTCAATTTTGTTTGAACAATATATAAATGATGTTTTATGAAACTTTTTAAATGATTTTTATCAAACTTATTTAAATGACATTCTCATATACAACAAGATTCAAAAGAAGCATAAACAATATGTTAAAATGATATTAAATCATTTATGAAATGTTGATTTGTAAATAAATATTTAAAAGTGTAAATTTAATGTAGAAAAAACAGTTTTTTTAAAAATCATAATATCAGAACAAAATCTTTGCATAAACTTTATCAAAGTGAAAATTATAGTCAATTAAGTTACATCTATTAATTTAAAAAAAATACAAAACTTCATTAATTTTTATTAACATTTCATTAAGAACTTTTTAAAACTAGTTAAATTATTCATTTAATTAACTTGAAAAAATATATTTTTTATTTGAAATGAAGTCTGCATTAAAATCTTTGACAATTTAAAAAAGCAAATCAGCTTAATCTCAATTTTACATCATTTCAATGTTAAACATCAAGCTATTTTGAAAATTAATGCATTCAACTATGTAAAAAACAACATACTATTTCAGTACAATGATGAAAATGTGTTTCACTTGATAATCTTTTATAGCAAAAGCATGATTTCAGCTGAATGCAATTATCACATTTATGACAAGAAATTACTAATTATCATTTAATGTTTTAAACATTGATAATTTGAACTAAAAAACACTGAGTTATTTATTCAGATGTTTATTGATCATTAAACTTTGAAAATCTTTATGAAAAATAAATAGCTAACTTAATGATAAGCAAACTATTTAAATATTTTATCAAAGTTTAACTTTCAAATTATCTTTTAATCAAATAAAATAAACATCAAAGTCAATGTTTTAATTAAAATATCAATGATCAATAGTTTTGAATCAGCTAAAGATATAAATGATTATTTTCAAACTATACTGATTTTAAATTAAATAAACATTTTATTAATTGAGTTTGAAATTGAATCTGAATACAAGATTAATTTCTATCAACATGTATATTTAATCAATTAGAAAAATGAACTATGCAATAAATATTAATAAATTATGAATAAAGATGAATTAAAACTTCATGACATGAAGTTAAAAAACTATCAAATTATTGACAATATTTTATTTAAAAAGAGTTTACTATGAATGTTAAAATAAATGCATATGAAATTGCTTTAAGAAATTCATGATCAATCATTAATCTCACATTCTGACATTAAATGAATGATTAATTTAGTTCAATACTTCTATTATTAATCAAATCATTAAGTAACTATTTAATAATACATTCAAAACTATCATGTTTATCAGCAAAGTAAAGCATCTTAAAATGATATAAATGATTTGCTTCAATCTTTATTAATTTCTTAATAATGTTGATAAAATATAATTATGAACTTCATTACTAAGCTATTTTTATTGAAAAACTATAACATCATTTGCATGATCATATATCATTTTTTCAAAGAACATCACTATGTTTTCTATCATTGAAAAAATGATGACATTTCAATTAAAGAAACAGTATGAATCATGTTATAAAATGTTTATTGACTTCATGATTTACTCAATTCTATCATTTTGAATAAAGACTTTCAATTCATATCAATCATATGACAAAGTTTTTGCAAATGATTGAAAATTAAAGTTAATTTATTAACAGTTTATCATTTAAAAATTAATAATTAATCAAAATAAATTAATCAAGATGTTGAACATGAACTTTAAATTTATTACAATTACATGCAGAATGATTAAACTAAATAACTTTCAATGATGAAATTCAATGATAATTTCAATACATTCTTGATTATTTTAATGATTTTCTTCTACTTTAATAAAGATTTTCATCTTTGAATGAGTTTCAATTTAAATACAATTAATTATAAAATGACTTGTTAATGTATTGAAATTAAAAAGATCAATGATATTATTATTTGAATGAGCAAATTTTTTATTTTCAATCATTAATAATTGAAAAAGATCAAGCAAATCATTGAAGTTTAAATGAACAAGCATAAACAAAATGTCATTTATGAAGTAAATGATTAAGTTTGATTAATCTTTGAAAACATTAAAATCATTAAATTATGCAAAGATTTAAAAGACAAGCAGCTCAATTTCTATTTAATCACAGTCAAAGTTAAAATCTTTTATCATTTTCAACTATTTAAAAGTATGAAGCATATACATTCAATGTTCAGTTTAAAGTATTTATGATTTTCATTAAATGACTTTTTATTAAAACAACATTCTGAATTCTTTAAATCATTGATCATTGAAAAGAATGAAAAGCATTGAAAAGTAAATAATATATTAAACTTCAGATGATATAAAGAAAAACTACAATACAAGATCAAATGAATTAAAGTAAATCATGATGATAAATGATATTATGTTGATAAAAAGAAATTCAATAACTTGAAGAAAGTTTTGAATGAATTTTACAAGCTATATTCAAATAAGTTGCATTAAATTAAAAACATGATGAATTTTTTGCTTTTATTTTTTTCTATTCATATGAACATGAATATTTAAAGAAAAGAATAATGTTATGAACATGTCTGAATCAATCAGAATTCAAATTTAACTTTAATTAATTTAATTAAAACAAGTCATGATGTTATATTTAATTTAAATTTAATGCATTTCTATTGAATTCTTTAAATCATTCTCAATACTTTTTTTCATTATTCAACATTTTTTTCATTCATTTCTTTCATCATTCTTTTAAATAAATACATTTAATATATTATATTATATCTGTATTGAGTTTAACACAGTTTCAAGTCATTATTTATAAAAGAGTTTACACTTTTTCTCTTTTGTATTTTTAATGTTTTGTTATAATTATTTTTAAAAAGTAATATATACATATCAATCTTGAGTTTTTTTGATTGAATGATTTAAACATGATTTCAACATAATCTTATTTTCAATTTATTAAGAAAATCATTAATATACATTTTTGATTTGAAAATTTATTTACTTGTCATGATGTTAATCTTTTTGAGCAACACTTTTTCTTGTCAAATTTTATTAATGATTAACATCATAAATTTTGCATTAATTACTTCTTTTTAAAGTTTTTTTCAAACTGAGTTTTGCACTGCATCTTTGTAAATGTTCAACGTGAAAATTCTTATTGCTTTAAAAGAATCAAATTTATTAATGTTGAATAATGTTTATGACATGTTTGCATCAAAATTACTTTCATCATCATTAACTTTTTTGTGATGAATCAAATCATTATAGCTTGTAAGATTTTAAATATGCATTCTTTCAATTATTAATTTTTACTATCTTTTTTCTCTTTAAAATGATTATATGCAAAAATGTTTAAATTATTAATTTAAACATGTTTAATGCAAAAACTTTTTGAGTGATTTGAATATTTACATAAGTTTTGCACTTATTTAATGTATGTGACATGATTTTAAAATTAAATGCATTCAAATTGATCATAATAATCTTTAATGCATCAATTAATTTAAATGAAATATCAATCATGAAAGCATCAAATTTTGAAATAATAGTTGAAACATTATTCTTTAATGATTTTTTCACAAATCTTTGCTCTGAAAAAATGTTAAATGTTTGCTTACAAAGTTGCAAGTTCATATTTTCATTCTTTTTATTTTTAACAAACTTAACAGCATGATTTTTGATAACTCAATTGAAATCTGAGACTCAGAAATAATATTGCTTATTAATATTTTTCATATACTTCATAAAAACATCAAGTTTGTTTTTATTCATGAATTTGTCTCATCTGTTTTTAATTGATAATGACTTGAAATTAATGTATGAGTAACATTTGCATTTTCATACTCATATATGATCAATTGAAAGTTTAATCTCAATGAATATCTTCTTTAAGATTATGATAATTTAATTTTATAAATAAACATTTATTTTTGCAACTTTTGCTCAAAACTTAATGAAAAATTCAACATTTTTAATCAAAACTTGCATTGAGTTTTCTGTAATGTATATAATTTTTTCAACTACTTCATTTTGAATCAACATATGTAAAATAATATATTAAAAAACAATGTTAATTGATGAATATCAATCATTTAAAATGACTTTAAGTTTCATGATGTTATCATTGCATATTGAAAGAAGTTTAACATTGCTGTGAAGTTTTATGCTGAGTTTTAATTTTTACAAAGCATCTGATGCATCAAATTGTTGTTTCAAAAAAATGCATCAAGTTTTTTTGAAGTAATTATTAATTATTTTTAAAAAGTACAACTCATTATCAAGAAATGATGATAGTGATTCATAAATATTTATGAAAATAAAAGTCAAAATACTTATTTTTTAATCATTAACATTATGTTTTTATTTATTAATGAACTTGATAAATGTACATATTTTACATACATTCTTATAATTATTGTTAATGAGAATAAATTTTTTCAAAATGATGATTTTATGAAGTTGATGAAGCTTTGCTGATTTGAAATGAGTAAAATAACAATATCATAATTTATACATTTTGAAACTTTTATCATTTGCAAAACTAAGTTGATCATGATCAACTTTAATCTCATTTTCATGATGAATTACATTAATGTAAAATGTAAAATAATTTAAATTCATTAAATCATCAAGATTCATTGAACTGTGCATTGCTGAAAATATTGATGAAACATCATGTTATATAGTTGATAGTAATGCAAATTCATCAAGATCATTTGCAATTCTCTTTACTATGTAAATGTTTTTACATTTTAAAATCTCAATCATTTACTTCTTTTACTTATCATGCATGTATAAATCTTTATCATCAAAACTCTTTTACAAATCTTTTTTATATATTTTTCTTTTAAAAAGAAAATTCATCTTGAGTTTAAAAACATGAAAAACAAAAGACAGTTTAACTGAGTTTTCATAATGATTTTGCATGATTACTGTATCACAATGATTAACATACAATTTTCTTTCTTTAACTTTAATAATGCATCTTTTAATGTAAATTAAAAAATCATTAAAAAATCAAAGTTGATTAATCATGTATGAAAAAACATCAGAATTTGCAACTCAGTTGAATTCAGAAATTTTACTGACAATGTTCTTTAACAAAGTTGCAATATTTTCGCTTTTTTCATTTTCATCTTTTTTATTATTATTAAAAATTTCAAAATCATTGCTTTTTGCATTGTAAACTTTATGTTTCTTGTGCTTACTTTTCAGAAGCTCAGTAAAAGTTTGAAAATCATCAACATTTTTATGCTTTGTTTTGTTTTTATCTTTGCATTTCTTCATAAGCTTTTAAGCTGCAAATAGATGAAAGTAATTGATTAAGCAATGTTCATTTTTACAAAGAAAACATTTTAAAGATTATTGCAATTGATGATGATGCAATTAATCATTGTTGAAATTTGAAAGACTTTTGCAATGATGATTGATTTTACATTTATTTTACTTATGATTAATGCACTTGCATTCATTTCTTCATTTAATTCATAGTACAATTTTTGTTGTTTTCAATTGTACTTTTTTCTCTTATAACTTTTAAAGTTTTTTCTTGATATTTAATTTATTTTGCACATTAATGATATTTTGAATAATTATGTATTCATTTAATAGTAATTGAAATAAAACTTGAAAGTAACATTTTAACTTGAATAAATCACTTATGTCTTTCTGTGTTACAACAATCTTTCAAGTCAATTTAATGAAATGTATTCATGTTTTTTTAATAAAAATATTCATTGACATTTTATAATTAATGAAATTCATCAAATATTGTTTCTCAGTGATTTGTAACTTTTCTTTGTATTTATAACTCAAAACATCTCAAAAAAATTTTGCTGATGTTTTGTTTGCAATGTGTTCTTGATCATTAATGATGATGTAAATGATCAGTCAGTAATAAGCTTTTACATTAATTTTTTGATTTTCAAAGTTGAAAGATTGAATTTTACTGATGATGCTGATGATGTTATCAAGTATGTTCAAGTCAGACTTATTTTTAATAATGAATTACAAATCTTTTTTAATGAGTCATTTCTTCATGAAAGAAAATCATTGATCACAGTTTTTGCAAGTGAGAATGAAAACAGATCATCATTTGATGAAAAAGTCATTGAAGTTCATGATGTGCAATGTAAACTCAGCTTGTTATTAAAATCAAAGAAAAAAAATTAAAATATTAAATAAATTAATGAATGAAGTGAAAAGAATTTAATCTTGTCAATGATAATGAAAGTTTATGTGTTTTTCAATGTGATTAAGTATGTTTATTTATTCACTTTCTTAAGAACTTGTAGTAAACTGTTAACTTGATATGAATGCTTATTTATCTTCTCATGAGATACGTAGTAAGCTATTGAATTTCACTGAACTTCTTTAAATCAATGTATTTATTTATCTTTTTATAAAATGTGTAGTAAGTGATTGTTGATTGCTCATTTGAATAAACCTCATATTGAGTTGTTGAGCATCAAATGCTTAGAGTGTTTCAATTTAATTACGTTAAAAACTTCTTGCTAATTAAACTCATAATTTGTTAAAAGAGTAAAGTGAACAGTATCACATTTGATGAAATCTCTCTAAATTATAAAAAGAAGTTACAAACTGCTTTATTTATATACTGTCATGCATGACAAAGTTGTGATGTACAACTTTATCTTTGATGTTAGTTTAAAGAGAGTTGCTAGAAACAAGTTTGACTGAATTCAGACTGAATTCAGAACTATCATAATAAGCTGTTAGAAATAAGTCTGTCATTGCACTTCTCAATATAAGTAATAATTATAATATTTTTATTAAATAGTATTTTCACTGTATTAAAAGCATAATAGTAAACAGAATTTCATATTTTAAATATAAAACTAGTACTTTTGTTTAGTTATTTGTAACAAATTTTACAAGATTTATAAATGATTATTTTTATGAAAAATCATATTTTTATTAATGTCAAGCTTTATAACTTTTTTCTAAAATATACATGAGATTTTTGCACATACTGAGTTTTCACTCACTTTAGTCTAGAAAGATTAGCTGCAGATAGTATTGAGTTTAACGTATTAAAAAAAGCACTAATATAATTTGTCATAATTAACGTGCATGAAAACTCAGTGTGCGCGAAAATCTCATGCATATGAGTACTATTTCTTTTCTTGTGTTTGAATGAATTGCATTAGCATAAACATTGACTTGAAGATTTTGACATCAAACTTTCATGTTTTGACTACTGTTATCTTTGTAGTTAATAATCTTCGCTTCAAGCTGTAGATACTTTGTCTTCACTCAACGAGAGTAGAGATATTGATTTCAGCTAATCATCACAAAGAAGATCTTGCGCCTGTAATGTTTGAAGTGCTTCATACATGAAACATCATAAGCTAGACATGATCAATCACAGCTCTGTCAATTTGATTCTTCGTTGATCTTTGTGAACTGATCATTTTCAGAGACATTGACAAATCTGTTGTCTTCTGCTTTCTTCTCACAGAAACCTTCTTGATGTTTACTCACTTCATATCACACGCTATGAGTACAGCTACGCAGATAATGATGAGAGCGAAAATCATGATCTCTGAGATGACTTTCGCATAGATCTTTCGAAGACTCTTCAGTATCGTTGACGTCTTTGTGACTGATAGAAGATTGAGAGACTCTGCTTTAAAAATCGTCTGAGGAAACACTGAATTGATATATCTGAAAATCTGTGCGGAAAGATCGTTGACAAGAAGGTTTGCTTCAATCGAGACGGAAATTGCACTTTTCAAATACTTAAAATTTGATGTTCAAAGAGTCGATGATGAGGGGAAGATAAGAAACTCACCCTCCCAGTAAGGTAAAGAAGGTTGCGATGGCTGGAAATTTGAGTAAGTTGACGCCTTGGCACATCGCGACCTGCTTTCAAGGAGTACTCACCATTGTCTATGAAGACGTCGCTTTCACTGCAGAGGCCCGTGTCAGAGTTCACGAGCCAGTCAAGGTGGGGATATTACTTCTCTAGGACCGCTTGAATGGCTATGTAAGTAGTGTTCTCCCCCATACCAGTGCCCCATCCAGCCAACATCATAAAGACAGCCCATAAAATCGTTCTCGTGTCCAGACTCAAAGTGATAAGCAGATCTGTTCCCACAGCACTAATCAATTGCCCAACCAAGATGAACGAGATCTGCGATATTCCAATGTCAACCCGTACCCAAGATACATAGACTTGCTTAACCTACATAATGCCCAGTTTTCATTATCACTGCACTTGTAATAATCGAGGCGATCATCTGAGGTAGGGCCAGCGCCAGAAATTGGACTTCGCTTCGTATGGCCGAAGAAACTTGAACGGCTTGAAAGTGAAATGGAAGATAATATAATTTCTGTAGTGTGGATTAAGCTTCTGACCATACAGGAAAACTGGCAGGATGAAAGGCTTACCACATAACTCGACGAGCTGCTCAAAGCAAGGAATAGTGATCCAGATAGAAATGTACGATCTCGGAGAATCCGAACTGGAATAGTAGCTCTCTCACCGAGCCTCCATTGCACAAACCCGAATGCGATAGATAGGATAGAAAAGCCAGCAAGCAACCCAATGATTTTGGCAGAATTCCAGGGCCACAAGGTTCCACCTTGTTGCAACACAAGCAGAAGGCAACATACAGCTCCAAGTAACAGAACAATTCCCATGGGATCGAGGGAATGTAGCTTGTTTCGTAAAGACTTTGGTATTCGTCCATCGGTCTTTTCCAGTTTAAGAGAACAAAAAATAAATATCAAAACTGCGGCTCCCAAGGGGGCGTTTCTGCGGTTCCTTAGCGGATTGTCTGGAAATACCGAAAATTGTGGCTCTCACATCCAGAAGCACTACCTCCAGCCAATGTGATCGGCCAAAGCTCCACCGAGAATAGGACCTCCACAGGCACTGATCCCAAAGACACTGACCACGAGACCAATGTACAGTGGTCTCTCTTCCAAAGGCGCAATATATGTGACTATAGCAAGCGCGCCTTGTAGGAGACCGGCTGCTCCTATGCCCGCAATCGCTCGGCCAGTAATGAAAATTGGAGAAGATCGCGCAGCAGCACAGATGGTTGATCCCACTACATAGAGTTCAGCCCATAGCCAAGTATTCTCAAATAGCTTATCGCCTTGAAGAGGGCAACAAAAAGCAAGTTAGAAGATATTCATTCTCACCTTCGAAAACCACAACTGCTGCTGTGTATGCCAATTTTGGATCGAACTCCTTGAAAATATGCCCTGTGATAGGCTGAAAGGCGGTCAAGGTAGTGAAATAAGCTGAGCCGTACCATCCGACGTCGTTCAAGGCTCTAAAGTCTGTCGATATCCTCGGGATCGCTACGGATATGATTATAGTATCAATAGCCACTAAAAAGGACCCAAGGACCAAAGAAAGAAGTATGAATATCAATCTCCTTTTGGTTGGATATTGACTGCGAGACCTAGCGGTGGCTGGTATCGAAGTGCGGATGCTGTAGAAATCTCTCCTTCCGTCAGACTTCTCCATCACTCAGCGAAGCATGAGTGCTAGAGAGCTACGGGCTTATTGACATACAAGACGTAAAAGATTTCTGAGCGCCTCGCTTATATCGAGAAGCTTTGGCATAGATCTCGGTGCTATGAGTCCTAAAGCTACATGATCCAGAGCAAAGTTTAATACATGTGCCAGCTGATCTAAGCCGCTTGGGATATGGTTCCGCTTTTTTACAGAAGGAAGCCAGTAGATACAACATGATTGTGACGGATCAAAGCGCCGATGCGAGGCAATAGTCCAGATCATGAACAGTTCCAGAGACGTGGCAGCAGGGGAAAGGCAAAGCACTTCTTAGCGGACCTACAGGCTTTGTAAGGTAGGGCTAGAACCATGCAAAATTGGCCGAAACCTTCAAGAAGCCTGTTTTACCAAACAATTGTCGGCAGATACGGTGAAAGCCATCAGAGCCTGCCACCTAACTGCATCATCTGCAGCGCTCCATCCAGTGATTCCCTTCTTTGCTTGGGGAGGCTGAGGCGCTGTGATATCCAATGGGAGACCAAGGATTCCATCGAAACCAGGTCACGCCTTGGAGTCCCACGCTTTAGGACAGAGGATGTTTTTGGTTGGCGGCCCGGGCCACAACGTTGCTTTGAAGGATTATCCGTGCCCCACCCTAAGCTCATTAAGCGAAGGATGAGCTTAGGGTGAGGCACGGATACTATGAAGGATGCAGGAAGGCTCGTATCGGATCCTTCGAAACAAATTTGGCGCTATTGTATTTTACAACCTCGTTTTCCGCTAAACGCCTTCTTTACAAGGCGTTATCCTCGATTGACTGACTAATAAGCGCACTAAAGCTAATTAGCTACAAGATCTCCACTCAGAGAGCCTTTTTCACGTTGCCGCATAACTCCAGACACGAAGGATGATGATGCTGGAGCTGAAGCTGGAGCTGGAGCTGGCAACCCTTCGGAGGTGATGATCCCATACCACCTAATCCACACCACATGGAGAGACAGACCGATCTCTCTACCGTCCATGGTGATCATGCTGCCAATGCATCCGCACAGTCTTGGATGTTCTAGAGCCAGAACACATCCTTGTCGTCCTTGACTTGAGACTCATTAGTGATACTCCGAAGGTTGCAGCTTTCAATTAAAGCTATACCACCCAGCCAAATGGAGTTCGCTCCGTCTCCGCTTTCTCCTTTAGGCTGGTCGGTCATGTGAGGTGTCATGGGCCGGTGAAGTCGTTGCCTGCTTTCTTCACAGCCGTCAAGCCAAGAACGAGGATGCGGAATCACTATCGTCTCCCCGCCCTTTGCCTCCTGCGATGATGGGGCAAAGGGATTCCTGGGCATAGGGATTACTGGGCATTGTTTTATAGTTCCCATGGAGTAAGTGAAAAGAACCACCTCATCCTAGTCCTCTTTTCAACATTGACGATTTTGTCTCCCATTTATTCTTGTGTGATATCTGATCGCCCTTCGCCATCCCATTACAAGCTTTTCTGCCAGCCTCCGCATTACTTTCCGCCGTCTTTTCAGTCTGGGCCGTCTCCATCTGAAATCATGAACGAAGTTATTTTTCAAGGTCAGAACTCCTCAGGATACTGGGAGCAACGACAAGTGTTTCCTTACCGATCCTACGACTCTCCAATGCCTGTCAATGGTCCTAGCTGTTGGAGAAAAGCTTTACCGCTTTGGGCATACTGGCGTTGGGAGTTCGTCTGCCTGCTTGCGCTTGGTTTTTTGTTTTGCTTAACATATTGTGTTACCTCATGGAAATCAGAGGTTGCCATTTCAAATGGAAAACGTGGAGTGCAGCCAGCGTTATTACCCTACTATATTCCTCTAGTAGGGCATGCAATCTCCTACCTATCCAACTCTGCTCTATTGGCCTCACGCATCACGTAAGTATTAGCCCTCTAATTCCGATACCTAGCGAACCTTACTTTGACTCTGACCTTGAGGCACTCGAAACAGTAGACGGTTCGGAAATTCCAGTATTGTTCGCCTACACTTCTTCTGGAAAGAAATCTATTTCGTCTCGGGCTCTGACAATCTCAATTCTATTTGGAAAAACACCAAAGGCCTGACCTCAAGGAATGGCATTATGATTGCTCTCTTCAATATGTTCGACACGCCCAGAAAAGACATGGAGTTCTTCAACCTAGACAACTCCGGTCTCACCCATGACGCGCATCCTGACAGCAAAGTGTTGCCAGAGAATCGTGTCTTTCACCTCATGCATAAAGCAACTGTGGACTGCCTCTCCGGTCCTCATCTCGTATCCTCTGCGACCAACTTTCAGATAGCGCTGAGGCGACGCATTGATGATGTCCCTGTCGGTGATGGCTGGACTGAGATGCTGGATCTTTACGGCTTCCTAGAACCTCTGATATCCCATGCTACGCTCGAGGCAATGTGTGGGGCAAGCTTTCTAGCCATAAATCCAGGCTTTGTCCAAGACTTTTGGAGCTTCAATCAAAGCATGCCGAGATTGCTACAAGGCTGGCCACGATGGCTGATTCCTGCAACGTATAAGGCCCGTGACAGATGCCTTGAGAGCATGAAAAGATTCCGCAAATTGAGCGACGACTCAGCAGGAAAAGCGTCGACGGTCACAAAGTTCTCTGGAAACCACATGATGCGAGCGAGATGGGAGTACTTCTCAAAAATGGGAGGAATGAGTGAAGAAGGGATCGCAAGCTCAGATCTGGGCATCCTTTGGGGGTAGGTGATGCTTTCATTTTACTGTCTAAGGCAATCGGTCGCCGTTTTGTATTGAAGCTGACCTCGTGGTTCTTGGATTCCAGTATGAATTCGAATTCGATGCCGTCGACCTTCTGGTATTTTTACGACGTTCTTCGCAACGCCGAAATCTTTAAGCGAGTACTTCCGGAAATTAACGCATGCATTTCCAACTCCTCGACAGTAGAACGTCCTGTTTTCGACGTTACTAAACTCTGCAGTCGGCCTTTGCTGCAATCTATCTATGCTGAAACACTTCGCATGCGGATTGCGGTATACATCATCCGGAGGGCGGAATTTCAGGAGACCCATTGTCAAAATTATATTTTGCCCAGGAACAAAATGGTGGTGATCTCTAGCCATACAGCGCACATGGACAAGCAGAACTGGAGCAACGGACCTGGAAAGTCTCACCCACCTGAGGAGTTCTGGGCAGATCGATTCTTAGTCGATCCAAAGGAATTAGAAGCCTCTTCTGTTGGCCCGACTGATGTCCTACCTAGCGTAGACAAAAGCGAAAGAGGAGCAAAGTTCTCACTCAACGGACTAGCAGGAGCGTGGATTCCCTTTGGAGGAGGTATCCACCAGTGTCCTGGGCGCCACTGGGTGAAATTACAGATGATTCTGAGCTTTGCGATGGTATGCATGGCCTTCGACATCGAGCTCGAGGAGAAAGAATCAATGCTGGAGCCTGATATGAGTAAGTTTGGACTTGGCGCGTTGCCGCCAAAGACAAAGGTTGCATTCAGAATTAGAAGAAGGGCAGCCTAATCGCCAAAAGGACTCAGGACTAAAATCAACCCAACACCCGTGATACCTGGCGTGGTGTGGTTTTGGCAGACTCGAATTAGCTGGTTATTGTGCAGCTCGGAGGATGTATCTTATGCGAGACCTGTTGCGTTTCGCAGACTTTCTGGGGGCACAGGGGCATCGAGATTGTAAATCTTTTTTTTATCGTCCAATCAATTATGCTTGCGTTTTCCAACGCTTTTCATGGTTCGCGTGAACTGCCGAAATAGTACGGGCTGATAATCTGCAAACTCTTCCTGGATCCACCTTTTCCGCATTCCTACATACGCGTAGATGGGAAAGTATGCAAGGGTTATTAGTTGGATTCTCCTCTGAGTGAAGGTGCCACTAACATCCGTTTTGTGCCACGCCAGCAAGTTGCCCTGGAGCATGGGGCGGCCCAACGACCGAGTTATTAAGTACAATCAATGGTAAAGTCTGCTTCTGATTAATCCTTGCTTCAAATGCGTGTTTCGCCACAAGTCCAAAGACAGTATGTGCATGCTGTCAGAGTTTGCCGCTCGCTGGCGGAGAAGAATATCTTGATGGAGTCTAGGTATATTCAGCTAGCCCGCGAAGATTGCAATGAATTTACAAATGCCGGTTTGAAAAACAGGGTATCTACAGTATCACCAACAATTGGGTTTTCGCAGCCTTATGCAGCCATCACACCCTTTTTGGGTCTCAAACGCTAGGTCCAGGCATACTCGAGGCAGAGTTCAGACTTAAGCCTGGCCACAAGAAGTGAATCGGCGCCTACAGGCAAGAGTTCTTCATAAGTACCTCTGCCCGTGATCCGTATTTCTCCTTCTTAATTAATCCAAAATTGTTCTCTTGAGGATACTACTTTTCGATCATTCGATTTGCTTTCAACATGCATATTTATTCAGGTCGCGTATCTCGTCTTCAGTTCCAGGTCTACTCTTCTCCACCAGCGTTGTTGTGACAAACGAGTAAATTGTAATAGGTTTTTTTTGGAGTCTTCTATGGAGTCGCTATGATTGCCGCCGCTACACGTGTGACGCTTCAGGTGCGGATTCATCGGATTTTACGACTCGACGACATCTTCCTTCTATTCGCATGTGTCTGTCAGACTGGCGGAACAATATTCGTATTCTTAAAGACAGAGACCCTCTATTTCAATGAAGAAATAGGATTAAACCCTGGGCGTTTGACGATGCCAACAGACATCGTAGGCCTGATCAATTCTTATAAGAATCTATACTATGCCTATCCAACACTGGCTTGGACTACGATATTCTTTGTTAAGTTCGCCTACATTGCCTTCTTCAGACATTTGGTAGCACGATTGAAAGGCCTTACTCTTTACTGGAAAGTCTTGACGGCCATAACAATAATTTCATATCCAATCTGCGTCCTCACGATATACGTTGTTTGCCCGAAACGAGGGCTTGAGGCTCGTATGTTTGTCGTAATTTACTTCGTCCTTGCTTTTGCTGACGTTAACACCACAGTGGTATGTGGCCAGCCCTCGTATTTGCAGAAGTCGCTGGCCGTTGCTATACTCGACATAGTCTTGGATGTAGCAACAGATATCATGAGTTTGCAGCACCTTACTCCTCTCGAAATATAGGGGGCTAACTCGTTCTAAGTCATCGTCATTCCCATCTGGCTACTCTGGAAAGTCAAGATCAAAACTCGCCAGAAGCTCGCCCTCGGTGTCTTTCTCTGCTTAAATATTTTTATGGCAATAACCGCCTGTGTGCGAGTTTCAGGCCTCAAGATCCGTAACTCTTTTGATGAAGTCTGGTTATTTCTTTGGCAGCATATAGAAGCTTGCGTCGCCATCACCATGATCTCGCTCACTGGTTTCCGCTCCGTCTTCATCGCGGATCGAACTCAGGCAAGAAACAACAATGCGAAACCTAGGTATTCGTCGACATTTAAAAAACTACGGAGTCGCAAGACACCTAAGAGCGACGATTACGACATGGAACAACGATTTCCGGCCATTCCTTCGGCGACCTTGTCGGGCATGCGGACCTTTATCCAAGGCGGCAAAGAGTCGTCCCCGTTTACTCTAAAATCCAAAGATAATATTTCTGGAGATTGGAATAGATTGAAAGATGTGGACCACATTCAGGTCTCTCACACCTTGAGTCAGTCTGCTCTGGAACGTGGCGCATAAGCAAAGGCTTATACAGCTTTCAGTCCATGGCGACAGTCCAGCCGAGTTGGCTTATTCTCGGCTAAGTGTGATATCATGAGAGAGGCGAATGTTGATAAGAGAGTGGCACGAGAAGGATTGATGTGGTGAAGCTTTAACAGTGTTTGGTGGTGTCCACACTTACTAGCGGCGATGATTTCCAATCCTTCTATGCTCGTGCACGAATCATAGAGCATGTTACAAGGGGCCGTCAATATTAGACCTATCGAGGAAAAGTTTACCTTCGGGACTACTCGTTAATGTAATGTGTAGGGTGCGAACGTGTTTAAAACATGTTTTTTGACTACCTTCTTTAGGCTAGCTCAAAGCGTGTTTTATACATGTTTTTTGAAGGAGGTTTTAAACACAGGGGTGGTATATATTTATAGTAGCAAATTAATAGGGGGTTAATTGGCCTGCAGGTTGACCCCTTCACCATGTAAAGGAAGCTCCAAAAGCACCTGGCCGTCGATGACGCTATCCAAATACTCGTTGAGAATATCCTCGCTCGAAGGATTTAGTCTGGTCATAGCAATTTCCTCCTGCAACAGTCTATCCTTCATTTCACATAGCTCCTCCTCATCGACTGGTTATCTGCTGGAAGTTATCGACGACGAGCTGGTTCAAAGGCCTACCGCCAAGTTGCGGAGGCATTGCTGAAGGTAGAGAGGTAGGGGTCTGCAAGCAGGTTAGCTAGTAGAACGGACGACAGCGAGGTGGCGACAGCAGGGTAATCCTCCAATCAATGACCCTTGTATGCTTAGATAATAAAAAGCCAAAAAAGCGAAGCAAAAAAGCCGCTAAGAGGTATTATACACGTTTTTTGTAGAAAAAACGGTTTTATTCGTTCCCTAGTAATGTGGAGGTCATGTTTCGCGCTAGACAAATACGCGGGGTTTCCGCGCACTATAACTATGACTAAATATATTAGTGCCTTTCTTAGCACGCTAAACCCGATACTATCTGTAACCAACCTTTCTAGGTTAGAGTGCGCGGAAACCCCGTGCATACGAGTACATGTAATTAATAAAACTGCTAGAGAACATTCAAGCGGGCCAAGACCACGGAGCAAGACTTCCAATTTGATCCTTCAACAGCAGCTCGAAGGATTTCCAATTTATGCAAGTAGGTCTTCCATGCCTTATGTGATTCGATCGCCTGCGCGCACATGGCCAATTACCTTAAAGCTGCATGTGGCACGCTTGAAACACATTTTAGGCAGAAGCTGTCTCATGCAAGTAAGTGGCTGCGTTACAAAAACGCTCGGGTGACACAAGCGCCCAACTCCAACCCCCGGAAACCAACGATCTCACACCACGGGGAAATAAACCGAAAAACTACTCATCATTGCTGGCTTTCATGAGAATCGAACCATTACTGTTTCCCCTTCGCAAATCTTGAGTCAAAAACGATGGCATCATTCATGCTTGATCACCTGTCTTCGGTTGGATACTACACCTTGCCGTCGATTTTCGCTGTTTCCGTGTTGATGTTTTTGTACAAGCTCTACCTTGTACGGAGCCAAAGTCTCGAGCTGAAACGGCAGGGCTTGGTAAATGCGTACTGTCTTCCAAATAGGGGTCATCGAGCTGATCAGATTAAGGCTATGCCACCAGTCCATCCCATCCTTGGCCATCTGCTATTCTGCTACAAAGTCATGTCCAAGCTGCCCAAGGATGTACACCCGCATTATCTACCAGATCAGATCAGACGTGCCATACCTGAGTTAGGACCAATATACTATCTAGACACCTGGCCGTTTACCACGCCCATGCTTGTTGTTGCTTCGCCTGACGCCTTACATCAGATAACACAAGCGCATGTGCTTCCAAAATTTCCAGCCATCCGCAGTTTCTTACATCCCTTGGCAAATGGCTCGGACATCGTTTCGATGGACGGACAACAATGGAAGACCTGGAGGAATATCTTCAACCCGGGTTTCAGCGCAAGTCATCTCATGACTTTGGTACCGGATATTGTCCAGGAAACAACCACTTTCTGTCAGATTCTCAATGAGTATGCGAAGGAGCAGACTCTATTTACAATGAAGAGTTTAACGGATAATTTGGCAATGGATGTTATCGGCAAAATCGTTCTGTAAGTGTTGATACCAGACGATTTTTGCTACTCTTTGCTTATATCTGCATCAACAGAGATGCAGATCTCAACGCACAGCGTACAAAGAATCCAATGGTCATTGCCCTGCGAAGGCAGATGAGTTGGCTTACTTTTGGGAACGAAGGTATGATTGGCTGGTCCTGGATTTTCGATCTTTGCTCATCGGTAGAACAGGCTTTCCAATGCAAAGATACAACCCAGCTCGGCCTTT
>JAABUL010003442.1_pt1 | contig 23502 bp, 18 predicted proteins | sample 5559151 | NCBI WGS metagenome assembly JAABUL01 (sample SAMN10711876, study PRJNA513368) | rock metagenome | isolation source: Antarctica rocks | place: Antarctica: Victoria Land, Pudding Butte sud | reverse complement strand
GGCCTCTGCGGCCCCCCGGCCTCTGCGGCCCCCCGGCCTCTGCGGCCCCCCGGCCTCTGCGGCCCCCCGGCCTCTGCGGCCCCCCGGCCTCTGCGGCCCTGCGTAACGTCAGTTAATTATACCACTTCGGGCGCAAAAGAGACCCCGGCCTTTGTATCCTAGCCTCCCTGTGTCTTCGCGCCAGTATCACCGTCACCCACGGGCGACGTCAAGGTGATCTCAGGCAGGCGCCGAGGCGCAAAAACAGGCGCGGTTTCCCATTCAGGAAACCGCGCCCGCTGCTTTCTCATATGCCTACTTGCCTACATAGCTGACGCGCCAGACGGCATAGGAGCCATCGTCCGTCAGGCCGCGACCAACTGCCCTTGCGCCTCGGCGGCGCGGCGAGGAAGGGGAACCGCGTAACCGTTCTCGGTGACGGCCCGTACCCAGACGGCTTTGAGTTCGCGCAGGTTCGCCAAAGCATCCTCCGGGGTGGTCCCGTCGGCGGCGCAGCCGATGAACTCGACGATTTCGGCGACATAACACTCGTCATTCGGACTGTAGTAAACTCTGACCTCGTAGCCATCCATCTTTGTCATCCCCCACGGCCCGCTCTATTCAGCCAGTTCATCCACGAACGCGAATGGAGCCGGCTCTACATGACGGACGCGCCCAAGAAGGCGCCGCGTCGGCACCGGCGGCATTTGGAACACTTCAGGGACCTCCGACGCCGGATCGTCTAGGGCCGGGCATTCCGCTGAAACCCCGTTCCGGTCCCGCCATGCCGTACCGTCGGCGTCATGCCCGTTGCTCGTGCTGCCTTCCATCTGAGTGTAAACTTCATCCATCGTGCTGCCATTGTACCACATGGCTCTCCCGGAGACATAGGCTGCCCCCGTGAAGAAAGGCAGGAAAAACGGGGGGTGATGCCGAAATCGTATTTCCAGAATGAGCTACCTTGCTACGACACTCAGCTACATAGACAGCCCTACGATTGACCCCTTGTTCATTACAGGAGACACTTGCGCGGTTTTGAGGGAATTGCCGAATGACATCATAGATTTCTGCATGACTTCCCCGCCCTATTGGGGGCAGCGCGAGTACCCGTCCGGGGGTATCGGCGAGGAGAGAACCCACGCCGAGTACAAGGCCAATCTGCTGGCGATCTTCGCGCAGGTACATCGGGTGCTGAAGCCGACAGGTTCATTCTGGCTGAACATCGGCGACACCTATCAAGGAAAAGGTCTGCTTGGCCTCCCCTGGCGTATCGCGCTGGCGATGATTGATGAGCAGGGCTGGGTACTCAGGAACAGCGTCATCTGGGATAAGATCAAAGGCGGCCTGGATCAATCCGGCGATAAACTCCGAAACGTCCATGAAGACGTGTTCCATTTCACCAAGAAGGCCAAAGGCTTCTATTACGATGCGAACGCGATCAAGGCCGACCCCCGGAAATCAAAGGTCGTGAACGGCGCGGTCGTCTCGGCGACCGGCGTCTCAGGGAAGCGTTACAAGAGGCAGATCGAACTCTCTACGTCTCTGGGCGATGTGGAGAAGGAAGCGGCGACAGCAGCGCTGGCGGATGTGCTTGACGACGTGAGAGAGGGGAGGCTGAACGACTTCCGTATGGTGATCCGTGGTCAGCACCGGACGACCCATTCCGACTCGGCGCGCGTGTCGGGCCGGGCGAAAGAACTCCAGGAAAAAGGCTTCTACTTCCTAAAGTACGACCCGAACGGTACAAAGCCGACCGACCTCTGGGCGATCCTGCCCGAAGATGCGCCGGGGAAAACTATCGGCGGGAAATCAACCCACTACGCCTCGTACCCCGAAGAACTGTGCCTCATCCCGCTCCTCGCGACCTGCCCGCCTGATGGCGTCGCCCTGGACACCTTCTGCGGGACGGGAACAACGAACGCCGTCGCGCGCCGACTCGGACGCAAGTCCATTGGGATTGACCTTTCCGCAGAGTATACGTCGTTCGCCGGGGAAAGGACAAGGAGGCTGTTGTGAGCGCAAATGTAAGCGCAAAAGGGAGCGGACGCGGCATCACGGAGTTGTATACCCATCCAACCTCCCGGCAAGACGTGGACTGGACGGAGGTAATCAGGGAGCAGCACTGCCGCTACATCGGCAAGCGGTGCGCCAAGCGCCGCAAGACAGAGCCGGACGTCAGTATCGGCACCTGCACCGTCGGGTACAACGCCAAGAACCCCAAGAACATCATCATCTGCCCTTTCCGGTTCTTGGAGCGCCGGCAGGTGTTCACCCACTGCCTGCACCTCCTCACCCACACTGAGCCAGGCGACGAGCATCATGTCGTTTCCGAAGTCACCATACCGGGTGGCAGCGTGGACTTCTGCCTGGTCGCTACCCGGAAGGGGAGGGTGGTTGACTTCGTCGGCATCGAACTCCAGGCCGTGGACACCACGGGAACGGTCTGGCCGACGCGGCAGCAGTTTTTGTCTTCACTGGGCCTGGCAGAAGCGCCGCCGGAAGACAGAGGCTACGGCATGAACTGGAAAATGAGCGGCAAAACGATCCTCGTCCAGCTTCACCACAAAGTGGAGACATTCGAGCATGTGGGCCGCCATTTCGTGCTTGTGCTGCAAGATCACTTCATGGCGGAGATGGTAAAAAGCTTCTCCTTCAGCCACATCGGGCCTGCCAAGATCGGCGACACGATGCACTTCCATTCTTACTCCCTGACGGAGCGGAACGCGGGCTACAAGCTGGAACTCACCCAGAGGATCAGCACGGACAGCGCCGGCGTCCAGACCAGTCTTGGCAATGCCGCAGAAGCAAAGGTCGAACTGCAAGTCATCCTCTCTACCCTCCAAGAGAAGATCGAAAAGGCACTCTACACGACGCTTTTGTCGGTCGCCGATAATACTATCCCCACCGTTCCCACCCCGACAGCAGCCACAAAGCCCGATCTCTTGGAAGAATAGCCAGCAGACGACAAAAACGGGCGCGGCCTCCCTTTCAGGAAGCCGCGCCCGTTTGCTTCTTGTCGCCCGCCTACTTGCCTGCATAGCTGACGCGCCAGACGGAGTTGGAGCCGTCGTCCGTCACCATCAGCGAGCCGTCGTGGGCGATGGTGACGCCGACGGGGCGGCCCCAGACGGCGTCCTCGCTGGTGACGAAGCCGGTCAGGAAGTCCTGGTACTCGCCCGTCGCCTTGCCGTTCTGGACGGGGACCATGATCACCTTGTAGCCCGTGCGGCTGGCCCGGTTCCACGAGCCGTGCTCGGCGGCGAAGATCATCCCACGATAGGCGGCGGGGAACAGCCTGACTCCGCCCTTTCCGGCTCCCCCAGAATTGGGGGCGGGGGGGGGCGCCGGATAAAACGTCAGGCACAGCGAGGCCATGTGCGATTGCACCAGCACATCCGGCACGATGACCCGCCCGGCCAGCTCCGGGTGGGCGTCCGGGTAGCGCGGGTCGTGGTGACTGCCGATGTAGTACCAGGGCCAGCCGTAAAAGCCGCCCGGCGTGACATGCGTGACGTAGTCCGGCACCAACTGGTCGCCCAGCGTGTCCCGCTCGTTCACCGAGGTCCAGAGCGTGTCCGTGCCGGGCTGGAAGGCGATGCCGACGGGGTTGCGGATGCCGGAAGCGTAGATGCCCTCGAACGTGCCGCCGGGCGTGTAGCGCAGGATGTCCGCCCGGTGGAACTCGGCGGGCGTCGTGTCCGGGTCGTCGTTGTTGGAGTGCGAGCCGACCGAGACCAGCATCGTCTTGCCGTCCGGCGAAAACGCCAGATCGCGCGTCCAGTGCCCACCGCCGCGCAGACGCCCGCCGCCCGGAATGCCGGTCGGAACAACGTCCTCCGACGGCCCGGTCGCCGTCAAGTCGCCGGAATGGTACGGGAAGCGGACCACCGAGTCGGTGTTGGCGACATAAACGTACTTGGGGTTCGGCCCCGCGGGGTAGAACGCGATGCCGAACGGCTGGCGCAGGCCCTGGGCGAAGACCGAGGTCGTCTGGGCCGCGCCCGCCCCGTCGGGCGCCCGTAAAATCTTGACCCGGTTCGCGCCGCTTTCGGCCACGAACAGGTCGCCGTTGGGGGCCGTCACGATCTTGCGCGGGTTGTTCAGGCCCTGGGCGAACAGTTCGACTTTGAATCCCGTCGGGGCCTTCGGGATGACGCCTTCGGGGCGGGGCGCCATGTCCGCGCCGTGGTCCACCGAGGGCGTCGCGTGCGGCGGCGGCAGATCGTCCACGCGGATGAGGCGGCGGACGCCCGGCGCATCCGTGGACCAGTCGCCATAGGCGGCCTGGCCGGTGAGCAGGGCGCCCACGCGGGCCGGCCTCAGTTGCCGGACGCGCGGTGCGGGGGCGGCGTGATGCCGAACGGCGAGAACGGACCCCGTGGCGACAAGAGCGGCGGGGAGCAAAAACAGTGCTTTCATGCCCTTTCCAACGCCTGCGGAGGGCGCGCGGTTCCCGGTACTCCGCAGCGAGTGACTTCAGTCGCTGTCACATCAATCAGTAACGGACGTTACGCAAGGGGGTCGGAGAGAAGTGCGTGGGACTGAAGTCCTACGCTGTGGGGCGAAGCGCCTAGTCTCCACCTTCGTGGAGACGGAAACACGGGGATGGAACGGCTTACCTCTTTTATGCTGTTTATTATGCTGTTTATCCTTGCCCGCGAAGGCGGACAATGGGCGCTTCGCCCCACAGCGTAGGACTTCAGTCCCACGGCACTCTTGCGTAACGTCAGTTAATCATTATGGCCGCACCTGTTCTTGGGCGGCGATGATCCGGTCGGTCAACTGGTAGAACTCCTCGCTGACCGTCTGCCGGGATGGGTCGGCGTCGTACCAGGCCATGACCTCGTGCGCGCCCCAGGACAGCGGAATGGTCGCGGCGAAGTCCGGCACGAAGCGCTTGATCTTGGTGTTGTCGAAGATCACGCTATGGGTCTTGTCGCCCAATAGACCCTCGCCGCCCATGCCCCCGAAGGCCGAAAGGTTGACAGAAGGGACCGGCACGATCTTTGCTTCCTCGCCCGCCGCGTGAGCGAATATCTGATAAATTTGGTTCCAGGTCAGGGTCTCGTCGGACGTGATATGGAACGTCTCGCCCAGCGCGCGGGCATTGCCGAGCAGGCCGACAAAGCCCTTAGCGAAATCCCGGTGATGGGTCATCACCCAGAGCGAGGAGCCGTCGCCGTGGACGATGACCGGCTGGCCCTTCCGCATCCGGTCAATGTCAGTCCACCCGCCCGTCATCGGCAGCAGGGTCCGGTCGTAGGTGTGCGAGGGCCGCACGATTGTCATGGGGAAGTCTTCCTCGCGGAAGGCGCGGATCAGGCGCTCCTCACAGGCGATCTTGTTGCGGGAATAGCCCCAGAACGGGTTCGCCATCAGCGTGGACTCGGTGATGGGCAGGCTGGCCGGGGGTGTCTGGTAGACCGAAGCGGAGCTGATAAAGATGAACTGGCCGGTCCGCCCCCGAAATAGGTCCAGGTCCGTCTCGATCTGGTCGGGCGTGAAGGCGATCCAGTCCACCACGGCGTCAAACTGGTGATCACCCAGGGCATCCCGAACGGATTGCGGGTCTCGGATGTCCGCATGGAGCGTCTTCGCCCCGTCGGGAACGGCCCGTGCCGATTTTCCCCGGTTGAGCAGATACAGGTCCAGGCCCTTTTCAAGAGCGATTTGGGAACAGGCGGAGCTGATAATGCCGGTCCCACCAATGAACAAGACTTTTGGTTTCATGGCAGTCCAATACGGCGGCGCTGCCGGGTTTTCCTGCCCGCCGTCAAAGGTCAGGGTCGTTCATTTTTGCGGGCGGTTGAAACCGCAGCAACAAGAGCACAAAGTCCACCTTCGTGGACTAAAGACTGGTTCTTAACCTGCGAAGGCAGGTTTTGCGAACTTGTTGCCGCGACTTGAGTCGCCCGCAAAAGGACTCTCCTTCCATCAAAGGGTAATCATGCGTTTTTCTGGACTTATTGCGGCGGTCTGCGTGTGCCTGCTCCTCGGAGTGATCGGCGGTCTGCGGGCTGCCGAGAGCACCAACGTCCCGACCGTCACGCCGACTGTCGTCATCCCCTTCCTCGCCCACCCGCCTACGGTTGACGGCGTGATCGCACCGGGCGAATGGAACACGCTGCACCAGGTGCGGTTCGTCTCGCAGAACGCGGACCTCTTGGAGCGCCGGGCGGGCGAGTTCTGGATCGGCTGTGACCGCAAGACGCTCTACGTCGCCGTCCGCTCCACCGTCCATCCAACAACGGGCGCGCTCGCAAAGTTTGCGCCGCGCGACGCGAATCAGAATGTGGTGTTTGACGACGCCATCGAGATCTGGGTGGACAACAGCCCCGGCAGCGACCGAGGGCAGTATTTTCAAATCATGGTCAACCCGAACGGGGCGTTCTACGAGGCGCGTTATAACCACCGCGACAAGATCGCGCAGAAATACTGGCGGGCCGATCTGCGCCAGGCGCACACGGTCAAGGACGGCGCATGGACAGCGGAAGTCGCCCTCAGTCTGGCGGGCCTCGGCATCACTGACCCGACCCAGCCTCTGGCGATGCGTGTCTGCCGGGATTACAAGACGCCGTGGGATCAGGCCCGATGGGAAGCCCGCGTCCACGGCTTCGAGGCGCCCGACACGATGGCGCGCGTCCGCTTCGCTGCCTCGGCCCCCGTCGTGAACGAACTGCCGGTGCAGGACGCGCAGGGGATCACGGTCGGCCTGGCGCTTTCCAACCCCACCGACCGGCCCCTGCCGCTCCATGTGCGGCTCGGCTACAACGCGCAGGACCAGCCGCGCTACTTCCAGGACAGCGACCTGACGCTGGCGCCCGGCGCGGCGCAGACGGTCGTCTACCGAAAGCCGTTCTTCACGCCGGGTGATTACCCGGCCCTGGGCGAAGCACTGGTCACGGACGCGGCGGGGACCGTGCTGTACCATCGCGACTTCAAGTGGCACACGAGGCCATCAGAGCCAGAATGGGAGGCCGTCGCCACCCCCAATGCCCAGGAAGCGACGCGCTTCGACATCGGCTACTACCCCACTTATCACCGCCTGCGCTGGCGTGCGAACATCGCCGCCTATGCAGGGAAAGAGAACATCCGGCACATACGCCTGGTCGTTCGGGCGAAGGGGACACTCGCCACAATCACCGAGCAAGGGTCGCCGGTCGGCAAGGACGGCACGGCCCAGCGCGAAATACGCCTGCCCGCGCTGGCGACGGGGCAGTACGAGGCGGCGCTGTTCCTGGACGGCGACCAGCCTGCGGCCAAACCCATCCGCGTCCTGCCGTTCACGCACCAGGAAGGCTTTGTCTGGAAAGGCAACCGGCTGGGGATGGACAACGTGGTCATCCCGCCATTCACGCCGCTGACGGTGCAGGGCCGCGTCGTCCACGCCGTCCTGCGGCGGCACACGATGGCGGACAACGGTCTGTGGTCTCAGGTGAACGCCTTGGGCGAGGACATCCTGAGCGGCCCGATGCGTCTGGAAGCCCGTCAGGGCGGCAAGGCGGCTCCGGTCTCGGCCCGACTGACTTTCGGCAGGGCCAGACCTACGGCGGTCACGGCCACATCTAATTGGACAGCGGGGACGCTGCACGGGCACATGACGAGCGTGTTCGACTATGACGGCTGCATGAAGGTAACGCTGGACTTGGGGCCGACGGGTAGGATGCCCGTAGACGCGCTCGATCTCGTCATTCCCCTGAAAGACAACATCGCCCCGCTGATGCACGCCTGCGGCGAGGGGCTGCGCTCCAACTACGCCGGCTTCGTCCCCAAAGGCGAGGGGACGGTCTGGACCAGCGCGTCGGCGTCCCGCGATCAGCTCCTGGGGACGTTCTTGCCGTACCTGTGGGTGGGCGGCCCGGAGCGCGGCCTGGTCTGGTTCGCCTCCAACGACCGCGACTGGCTCGTGGACCCATCCGGCAAGCGGCCCGCGCTGGCCCTGGAGCGACACGGCGGGACGCTGATACTGCGCGTCCGGCTGGTGCAGACGCGGGCTTCTTGGAAAGCCCCGCGCCGCATCGTCTTCGGACTGCAAGCCACGCCGGTCAAGCCGATGCCTATAAACCCTGACTGGCGTCTGCGCGGCGTGGATTCGGGGAGCAAGTTCGACACGAGTCTGCTGGGCATGAGCATGTACTGGGGTGCGGATCTGTACGGCGTCTTCCCGCGCGGTCGTGACTACGCCCTCATTGACAAACTGGCGCAGGCGGAAAAGCAGGGGCAGCGGGACGATGCCTTTTTCGACGCCTACCTCGCCCACAACCCCGACATCCGCGCCGAGGTAAACTCCGCCTCAGCCGCAGGACACGCCGCCGCAGTTATCCCCTACACCAACTTGCGCGGCGACATCACCAGCACACCAGAGTGGGTGGTCTACCAGGACGAGTGGCGACGGACGGACTTCAATGATCGCGCGGCGGGGCCAGTCGCGGGCAGCATTGACTTCTCGCTGACGCCCGTGCCGAGCCGCCAGGACTACTTGCTGTACTACTACCGGGAACTGCTGCGGCACGGCTTCGACGGCATCTACTTCGACAACATCTGCATTTATGACAACGCCAACCCCATCACGGGCGACGGCTATCAGCGCGCCGACGGCCAGTTCCAGCCGGACACGGACATCTGGCAACTGCGCGCGCTCGCCAAGCGCACCACCGGCATGCTGTACCAAATGGGCCGGCGCAACTTGACCATGCCGCACATGACCAATGCTTATCTCATCCCGGTCTTTAGCTGGACGACAATGGATTTAGACTGGGAGATGCAGTACGGCGGGGCGGACTTCCAGGACCGCTTCACGCGCGACTACATCCGCGCCGCCTCGCTGGGCCGTCAAGGCGGCAACATGCCGGTCGTGCTGCCCGGCATCACGGATGTCACCGATCCGGCAAAGCAGGCGTGGGTGGAGCGGACGCGCGCGGGCGTCTGCCTGACGCACGAAATCGCCGTCTACCATGCCGACCCGCTGTTCGTCAAGGCCAGAAACTATCTCTACAGCCTGGGCTATGGGACGCCTACTTGCCGCACGTTCCACTACTGGGACGCAGCCCCCATCCTGACCGTAGCGGGTTTGGACGCGGCCTGGATCGTGTTCGAGAACAAGGACACAATAGCAGTCCTGGTCACGGACTACGGCGGCGGGGGCGAAGCGCGGCTGACGCTCGACACCAAGCGCCTCGGCCTAGCAAACGATTTCACGGTCATCAACTGGGAGAAGCCGTTGGAAAATTGGACTGCGTCCGGCGGAACACTGCGCGTACCGGGCATCGCCAAGCACGACTTCCGGCTGCTCGTCATTTCCAAAGCGAAGTTCACGCCGCACTGACGCGCTTGACGTTGTGATGGCTTAGTCTCAGGCTGCCGTCGCCGTAGTCCGTTTATCCGGCGTCACGCTCATGTCGCGCAGGCCGCCGGGGCGGAAGGCGACGACGAGGGTGGTGAGAAGAGAGATCACGGCGCAGGTGATGATGGTGAACGGGGCGTTGGTCAGCCCCGCGAGCCAGCCGGCGAACAGGGAGCCGAAGGGGATGGTGCCGATGAACATCAGGGTGTAAATGCTCATCACGCGCCCGCGCAGGCGGTCGGGGACGTGGAGCTGCATCAGTGTGTTGCTGGTGGCGAAGCAAAGGACGAAGCCGTAGGAGACGACGGTCATGGCCGCATAGGCCAGCCAGAGCGTGCGGGAAAAGCCGAAGACGACCAGAATGACGGTCGCGAGCAGGCTGCCGGCCATCAGCATGTTGCGCTGGCGGCGGGCGTTGCCGAGCAGGGCGACGGTCAGGGCGCCGCCCAGCGCCCCCACCCCACGCACGGTCTCCATGAAGCCAAAGGCGGCGACCTGGACCTTGTCGGATGAGTGCGGCAGGAGCGTGTACCGGACGAAGACGGGGATGAGCACGTTGAAGGAGAACGCGAACAGGCCGAACGAGCCGACCAGGATGACGAGGTTCCGCACGGTCGGCGTATGGCGAACATACGCAAAGCCCTCGCGTGTGCTGTTCCAGACTCCGCGCAGGGTGTTGTCGGCTTTGGGCATGTCCCCCACCGGGCGCGGCGGGACGCGGATGAGCAGCAGGCCGGCGATGACGGCCAGCGACAGGGCCGCGTTGCCGAGGAAGGCGACGCCGATGGAGACGCCGATCTTGAGCAGCAGGCCCGCCACGGCAGGCCCGACGGCACGGGCGGCGTTGAAGACGCTGGAATTGAGCGCGATGGCGCTCGGCAGGTCCTCCTTGCCGACCATTTCCGCGATGAATGACTGCCGCGTCGGCATGTCGAACGAGGCGAACAGGCCGGACAGGCCGGCGAAAAACAGAACGTGCCAGATCTGCACAGTCCCGCGCACGGCCAGGATGCCCAGGCACAGAGCGGAGACAATCAGCCCGCTCTGGGTGACCAGGAGCAGTTTGCGCTTGTCCACGCGGTCGGCGATGACGCCCGCCAGCAGCGTGAACAGGAAGATAGGCAGGCCGCCGGCGAAGTTGACCCAGCCGGAGTAGAAGTTCGCGGTCGCCTCCACGGCGGCGGAGTGGCCGCCCCCGACCGCTTGCAGAGGCACCCCGCCGCCGTGATGCAGGGCGGGGTCCACGAGCAGGACGATGAGCCAGCCTTGCGCCAGGTTCTGCGCCCATGTCCCGATGAGGGAGATGAGCTGGCCGATCCAGAACAAGCGGAAGTTACGGTGGCGCAGGGCGCGAAACGCGCCGAGTGGGGGGCCGGGCTGCAAAACGTCATGCGCCCCTGCGGGTTTTTGACGCCGTTCGCGCTCCGCCTCCTGTTCGGCCGCGTCCTGGCATTCGTCCTCGAACGCCTCGGATTCCAGTCGTGTGTTGCCCATTCGCCCTCTTTCACGCCTAGTTTACCCGGAACGCTCTCTTTAGCGAACAAAGATCGCAGCCTATCGGAAGACGGTCGTGCTGTAGTTTTGAGGGTAGGTTGCCGATAACACAATGGTATGGGGCATTTGATGGCAGGTAGTTCATGCCACCCCTTGTCCGACAGTGTTGCCGGACGCACTTACTCCCTCCGCTTTGTCTTCCACACCGCTGTGGCTGCATCCTGGTTCGCCAAATTCACCCAAGCAATGCAGCAAACATCTACCATTATGCAGTCAAACGCTGCGAAATTTTTCGTTCCCCGGCAGGTGGAAAAGACACGCGCCATGAGTCAAGAGCAATACCAACGGATCGCGGCAAACCTTCCCGGCATGGTGTTTCAAGGCATTATCCAGCCGGACGGCGGGATTGAACTGCCTTTTGTCAGCGAGGGATGTCAGGCGATCTATGGATTGACACCGCAGGAGATTACGGCGGACCCTTCTCTGATCGTGAGCATCATCCACCCGGAAGATCGCGCGGCCTTCACTCACTCTATTCGGGAAACATTCCAGCGCCTGGTTCCCTGGCACTGGGAGGGCCGGATCGTGACGCGAATAGGGCAGATCAAGTGGGTGCAGGGGACATCGCTTCCCGAACGGCAGGCGAATGGAGCGGTGATCTGCGAGGGCTTGCTGTGCGACGTGACCGAGCGGCGCGAAGCGCAGGAAGCGCTGCGCGAGGCGGAGCGCAGCTATCGCAGCATCTTTGAGAACTCCCTGGACGGCATCTTCCAGACAACGCCGGCGGGGCAGTATCTTCGGGTGAACGCCGCACTAGCCCGGATTTATGGCTATGAAACGCCGGACGCACTTATTCAGGGCCTTCAAGACATTACCCGGCAGCTCTATGTGGACCCGGAGCAGCGTCAGGAGTTCGTCCGGCTCATGCAGGAGCGGGGCGCCGTATCGAACTTTGAGGCGCAGATCTACCGCAGGAACGGGAGCCTCATCTGGATCGCGGAACACGCACGCGCGGTCCGGGATGATGAAGGCCGCCTGATTTTCTACGAAGGAACAGTGCAAGACATCACGGAACGCAAAGCACTGGAAGCCGAGCGGGAACGGCTGCTGGCCGAGGCGCTGGAGCAGGCGGATCACGACCCGCTGACGGGACTGCTGAACCATCGTGCGTTCCACAAGCGCTTCGGCGAAGAGACCGCCCACGCGGAGCGGGAGGGGACAACGCTGGCCGTGGCGATGCTGGACCTGGACAATTTCAAGTTCTTCAACGACTCTTATGGTCATGCCGCCGGGGACGACGTCCTGCGCCGCGTCGCCGAGACCCTGCGCGCCGGATGCCGGCGCTATGACGTCCTGGCGCGGTTCGGCGGCGACGAGTTCGCCCTGCTGATGCCCGGAACGGGGGACGGAACGGCGGCGAGCCTCACGGCGCGGTTAAAGGCTTTGCTTGAAGCGGCTGGCTACCGACCCGCCGACTCCGAGGTCGCCATCCCCCTGACGCTTTCGGTGGGGCTGGCCGTCTACCCCGACGACGGGCACGAGCGCCACCAGGTTCTTGAGGCCGCCGACGCGCGGCTGATGCACACCAAGACCGGCGGCAGCGATGACCAGTTCATGGAAGACCTGCGCTCCACGCTGACCGACTCGGTGGCGGGCTTCTCGATGCTGGATGCCCTCGTCACCGCCGTAGACAACAAGGACAGGTACACGCGGCGCCATTCCGAAGACGTCATGCGTCATGCGCTCCAGATCGGGCGCGCCATGGGGCTGGACGAGGCGATGCTGCGGACTCTCCAGGTGGCTGCGCTGCTGCACGACGTCGGCAAAATCGGCGTTCCCGACCGTATCCTCCGCAAGCCGGGCCGGCTGACCGAGGAGGAGTTCGAGGCTGTCCAGCAGCACCCGATGATGGGAGCGGTGATCGTCGGCGCGGTCGCGGGGTTTGAGAACACGCTGGACGCCGTGCGGCACCACCACGAGCGCTGGGACGGCCAGGGGTATCCCTTTGGGCTGGCAGGGGAAGAAACGCCGCTCTTGGCCCGGATCATGGCCGTGGCCGATGCCTTCAGTGCGATGACGACCGACCGCCCGTACCGCAAAGGCAAATGCCCGGAAGAGGCGCGGGCCATCCTGGCGGCGGGGGCAGGCAGCCAATGGGACCCGGCCTGCATCGCCGCCTTTGAACGGATTTTCACAGCGCGGCTCCCGGCGCACTCCCATCTCTTGGCGGCAGCATGACGCAGCGATACCCTTGCTCCGCCAGCGCGCGCAGCAGGAGCGTGAGGGCAGGCGGGGTGGCGGCGTTCCCTGGCCCGTCGTGGAGCAGGACGATCGCCCCCAGCCGAAGATGGTCCAAAACGTTTCGCGCGATGCGCTCCGGTTCCCCTTCCACATAGTCCCGCCCGTCCGCGCTCCACCCCGCGAGGCGGAAGCCGGCCTGATGAACCGCCCACAGCACTCCGAGCGACTTGAACCCATGCGGCGGGCGCAGCCAGGGGGAAAGTATGGCGTCAGGGCAGGCGCGGCGGACGGCCTCACGCGCCCGCTCGATCTCTTTCCTGATCTCGCGATTGCTTTGCAGCAAGAACGGGCGATGCCCATAACCGTGGAGGCCAAGCATGTGGCCTTCGGCGATGATCCGACGCAGGAGGTCCGGCGACCTCTCCACCGCTTCCCCCAGCACGAAAAACGTCGCCTGGACGCCAAAGCGTCCTAGGGTGTCTAAAATGGCGGGCGTGGTTTGGGGCGAAGGACCATCATCGAACGTCAGCGCGACAGATTTCTCACTCGTCGGAAGTCGCGTCAGGATCGGCAATCCCCAGGACCAGCGGGCGACGAAAACGAACGCGAAATACAGACAAAGAGCGGGTGTCAAGAACAAGCCCAGTGCGCGCGGCCCGGTCAGCGGCCAGCCCAGCAGCCAGTGCGCGGCGAGGGCCAGCAGGCTGGCTTGCGCCGTCCGCACTGCGATGATCCGGTAGACCGGATTAGTGCCTTTCATCGCTCGACGATCCGCGCCTTCATCGCGGACGCGATGAGCGGCCAGGACATCATGCGCGGCCGTAAGTATTCGCCGATCCCCTGCCCCTTCTCCACCCCGCCCCTTCCCTTCAGTGTCGCCGCGCACAAGGCGCGCACATAGAAGGGCGCGCTGTCCAGCCGCGGCCCAAACTCGAAGCGGGCCGGCCATTCGCCGCTTTCAACGTTCAACCGGGTCGCGTATACCGTTCCGAAGGCGTTGACGGCGGGCCGGGACAGGCGGACTTGGGGGGCGGGGTCATGCCAAACCATCCGTCCCCGCTCGAACAGCAGGAAATGGCTCACAGCCTCTCCCCCTCTTCGCGGACGCACATGGTAGAGGATGGCAGCCCGCTCGCCGTCTAATGCCGCCCGCACCCAGTACCAGTCGCGTATCTCTTGGGCGAACGGCAAACGCCCCCAGTTGTGATCGTGGTAGCCGGTTCCCGAAAACGCGATCCTTTCTGCCCCCGGATTGTGCGCCTCGCGCAGTACAATCTTCCCTGACACGCGGCAGAACGGTGCGGCGGGCAGCCACCAGTGGCTCGTCTCCGGCGAAACTGCCTCCCGCGGGGAGGGAACAGGCGGCGGCGCGGCAAAAGTCAGCGCGGCTTCGAGGCGGCGGCGGTTTGCGTTCTCATCCGAAAGCGTCAGATGCCAGCCTGCGGGGGTGCTCGTCAGACGGCTACCGCCAAACCGCAGGTCCAGCGGCAGCGTCTCACCAGCCGCGATCTGCATGACAGGAAAGCGCGTGAAGTGGTATGCATGGAGCCGCCCATCTTGATAAAGCGCGAAGAAGAGGGCGTTGTGGCGGAAGGGGTCGGCAGAGTGTCCCAGGGCGGCCCGGCGGTAGTAGGGTGAGAAGGGGTTGCCGAGGAACCAGATGCAGGTCAGGGCATACCGGCCATCGTCGGAGAGCGCGTCGAAGTACCACCACTCATAGGCGCCCGGCGTCCGCCGCAGCCACTCCCCATGCGCGGCCTCCTCGGCGGGGTCCAGAACAAGACGCATGGGGACAGTATACCCCGACGATACAGAAGGGCGCGATAAAGAAAAGGGGCGCGATTCATCGCGCCCCTACACAATAGCCCCGGAGGTGCCTAGCTTATGCCTTGAACTGGCCCTTGAAGGCGGCGATGGCCTTTTTCAAGGCGTCCACCGTTCCCTCGCTCAGAACTTTGTCGCGGGCGATGGTTTCGGGCACTTCGGGGTACTTGTCGGCGAGGAAGGCGATGAACTCGGCCTCGAAGCGGCGCACGGCCTCGACCGGCACGTCGTCCAGAGCGCCCGTGTTGGCGGCGTAGATGATCGGCACCTGCTTTTCCAGCGGGATCGGCTGGTACTGCGGCTGCTTCAGGACTTCCACCAAGCGCAGGCCGCGCGCGAGCTGGGCCTGCGTGGCTTTGTCCAGGTCGGAGGCGAACTGCGAGAACGCCTGCACCTCGCGGAACTGAGCAAGCTGCAATTTGAGCTGGCCGCCGACGTTCTTGTCCTTCATCGCCTTGGTCTGGGCATTGCCGCCGACGCGCGAGACCGAAACGCCGACGTTGATGGCAGGCCGGACACCGGAGTTGAACAGGTCCGTCTCCAAAAAGATCTGGCCGTCCGTGATGGAGATGACATTGGTCGGGATGTACGCGGAAACGTCGCCCGCCTGGGTCTCGATGATCGGCAGAGCCGTCAGCGAGCCGCCGCCGAGTTCATTGGACAGCTTCGCGGACCGTTCCAGCAGGCGGGAGTGCAGGTAGAAAACATCGCCCGGATACGCCTCGCGGCCCGGCGGGCGGCGCAGCAGCAGTGACACCTGGCGGTAGGCGACAGCCTGCTTGGAGAGGTCATCGTAGACGATCAGCGCGTGCTTGCCGTTGTCCCGGAACCATTCGCCGATGCAGGCGCCGGTGTAGGGCGAGATGTACTGCTGCGAGGCCGGGTCATCCGCCGTCGCCGCCACAATGGTGGTATACTCCATCGCGCCGGCCTGTTCCAGAGCCGCGCGGACGTTGGAAACGGTGCTGGATTTCTGGCCGATAGCGACATAGATGCAGTAGACGTCGGTGTCGCGCTGGTTGATGATTGCGTCGAGCGCGACGGCCGTTTTGCCCGTGCCCCGGTCGCCGATAATCAGCTCGCGCTGGCCGCGCCCGATGGGGATCATCGAGTCTACGGCCTTGATGCCGGTCTGGAGCGGCTCTTTGACCGGCTGACGCTCGACGACGCCCGGCGAGCGGGTTTCAAGCCGACGGAACTCAGTAGTCGCGATCGGCCCCTTGTTGTCGATGGGCTGGCCCAGGGCGTTCACGATGCGGCCGACCAGGGCCTCACCGACGGGGATTTGGATGATGTTGCCCGTGCGCTTGACTGTGTCGCCTTCTTTGATGCCCGTTTCGGAGCCAAGCAGGACCGCACCGACGTTGTCTTCCTCCAGGTTCAGCGCCATGCCTTGAATGCCGCCGGGGAACTCCAAAAGCTCGCCGACCATGCAGTCCTGGAGGCCATAGATGCGCGCGATGCCGTCGCCGACTTGCAGGATCGTACCGACGCCGACTTCCTCGATGTCCGACTTATAAGACTCCAGTTCTCGCTCGAGAACGGATGTGATTTCTTCCGGTCTGATAGCCACTTTAGACTGTTCCTCCCAGGGCATTCGCCCCCAACAACTGCCGCTCCAGACGCTCCAGCTTCCCGCGCACGCTGCCGTCCATGACCGTGTCGCCGATCCGCACCACGACGCCCCCGATCAGCGTCCGGTCCACTTCGGCCACGAGCCGGACCTTTTTACCCGTCAGCGCGTGCAGGCTCCGCACCAGCCGCTCCTGCTGGTCCAGCGTCATGGGCACTGCCGCCCACGCCTCGGCGTCCACAGTATTCGTGTGCTCGGCCAGCAGGACGCGGAATTCCCGGATGCACTCCCCAATTAGGTCCTCGCGCCGTTTGCGAATCAGCAGCTTGAGGAAGTTCAGCGATGATGCCGTGGTCCGGTCGCCGAAGGCTTCGTCCACGATGGTGTTCTTGCGCGCGACCGAGACCAGCGGCTGCATCAGCACGGCACGCAGGTAGGGCACTTCGGCAAGAAAGCGGCTGATCAGGGTCAAATCCTGCTCCACCGCGTCCAAGATGCCGTCCCGCCGGGCCACCCCAAACAGGGCGGCGGCATAACGCCGGGCGACTCGGATGTCTTTCAATAAGACGCCGCACCTTTCGCCGACCCGCCGGACCCGTTGCCGATGGCATTGCCGGACACGCCGCGCCCCGACTCGCTGACCGCGCCCAGCCCGATGCTGCCGATGAAATCGTCCACCATCTTGGTCTGGCGGGCGTCGTTGAGGTTTTCGCCCACGACCTTGCCCGCCGCGCTCATGGCGATGGCAACGATCTGCTGGCGCATCTCTAAAAATGCCGCCTGACGCTCCCGCTCGCTGTCATTGCGCCCCTGCGTGACGATGGTTTCCGCCTGCTGACGCGCATCGGCGACGAGGTTGTCACGCAGCGCCTGCGCTTCCTGCACCGCCGCCTGAATCTTCTCGCGCGCTTCGGCCTCAATGCCGGCCAGACGCTGCTCGTACTGCCGCCGCGTTTCTTCCATCCGCGCCCGATCCGCGTCAAGCTGGTCGTAAGTCGCCTTGATGTCCGCCTGCCGCTGGTCCAGGATTCCGAAGATCGGCTTGAACATGAAGCGGTTCAAGAGGAAGAGCAGGATCAGGAAGCCGACGACCTGCGTGAGCAGCAGAGCCGGCGTGATGCCGAGTTGTTGCAAAAAATTCATGTCCGAGTCATCCCTAAGTGTTTAGTGGGCGCCCAGCATCGTCTGAATCTGGTCTGCCGAAGGCAGCAAGTTCTTCAGGCCGAAGAAGAAGACCAGCGTGAAGATGAACAGGGTCTCGACCAGGGCGAAGGTCACGAACATCAGGTTACGGATGCGCCCCTCAGCTTCGGGCTGGCGTGCGACCCCCTGGATGGCGGCGGCAAAAACCATGCCTTCACCAATACCGACACCAACCGCAGCCAGCGGCAACATCAGGGCAACGCCCAGCGCGAGCAGTCCAAAATAAGTTCCAGCCATTCGTTTCTCTCCTTAGTGTGCCACGGTTGCGTGGACACGGGTGTTTTCTTTGACATTGTGATCGGGAGCGTCCGGCACATCGAAATCGCCCTCTGTATTATGGTGCGTTTCCGACATGATGCCGATATAGGCGCAGGTCAGCATGGCGAAGATGAATGCCTGGATGACGCCCGTAAAGATTTGCAGCGGGTAAACGATCAACTGCAATGGGAGGTTGATCGGTCCGATGTGGACAGCCTTGGCCGCCAAATCGTTCATAATGTCCTCGGCGTAGATGTTGCCGAACAGACGCATCCCTAGCGAGAACGGCTTGATGAACTCGCCCAGGATTTCAATGACGATGAATAGCGGCGCTAATATCAGCAGAGGGCCGACAAAATGCTTGAGGTACTCTTTCAGACCTTTGGAGGTGATGCCGACGTACTGCGTGTAAAAGAAGACGATGATCCCCAGGCCGATAGTCGTACTCGGATTAGCCGTTGCCGCCCGGAAGAGCGGGATCAGCTCGATCATGTTGCAGAACAGGATGTACCAGAAGAGGGTGAAGACCAGGGGCAGGTGGCGCTCCCCGCCGGGGCCGAGGGCGCCCAGGAAGGTGGTCCGCAGACCCTCCATCACCCACTCCACGAAGCCTTGCGTTCGACCCGGCACGGTCGCCCGTTTCGAGACCGCGAAAATGCCGAAAGCCAGCAAAAGCGCGGAGGTCAGCAGAATGTAGAAAGCGTAAACCGGCCAGGACAAAAGTTCCATAGTTGTTGTTCTGTCAATCGAGTTTTCGGAAACGGATCGCGGACATGACGATGGCTGTTTGACCCAGCACGAAGCCGATGAGCACAGCAACCGGATTGACATGGTGCAGGGTCAGAAAGGCCGCACCGACGAGGGCAATAAATACCAGTTTTGCGCCGAGCAGGAAGAAAAACTGTAGCTGTGTGCCCTGGGTAGAGAGCGTTCCCGCATGGCCCCGCGCCCCGAAGATCATCGGCATGGCACGCTCGACGAACAAGAACAGCAGGCCGCAGACGCCCAGGCTGATCCCCACGCCCAGGGCGACGCTGAAGGCAAGCCAGAGGCGACCAGTCAGCAGTAGCAGAGCGATGGGGAGGGTGCCGAGCGTACAGGCGGATCCCGCCAGCCGGTCAAAGCCGGGAAGAGCCGTGGAGAGTTTGGCCGGGGCGTTCTCCACAGAAACTGTTTTAGTCAGAGGTGTCATGGTCATGCAGCGAGGCTGTCACGGCTTGCGCCGGTTCCCGCGAGACAGCAGTTTAAACATGTTCGAGAAGCCGACGCCCGCACCGGCCAGGGTCATCACCATGGTCCCCCAGGGCGTGCTGCTATGGTTGAAGTGCCCGTCCAGCCAGGTTCCGGCCAGCAGCCCGGCCAGAATGCTCGCGACAAAGGTGAAGCCGGCGGCCAGACCCGCTCCGTGTCCGCCCGCTCCCTCATCGGAGTCACGCGAGGAACCGGGAGTCCCTGATCGCAGGGCGGGGGCGCGGCGGTCTAAAGTCGGGCGCGTGAATTCGACCACAGGCGGGGGAGGCAATGGGCTATGAGAAGGAACCGCGATCTGCGGCGTATCTTCGTCGTCTTCAACCCGTTTCGGCGTGTCATCCTCGGCCATCGCAGCCCCCTTCAGCGCGGGCGGTTCCCAAGCGTATTTCCCAAGTTTTTCCGGGGATGAGTATAACACAGAAGCGCCCGGCAAGTCAACTAGTTTGCACTCTTTTTCACAAATAGGAGCCGCCGAACGGAACTTTTTCTTCTCCGATCACGCTCTCAAGCAAGCAGGGCGGCGCAGAAGCCGCCCACCAATGGAGCGAGACATAACGTGAACGAGCCAGAGCAGAGACCCATTTTTTTTGACGAAACGAACCGCCGCTGGGGGCTGGTCTCGTACTTCTTTATCGGCGCGGGCATCCTCGGCCTGATTGCGAGCCTCGTGTTCGTCGTCAGCATCCTCTTCAGCCCCAAGCTGCCTTCCATCTCTCTGGCCGCCGCGCGGCTGGGGCTGGCGCCCGCGCTGCTCGAAGCGCGGCCCAAGACGCTGGGGCTGGCGGCCCGGCCCGTGACGGACCCGAAGACGCGCGCCCGGCTGCATTTCGTCTTGAACCGCAACCAGAAGGTCCAGGACGCCAAGCGTGACCTCTCGGAGACGATCAACCGTGAGACCCGCCCGCAGGCAATCCCTGCCGCCGCCGTCGCGCCCGGCCATGTCGCCGGCCCGGTGCGTGCCGCCTTCTTCGAGGGCAACGACAAGGCCGCCTTGGACTCGCTGACCCAGCACATCGGGCAGACGACGCACCTGTTCCCGGTCTGGCTCCTGCTGTCGCCCGGCGGCGCGGGGATCAAGTCTATTGCGGCCTTCTCAGACAAGTCAGCGGCTTCGGCGGAGACACACGCCGACACGAACGACGACATCGCGCTGGCCCAGGCCCGCAGCCACGGCGTCGCCATCTTGCCGGTTCTCCAAAACTACGACGGTGACAAATTCCGCACCGACTGGCTCCGCAGCCTGCTGGCGGACCCGGTCAAGCGTACCGCCGTCATCGCCCAGTTGAAAGATTACGTCGTCAAAGGGCACTACCAGGGCGTCAATCTTGACTTTGAGACGGATCAGGACACGGACCGGGCGGGCATGACGCGCTTCGCGGCCCAGCTCGCGGCCACGTTCCACCCGCTCGGCCTGCTCGTCACGCAGGACGTGCAGACGGACAGCGATGCTTACGACCTGCCGACCCTGGCGCGCGTGAACGACTTCGTGATCCCGATGCTTTACGACCAGCACGCCGACGGGAACAATGCCGGCCCAATCTCGGGTCAGGACTGGTTCCGGTCGGAACTGTCTCATGTGCTGGCGCAGGTCTCGGCGGGCAAGGTCGTTCTGGGTTTGGGCGCTTACGGCTATGACTGGGTGGACGGCACAACGCAGGCATCGGACATGTCGTTCCAGCAGGCTGCCCAGGTCGCCCAGCAGAACAGGTTCGGCGAGGACGGCATCATCCAGATTGACCCGATCAGCCTCAGCCCCTACTTCACCTACAGCGACGAGGTTGCGGGGGCGGGCAGCCGGGAGGTCTCGCACACGGTCTGGCTCCAGGACGCGACCACGAACTGGAACCAAATGCATGCCGCCCTGCCCTTTCACACGCTGGGCGCGGCGATCTGGGAGATGGGCAAGGAAGACCCCAGCCTGTGGAGCTTCTTCGGCAAGCAGCAGGCCGCGACGCTGGCGCAGTTCGACCCGCAGCGACTCTCGCAGGTGACGTATGGCAAGGAATTCGGCACCACGTTCATCGGGGAAGGCGACGTCCTGGACGTCGTCCAGAAGCCGACGGACGGCGACCGGGCAATCACGACCAATAAGGTGGGTCTGGTCGTCGGCGAACGGTTCACCAAGTATCCCTCGCAGTGGGTCATCCGGCGGACGGGCCTGGTAGACCAGGCCAGCGGCGCGAACACGTCCAAAAAGATCGCCCTGACCTTTGACGACGGCCCAGACCCGCGCTGGACGCCCCAGATTTTGGACGCTTTGCACCGTTATCATGTCCCGGCCACATTCTTCGTGGTCGGCCAGAACGCCGAGGCGCATCCGGGCCTGCTGTCCCGCGAATGGAACGAGGGGATGGAGATCGGCAACCACTCCTACACGCACCCGGAGATGGACCAGGTCTCGCCCCTGCGGACAAAGCTCGAACTGGACGCCACTCAGCGCGTCATCGAGGCCATGACCGGCCACATGACCACGCTCTGGCGCTCGCCGAACCGCGCCGACTCGGAGCCTTCCACCGAAGCGGACTTTGACCCCGTTTATCAGGGCGACCAGCTCGGCTACCTGTTCATCGGCGAGAAGATTGACCCGACCGACTGGAAGCCCGGCATTCGAGCCGACCAGATCGTCAAAAACGTTCTGGCGAACGCCGGCAACGGCAATGCCGTCCTGCTCCACGACGCCGGCGGCGACACGCGCGCCGAGACGGTCAAGGCGCTGCCGCTGATTATCGAGGGGCTGAAGGCCAAAGGCTACACGTTCGTATCGGTCTCGGCCCTGGTCGGCAAGCCGAAGTCGGTTTTATTCCCCGCCGTGAACTCCTGGGGCGTGACCGTAGACCGCACGATCTTTGACCTGAGCTACTGGATCGGGACGGGCTTCACAGTGTTGTTCCTGCTGGCGATCGGGCTGGGCATCAGCCGGATGGTGTTCATGGGCATTTTGGCGACGATCCAGGCGCGGCGCGAGCAGGCTAGAGTCTTTGACACGACGTTCGCACCCGCCGTCAGCGTGGTCATTGCCGCCTACAACGAGGCGAAGGTCATCAACAAGACCATCGCCACCCTGCTGTCGTCAGACTATCCCGACCTGGACATCCTTGTCATAGACGACGGCTCCAAAGACGACACCGCCAATATCGTGGCGGCGGCCTACGGTGCGGACCCGCGCGTCACGGTCATTCGAAAGCCGAACGGCGGCAAGGCATCGGCCCTGAACCTGGGCATTCGGCAGTGCCGCGGCGAGATCATCGTCGCGCTCGACGCCGACACGGTCTTCGCCCCGGACACGGTTCACAAGCTGGTGCGCCACTTCGCCGATCCCGCCATCGGGGCGGTGTCGGGCAACGTTAAGGTCGGCAACCGGAACAACCCGCTGACCATCTGGCAGGCCGTCGAGTATATCACCTCTCAGAACTTCGACCGGCGGGCGTTCGACCTGCTGAACTGCATCACGGTCGTTCCCGGCGCGGTCGGCGCATGGCGCAAGGACGCGGTCATCCTGGCGGGCCTGTACTCTTCGCAGACACTGGCCGAAGATACCGATCTGACCTTCAAGATCCGCAAGCTGGGCTACCGGATCGTCACCGACAACGCGGCCCTGGCCTACACCGAGGCGCCGGACACCCTGCGGGACCTCGCCAAGCAGCGCTTCCGCTGGGCCTTCGGCACCTTGCAGTGCCTGTGGAAGCATCGGTCGGCGCTGTTCAACCCGCGCTTCGGCGCCTTCGGCACGATCGCGATGCCCTCGCTGTGGGTCTACCAGATCGGCTTCCAGGCCATCGCACCGATCGTGGACCTGACCATCGCCTGGTCCCTGATCTATAGCCATTTCATTGCGCCGAACACGAGCCACCAGAACGCCTCCATGCTGATTGGCTATTGGGCCTTGTTCTCGGCCATCGAGCTGTTCGGCGCGTGGCTGGCGTTCCGCCTGGACCGCGAAGACAAACGGCTGCTGGTCTGGCTGCTCTTCCAGCGGTTCGTCTACCGCCAGCTCATGTACTACGTCATTGTCAAGTCGCTCGTCTTCGCCGTCCGCGGCTCCCTCGTCGGCTGGGGCAAGTTCGAGCGCAAGGGAACCGTCCAGCAGCCCGGCGGGCCTCCGTCCCTACCCCCGCAGGCTTCCGCCTCGGCGGGCAGCGAGGCGACGACTGCGCCTGATTAGGGGTATACCGACAGAGAAAGCCGTCCCCAGTCGCGAGACTGGGGACGGCTTTTCTGCTGTGAATTGCCATGAAATTGGGATCGTGGGAATAAATTCCTACGCTGTGGGGCGAGGACGCCTAGTGTCCGCCTTCGCGGACAAGGATAAAATGGCATAGCAGAGGCAGGCCATTCT
>JAABUL010003441.1_pt1 | contig 23502 bp, 38 predicted proteins | sample 5559151 | NCBI WGS metagenome assembly JAABUL01 (sample SAMN10711876, study PRJNA513368) | rock metagenome | isolation source: Antarctica rocks | place: Antarctica: Victoria Land, Pudding Butte sud | reverse complement strand
ATCCCCCGACCGAGATGCACCTCAGCTGTCGCAACGGACAACCATCTTTACACATGTGCACCAGTCGTCTCTACACATGCGCACCAAGAAAATGCAAGTGTGTTGAGTAGCTGCAGCACTTTGAACCAACGGTATTACAGCGCTGCACCCGCGTGTTTACATGAGTGGAGCAGTTGTGTGTCTAGCCCTGCCCTGTGCGGCACACCGCAGCTTCGGATTACAATAAACATCGTTCGTTGGTGACTGGGCCACTTTTATGCAGTCGCAGATGCCGTGCCTTGAGGTGGCTGGAGCAGTGGGGGCTGGCGGCGGCACACAGACGCAGCCTTTTGCATCCCTCTCAAGACCATCTTCTGCGGTCATGTACCACAGTGATACGAGGCTGGAACTGTACTCCTTTGACTGCAGACGCCCCGACTCAAGTGACTGGATCACTGGGGGGCTCACGCGCCATGCCTGGCGCATCAGTTCTGAGCTCGTCATAGATAGTAACTCTCGATCGGCCACAGGACTAGTGGGTTCAACCCAAATGCCTGTTGCTGCAGACGCCGCGGCTCAAGTGGCTGGAGCACTGGGGGCTGGCGCGCCATGCCTGGCGGCGTCTGCCGGCGCCGCTGGTCGCCCTGCACGTGGACGCGGCGACGGGCGCCGTCGCGGTCGCAGACCCGCGGCACTCGGCGCGGCTGCTGGCGTTCAACCCGCTGGGCGAACCCGCCTTCCAGGTGCGACAGTTCGTCGGCAGGTTTTGAAAGAGGAGCCCACCCGCGGCATCCTGCCAGTCTGCTGGCCTGCAACGCTTTGGGCGAGCTGGCCTTCGAGGTGCATCTGGTTTGCAGGCTGTTCACAAGAGGCTGTACATGGAGTCGCCTGACCAACTTTTGCAGACGCCTGCTGACCCCCGACACTCTGCGCGGCGGCGCTCCACGCGGCATTCAGTCCCTCCAGGGTACCCGGCCTTTGAGGTGCGAGGGACTGTTTCAATGCCGCCGGGACTGCGTCTCCCTGTCAGACTCGTTCCGACAGCCAAGAGAAGCCCTGATTATGACAGATTGCCAGGACACTGGCCGCCGATCTCGGCTGCGGGTGTCTCGGCGGGTGTCTCGGATCCCCTTTGTCAAAGAAGTGGTGACTAGAAGGCATGATGCTGCGGGGGTTTAGGGTTTAGGGTTTACCCTAAACCCTAAACCACTGCATGGCGCGGCTGGCGGTCACAGTCACATTGTTTTGATCGAAATCTTTGGTGAATGCTCATCTGGAATCATCCCTGTTGTTCATCGCCAATCCTGCGGACGGACCGGGTAGTCACGGCGCAGACAGCAGCTCCGACAGGACTTCCATTGCGTGTGAATTGATTGATTGATTGATTGATTGATTGATTGATTGATTGATTGATTGATTGATTGATTGATTGATTGATTGATTGATTGATCTCCCTGCAGATGCTGCGGGCGGACCGCGCAGCGCGGCCGGCGACCGCGGCGCTGGCGCTGCCGCCGCAGCCCCCCGAGCGGGGCTCCGGTGTACCACCGCCGCCAGTGTGCACCGACTGCGGGTGAAAACGCGCCCTAAACCCTAAACTCTAAACCCTAAAACCTAAACCTTCATGGCCCCGCCGCAGGCACAGGCCACGGCGCCCTCCCAGTTTCCTGGATGCGGCCTGTACCGCTGCCGTCCCCAAAAAAGCCATATCTGGAGCTCCGGAGACAGCGAGCGTGACGCCAGCCACCCTGGAGCCACCCTGCAGTGCGACTGACTTGCCGCGCTCTGCCGCAGGCGCGCCGTCGCGACGCCGGACACCGCGCGCATCGCGGTGGCAGACTCCTCTGGCGGCCTTGCGGTGCTGGTGCCGGACGCGGCGCACCGCGGGCCGGAGTCCAATTCGGACGTCGGCGCGGGCTTCGGCCTCGGCTGCCCCGCGACTAATCTGGCGCTGGGTGAGGGTGATGTCCAGCAGCAGAACCAAGACAGAAGTGGGTCAGACTCTGCGTAAGGATGCTCAGTGCAGCGCCTGCTGCCACGCCATCTGTGCCACGCGTTGACTGCGAAAGCGTACGCCGGGGGAGGGGTTGCTTTTGAGCAGCCGCTCTCACGGGCGACGTGCCAGAGCAGCCATCACACGTTACTCGTGTTACTGAACAGTTAGGCACATGGGGGCTTGGCCCAAGACCAATGTTCGCTGCTGCAGTGCGCTTTTTCCAGATCGTTGATGTCGATGGAGAGGAACCCGTTGCCCTTGACCTCTGCCGACTTCAGAAGAGAAGAGAAGAGAAGAATTCGCAATCAAAACGACAAGTGCGGTCTGGCCACCATCAGCAGCAGGACCGGGTCCAGGGCTTGCCAGATTGCAGTGCACGCATCAGCATGCCAGTTATCGGTGTGACTTGCACGCCTGCCCGTGCAGGCTGCTTTGCTTTCCAGGGGCTGCTGAGCCCCACCGCGGCGCCGGCGCCGGCATCGGCCCCCAGCACTCCGCAGCGCCGGCGGCCCGGCGGCGTGCCCGGTCTTACGGCGGCAGCCGCGGCCGGTGGCTTGGACTGCGCTGAGCCCATGCTGACCGCCTCCCCGCCTCCTGCTTCTCTTGGTGCCGCTGCGGCGACGCCGCTGTCGCCATCGGCTGCTGCGGCGGCGGGCGGCTGCGATGCAGCGCCATCGGCGCCGCAGCCGGCGCTGGCGGTCGCGGCGGCCGACGGCAGCGTCGCCTCGGCGGTGCAGGTTTCCGCCGGCTCGCATGCGCTGCTGACCGCGCTGGAAGCTGCGCTAGTGGCGGATGCCTCGCCGCTTGTCGCGCCCATCGCCGGTGCCTCAGACAATCTGAACAAATTTTTGTAAATTTCAAGTCCTTTTTCCTGGACCTCACTGAAGAGCTCTGAAGGTGTTCAAAGAGCTGACCGAAGCTGACTCGACCCTTTCCGCGCAATTCCGCCCTCCTAATCCGCCTGCGATGTCGCTTCTCGCGCAGGCGCCGGACACTCGGCCTTCCGCGGTCACGCCGGCAGCCCGCCGCACGGCGGATGCGCGGTGCGCATGGCGGATGGAGACCTGCTGGAGACTTTCCTCCACCTGCCGGAGCCACAGCAGCAGGTGCGGCCAGAACCCAGAAGGACATCCCGTTCAGCAACGAGACTGGATCGTCACGCCAGTGCCGACAGCAGACGCTGCAGACTCTGTGTCAAGTCCTTGTGCCTTGGTTGGGTTTTGGGTTCGGGTTATGGTTTTAAACCCTAAACCCTCACTCCCTGAGCACGGCCGTTGCGTTCCTTGCAATGGCATGTGTCCAGCACTGTGTGCAAGCAGATGCGACCGACCCTGCTGTGCAGGCTGTCGTGGCGCGGGCGCTGACGACGCTCGAGACGGCGGCGGCGGCGGGAGGCGGCGCCGCGGCCGGCGCCGGCGCGCCGGCCTTCCCGGGGACGCCGGCAGCCTTCCCTGAAAGCCAGCCTTTGGGCGGCGGAGCCTACGGCAACGGCAGCAGCCGCGAGGCGGAGACGCGGCTGGTGGCTGCACATGTGGAGAGTCTGCTGTCTGCGCTGCAATGATGCGTTGGTGCACATGCAGCTGCCTTCAATAGCGCCTGTTGGGCACAGCCAGAGAGCTTGGAACGATGGGGTGCAGCGCCAGATTGGGCACCCATGGTCATTGCGTCGTCGGGGGACGCATCGGTCATAGTATACTGCTCCGCTGGGTTGGCGCTTTGTTGAGGTCACGCGGCGCACCTTTTATTGGCGAGGCATTTGCACTTGTGGCGTTTCTGGCTTGGCCTAGACCTGTACAGTACTCTCTGGCTTTGTCTGACATTCTCACATGGTGTTTCGAAGCCACGACGGCGGAGACTTCTGACGGAAACTGATGAACCCATGGTCGGAGCGAGACCCCTTTAAATATCCATGCAGTCCCCGCTGAAACCAATTCGCGAATGTCCTCGCGTCCTGTAATCTTGCCGCCGCCGTCAGATGAAGTGATGCTAATGATGTGACAGTCATGTTGCAGCAGACACAGCAGAGCAAGCCTCTCAACGGTATGTTGATGCGCTGTGTGTTGACACGCTCGGCTTCTCCAGCAGCGATGAAGGTTCCCTCGTTGCTGCCTGCTTCCGACACCTTCCGACAATGGAGCAGGTTGCCGTCTGATCTTGCAAATTCGAAATCATCCGCAACCACGTACCTGTTGCTGCAAACGGTTCGAGAACACTATAACAAGCTACTGTGCAGCCTGGGTGGCAGGGCGACGCCAGTACATTATAGTGAGTGCCGCAAGCGCATGCGCGCGTTGCACACAAATCGCCCCTCAATTGAGGTGGGTTCAGTTGAGCCAATGCAACCAGCCTATTATGTTCTGCTGCTACCGAAGGAGATCAGCCGCTGCCATCCGTCAATGCTAAGGCATGGGTCCCGTCAGTCAGCCGCGGCGTCACGGGTGCATCGCCTTCGTCTCCGAGAAACTCCTCCTCACACCGTCATATTTTTCGCCCTTTGCCGTCTCAAAGGCGTAGGCGCTGCCTGTCAGCAGTGGCATGAGGCGCCCTTGATACGCCGCCGTCTCTAATAATTACCACAACTTCAGGCACTGCACTTTGCCGTGTTAAAGGCGTAGCTCCCACCCTTCATCGGTTGCATGAGGCGCTTCTTGATACGCCGCCACCTATATGATCGTACAGAACTTCAGGCGCCGCCCTTTGCCGCGTCGAAGGTGTAAGTGCCGCCCGTCAACAGCGGCATGAAGCGTCCCGGGAAGCCCGTTGCGAGCGCCGCTTTTGCGCTCCAGCCTGTGCAGTGGCCGGCCAGCACCAGCGCCGGCCTGGCTTCGTGCAGCGCAGCTACCGTCGCGGGGATGCGCGCCTCGCACGGCGGGCTGACCAGGTGCAGGCCGCCCGCCACGGTGTGCACTGCGAGCCAAACGTCACGAAGGATGAACAATATCCTTATAAAGATTACAATGGTGTTTTTTTGTAAAATGATTTTTCTATTTTTTTTTCAACTTTACAGTATCCTTTATGATATGCTTGATCGTTAATGGATATATCGAATGCCTATCATCTATGTGACTTTCAGTCTGTGGGATGCGCGCCTCGTACGGCGGGCGGACCAGGTGCAGGCCGCCCGCCACGGCGTGCAATGCATGCCGCCGGAAGCCAGCACTGGAGGATGTGTCGCTGTGGAGGATGAAAACGTGACCAGGGGAAGCTTAAGTTTCGCCAAGTAGCTTGCATAGCAGGGCTGCAGAACCTCACCGCAAAGGCCGGAAGCTGTCGTGGCGTCCTGCACGACGTTGGTGATGCCGGCGTGCGAGCATGCGGAGAACACCGCCAGGACAGGACCAGATTCATGGCCTTGGCATGAGGTACCGCTGACAGTGCACCTTGCATCCCAGACACCGCCGCGGCGTCCTGCACGACGTTGATGATGCCGGCGTGCGGCAGGCGGAGAACACCGCCAGGCCGCGGCCCGCGATGTTGACCGCCAGGTAGCGATCGTCCATGATGAGAGGGTCCGGCTCCCAGCTACCATCCTCCCGCTGCCTACAATCAAGCGAGGTCGCTGTGACTTGATGGCATTGTGACACTTCCACGTTCAGCAGGTGCGGCCCAGCTGCCGTCCTCTAGAGGACGGCAGCTGGAGACCTCTGGAGTTCTCTGGAGATCTCGCTGCCTGCGGTGCGTCGGTTGGGAACTTTGATGATATGTGCATTGCTCAACACCCTTTGATGATATGTGCATTGCTCAACACCCAACATCCGGTTCCAGTCAGCATTGCACATCTGATGAGGTGCTGCCCGCTGGGCAGCACTCCTCCATCGTCAGCTGGTCCCGGATCCCAGCTACCGCTGCTGGGATATTCTCGAGGACTGTTGGCATGTCAAAGCCCCACATACCGCATGAGAGCAGTGCAGTGTTGCTGCTCCCTGGCAACCTGCCAGGTGCCGTACTTCTAAATTGTGCTTGAGGTCATGTGTCGTGGAGCAGAAGCCGCAGCAGTCCCACTGCATGTGCCCGTATGGCGCGGATTTGCGCTGCTGACGTAGAGGCAGTGGTGTGCCCGCTGGCTCTGCCTGCTTGAGGTGTGAGGGTTTGATCATTGCAATTCGTGTTTGGCATCAGACGGCTGCACATGTCGTACCGTTCATGCCCTGATTGACCATTCTCAAGATCCGTCTGCCGCGGTAATCACGCCGCTGACGTAGCAGCAGTCGTGTGCTTGCTGGCTCTGCTTTAAGGTGTTGGTAGCATTTCTGTTGGGTTTTGCAAGTGGCGTCAGCAATTGCAAAAGCCTTACCGCATGTGCCCTGGCTGACCGTTCTCAAAGTCCGTCTGGCGCGGAATCGCGCCGCTGACGTAAAAGCAGTCGTCCAGCAGCGTGTGCGGCTCGCTGTTGTGCTGCACCAATCAGCCTGATTTCTCCAGCTCCTCGATTGTCGGGTCCTGCGAGAAGGTGTGCAGAAAGATACCCTGCAGGTCATTAAGTTCGACCAGAAACAGCAGGTCCATCACGGCGACATGACTCCCGTTCTGAATGAGGCTGTATGTATCCTGCTCCGGTAAGTTCACCGTCGGCCGCGCCATATCTGGTTCCGCCCCAGCAGCCAAACTAAGATGAAGCAAGTGAATGGTCAAGGTGTTCAAAGCCGAAATCACCTGCTTGAATGCGCCGACTTTGCCGGAGGGAAGCTGCACACCACGCCGCAGCGGCCAGTCGGGGTGTACGTCCAACAGCGGCGGCGATTTCGTGGCACCCGCGACGCAGTCCGCTTCCCGCTGTCGCTTTGCCGCGGCAATCTCGCTGCCTGCGCGCGGCAGCCCGCCGCTGTGGTCCAGATACCTGTCCACAGGAACACAAAAATGGAGTGAAACTGCAGCACGATGCAAGCTCATGATGTGCAGAGCATCCATATTCATGTGATGCTGCCAGATGCCGCCAAAGAACAAGGAGCTGATGTGGCCTTGGTGGCAGAAAGGTCATCTCCAGTGGCTCAGCGCGCTGCCGTCTATGCCGCCTCCATGGCCGTGAGGTCCAGCCCCAGCCGCGCCGTATTCTGCCTCCAGCTCCCTAAGACCTTCACAATGCGAAGCATTTGCTCTTTTCGACCCCTTACCAGTGGCTCAGCACGCCAGCTTGCACAGCGGCAAGGTCAAGCCCCGGCCGAGCCGCTTTTTGCATCCAAAATCTAAGACACCTGGTGATGCGAAGCAATTCAGTCTACTCAACCCCACTGTCTTCTCAGATACACTTGCCAGTGGCTCAGTACGCCGGCCTCTACAGCCGCGTGGTCCAACCCTTGCCGTGCCGCGTTCTGCCCCCACAGGTCGTTCGTAGGGCCGCCATCAAACAACAGCGTGCGCTTTGCGCCGCCCACCTCCGCCTCCAGCAGCAGCGACAGGCCGTGTCCTGTTGCAGGCGTGGAGGACACAAGCTTGTACCCTGAATGTGATACAGTGGCTGGCATGCATGTGGATGTTTGGCGGGCCACACATGTTGTACACGCCAATCGCCAAGGATGTATGCATTCACTGCCGCTGCAGTTCCAAGGTGAAAGAATAGAAGTGGGCGCACCTGCAGTGCAAATTCTGTCAAAATCCAGGCCGCCATCTCGGACGAGGGCCTTTGAAAACTCCGAAATGTAGCTGCAGCACGAAATTGGAACGGTTCCGTCACTTGGAACCGTCTTGCAGGCGTCGCAGGGGCTGCTAATGCCGTCTGTTTCATTGTCCACGATGACGCGCACAGGGAGCTTGTCCAGCGCCCTCAGCTTGCTGAAAGCGTCCTGCATTCTTGCGTGAGCAGACTGTAGAAAATACTTCTTGCCAGATGACCCGGGATCTGGCAAGAAGACTGCCTGCACTTGGTGATTCTGCGAGCACTAATGTCCAGCTACAAATCGACATCCGTGGCACTGCTGGTTGATGCGGTGCTCATGCGGCCTCAGTGAGTTTTGAAATGATGCTATGTCGCAACGATGGTTGCAATCTGGTGTAGATTCGTTCACGGCATCAGCGATCGCCAGCTTCCGCTTAATGCTCAAATCTGTCTGGCGCCAGGTGGCGCGCCAGCGTGGTGTACGACAGCAGGATCATGCTATGTACATACAATCTGTGTTTGAGTCGAGTTGTGCGTCTAGATTGTCCATACCGCACGACGCGAATAGTGTTGATCGCGTTCGGTTGCCTCAGTGTGTTTGCCGCGTTAACGTTTGCCGCCCAAGCCAGGCCGATGCAATAGTCAGCGCAGCTGCGCCATGGCTATCTGTGCTAGCCGTCATAGCTCTATCTTGCTGCTACAGTTGGCTGTTGTCTTTACCACAACAAGGGCCGCATGTAACATTTGTAGATGCAAACTGCGTTTACCGAGACGCTGCAGCCAGCAGGACGCGCACTGCAGTTGCTGCAGCCGCAGCGGCAAGCTGCCAGCGTGTTGCCGCTGTCATTGCAAGCTGCCGGCGTGTGCCTCGCTGTTGCGCCGCAGCAAATTCTACTTGTGGGTGAACTCCTGGGCGTGGTCTATTGAATAGGAGATAAAGAGTGCATGCGGGGCTGAAGGCTGAAGGCTCACAGCAGCAACACTGGCATGTTACAGCCAGAAGGAGGCGCGACCATCTCCAATGAAATCGCCAACTGTCAGTTAATTGATACTTCAACAATGTCAGTCCTGCATCGAACTCTTCCGCTGCACAGCATTCCTGCGCAGCATGCACGCTTTCCGCGGACGTGCACAAATAATGCGGTTCTGCACCTACCTACCAGCTACCTTTGCCTTGTTACCTCACAAACTGATTGTCAGTTTGTACCAAGATGCCGGAGCAGGCACATCCTCCTGTGAAACGCCTTCCAAACCCCATTCTAATGCCGCAGCCCGTAACAACTAGCCGCCGCACCTGACCAGGGCGATTTCAGCCCGCACGCTGGATGGAGTATACTTTGCGGACTGCCTCGTCCCATGCTAAAGGCAGTGCTGCTGCATTGCAGGCCCGGAGCTGCTGCGACGCCGGATTCCCGCCGTCAGTTCAGGGCCGTGTCGCGACCCACCACAGCGTGTTGGTCTTGGAGTTGCCGTCGTCAAAGGCGGTCAGCGTCTGCACCTCTGCCCACGCTGCCGCCTTGGCGATGACGGCATGCTCCATATAAATGAAGCCCTGCATGGGAGCGTAGTCATCATGATTGCAGGCAGGCCTTTATTGTACAAAGGACGGCAAAGTGCATCATAGCGGTGAGCCGTCACCCGAGCGCCGTTAGGGAGCGTTATCGAGCCGGCGTCACTACTGCTGCAGCATTCATGTACAAAGGACAGCGGCCAGTCTATGAACGAGCCAGGCTGTAGCCAGAAGAAGGGACGCCCCCACATAGCTGCATGGGCTCCACCTCATGGATGTAGGCAGCAGTGCGCCCCGGCGACAATGAGGCAGAGGCCAGCGCCCGGCCCTGACCCTCAAGAACTTGAGCTTTCGAATGCCTTGTGGGTTTTCAGTCGCATTATCTCATGAGCGCACCTTCCAGCCCTGTGCGGCGGTTGGCAGCGCCTGGGCAACGATGGGGTACTCCGTAGTGACCCAGTCCGGCGTCAGCAGCTGCTCCGAAATAGGCGTGAACGGCAGCATCTGCGGGTTTCACAGAGTTGTGTCAGCAACACCCATGTGGGGTTTCCTGCATATGCGTCGCATGTTCGAAGGCTGGAGTCCGGCGTCGACAGCCGCTCCGAGATGGGCGTCAACGGCAGCAGCTGCAGGCAAACAAGAGTGCAGATTGAGACAGGCTCTGACAGGGTTTAAGGATTTCTGCCAATGTGATGCACGCTCAACGTGATCACAGCTGACCATGTTGATGGGCATGTGTGCCAGCAAGTCCACATAGCGCATCAGGTGCAAGAATGGGCAGGGATGGTCACCTGGATGCAGTGAATGAACTCTACATTTGCGCCGAACCATGTGCCGTAGTGGACCTGCAGCGAAGCCAATGCACTCAGGTTCTCGGTGATGTCAACTGACTTCCTTGTAGATGCCTGGTGGACCACTGCATGATGTGCGACAGGCTGCGCAATGCCGTCAGCAAAAACTGTGTAAACAAGCGAGCGCGCAGACAAAGCCTACACGCAGATTGCTGTCTGCTCGTTGTGCAATCGAGCTGATCTGTCATCAACATGCGCTGACGGGAAATCGCACCTGGCTGCTCCACAGCACGCCCACGACGCCGGTGGCCGCAAATGGCTGCGGGTAGATCTGCGGCCCTGTAGGCTTTATTTGCCAGTACCTGCAGGCCACGCGTCACATAGTGTCAGTCAATGGTGAGGTGCTAGACATTCCCCCGCTACCCATATTCCATGCAAAAGAACAGTGAACGCCATCAACTGCGCTGGGTGTTGCGGGGCCCACGGCAGATTAGCATGACGAAATGCTAATTTGGCATGGCAAAGATGCCAAGAGACAGTCTCCGGAACTAAGCAGGCCTGACCAGAAATCCGCCGATATTTTGCCGAAGTGCAGGCGACATTCAGGTGGCCATGATGGCGCGCTCTCTTCTTTGCGGAGTGCAGCTCGGTGGCCAGCAGCAGGCGGCCCCCAGTCGGCGAGATATCAAGTCAGGACGCCTATCATTTCGGTGCATCTCTGAGGCAGGTACAGGCGACGATCACGCCGCCAAGGCACACACTCACTTCTTTGCGGAGCGCAGCTCGGTGGCCAGCAGCAGGCGGCCCCAGTCGGCAAGTGCCGAGTCGCCCCGCGCCAGCCCCAGAAGATACACCCCGTAGTAGGCATTCACCGCCTCGCTGCAGGACTCCTGTGGAAAGAGACGCGCGGGGAGAGTCAGTTAAGGATGACTGTCTGGCGGATCTCATGCGGCGCGCCCGGCCCAGCGGGTACAACCCAAATGGGTAGGCAGTAGGCAGTAGGCAGTAGGCAGTAGGCAGTAGGCAGTAGGCAGTAGGCACCGCCTCGCTGCTCGATCCCTGTAGACAGAGACTCCGTTGTCGACGAAAGAGTCGGCTGACGAGGTTCAGCTGTTCTGCATCGAGCGCACCCGGGGCCCAGCAGCTGCACCCACAGTAGGCGTAGAACGCCTTGCCGCTGGACGCTTGGTGGTGAGGGACGGACAGCAACAGCATGGGGGCAGAGCCGACTGAACATCTACCCTGATGTATGCAGCGCGCCCAGGCTCGGTGAGTACACCAATTGACCAGCTAATTCTCGCCTCTCGAGCTGCGATCACCTCTCCAAGCTCAAATTGCATCAAACCGGGTGCTTTCCCCCCCTGGTTCTTGGCGGCGGCAAAGACGGTGTAGCTCGATAGCCGACGCCCCGGAGTGGAAGTCTCAAAACTCGGTCTCGGGATCAGTGATAGGGTTTTGGTGGGTGATTCTCGTCCGACTTTGCACCTGGTTCTTGCCGGCGGCAAAGACGGTGTATCCCGAGGCCCAGGAGTGACCGTCGAACCAGTCCTTTTGGCGCGCGAAAGGGAAGAAGCGGTCGCCCGTCGTGCGCGGGTTTGCGAAGTCTCGCACCAGATCGTCCAGCGGCGGCTGCGGATTGCAGAGCCCACCCGAAGTGAGCAATGTGGCTCCCGGCATCAGCGTCAGCATGAAGCGCATCGCCTGAAGGTTGTCTGTGCCCGTGGTCTGCAGGACCGGAACTGGATAAGCGGACTGGAGGGGCAGCGCAGCGCGGGTCACACGTGGTGTGTGCCGCGCAGAGGCTGCATTGCCAAGTAGACAAGACGAAGCAGCAAGTAGTCCAGTTGCCTCACCTTGCTGGCAGCCAGCCAGGCGGCATCCTTCCGGCCCAGCGCAGCTGCAGCATACGCGAAGTAGCCGTAGTGGAAGGCGTGGTCGTTGTACTGACCGTTGCCGAAATCCGCGCCGCCTGGCAGACACAACAGACGCTTCAGGTCTGGTTCAACCAGCGCTGGGCAGGTACAAGCGACAATGGTCGCCTGAGCCCACAGCCCACTTGGTTGCTGCGCGCATACCAGAGGTGGAGACGCCAGCTGTTAGCAGGTGCCTCAGAACAGATCACATTCTGGTGGTAGCGACCAACGCATATTGTCAATGAAACAACCGCATTCACGTGCCGGTTGGGCACCATCGGCAAGGCCCGTGCAGACATCGCCCCGTGCAGACATCGCCCCACATGGGCGAATATAATGGTAATTTTCATACCATTGATAGTAAAATTTTTATTGAATTTTTTATTAATTGCATCGCAGCATCATGCCCTCCATAGGAGTGGATCAGTGTGATACGTGATTGTGAACGATCTTCGAGAAGCTGACCGTCGGCAAGTCCAGCGGCGGAGTTGATGCCGCCCCACACGGTGCCGGGCCGCAGCAGATTCGCATCGCAGCAGTACTCACGGTTGAGGTCATCCAATGCATGATGGCGCTCACCATCAGCCCAGCCTCCGGCCGAGCAGAGGCCGCTTCACAAGGTGTCGTGCTGCAGCGGGTCGGCACTGGTGCCTGCCAGCCGGGGCCCGAGCACCGCCTTCATGCGTCCGCATTTTGAGAAACATATGAGAAACATATGAGGAAAGACTCTGAGAAGGTGATTGGATAAAAGTGTGTAAGGACAACCCACCGTCAGGCGAGGCCGCCTGCAGAACAGATACCGCCCCACAAGGTGTCATGCTGCAGCGGGTCGGCACTGGTGCCTGCCAGCCGGGGCCCAAGCACCGCCTTCATGCGTCCGCATTTTGAGAAACATATGATAAAAATATGAGGAAAGACTCTGAGAAGGTGATTGGATGAAAGTACGAAAAGGTGCGTCCGGGCAACCCACCGTCAGCGAGGCCGCCTGCAGAACAGATACCGCCCCACACAGTGTCGTGCCGCAGCGGGTCGGTATTGTTGCCCGCAAGCCAGGGCCCCAGCGCCGCCTTCATGCGGCCGCGGATCGCCGCCGCCGTCGCCGTCTGCCCCAGCTCGTCGGCGATCAGCGCCAGTCGCCCCATGGCGGCCACCTGCACGAGCAGCGGCCAGCACATCGTGTGAGCGATCACGTTATGAAGAGGTTTGTTGATTGTGTAGCAACCAAGGATTGAATTTGTGTTGAGCTGCTGGCTTGCATATGCGGAAGCCTCCACTGATGGCTGGCAGATTGCTGCCATGTCCTTGCCTCCCTGCACGTCCAGAGAGTCCTGTCGACATGGCAATAGAAGACGCCCACGCTTCCTCGCCAGCTCGCCGAAGAAAGAAGGGGTCCAGTGCCGGCATCAGCCAGCATCACCGCCTCAAAAACTTGTGTATTTTCCACCTCCGACTTCTCTTTGCTGCTTATGGGTTTGCCTCCTTGCTAACTTTGTCTGAAACTGCACCTGCTTGCCGAAAAGGTAGGGTCCTGCGCCGTCGGCGCCTGCCCGCATCTGCGCTGAGCGCCGCCGACACCGCCGCCTCCCAGCAGTAGCATTCTACAGCATGTCAGCAAGAGCGGTTGCACAGACGCACCTGCTTGCCGAAGAAGTAGGGGTCCGGCGCCGTAGGGACTCTCCCAGCGTCTGCATTCAGCGCCGCGATGACCGCCGCCCTTTTGGTGGCTTCCACGGCCCGCGGCGCCCCCCAGGAGATGGTGGTGAGCGCCTCGGCGATCGTAAATCCAAAGTCGTGGCCGGCCAGCGGCGGCGCCGCCACGCAGGTCATCGCGCCCTTGATAGTGCCGTACGCATTCTGCAGGTCGCATTGCGGTGTCAACAAGGCGCATGTTATAGACAGGGTCTTCCCAAGGTTGTGGCAACTGCTGTTTTCAGCGATTCTGGTCAGAAGGGTTTAGGGAGATGCACGTGCATGCACAGTCGGGGCCCTTCAATGTTTGCAGCCCGAAACAGCTTGCTCTGGCGGGAGCCGAGGCGACAGGGGCTACAGTATTCCGACTGACAGCTGGTGGAGCCCATGACGGCAGAGAGTGTCCTCTCTGAGGCAACAGCATCTCAGCCTGAGGACGGTGCCAACGTGGTGCGGCAGAACGGACATTTTGCTCGTAAATTATGAATTATACTACTAATTTGTAATATACTTATATATACAATCTAACCCTGTAACTGAATTCAATTCCGGATCGCCAGGACGCCTCACCCTGAGGACGGCGGGATCGGAGCAGCCGGCGTGTACACGCTGCGGCAGCAGGATTTCTTACTCGCAAGCTTATGCCGCAACCTTCTACGAACAGATTGTCACCCTCAGGACGGCGGGCGCTGAGCAGCCGGCATCCACATGGTGCGGCAGCACGCACGTCAGCAGCCGCGCGTTTGCCGGCGGCATGCCGCCGGCCGTGGCACGGGATGTGTAGCGGAACGTGATGTTTGCCGCATTCTGCGCCGTCGTCTGCACAGCAGGGGCCGCAGTTCAAGACTGGTCGTTGATGAACCGCTGCAGAATCACAATGCTGCCAAGAGCAGGCATGGCTGCCAACAAGTGCAATCGGCGGGTCTGGTGAACCCGCCAATTGTCTCTCAGGCTGTGCATGCGCGTCAGCAAGTGCAAGGCCGTGGCAATGTCGCCTCACGCCGATCCATTTGTCTCTCCCTACGTGTAGACCTCAAGAAAGTAGACAAATGCACGGAAGGCACCTGGTAAGGTTTAGGGTTTAGGGTCAGAAAACGGCACCTGGTAACTGACGGCGCCCTCCGCCGGCCAGACCCCCGCATGCTGGTCCAGCACCGCGATCGCCGCGGTGGTGGGCGCCAGCGCAGCGCGCAGCGTGCCGATGAAGGGCGCCGAAGCCGTCAGCTGCTGCGTGCCCGCCAGCGTGAGCGTGACGGGCGTGCCGGTGTAGACGATCCACATCTGCAGGGTGTGCATGCCGATGGATCAGGCTCCCTGCTGTGGCGCTGCCTGTTGGTCACATTTGGTGGATTCGCGCCGGTTTATAGGTGCAGGCAGTGTGGTAAGAGAAGCCCAGAGACGCCAAACATCTTTGCCCTAAACCCTAAACCCTAAACCCGCGTCAGACTCGACCCACACGACGCAGCTGCTCCTTGGTACACCACTGCGGTGCCGGGCGTATCCTGGCGTGCAGCCTTGTGAGCTTCGGTAGGATGTGGGCCTTTTTTGTTGCTGGCAAGGTCACCTGGCCGCTGTTGAGCGCAAGCACAAAGCGCTTGCCGGTGACAGATCCCCCCGCCGCCGCCGGCGCGCCGTTGATGGCTGTGATCGCGTGGATCGTCGAGACCACCGGCGTCACCCCTGTGTAGACCACCGTCTGGTACGGCGATCCTGCAGGGCAAGGTACAAGCGTGACCAGAAGCCTGATGAAACAGCATCATCAGCCACTGTACATCAGCATCATCACATAAAAACACAGAAAAAAATAGCCGATTTGCTCGAGGTGACCGCACGCAACCTGCGTTTGTGGCAATGCAGCAGCCCTGCTGCCAGAGGTCAGCGTATGCAGTGCGCACCTCGCACAAAGGTGGCGTCAAACATCTTGCCGCCGGTGGCCATCCGCCACCGCATTGATGTCACCAGCGGGTCGAAGTGCGACAGGTACCTGCACAGCTGGACAAGCAACCTCTAAATTTAGGTTTCGGTCGGTTCGCAGCTTGATTTCAGACAGTTTCTGGCAGGCCAGGTTCGCGCTGCTTCCAGAAAAGCTTCCAGACTCCAGAGGGCGCAAAACTAGCACGAAAAGGGAGCTGTCAAGGCGGAAAACGCACCGCGGGCTGGCGGTCTCAGAAAATCCGAGGCTGAGGTCCGCCACGAAGGGGTAGATGACGTCGGTGGCGGTGACCGTCGGGGCCGTGTGGCTGACAGTAACGCCCTGATTACAAGAACATGATTCATGTGTCTTGCCCGGCTTCGTTTTCTGGACAGGTGCGTCGCGCTTGCAGACCGTCCCTGGACTTCGCTCAAAATTTGCTCTGGCACTGGCATCTGTTGGACATGACGACCGCCAAAACAGGTGCCGTTGGGCTACCGCGCTCACCTTGGCTGTCGCTCGCACGGCGTATGGCAGCGGAAACACAGGCTGGTCGCCGACGCCGGTGACCAGATTCGTCCACCAGGCGTTTGTCGGCAGCGGCGGTCGGAAGGAGCCCCACAGCGCCGTCGGCGCCGTGCTCTGCTGGGTACTGGGGGCGAAGGTGGGCTCACTGTTGGGTAGGATGTTGCCGCCCAGCATCTTGGCCTGGAAGCCCGGCTTCGGCGGCGGCCGGCGCGCTGCACGCAGGAGGGGCACAGCAGCTCAAGGCCTGCTGCAGCGGCAAGGGGAACGATGGGCTCGTCCCTGGGGAGCTCCTGTCCCGTGTGGAAGTTTCTGGGCAGAATATGCGATGCTTGGCCCTCCCGATGCATGGCCCTGCATGCATGTATGTGCAGCGCCACAGCGCGTGCAGCTGAAGCGTTGCCTCGGCAGGGCCATAGAGAGCGCCAGGTCGTACGATGCATTCCTTGAATGATTGCGCAAGGCTACATCACCTCCGTCGTGCACCCGACGCGCCAGCCGACAGCTGGCTCAAACACGGAGGCAGATCTGAGTGAGGTGCAGCACTAGAAGGAGTGGTTTGTGTGAGCCTCCATGCATACCAAAGGGCGCTACGAGCCAATACACATCATACTGGACGTATTGCAGAATGCATCGGGAGCTGTGATGCCAGGGAGCGGCTGCCAGTAAACCGGCACTCACCAGCACTTGCTAGTGCTCGCGTAGGACACCTGCACTGTGCCGCGTGAGCTGTTTGCTTCGACAGCAGTGCCAGGACTGTCACAAGAACCGCCAGCATCCCGCGGCCGCCCACCATCAGGCACCTTGCTGTTCAGATCCCACTGAAGCCGCGTCCCACGTTTTATGAGGCTGGACGCGGTGTTCAGACGCTTGGCGCCCGAGCCAGCGTCGTGAAAGAGGGCCACATGGCGTCTGAACCAGGGAGACTATCCGCTGGACTGACTACCGCAACCGCGCAGTTTATGACGAGGCCTCACCAGAGCTTTCGGATGCAGCCGCGCCCTGCCCCGTGCCGCTGCGTCGATAAACGACGGCAACTCCGATGCGCAGGTGGCCACTGACTCTGTCTCAGCCATTTCCAGGGCATTGGCAGTGATGCCAGGGTGAGGTTGAGGAAGTAAGGACAAAGTAAACCCCGATATATGTACTTACCGGTTTCCTGGGCGGCATGCGCCGGCAGCCGCAGGTCGAGGCAGCCACCTCGATCAAGCATGTAGCCTTCTGCACTGGAAGATTGGCATGTATTGAGGTGCTCAGGTGCACATCCAGCAGGTATTCTCGCGAGGAATGTCAGGGCACATGTGGCCGCCGCCAAACGGCCGCGTGCATGTACGACATTCGTGGACGCCACATCAATCAACAGTGCTTGTATGGATTTAAGTAGCGGACAGCTCAATGAACCGCAGCTTAATGAAACCGTACCCTCGCTCGTCAGCCTCAATAGCACGACTCTGCAGTACTTTTGCTCAGTCCTCTGCTGTCAAGACGAGTTCTCGTGACACATCGCACGTATCCCGCCCGACCAGCACGAAGTGCAACGCAGGTGTTGCATACGCAGGAGATACCTAGAGGTAAGGTTCGTGATCGTCAAGAACACGCGCTGCGTCACCGGCATCAGCCGCTGCTCATCGAGGAAGCAGGACGCATTACAGGCTCCAGAGCCCGCGAGCCCTCAGCACAAGGGGTGTTGCGGCTGCAGCGGCGGCGGCGGCACAGCGCGGTCCCAAGAATACGCCTCACATCGCAGACTTGAGGGCCGAGATCATCTCCTCGCCCATGGCCTGTGCCATGTGAAATGGATAACGTCAGCGAACTTGAAGCGACGACAAATGGCTAGCACCTGTGAACGCTGACCTCACCCTCGAGCAAAGACGCACTGCCTGCGCTGCGCTGATGTCCAGGCAGCTGGTAAGCCTTGTGCAGTGCAGCTCCCGCCGCTCCACTGCGTCAGGCAGGCCCTGCCGGAATTTCCCCTCCGATGCCTTGAGTTGCAGAGGATGCTACGTTTCACATACCTCGAGCACGGCGACGACCAGCTCCTTGCCGTCGTCAAACTCCTTCCGGCTCCTTGCGCTGTCCAGCCTTGTTTCAGGACAGAGAGAAGCAGATCTTCGAAAGGAAACCCAGCGCACCTTGAGCACAGTGACGACCAGCTCCTTGCAGTTCGTGCATTCCTTCTGGATCTGCTCTTCGTTGCCCAGTCCTAATTCAGGGGGGGATGGGGAGGTTCTCGAAACAGGCTCTTACACGCATGATACCAAGACATCCGCGCACCTTGAGCACGGTGACGACCAGCTCCTTGCCGTCGTTGAACTCCTTCTGGATCTGCTCCGCCAGCTTGTCAGCCTCCTCCGTGCCCGTCGGCAGCTTCAGGTCGTCCTTCGTGTTGCCCGAGTCGTCCATCAGGCTCACCTGCGCGCGGGGACCGGCCAGGTCTTCGTGTGCGGCCCCGGGATCTATATGCGATCGAAGTTGTGCCTATGCACATGCCACGTGGCGCGCATGGTCATGTAGCGCGAGTGGGCGCTGGCATCCCAGCGCCCAGCGCCAGAGTGTCGACGGTGGACGCGCCATTGACAGATCTGCAGCGCCAGACGGTGACAGGCGGGGAGACTCACGAAGCCATCGTCAGCAATGTCGATGACGTTGAACTCCTGGCGGCTGACGTTTGGCACCTGCACCACGGCAGCATGGCAAAGCTCAGCTTCCGATTTCGGGGCTGCAAACACGTTGGACACAGTCCTGCATGTGGTTCAAATTTGCACGTTCCTGAATGTCCTGCATGTCCCTGGGTTAGAAGGACAACGTGCTGCCGTCACGTTGCTGCCGTCGCAGCAATAGCGGCAGTTGCAAATCGGCAGATGAGACCAGAAATGGCATATGGAATTGGAAGCGCACGTCGGAGTTGTGGGACGACGGTTGCAGGTCCTCCAGCTTCTTGCCGGTGAAGATGTCGATCGCGACGAAGTGGCACTTGGCGTGGCCGTGCTTGCCAGTCTTGGACGTGGACACGTCAACCACCTGTGCATGCAGATTGCGGTTGCATTCAGTAAGGCTGTCTGCAGGATGCTGTGGTTGTTTGGCATGAATCTCGATACCGGATGAATCCCACGGCGAAGGAGGCCGGCCATGCAGTCGTGCAGACGCTGCTCGAAGGCCTGCCTGCGGCACAGCTCCACGACGCTCCAGGCTAGACGGCTGCGACCGCCTGTTGGCACCGGGTCCAGCGACCAGCGCAGAATCATGCAGGTTGCTGGACTGCACCTTGCAGGGGCGGTTCTTGATGACGATGAAGGCGTTCTTGCGGATCGTGCCGGCCTGCTGCGGGTACGTCAGCGAGGCGCCGGCGTCCGCCGACTCAAAGTGGACGTCGTGCTCGTCAGCCATCCTGCACGGCCCATGACATACAATGCTCAAGACACGATGCGCCTTGCAACACCAACTGCTGCGATGCCTGCGCGTGACGCCTTGCCGTTGATACAATTGCCAGCCCACTGCGCAGCATGCTTTTGCCAGAAGATGTGCAGCCTGAGTCGACCGCAGCTTGCCAGCATGGGCGACACGCATTGGAGAGACCACGGCAATGTCACTATGCGGGCCCAAGGCGCCCACAAACTGTATGAACGCGCATGCACACCCCTGCTCGACTGCATCAAACCAGCTGCCCTCGTGGAGGCCTTTGGATATGTCGGTTGCGGCGAGCATGGTCACTGCATGCTGTTCAAAACTTGCCATATCAATGGTGCAGCTGCCCAGCGCGAGTCTGATCACAATGTACACAGCCCTCAGCCAAGTAGTAAGCATCTGTGCCCAGCATTCAGCTTTGCACATGTTACATCTAGCCTGGCAACTTGCAGCATCGAGCTGTCTGTTGTCGTGCATTCGACAACAAGGTGGATGGCATGGCTGCGTGTTCATCCACGGCCCCACGTATCACCCTGAAATTGCTGTCAGGCGCAGTAGCAGCTGTGCGAATCTTTTGCGCGCGCGTACGCACCTGACTAGCTGTGCGGGCTGTGAAGGTGCGCCTGTGGTTCCACGAGCTCGGACGACAAGCTGCGATAGGGAGCAGCTCTGCGACGCCCGTCGGCGGCTGTGAGGAAGCTCAAAGGCAGCACCGACTCACACAACCGCTGGGCGCGGCTTGTCAGAACGTTGAGAGGCCGACCCATGCGAGACGGCGCAGCAAGTGCATGCCGAGGGGTATGAACTGGGAAACGGGGAGGCACGGGGGAAAACACGTTCCCGCCCTGAGCAACAGTTGAGCAATTGTATTCAGCGCAATTTCTTGCTGTGAATGCGAAAAACAGTTTTGTGTTGCAACAGATTGTGAACACCGCGGCCGGTGTTGTGTCCCCAAACCCTTGGTGTCTCACCGCCGATTGCCTCGCGAGGTGAAGGCGAAGCACGTTCGACACCGATCCCAGAGCAAGTCCAGAATTAGGGCAAGACAAAGCCGCGGCAGCTGTTACAGCGCCTCTTACGCGCACTATCTGGCCGATTTTTGGTAGGTGTCAGTCACGCTCCAGTCCTGCATATTTCTGTGTCAGCTGCGTGACATGGAAGTGTGATTTGCCCCTAAATCCTGCGTCGTCGTCTGCGCAGGAGGTGTCATATATATTTTCCGGCCGGCAAGGATTCATGTGGCCTTTCTCGAGCACAGGTGTGACCTTGAGCCTGATGTTGTCGGCTGCAAACGCTAGCAAGCTGTGCACGCAATCTGCTCTTACCTGAGGTTACTTTAAACCTGGGGGCTGAACCTCGGGGGGCAAAAAGCCTGAGGCCAAAGCCTCAGGCTACAACCAGGCTGGTCCTGAGTCGCGGCCTCTTCCTGCAGAACATCGGCAGCAGCAAAAGCCACAGCAGCAGCGGCAGTTGCAGGAGGATGCGGCCGCCTCTGATCAGAGGCAGCAAGAGCTGCAGGTCACAGTGGCAAACGATGATGCGGCGCCGTTCAACGAGCTGGCGGAGCGTGTCAAGATCTACAGCAACGCCAAGGAGGACGTGTATGAGGCGGTGATGGCGCACCTCAAGAGCAAAGACCTGCCGCCGCCGACGCAGCTTCTGCTGCTGGTCCCAGACAGCCAGCGCCCAAACCAGCCGCCGTCTCTGCAGGCGTTGTGGTCCCATGCCGTGCAGGAGGACCTGCACCTGCCCATCCTGCGCTTCATGGCCATCTACGGTGCGCACCCGTGTGCGATTTCAACCAGATGAGTGTCCTGTGCTGGGCCCAGCAGCCGGTTTGCGATTTGCGACGTAGCTGAACTTCCACCGGCAACATCCGCGCTCTCCTTGCCTGCTGCTGTTTCTTCGGCAACGCGCTCATCCAGGCCTTGTGTTGTGCAATTGACACTGAAGTGTTCTTATGGCTGGCGCAGCGCCCAAGACTCCGGCCCGTCATGCGCATGGTGCAACCGTGGTAAAGCCAATCATCAGCTGAAACTGTCTGTCGGAGTTTTCTGTTGTGTGCTTCTGCCATGTTACATCCAACGTTCCCATGGTACCTCCAACAAGGACGCGGCCAAGGTCACCGACACTGATGACAAATGGTGGGTGCAGGCACTCAAACAGGCTGCAGGTTCGTTTTTCTGACTGTCGCTGTTGCAATGACGCTGACAGATTTCACAAGCCTTTGCCAACCCAAATCCGTCTCAGAATTCCCACATTCTTGTGTTGACGTTCACTTTGCAGGTCAAAAGCAGCAGCGGCAGCAAGCGGCTGCGCAGACGTCAAAACGGATGCTGCAGGTGATGGCGACGACCGACAGCGAGCAGCCGTTTGACAGACGCAAGGCGCCCCTTGTCGTCGCCAACGTCAGCGGCACTGTGGAGGACGTGCACGAGGCGGTCTTAGCGCACCTGCATGACCGCGGCCTGCCAAAACCGCAGCGGCTGTGGCTGCTGTTCTATGATAGTGCGGGCGACTCGTCACTGATGCTGTGGTCTCATGTCCGAGATGAGTACGTGGCGCTGCTGTCTGACCTGCACTTCATGGCCATCTACGGTATGCTCTGCTTGCCTTTGCGCTGCTCTGTGCTTGTCTTAGTCCGTCTCTCAAGGTGTTGTGGAATGCCTGTTGTTCACTGCTGGATGTGACTGCTCAGTCGTAGTGCTTGTGAAACTACTGTGGCGTCCAAGGCAGATATGAACTCTGGCGCATATGGCAGTATTCTCGGATGACCGGAATTGACAGCTGGTTCCCCTTCCACTGCAGATGAAGAAGTGCTGGCAGCTGTGTCTCTGCCTACCAGCCCACCGGCCCAACAGCGCCCTGGCCCTGCAGTCAATACGGTGCGTGTTGTTGCGTGGATTGGCTTGGGCCAGGACCGCTCAAGGACCGTTCAGTGTTGTGCAACCCAACCGTCATCACTGCCATGCATGGCGGGCAGTGTACAAAAGCACTGGCCAAGTCGCCAACGCAACTCTGCAATCCTCAATGTTCATATTGAGTTTGGTTTGCGCTGCAGCCTCCACGAAACGAGGTACTGCCAAGGCTGCGGCGCCTGCGGCATCGCGGCTACCAGCGCATATCAGAGTGATGACTGTCCACTGTGCGGCGTGTGACATAATAACTTACGATGTCACACGCCTTCTTGGTTTTGATGGGTCGTGAAATGATGAGCGGTTGACGGGTATGTCATTTGAAGGTGTTTTTGGGTTGTGCAATTTGTCGGCAAACCGCATGCTGACGTAGGTTCGATATCAGATTATGTGAGGTAAAAATACCAGTGCGTATCATGATATCACAAATACGGGCGTCAACTGACTACCCTGGCAGAAGACGAAGACAGGATATGGACGTAGATTGATCACATGAGAACATGCATCTCATGTGACGGACTGCCGTCGTGATGTTAAATTACCTTCCGGCAAGACATGCATGAGTCGATGTCACAATGCTTGGCTTAATGTGACGCGGGCATCCGATCATTCGAGATGTCGGGTGTGTCTGATTACATAGCAGTCACCTTACGATCGCTTTACGGCAACACCGTCCCTGTCACTCTACTTTCAGAGTTACAGTGCGTCGCCTGATGTCGTCACCTGCCACAGAATGTGACATCCGAGTCTGGCTGACGTATGCACACGTCGTAATTCTGTGGCCATGATCGTCTGTGTTCCATACCTTCAGCAGCGTCAGCACCGTGTTGAAACTGCAAAGCCAGATTGCACATCCCCTCAGCGCATGTGGACGTTGGAAAAAAACTGCCCCTCCATGAGCGGGTCCGGCTGCAGGAACACCGGCCGCGTGATGCTGCTGAGCGTGACAGCATCGTGCCACGCGTCAGACCCGCCCTTTCGCCGCCGCACCGTGGCCAGCGCAGGCGCTGCATGCGCAGCTCGGAGACAGCTGCGCTGGACGGAGCCGAGTCCAGCCACCGCACCAATGCCGCCTTGCGCGTGCGGCGCAATGTGTCCTCGACCGACAAGATGAACCGCAGCTGCGCAAAGAAGATGTTGCCGCCGCCGGCACTGCAAGTGCAAAGGACGCAATGCTTACTCGTCACTCGTCATATGCACGACCCGCGGTGTAGCACGTTTGCGCCAATTGGAAATATCACAGTACTTGACCAAGGGTGTAAATTGCATTGGTC
>JAABUL010003440.1_pt1 | contig 23502 bp, 14 predicted proteins | sample 5559151 | NCBI WGS metagenome assembly JAABUL01 (sample SAMN10711876, study PRJNA513368) | rock metagenome | isolation source: Antarctica rocks | place: Antarctica: Victoria Land, Pudding Butte sud | reverse complement strand
TGCCGCGCGGGGTGAGCTTGGTGACGAAGGCGTCGCCGCTGTAACCCCCGCCGTAGCCGCTTTGCAGTGCCTGCCGCGTTGGGAAGTCGGGCGAGGTGGTGTTGCCGGTCACGTAGGCCGCCCCCGTGGCGTCCACGGCGATGGCCGTGCCCTTGTCGCTGCCCGTGCCGCCCAGGTAGGTGCTGTAGGAGAGCACCGGGTCGATCACCAGCGGCTGGCTGGTATCGTAGCGACCCAGCGTGAAGGTGACGTGGCCCGCGCCGTCGCGCCCGTACCGCACCGGCACGGAGCGGCGCGCGCCGCCCGCGTCCTGATAGGCGACGGGGGCGCTCTGGCGGAGATCGCCGGCCGCGGTGGCGAGCGTAAGGCCACCCCCCGCGTCCAGGCGCAGGCCGCGCGTCCCGCTCATCGCCAGGGTGATCAGGGCGGGGTCGGCGCCGGGGGCGACCACGTAGCTGGTCTCCAGGTGGCCGCCGCGACCGTCGTACACCAGGTCGATGCCGGGGTAGAGGCCGTGGTACGTCACGCGCCCGTCGCCAGGGATGCCGGTGTGCCAGGCCGCCGGGTCGTTGCCCAGGAGATAGTTGGTGACGCCAGGCAACGGGTCTTGCGCGTCCACCGGCACGGAGGCGTTCGCGCCGGGGTACCACAGCTGCACCACGGCGGCCGTGAGCGCGGACGTGTTCGTGAGCGCGGGCGTGGCCGTGAGCGCGGGCGTGGCCGTGAGCGCGGGCGTGACCGTGAGCGCGGGCGTGACCGTGAGCGCGGGCGTGACCGTGAGCGGTCGCTCCTGTGCCAGCGTGAGCACCGCCGCGCTCGCCGTCAGGAACAGGGTGTAGCCGTGTCCATGGGCGAGGAACAGTACCCGCGGGTCGGTTTGCCCCTGATTGGGCTCGAACCGCACCGGGAGAGGGGCGGAGGGCTGCCCCGGCCCCGTCGTGCCCGTCACACCCGTCGTGCTCCCGATGCCCGTGGCCGTCGTGCTCCCGATGCCCGTGGCCGTCGTGCTCCCGATGCCCGTGGCCGCGGCACCCCCGACGCCCGTGGCCGCGGCACCCCCGACGCCCGTGGCCGCGGCACCCCCGACGCCCGTGGCCGCGGCCACGGGCGTCGGGGGCGTCGCACCACGCGGCGCCGCCGCGGCCGTCGCCGGCGCCGCCTGCGCCAACGGCGCGAGCACCAGCTCCGCGATCAGCCCACATAGGATTAGTAGTCGCACGCCCCCATACGCTCGCACACGCACACGCATTGCTCTCGCCCCTTCCCTTTGTCGTCCCGTTCGCGCGGCCATCGCGCGATGGCCGCATGTCGCCGGCGGCCGGCGTGCTTAGAGCATGACACAAAGCAGGACGAGAAAGCTATCGTCCACCAGGACTAGTTTTTCTCGTCTCCGTGGTCCCATGGAGGAGGTCGTGACCCGTACCATGCGGCGCGCCCCCCCGCACCAGGACTAGTCCCCTCGTCCTTTTGGACTAGTCCGGACTAGTCCCCTCGTCCTCCCGGCCGACGTCCGGGCAGGCGCCGGCGCCCAGCTTGTGCATGGCGTTGGCCTTGTGCGTCTTCACTGTGCTCGGCGCGAGCCCCAACCGCACGGCGATCTCGCGGATGGTGTCGCCCGCCGCGACGCGGCCGAGCACTTCCCGTTCGCGCTCCGTGAGGGGCTCGATCGGGGCGGCGCCCGCCCCCACGGCCACGCGGTCGGCGTGTATAGCCGCAAGCAGCCGCAGCCGGTCGTGCAGGCGCAGGCCGAGCCATGCGGGTGGGAGCCACAGGAGCGCGCCACCGGCCACCGCGCGCAGGTCGTCGACGAAGCCCTCGTCGGGGTGGCAAATCAGCACGGGGTGGCTGGTCTGGGGGACGACCGCCAGGCAGCGCCCCAGCGCGTCCGGGACCGCGGCGCAATCGACGACGAGCACGGCGCCGCGCGCGGCCGCGTCGAGCAACGCCTCGGCCGTGTCCGCCAGTTCCAGTGTCAGGCCCACTTGCCCCGCGTGGAACGCCATACCGGCCGCGATCGCGGGGTCATGAACCTACAGCGTCACCTGCGGCGCGCCCGCGGCCACGCGATCCCGCGCCAGCACCCGCTCCCAAGGCGTGAGCGTGAGGCCCTCCACACGGCCGCCACGCCGGTGCTCAGGCGCGCCCAACAGCGTGGTCAGCAATCCAGGACTGGCTACCAACCCGCCAACGAGCACCGTCGCTAAGGGCTCTCTCCTAAATAACTTAACCAGTTTCAGCTTACTTTGATGCCTAGCAGAGGCATGCATCTGCACACTTTATTTAGGAGAGGCTCCTAAGTAGTGCGGCAGCGTGTCGGGCGGCGCATCCTCTCGGGCCAGGAAGCCGAGTACGCTCAGGTCATGCAAGGCGCGCAGCGTTGCGGTGTCGAGCGTCGCCCGCGCGCTGATGATGACGAGCTTGCTGGCGTCGCTGGCCGCGCGCAGGTCGCGCGCGAGCGGCACGAGGAGGTGGCCAGGCAGGTCAGCAGCGAGCAGGATCGCGGCGGGACGGAGGCGTGCAGCCTCCCGCACGGCCTCCATGTGGCGGACGTCGCCGACGAGGCGTAGCGCGGGGGCGGCGGTCAGGGCTGCCCGCAGGAAGGCGGCGTAGGTCGGGTCCGGGCTCACGAGCAGGATGGTCTGCGGCTCCATGGGGTCCATCTTTCTCACAGCGGCGGGGCGACGCCCTCCGCGCCGAGGGTCCGCTGCGTCTGCCCTCTCCCCTGCCGCCCCCTCACTAATGATGAGTAATGAAAGCAGCGGGTGGTACGACGACACGTATGCTGGATGTATAGTACACCAAATGCGACGCCCGCTGCCAGAGCAACGATTTTATGCGATGGACAGATATCAGCGACGCCCATTGCGTCCATCGCGTGGTCGCGATCGTGGCGTCACCAAGGCAATTCGGGTGATGGATGCGTCTCATCGTCCAACGCACACCACCAGATAGGCGTCTACGTCGCTCTCTGACCGGCGCGATTTCTGCTGTTAGGCGCCTCGCTGTCCTTCCGGCGGGAACACCTCCCCGTGACCAGCCGGCGGACGCACTAAGCGCCACGCAGGAATTGGCTCACCTAATCTGACGAACAGCGTAAGCCGACTCGTCTAATCCGACGATGATGGCTCAACCAGGATGACGTACCAAGTCACGGTGAGCGTGAGCCCGGCGCCCGTCATGTGACGCCTGACACGGTTATCCCTCGCCACGGCTTCCTCTCTCGCCGCGTCCCCCGCCTACCACCTCCGCGCACGCGCGCACGGCGGATTGGCGGATTGTGGGCTAGTCGGCTGGTCATCACAAGAACGTCCTGTCGCGACCGTCGCGCCTCATGCACGAATAGGCGCGATACCGTGACCGTCGGCAACAAATAATCCCTCTACGCCCCATAGCTGTTCCCACGGCCCCATGGGCGATATCCGATACCGGTACACGGATCGCCACGCCCGTCGTTATACTTACCCTGGCGATGGGAGGAGGTGGCCGTTACTCACGCCATCCTAGACCTCAGCACGCACCCTGATATCAGACCTCATCCCCTCTTAGTGGAAGGAAAGGTTCATGCCACGTCTATCGTTCGTCTGCGCCCTGCTTACCGTGCTCGCTGCTTCACTCGTGGCGCAACGCGCGACAGGGGCGAGCGGGGTGCGCACGCTGCCCGTCGGCGCCTTACCTGTCGCCATCGCCATCGATGCCCCCACGCACCGCGCCTTCGTCCTCAATCAGAACGACTACAGTGTGAGCATCCTCGACACCCAGGCCGCCCGCGTCCTGCGTACCGTCCCCCTCGGCTCCCCCGGCCATCTCCCCCAAGACCTGACGCTCTCCGCGCGCACCGGCCTCCTGTTCTCCCTCAACGAAGGGACGGACATCGACAAGCCCGGCACGCTGAGCGTCCTCGATGCCCGCGACGGCCACCTCCGCGCCGTCCTCCCCCTCGGCGCGAACCCCTCCGGCGGCGCCCTCGACGCCCGCCGCGGCCACCTCTTCGTCACCAGCGGCTCCGCGCTCGGCGTCCTCGACGCCCGCAGTGGCCGCCTCCTGCACAGCGCGCCCTCCGGCGCCAGCCCCCGCGACCCGACCGTCGATGTGCGCGCCGATCGCGTGTTCGTCGCCAACAACGACGACAACACCCTCACCACGTTCGACGCCGCCACCGGACGCCCCTTGCACACCGCCCCCGTCGGCGAGTCGCCCGGCCCCATGGTGGTGGACGCGCGCGCCGGCCATGTGCTCGTGTGCAACCTGTTCGGGGCCAGCCTCACCCTGCTCGATGCCGCCAGCGGCCGGCCCCTACGTACCATCGCCCTGCCCGCGAACCCCAACGACATCGCCCTCGACCCCCTGGACGGCCGCGCCGTCGTCCCCGAGCAGGACGCGCACAGCGCCACCATCGTCGACACGCGTGCCGGCCGTATCCTGCGCACCGTCCGCGTGGGCAAGGAGCCCGTCGCCGTGGCCATCGACGCGCGCGCCGGCCGTGCCTTCATCGCCAACCTCGCGGGCAACAGCATCAGCGTCCTCGATATCCACACTGGCCGTGTCCTGCGCGAGATCCCCGTGGGCACGGGGCCATCCATCCTCGCCATCGACCCCCAGGGCCGGCGGGTCATCGTCGCCAACGGCACCGGCAACAGTGTGAGCATCCTCCCCGACACACCCTAAATACTCCCTGACTGCTGATGCGGCACGCCGGATGCTTCACAGGGCCCGCCTGGGCGAGCCTGGCCCTACAAGCCGCCCCCATCGTCCTGCTCTGGCTCCACCGCTAGACGCGCAACGCACGCCCGCATCAGTCAGCCCATGCGCGCCGCCGGGGACAGTGAGGCCCGGTGCGGGGAAGCAGCGGCGACCGCGCAATAGGCCGCAGGCACGCCGACGCACGCGCCCGATCCCCCCGGATCACCGCCGGCGCGCCCACCGCCGCCAGGAGCCCCGCCCAGCCCCACCACGCGCCCCGCTAGGGCGGCCAGGGGCACCGGAGCCTACCACGCCCCTCACCGCCCGCCTGCGGCCACGTCAGGCCCCAGGGACGCTCACGCACGCGCCCCCGCGCGGCCACGTCAGCCCCTCACACGCCACCTCGGCACCGCCCAGGCCGCCCCGCCGCCCCGCCGCGAGGCAGGGTACGCATGCGACGACAGCTTGCTTTCAACGCCTTAATGTGAGAACATATGTTCCAATCAGAGGGGAAGGGGGGAGAGGCTGATAATGGATTTAGTGAAACCGTTTGCGGATGATCGCTTGGTTGCGAACTGTATTCACTGTGCAGGCGATACCGAAACGCGGGATCATTGCCCGTCCCGCATGTTGTTAGATAAACCTTATCCTGAGAAGGGGGTGTACGCCCAAACCGCCGAAAATTCTGTCACGCTCACGTACCACCTTGAGTACCCTGGAGCGGACGATGTCGTCCTGTTCATGGCTGATCCTGCAGTGTCGGAAAACACCTGTTTGGCGACAGGCTGGAAGGGTGCGTCTTTTCCACCGCTGCACCGCACGAAGATCTGTACGGAAAACCCTGCCGCTATGGTAGACCGTCCGTAAACAGCGGTGCAGGGGTTTTCCGCACATGCTCATCAGTTACATGCGCGTTTCACCCGATAACGATCGCCAATCCACCAACCTGCAGCGCGACGCGCTACTAGCGGCCGGTGTCGATGCGCATCACCTGTTCGAGGACCACGCGTCCGGCGTCAAGGACAGCCGGCCTGGCTTGGCGAAGGTGCTGGACTTCGTTCAACCCGGCGACAATGCCAGAGCGCGGACGTTGATCACGCAGATCTCGCCGGCTGCGTGGCGTCACATCTTGCTGAATGGACACTACACCTTCCGCAGCGACGGGCAGTTGATCGACTTGGATGCCATCGTAGCGGGCCTGGATCTCAGGTGACAAAAAAATCGGCGGTTTGGGCTTACACCCCCAATACTAAATTTGTACTCGCGCCCATGGCCTCTGCATCGGTAAGCGTTCGTGACATTCCGCCTCACAAAGTGTTGTCGCCCGCTTCCTCAACCCAACTCATCCCATGCTGGCTCGAGATCTTGCCGGGTACGTACGTGCCTTTGAGTAGGGCAATGAGATCGAAGGCATAGTTTGCGAATGCTGCCGGATGCCAAATGATAGTGGGCACGTAGTATATGCCATTAGGTCCAAGGCGTGAATCGAGCATGCGTACCCCTCCGAGCAGAGACTCCTTCGTTCGCCCGATCCTCGATTCTATAGGCATCTCCGAAGTGAACAACGATAAACGCCCCGCCCCCTCGGGAGCAAGTCCCTCGCCGCGCAGCACGATGCCTCCCATATAGTTGCCGCGCACGGGTGGTTGGGGCAAGGCGTTGTCGAGCGCCGTCACGCTGGACGCATGCTCCTGGCGCAACTCGAAGAAGACAATGCTGCTGAAGAAGGGTGCAGAAATGTATTGCCTGAGTTGCTCGCCCGGCGGGTCAACTCCCACGAGCAATGGCTTCAGGTCTCCCAAATGCGTGAGCGCGTCGCGTACTGTGGACGGCTCGAACGAGGACTTCACCTCGATGACACCGCGCACATACTCAACAGGAATGGCGCGCGACCGTCCATGTGGAGACGCGTCGGAATGCCCCTCGATCCAAAGCACCGGGGATTCGAGTCGATCATAGATGACGACATCGAAATGCGGCAACTTAACGGTATCGCGCTCGAACTGCGAGACGACGTAACCAGCGGTGACACCGTACCTTTGCGGCAAGAATTCGGAGAGCCATCTCCTAAACTCCGCTTCCGCAACGACGCCATGATAGGTCGCTACCTCATGCGCCCGCGACTGCTCCCGCGCGCGGTCATAGGCGGCGAGCAGATCGGCCTTCGCGGTCAAGAACTGTCGCCATCCTTGCGTGCCGACTTGGCGCGACGCGTCATCACTCTGGGCCATGATTCTCCTTCGAGGCCGATTGGTCTCTAATGGTCGAAACCAGCGGTTCCGCGGTTCCGTAGATGCCATGCAGAAAATGGAATTGTAGAACATTATCACAGTTGCAAGACTTCATAGCCGACACGCTACGCTGTTCTCTGCACTCCCGCGCGCTCGCGCAGCGGCTTCAAGAGCTAGAGCAGCGTCCCCAGCCCACCGCGCGTCCCGTCGAACGCCGGAAGCACATCCCCTAACGGCACGGCCGCGTCCTGCACCTTGAAATGCCCCAGGCCGGTCCCCAGGGTGACGGAGGGCGGGCACGCCGTGATCGGATCGGGCTCGTCGCTCACGAGGTACACCGCGTCTTTGTGGACCGCGACGGGTGTGTAGCCGTCCCGGTCCATCTTGTGCAGCGCCCGCGACATATTGGCGTTGGCCTGCGCGATGACGAGGTGGCGCCAGTCCGGCCGGTACAGCGGGCTGCGCCGCTCGCGCTGCCACGCGCTGTCGATGCGCTAACGCAAATATAGACCGGCATAAATGGTATGCTTGTAGACAAGCCCCTGCCCCGAAGTGAAAGACGGTGAAGGTATGCGTAAACTGATGGTGTTTGTGTTGGCCTCCGCGGTTTGTTTGGCCCTCGTCATCAACCCATCGCGCGCGTTGGGGTCGGTCCCGGCAAACACGCAGTATCTCGGTGTCAACCTGGCCGGCGCCGAGTTTGGCTCGACTGTCCCGGGCACGGTGAACACAGACTACGGTTTCCCCACCACCCAGGAGGTGCAGTACTTTGCCGGTAAGGGTATGCATGTGATCCGCTTGCCATTCCTCTGGGAGCGTGTCCAGGATGGCTTGAACGGCCCCCTGGACACGGCGTATCTCTCTGGCCTGGATAGCGTTATCAGCGCGGCCACTAGTAGCAACGTCCAAGTGCTGCTGGATATGCACAACTACGACAGATACATGCTCAACGGCACCCCGTACCTTGTCGGTTCCGCGCAGGTGCCCGTTAGCGCACTCGTAGACGTGTGGCAAAAGCTCGCCACGCATTGGCGCGGAAACGCGAACATCTTCGCGTACGGGATCATGAACGAGCCGCACGACACCAACAATACATGGGCGGCAACCGCGCAAGCGGTGGTCAACGGCATTCGCACCGTTGACACCCAGACCTACATCGCCATCGCCGGCGACGGTTGGGATAGCGCCCAGAACTTCGCCAGCAACAACCCGTCGTTTCCGCTGACCGATAGCGCGTCTCGCTCACTCTACGAGGGCCATTCGTACTGGGACGCGGATAGCAGTGGTAACTACACCCAGAGCTACGCCGCCCAGGGCGCGACCCCGAGCATCGGCGTGGACAAGGTGACGCCCTTCGTCACATGGCTGACGACGCACAACGCCAAGGGCTTCGTCGGTGAGTATGGCATCCCTAACACCGATGGGGCGGGGGACAATGACCAGCAATGGCTCACGGTCCTCGACAACTTCGAGAGCTACCTGCAGACGCAGCCAAGCATTGTGGGTGGGACGTACTGGGCAGCGGGACCGCGCTGGGGCTCGTACCCTCTGTCGACCGAGCCAACCAACCTCGGGACGTCCGCACAGGCCGATGCGATACAGATGAGCGTGCTCCAGAAGCACACGACCACCACGTTCCAGAGCGCGAGCCCTAGCCCAACCGCGACCGCGACCGCGACCGCGACCGCGACCGCGACCGCGACCGCGACCGCGACCGCGACCCCCACCAACACGCCGGCGGCGGCTGGCCCGCTCGTGATCGGCAACTTCGAGGGCAGCGCCGACGGCTTCGCCGGCAACGCCGACATCACGAACCTAGGCCCCTCGACCTGGGCGCCCCCCGTCGCCCTCGGCAGCTCCTCGCTCTGGACCCAGTACACCATCCCCTCTTCCTGGGCGGAGGTGCAGTTGTCCAAGGCGGTGAACCTGAACCTGAGCGGCTATGGCACGCTCAGCGCGTCGGTCTACCCCAAGCAGCCCGTCGCCGCGGCCGCCGGCGTCAAGGTGCGCTTCCTCGTGCAGGGCTCCGACGGCGCCTGGTACGCCTCGCCGTACCAAAACGTGCCGACCGGCGCGCGCACGACCGTGAGCTGGGGGCTCGCTGGCGTGCCCCGCGCGCCCCTCGAGCAGCTCTACGTCTGCTGGCAGTACACCACCGCCGACACCGGCGCCGGCAACGAGATCTGGGTCGACGCCATCGAGGCGTCCTGAGCGCCCCGCCGCCCCCCTGCCCCACAAGCCACGGCGCCCGCACGCGGCGGGATGGCGCGCGGGGGGCGGTGGCTGCATGGTGGCTGCATGGACGGCCTGCGCCCAGGGTGCCTGGAAGAAGCAAGTAACAGCCGACACACGCCCCGTCGCACAACCGGAGCACAACCGGATAGGAACAGGAGAAGACAGCCATCAACGGGGGCGGGTATCTCTTCAACGCCGACACGCTACAGACGCCCCGCCCCAATGTGCAGTTCTCCTCCTCGCTGGAGGGTGGCCAGCCGGCCCCCGCGCAGCAGAACTACATCGACCCCAACGGGGGCGGCTCCTACAATGTCGCGTCCTACTGCTGCTGTAAGATTTCACATAAGATGCGCCGTGTCGCACATAACGTGCGCCGCTTATCGTACAGAAGGTGCGCCGATCCGCCACCGCCTGCCCCCGCGTCCCCTCGCTGGCGCTGCCCCCCACCTGAGTGAGGCCTCGCCCGTCCCCTGAGCCCACTCCCACGGGCACCCCCGTCCTGCACGGATCGGCGCACCTTATACGCGACAATGTGAGGATCAGCGCATCTTCTGTGCGATAAGCGGCGCACGTTATGCGCCCCACGGTACCAATTCAGGTGTGGGGCCGGCGCATCTTATGTGCATTCTTACATGCGCCGTCCCACGCGCGCCCCCCACGGTCTCTCACTGGCCTCGGACAGGCGGCATCCTCGGGTGACAACACCGGCGCGCACGTCGCGGACAAGCCTCCCCGCGTCCGCGACCTGCCTGGATTGGCTCACCTATCGTGACGAAAAGCGCGGATTGGCCCACCTATCCTGACAAAAGTGGCCCAATGAGCGTGACGAAATATCCCGCTCCAGGCGTGCACCCCGCCCATGTATCCTGAAAACTTACACCCATTTTCTCGGCGATGGCGGTGGTGCGCCCCTCCGCGTCGAGGGTGCTTGTCACCAGCGTCGTGCCGTCCACGATGGTGTGCGTGCGCTGCTGGCCCGCCGCGTCGTAGCCGTAGCGCGTCAGCAGCCCGTCACTGGTCGTGTCCGTCTGCCAATCGGTCGCGTTGTAGGTGTTGGTGATGGTGTGCGTATGCACCGGGCCGGTTGGTCCTTGTGCCTGGCGCAGTCATGTCAGCTATATTCGCATTCACGTCGCCCGGTAGGTCGCCTACTATCGTTGTGTTCATTCGGTCCATACCTATGTGAGCTGTGAACCATCGTCAGGCTGGTGTCATTGGCCATCTCTTTTGGGTCTCAGGCACTTTTGATACCAATGGCGAAGTCCAGCAGCCCTCCGCTTATTCGGGCAATGACTCTTGCAAGGCCATAAGCGACGAGCGAAATGGGTCACGGAACGCTGCCAATTCGGCTACCGCAGCCTCTCCGGAGACTTCGGTAACGATAGGTGTAGGGTAGGAAGCGAACGCCCGTCGGTTACCCGGTGGGTCGCGCGGCATCCCCCCTCCAAACCGTGCTGACACCTTTCAGCGTACACGGCTCTCCCCCTACACACATGCGCGGATGGCCTCTGGTGATGGGAGCGTTCCAGCATGCAGCAGCGCATGACAGTTGGTACAGAGCACCAGCTCCCTGAACAGAGATCCCTCCAAGTGCTTCCAATCTCCTCATCGCTGTAACGGGTAGCATCAGCACACCCCTCGCTTTCGGATAGATTGTTGGCGGTGTAAGCTGCGTCCCTTCCTCCCAAGCAGAGGAGTTTTCATCGGTGTTGCCATCGACTTATACCCATGCCGGTAGCGCGTCAATCTGGCTGACCGCGCGCTCTGCGGTACCCATTACAGGCCCACCTTGAGTAATACGGTCGCTCCGTTGCCGTGCAGAGAGACACCTCTCTGTGTAGGCAATCCCGCTTTTACGGCCGGTGTGAGATGCGGCGTGCTCCAGGCGTCCCGTTCGTCCCTTGCCCCTCCGATAGAGGGTCTGCCAGCGCCGATAGGTAGGAGCGTCAGCCCTACAAACGCTCCTATGCGCTGGACCCAACGTTCGTAGCCACCTTCCGTTGGGGTTCCGCATTATACCAGCAGGACTAGGATTCACACAATGCAGCATTCGCCATACACGCCTTGCACTGACCACCCAGAGGACTGGTGGCTTCCTCCTACGTGGCCGTCCCCGCATGCTATGGTCGCCCGTCCCTTTCGGGGAAGGGGTAAGCGGGGTGTGCATGGAACCTCCTATCAGTTCCAACAACTCTCGTTGCACTCATCATCTGCCGCCGAAGCGGCGCACCGGGCTTTACAGCCTTTCCCCCGTTCCAAGTAAAGTAGGCCGCCAGCGAGGTGTCTTGCGACCCTTTTCCGTCGGCCCCTCCGCCAAACCGGACGTGCCCGCTTTTCAGGCATCCGGCTTTCCAGTGCTCGGCTACCGCTCTTGACTGCGGCTGACATCCGTCCGGTTGCGGCGGTCTGCATCTCGCATACCTTCCCGTCCAGATGCCGCGAGCACCTGCCCTGCCTCCTCCTTGTCTACGGAAGGAGACTCTCTCCCGCCTTCGCGGGATGCCGCTTCGCCCTGCGCGAGGCTTTCCCCCGCTCCCTGGTGGGGCGTGACTCCCACGACTACTGTCGGGGCTCCGTGACCCTAGGCGTCGCCGCCCGTAGGCCATCCCGCGGTACGTCGCTATCGTACGTCCGAGCGTGCGGTAGGCCGCCCACTCATCCCCTTGCATGACCTCGTTGGTCATCGCCTGCCGCATGGAGGTTGTCCCCGTTCAACGTTTAGACCGGGACATACCGCAGCACCGGTGATCAGACGTTCTTCCGGTGGGAGCGCATTTTCTCCGAGCGGGGATTGGGCTTGACGCAATCAAGCATTGACCATGGCACGCGGGTCTTGCGGCCCCCTGCCCGACAACGTCTTCGGACAGCCACCGCTTTCCCAGCATGCTACGGTCCCCTTTGGCTTTCGCCGCCAGGTAAGCTGGGTGACCCAAGAACACTCCTCCAAGTTCCTCCTGGCTGCGCCGGGGATACGACAACGCGCCTCACGGCGCACACGCAGCATGCGACTTTCACCGCACTGCGCTTTCCAGGTCGGTCCCGATACTCACGAAGGGCAGATTCGCGGTTGCCCACGGGGAGGCGCACCAGCAGGACAAGCCTACCGTCATCTGCTTTCCTCCCTTCATCCGTTCGCTCCGCTTTCTAAGGACATCCCCTGGCGGACCTTCACCCTGTCCGTCCCATTACAGGACAGCGTTTGGCTACGACGCCGCCTCCGCCCTCTCGCCCGCACGTTGGCATTCTCGCGTCCCCTCACGGGGCAAAGCGGTATGAGAGTTCCCCAGTTCCAAACGAAGAAGTTCTAGCAACCCCTAGCTGCGTGCTCTCTGCCGGGCGGACGAAGGAGCAATCCCTGGGGGACGATGGCACCCCCAGGACAGCCGCCGTACCTTTTGGTTCAGGTGTCTCAGCCGTTTCACCTGTCTTGATTTACGACATGTTGCACGTTTCTGTTGCGCCGAGGCGCTCCTCGTCAGCATAGGTTACAGGGGTAGCCCGTTGGCTCGTTCGGCTCGACCCAACGGATACATTGTCAGTGGGCTTCCCACCTCAGAGAGTGCCGCTCCCTGACGCAGGCCGCTCACCCCTCGTGCCATTGCTCATGCACGGTCCTTTATGAACAACTCCTTCGCCCGTTAAAGGGCGCACCCATCGGTATCAAAAGTGCCTGAGAACCAATTATCATGGCCAGCGACAGGCTGGGGAGGTGGAGAGAACTTAGAACGGAATTGCGGTTGTAAGCGCGAAGAGCGCACATATTGCGATGATTGCCGCCGTGATAAGGCCCCAGGCAACCTGACGGCTCCAATGCCCTCTTGGCTGTGTCACGAGCACCACAATAGCAAGGATCGCAATGCCTAGCATGACGGTGTCGAAGTGCAGAGTGAGCGCTGGAAGAAAGAAGGGTGGGGGAAGGGTAGAGGCCGCAAATAGTATGGCGAGTGGGATTAGTCCAGCGATTACCCCAATGAGGATAGTACAGGCCCTTTCGGATGATACGAGCTATGGGTGCGAGAGGATAAATCTTGTGATTATCCACCAATAACACCTGGATTGTTTATCCTAATTCGCATCGGTCCTTTCGGTGCGTACGCGACGCTATGTGGCGCGATAGCCCCTCGCGCCGCGTACGCATCGGTATGCTGGACGAGCATGGATGCAACAGCAACTACTCGCCGTCGACAGATAACAGGGTTTTCGCCTCCGATAATCGTAACGGCGTAAATATAGAACTGTATGTTCCTGTACCCAAAGAGGCCGATGGTTACCGAGTTATCGGTCACTACGTCCTCCTGCCCTGTTACGGGCGGCTTGATCGCCATATGGCGAAACCCGGTGCTCGGCTGCGCCAGCAACCGCGCGGTGGCGTCATGCGCGTCCACTGCCGTCTTGTAGAGCAGAATGTCATAGTCGCCAATACAACGCGTCTCGCGGGCAGAGAAATAATACTCCTTTACCGCCCGTATAGTGGCCTTGGGTGGTGGAAGGGTCCGCGCACTGACATGGTAGGCGGCTAGGTCAACCTCCGGCAGTCGATAGACCGCCAACGGCGGGAAGACAGGGGCTACCGACACGATTCCCCCTCGCTCGCGAGCTATGGGCCAGCAAGCAATCACTTGTACGAGCAAAATTGCCGAAGCTATGATACGCATCATCGACCACTACCTCACGTTATACCAACCCGCCTCAGGCGAGGCCGTATGGACATCCCCTTTGGCGCACAGCCGCGCGCCTTCCATCGGGCCTCGCCTGGAGCACTTAAGTTCTTTTTCTACAAGTTAAGAGCGTGTCCACAAACCCCCCAGCTCCCAGGTCTCGTTTTCGACCCAACGGGGACCACATCGGTGGTTGCGGGGGCCGCCGGAGGACGCGCCCGCCACCCTCGTGCGGTTGCTCACCCTCAGGAACGGCGCGGGGGCGGGTGCGGAGCGTCGGGTGACCGCTGGTGGACGCAGGATCGTGTGTGGATGGCACCAACGGATCCTGGGATCGATCAAAACGTGAGGGGGACAGGTGGGAGGTTTGTGGACACGCTCTAAGGTCTTCAAGCCGTTGCCAAGGGCCTTTTTGCAGCTTTTGAGCCAGCCTGATAGCTACGATGTTGCACAAAAGCATGAGGCGCATGGCGTAGCGACGGGCTCGTGCCGGCGTGATGGCCTCCGTCGGTACCATGTGGCTGCCGCTATGCTCCCTTTGACATCCGGAGCGCTGGAAATGCCGGTACTTGACATGCGGCTTGGAACCTTAACTTGTGACCATTAACTTAATACTACAACGTTACCTCGCTAGAATCACCTCTAGCGACCGTCAGACAAAGGGTCATCTCGCTGCTAAACTGAGCGATTGCACGCCTGCTTCCAGGTCGTTAGCACGGCCTCAGGAGACAAGTAACGTTGTAGTATTAAGTTATATGTTGATATGTTCTCCGGGTAGTATCATCTCGGCATCATAGAGATTAAACGGCGTCGCTCCCTGTTTCGGCGAAAATCGCCACAGCGCTCCCGTACCGCTAATGACGCGGCGTCCTCCACAATCGAGGCATTCGATGAGCAGTTCATGCCAGGGGAACCGCGTATGTTCTCCCCCAATGTCGATCGTGCCATAGCCGTTGGGTTGAACGTTGAATACTACCTCATAGTTATATATGATCGACGGCGATGCTGGAACAACGGGGACCCCGCCGCTACCATTGATGTGGATGTCTATGTTGCGGCCCCCGAATGCAGCTTGCGTGTTCACGCTTGCACGATTAGGATCATTCGCGAATCCATGGTCTCCTCCACCAGGCCATGAAACGAAGCTTTCGCCAACGCCGGACAGGTTTTTGACCACCGGATTACTAAGCTGTGGGTTGGTGTCGATCTCGATGTAGTTCCAGATGCGGGAGCTTTGTCTCGATTGGCCGATAGGATGATCCCCCATAGTTGGTGGGTCACCCATCCCATTCCAGAATCCTCGTGCGTCGCCATGGAAAGATGCGTCGTCCTTGTGTAAACCGTAGCGGGGACTTGCGTATGGGAACCGAATGGATCGAGGGGCGATGAACGCAGCAGCCCAAATAATGTATTTGTGCAACCCTGTAGGATCAGAATAATCAATAGGATCATCGTCGACGTAGGCGTAGGTGTGCACGCCGTCTTGGTCGCTGGGGTCGGGCTGGAGGAAACGCATCTCCTCGGGGTCGTAGTAGCGCACGCTGAGCCAGTACCACTGCACCTCGGAGTCGTACCAGTAGCCGGCGTAGCACACTTGTTGCGGCACCGTCTGGTAGTCCTTGCCGATTGGTTCGCCCCAACTGTCGTAGTTGTAGCGGTCCACCACCTTCCCGGTGGCGTCGGTCACCGCGACCACGTTGCCCTGTCCGTCGAGCACGTACCAGTAGCGGCTGGTTGCCCCACCCTGCTGTCGCAGGAACTCCAGCGGCTCCCCGGCCGGCCCGTAGACGAAACTGTCGGTGTACGGCGTCCCCTGGCTCGTCACCGTCCCGGTGGCGTTCACCGTCGCGGTCACGGCGCTTACCCGCGCGATCTGCCCGTCCTGGTACTGGAACTGCTCGTCCAGGGTTGTCGTCCCGCTCGTCACCACGGTGTAGCGCGCGCGGTCCCCGTCGGCGTTGTAGGCAACCGTCGCCACGAACGGCTTGTTGTCCTGATGCGCCACCCGCGTCACCCGCTGCTGGGCGTCGTACCCGAGGTGCGTGTTGATCGCGCCGGGGGCGGTGAGTGACCCGCTAATGGGTGAGGTGATCGCTGTGGTGTCCCCGTTGCCGTCGTAGCTGTAGTAGGTGTCGGGGTTGAGATAGCCCGGTGTCGGGGTTGAGATAGCCCGGCGCGGTGCTGTGCACGACCGCGTTAGGTTGCATCGCGCTGTAGTCGTAGGTCTCCGTCGTGCCCAGGTCGGTGGTCTGCGTCTTGAGATTGCCGTTGCCGTCGCACCCCCAATGGTAGGCATGGGTCGGGCTGACCACCTGTGGTCCCGTCTCGTCGGTGAGCCGCCCCAGCCCGTCGTGCGTGAGTGTGTCCGTGCCCGAGATCGTCGAGGCGCTGGTGGTCCAGCCCGCCGCGTTATAGCCATACGCGTACGCGGTGTTCAGTGTATTCGTGATCGTGCCCATGTTTGGCCCCGTCGCCACGAGGCTGGTCAACGCGCTGTTGGCGTCGTAGCCCGCCGCTTCCGTCACGTTGCCGGGCAATGTGACGAGCGTGGGCAGGTCGTCTTGGTTGTAGGCGTACTGGCTGGTGTATGGTCCCGCCCCGCCGTAGCTCTCGCCGATCGCCGTGACACGCCCCTCCGCGTCGAGTTGCATGGTCACCGGCGTGCTGCCGTCCACGATCGTTTCGGTGCGCTGCTGGCCGGCGGCGTCATAGCCGTAGGCGGTGGTGTACCCATCGCCGGTTACGCTCGTTTCCTGGACCGTCCGATTGTCGTCGTAAATCGCCACGCGACATAGACAGCAGCAGCATTGATCACTAGAAAAACTAGGCACAGGAGTAAGGCTGTTAGACCTTGTATGGGGACGTTGGGAATAGCTTGGAAGATAGCAACGAGGGAGATCAGAGCGATAAGAGCGGATGCAACGAGCAGATAACGAATTGCACGGTATTGGTGTGCTAAAAATAGAGTGGTAATGCTCAGTAGGCATGCTAGGAATAATGCTGGCAGCCAGACAAAGATAGCTGCATAGCCTGCTACATCATACCGCGCTCCAGGATAACCCTCTGAAATTCCAAAGCCAAATAGCGTCGCGATCTCGATCAGCGACGCTATAAATAGCACAAATAAAGCCAGCCCGACAAGAGTTAGGGTCAAGGCGCGCCTTACCCCTTTTAGCCTCGGTCTTGTATTCGCCTCTTGATTGATGCTCATTAGAGTTTACCCAAATAAGCGATATGGCATATGTAGGGGCAGCCCTACTTAGTCCGAATCAGCCCTGCTACCATTACAACCTGGGGCCATGCCGTTTGTACGATATGACCCCAATTTGTACGATATGACCCCAATTCCTCAATAGCTATGGGTTGAAAGGATAACCAGGCCTAACCGTATGATAGTCAATCATGTACCAATCCTCGTGGCACGACATGCTAATAGTCATCATGGTACCATCCGTATAGCGCGTCCCAATACTACCTCGCTGGACTGCAATATGAGTTAGGCTGTTTGGAACGGATTATAGTACTGGTTGTATATATCTATCAAGTCGATCCCCAGGCCAGGAGCGTAGCGCCCACTTTTCAACGCATAGGGCGAATTCGGAGCTGGGAGTCCAGACTGATGCAATAACGTGTAGGTTACCGCATTGCTATTTGTACCCAGGAAGTTGTAAGGGAATTTGATCTGGTTGATCTCATTAGCAATGCTCCTAAACTTGCTGTTGTAGCATGCGCATGACTTCGCATTGTCTATGATGGTCTGCTCCCGCTTTCTATCAGCAATATCCTGTCCCTTCCTAAGCAGGTGACCATAAATTTGGCATTGAAATCACGCGGCGAGGGGTAAGGAGACGGGATGGGCAGCCAGATCGGCGAAGAACTGGTGGGCCAAGGCGGTCAGTTCCTCAATGCTGCCGGCCAAGCGATTGGCCGCCACGGCATCCTTCATCAAGCCCCACATCCGCTCGACCGGATTGGCGTCGTGGGCGGCGTACTTGGGCAGCCACAGGACACGCACGCGTGGGTTGGCCGCCAGCCAGGCGCGCACGACCTTGGCGTCGTGCATCTTGACGTTGTCCAGCGCCAGATAGAGCGGGCCGCAGGGATAGGCGGCGGCGATCTGCTGGAGGAAGGCGACGAAGTGCACGGACAGCTTGCGGTCGTGATCGACCGCAAACCAGGTGCCGGTGGCCGCGTCGAGCGCGCCGAAGAAGGCGCGCTTGTGGTTCGTCCCCGGCGTGGGCACGCGCACGCGCGGCCCTTTCATCCACATCGCCCGGATCACGGGCAGCAGATGCAGGTCGCATTCGTCAAAATAGAGCAGATGGGCGCGGCCCCGTGCCGCCGCCGCCCGCGCGGCGGCCAGAGCGGCCTCCTTCTCCACCGCCTCCGGGTCGGCTTTGTGGGCGGGGGCCAAGCGCGGCCGCGCCCAGCGCCACCCCATGGCGTGCAGATAGCGCCGGATGCTGGAGGGGGAGAGCGTCAGGCGGAAGCGCGTCGCCAGGTAGGCGGCGAGCAGGCCCACCGTCCAGCAGGACTGCACATGGCCGGAACACGCCGGCGACTGGCTGGCCTGCGTATCCACGATATGCCCCGCCAGCGCATGCGTCTGCGGGCGACCGGGACGGGGCGTGTCCTCCAAGCCGCGTACCCCTTCCTCGCTATAGCGATGCAGCCACAGGCGCACGCCGTCTTGCCCGCAGTCGTGGACCTCCGCGATCCGCGGTACGCTATAGCCCCGCCCCGCAAGCAGCACCATCTGCGCCCGCAGCGCCACCCGTCCCACCGCCTGGCGGCTGACCTGCTCCAATTCCTGCCGTTGGTCGTCCGTGATCTCCACGCGAATCATACCTCGCACCTCCCGCGACACAGTGCTGCGAGATTTGTGCCAAACTTATGGTCAGGTGCTTAGGAACATTGCTGTCTGTAAACGCGTCGCTATTAGCCCCGCCATTCTCTGGACGCGTAGCCAAGGTAGCCCCGATGTAGCTACCCTGATTCTTCCCTTCGAATACGTAGGTCCTGTGTCTCGCACCATCTGGACCACTCAACCGCGACTCCGGTAACTTAGCAAGCCGTCCCCAGACGCGTGTGGTATTTTCCGTCGTCGTTATGTACGTGTGATATCCAGCCTTAGGAGTAATTCCAGAGAACTGTACTGTCTCGGAATGGAGCAAGATTAAGCACAAGCCCGAAGGGTCGCTTGCATCCACCGGATCGTCGCCGACGTAGGCATAGGTATGCACGCCGTCCTCGTCCGAAGGGTCGGGCTGCAGGAAGCGCATCTCCTCGGGGTCGTAGTAGCGCACGCTCAACCAGTACCACTGCACCTCAGAGTCGTACCAGTAGCCCGCGTAGCGCAGTTGCTGTGGAATAGCGCCCTGCACAGGTCTTGCATCGGCGCATGTCGCGTGGAATCTTACACCCACGTCTGGCGCTCTATGCTAGTCGACGGCGTTGTACACGTCCATGGTAGCCTGTACAGACGCGATGACGATCACAAGCTTCCCATTATGTCCCGCGACGCACGACGTACCGCCACGCCCCCGTAACGGCACACACGTTGACAGCCAGCAATATGGCAATGAGCGTCCCTGCCTGCCACCCCTGCAACGGGGCAAGCCAGAAAACCCCGCTGTTCGCCGTGAGGGCATACGGGGCGACGACGAGCACGAGACCAATGCCATCAAGCGCCAGGATAACTCTCTTGCGAGCCTGCGCCACGGCGAGCGCGACGCTCCCGCAGAGGCAGGCCAGGATAACGGCCACTGGCCAAAACAACAACGTCCCATAACTCGCCGCATCGTACTGCGCTTGCTGGGCAATATAGGGGTCGGTTTGCCGTCCAATCCACAGATCACCGACCAGGAACGAGCCAGCGGCCAGGATAACGAGTGCGCAGATGACCATGAACCCTGCGAGCCAGCGTCGCCTGTCGTGTCTATCCATGCTTACACCTTCCTGTGCGTCGACCCAGCTGGTGCGAGTGGAAAGCCGAGGAGGTGTGGCCTCCTCGGCTTTCCATGGATAACTGCCCCATATAGCTGCCCCACATCGACGGGGCTACGGCTACTGCTGCTCAACCGAGTCCGCCAGGGGCCTGCCAGCGTGGGTCGAGCAGGTCGCGCCCCCAGCCCGGTATATCGAACGGATAAGGCCAGACAAGGACGACATCACCAAGACCTGCATACAGGAGTTGCGGCGGTCCGGGCCGCTCACTGACCGACCCATCGGGATTGCCCCACAAGCGATTCGGCAGATGTATCCCCGTGTGGTGCGTCAGAACAGTGTACGCGTAGGCGTCGCTATTGATCGGGAAGAGGGGATTGCCAGCTTTAGTTGGCAACGGCTGCTCGTATGGCAGGTTGAGGCGATCGATCGCCTTCTCATTGGCGACGAACCTGGAGAGGTAGCAGTAGCAGTTCAGGTTGTCGTGAACGACGGTTAGCGAAGGTTGCAAGAACGGACGGGTGTCCTTGAAGCCACCGCCCGGCGAACGCGCGATGATTTGCGGGTAGGGTGACTCCGATTTCCCGCTGGCCCCGCCTAAGATATGCTCCGCATGATTCGTCCCCTCAAACAGCCAGTAGAGATTGCGGTCTCTATTATCGTTGAGGGTTATGACCGTATGGTATCCGATTGGGAAAGGTTGGTTAGTGGCCGGGATATCAAAAGCCCGCTGGAAGTGCAGCGTGATGGTGCAGAGCCCACTTGGGTCAGTAGCATCCACCGGATCGTCGCCGACGTAGGCGTAGGTATGCACGCCACCCTCATCCGAGGGATCGGGCTGCAGGAAACGCATCTCCTCGGGGTCGTAGTAGCGCACGCTCAACCAGTACCACTGCACCTCAGAGTCGTACCAGTAGCCGGCGTAGCGCACCTGCTGCGGCACCGTCTGGTAGTCCTTGCCGATTGGCTCGCCCCAGCTATCGTAATTGTAGCGATCGACCACCTTCCCGGTGGCATCGGTCACCGCCACGACGCTGCCCTGCCCGTCGAGCACGTACCAGTAGCGGCTGGTCTGCCCGTTTTGCTGCCGCAGGAACTCCAGTGGCTCGCCGTTCGGCCCGTAGATGAAGCTGTCCGTGTACGGCGTCCCCTGGCTCGTCACCGTCCCGGTCGCGTTCACCGTCGCGGTCACCGCGCTCACCTGAGCGATCTGCCCGTCCCGGTACTGGAACTGCTCGTCCATGGTCGTGGTCCCGCTCGTCACGACCGTGTAGCGCGCGCGGTCCCCGTCCGCGTTATACGCGACCGTCGCCACGAACGGCTTGTTGTCCTGGTGCGCCACCCGCGTCACCCGCTGTTGGGCGTCGTACCCCAGGTGCGTGTTGATCGCGCCCGGAGCGGTCAATGACCCGCTGATAGGCGAGGTGATCGCCGTGGTGTCCCCGTTGCCGTCGTAGCTGTAGTAGGTGTCGGGGTTGAGGTAGCCCGGCGCGGTGCTGTGTATGACCGTGTTGGGCTGCGTCGCGCTATAGTCGTAGGTCTCCGTCGTGCCCAGGTCGGTGGTCTGCGTCGTGAGATTGCCGTTGCCGTCGTAGCTCCAGTGGTAGGCATGGCTTGGGTTCTCCACCTGTGGCCCGGTCTCGTCGGTGAGTCGCCCTGCCCCGTCGTGCGCGATCGTGTCCGTCCCCGAGATCGTCGTCGTGCTTGTGGTCCAGCCCGCCGCGTTGTACCCGTAGCCGTAGGGCGTGCTCAGGGTGTTCGTGATCGTGCCCATGTTCGGCCCCGTCGCCACGAGGCTCGTCAGCGCGCTGTTGGCGTCGTAGCCCGCCGCCTCCACCACGCCGTTGGGCAGCGTGATGCTGGTCGGCTGGTCGTCGGCGTTGTAGGCGTAGTGGGTGGTGTACGGTCCCGCCCCCCCGTAGCCCTCGCCGATCGACGTGACGCGCCCCTCAGGATCAAGCTGCATGGTCACCGGCGTGCTGCCGTCCACGATCGTTTCGGTGCGCTGCTGGCCGGCCGCATCGTAGCCGTAGGTGGTGGTGTACCCATCGTCGCTCGTGCTCGTTTCCCAGTCAGCCGCGTTGTAGGCGGCGGTGACGGTGTGCGTCTGCGCTGGCCCCGGCGTCGCGGTGTCGGTTGTCTGCCTGATCTGATTGACCACGTTCCCGTTGGGGTCGTAGCCCAGCGTCGTGGTGATGGTGGTCGTGCCCGCTGGTGGGACGCTCACCGCCACGCTCTGCACGGCGCGGCTGGCCCCGTCATATTGGGTCGTGGTCGTGCGATTGTCCGCGTCCGTGTACTGGACCTGGTTGCCCGCCGCGTCGTAGCTGTATGCCTTGTAGCTGGGGTGCGTCGTCGCCTGCGCCTTAGTCAGCGGCGTCGGGCCGGGGTCGATCTCCACGTTGGTGAGCCGGTCGGCCGCGTCGTAGAGGTTGTAGACCACGTCACGGTTGGGCTGCTGCGTCTGCGCCACGTTGCCGTCCTGGTCGTAGGCCGTCAGCGTCGTGAGCGCCGAGCCCGCCACGTTGGCCGTATTGGTCACCACCGTGCTGGTAATTACCCGGTCGAGCGCGTCGTAGCCCATCGTCTGTAGCGCGACGACGGCCCCGTTGGTGCGGTCGGTCGTGGTCATGGCCACCGTGTTGCCCGCCGCGTCGTATGCCGTCTGCTCTGTCCCCGTCGCCGGGTTCGTTGTCTGGATCGGCCGCCCCGCCGCGTCGTAGCCGTAGGCGGTGACATGGCCCTGCGGGTCCTGCGTCGCCGTCAGTTCGCTCGCCGTATAGGTCGTCACCGTCGTGCCGCTGACCGGGTTGGTCTGCGCCACCAACCGACCCAACGGGTCATAGCTGCTCGTCGTCGTGTCCCCGTTGCCAGTGGTCGTGCGCACGACGTTGCCGTCCGCGTCATAACCGGTCGTCTGCACCGGCTGCACACTTGTGTTGTTATAGAGCGTGATCAGTGGCAACGTCGTCGTGGTCTGACGGCCCAGGTGGTCGTAGCCGTACGTCGTCGTGTTGCCGTTGGCCGAAACCATGGTTTGCCGGTTGCCGTCGCCGTCATACGTGTCGCTCGTGGTGACCGCGCTCGCCGTTGTGGTCACGCCATTGAGTGTTGTGGTAATCGGCGGCGTGCTCGCGCTGGTCAGGTCGCCCTGTGCGTCGTAGCCCATGTGGCTGGTATACGCGCTGGCCTGGCCGTTGGGCGCGACGGCGCCGTTGGTCACGCTCACCCCGCGCCCGTCCGTCGTGCTGGTGCGCTCACCGTAGGCGTCGTAGCTGTCGATCGTGCCCTGCCACGTCGTCGCGCAGCCGGCGCAGGTGGTCTGTTCCGCCGTTCCCACAACGCTATGATGCCCGTCGTACGTGTACGTCGTGAGCCCCCCCTCGGGCAGCTTCGTCGCGATGAGGTCGTGCGTGGTCGGGTCATACGTGTGCGTGATCGTGGGCGTCACCGTGAGCCCGTTGCCTGGCACGTAGGGCTGGATCGCCGGTTGGTCCTCCTCCACGACCTGCCCCACCGTCCCGCTGATACCGCTCGCCCCGCTGTAGCCGTTCGGCCCGACGTACTGGTAGGCGTTCGTCGTCTGGGTGCCGTTGGCGTCGGTGCTCGTGAGGACATCGTGGTTCACGTCGTAGCTCGCGCCGCTGCTGTGGCCGAGCCCGTCGGTCACGGTGAGCGGCTGGCCCTGCCCGTCGAGCGTGTACGTCGTCGTCAGCGCCCCGCTCGTCCCCATCCCCTGGACCACCACCGTC
>JAABUL010003439.1_pt1 | contig 23503 bp, 18 predicted proteins | sample 5559151 | NCBI WGS metagenome assembly JAABUL01 (sample SAMN10711876, study PRJNA513368) | rock metagenome | isolation source: Antarctica rocks | place: Antarctica: Victoria Land, Pudding Butte sud | reverse complement strand
TGCTCTGTGTTATACCACATTGGACTGAGCAGCTCGGGCGCGCGAACCGGAGGGCCAGCACCGAAGTGAATGAGCACGAGTAGTTCTCGCAGGAATTCCTGCACCATCTGCCGATAAAGCCGAATACCACTGCGACGCCAGAATAGCAGCAGGCGACCATGATCGTCCAGTATTTCCTCCATATAGAGATTACGGAGGTGACTAGTGTTGGTCACATGCTCTACGAGGACCTGCTCATGCCCGTTGAGCAATGCCGAGTTACCAGCGTGCTTGCCAAACCACCAGCCCATCTTGCGCTCCGTGTCGTTCTCATTCAGATGAACGGGCGTAAGCTTCAGTATGTGATTTGCCCCAAACATGAGTTTGCTATAGAGCTGGTCCTGGGCGCGTTCGAGAGCATGCTTGGATAGGTGGCGGACCTCGTCCATGCTGATAGAAATGCCCAAGTACGTGAGGGTAGTTTTCGCCAGATCCCATACTGCGGGCCGGTTGACCATCGTTACAGGCGCGATCGCAAAGAGCCTTCGCCGCCAGAGCAGCAGATGCGAAAGCGGTTTGCTCGTCGTGTTGGAAAAATACTGTCGCATCTGCGAGTCAAGCTGCTCATCGAGTCCATCGTCGGACTCCTCGCGTTCGCTGTTACTGCCATCCAGCATGTCTACTGTCTCACAAGCACAGCGGAACACCCAAAGCTGACCGCAATAGATCAGTGCCGAGAGATGACTGTTGAACGAGCCCGGCTCCTCCCAGGCGTGGGACCTGTTGTCAATGGACAGCATCGTTGCGTAGGACAGTATCGGTGATTGAAATGGAGATCTAGCAAGATGCTGTTGAATCAGTAACTTTGCAACGGCAATGGCGGGCTCTTTGAGCAGCTCGTACTTTCGATCCTCGCTATTGCCGTTGTCTCGGCCCAACGCAGTAGAAAGTTCGGCAAATCGTTGTATGCACTGCATTTGCCGCTTTGTGTGGTGTAGATACCGACTTGTGAAATTTTTTCTCCGTGTGAGTACACGCTCCCTCGACTCCGCTGTCCGCACTGCTCTCTTTGTCGCTGGAGCCATCACTATCGTCCTCCACCTCCTCGTCACCGTCGTTGCTTCCATCTTCATGGTCGCTCCTGTGATCACCGCTGTTGGCGAACTGGTCGCAGCCTACATATGTCTGCCTTGTGCTCTGCTCTGACCTCGTGGCCTTCCCCGCTATCGCGGCCAGGCTGTTCGGAAAAAGCTTACCCTGCCATCCATTCCATAAAAATGTGAGCATCTGTGTCCAGTGGGAAAGATATGTCTCCAATGTATCCTGCCCTATTCCGCGGCGAAACGTTTTGTTCTTCCGTTCTGGATCGGCAGCATACCAGAAACTGCTTATGCGAGCGGCCTGCGGATCCGTTAAACGCTGTTCTGGACCATGTTGGCACCATTTCCACGTTTCACGAAGTATTTTAATGCTGATGTCACGAAGGTCTTTGAGAGCGGCCGAGTCTTCCGTAGCAGAGTGTTTGTAGGAGTCTGCCATCTCATCCTTGTGGAGCCCTGCAACGTACCGGCTTATCCCAAGCTGTTTGATCCACAACTCCTGCCCAGCGCCTTCAGCTGTAGGATCCGGGTTAACGTTCGCAGCGGCTTCAGCGATGGCATCGGATTCCTTTTTCTGTGCCTGCATGCGGCTCAGGAATTCATCGGCCTGCCGACGGGGTTCGCAGCTGTGAATAGTGGCATGCTCTGGAATCGGGAACTCTTCGACTGCTCGTCCCGAGCTTGACAGAGCTCGCGCTCGTACTGTAGGTGTTGTTGAGCTCACCCGGAAAAATTGTATGTCTCCAGTCATCGCAAAAAGCGTTTGCAGTTCGCAAGATTCCCATAATAGCTGAATGCTGCCATGGCTGTCGCGCTGCGCCTGATGTAACTTGGCGACATGACGGTCTCTCAAGACCTTACTCGTGGTCAGTTCCTTACCAGAACAGAGCTGACAATTCCAACCTGCGTGGATGGTGAGGTGCGGAATGGGACGGATGGGTTGCTCTTCCGCTGGGGGATGGGTATCGCGCAAGGCATCGCGTGACTTCAAGGGCAATTTAACGAGTGCTGATACGGCTTCTTTGAGAACGCCACCTTTGCAGAAGTGACCTTTGCCGCGCAAGTGTCTTTTTATGGCTTCCGTGTTGGGGTGAACACCTGCACCATGTACGCTACATACCAGAAGTTGCAAGTTTGGGTCGAAGCATATTCCCTGTATGTCAGCCATTGCTCGTGTGACCCTCACGCTTGCATCGCCGTTTATCTCCGTGTGTATTTGGCGACAGTTCTCGTGTACTCCCTTTCTCGAACTGCGCGTCAGAAACGCGCCGTAGGGTCGAGAACCCTAACGCTAACGTTTGGTGGGGAAAAGCTGAAATGCGTCGCAATTTCGCGATTTAATTTTCCTAGATTGCCTGTGTCTTCTCCTCCCACCTTTGGCACACACTCTGGGGGGCCCAGCAGTATGTGCACCCACTGAACCTCTCGGGCTGCACCCCTTTCATCTCCTCCATCACCCTCTCCATCTCTCCCATGCTTCTCCTGCTGTGCTCCCTGCACTCCTGCCATCTCACACCCTTCCATGCTCTGGCGTCATCCCCCTTCTGGGCCCAGCACACCACACACCCATCTCTACACACCTCTCCTAGCCAGCTTAGCTTCTCCCTCAGCCTGTCCACATCCACTAGCTCTTCCATCACCTCCATCCTCCTCTTCTTCACCATCTCCCTCATCTGCTCACTGCTCTGCTCCAGTGTGAAGCCCCTGTCCCTCTTGCTCCTGCTGTTGTCACCCTCACCCTCACCTCCAGCCCCTGCTCTTACTTCTGCCCTCCAGTCCGGACTCTCCACCTGCCTCTGGAACTCCCATCCATCATCCTCTTCTCCTTCACTCCCTCTCCCTGACCCTCTCCCTGACCCTGATCATGATCCTGCCTCCACTGCTTCTGTGTTCCTATACTGATCTCCCTCCTCACCTGCCTGCTGTCTGCCTGCCTGCTGTCTGCCTGCCTGCTGTCTGCCTGCCTGCACATCCTGCTGTAGAGTATGCAAACCCCTCACTTCCTGCTGCAGAGTATGCAAACCCCTTACTTCCTGCTGCAGATTCTGCAATCCCCTTACATCTCCACTCACCTCCCCTGGTTCACCCAAACTCAAATCCCCATCCTGTCCCCAACCCTGGTGCTCCCCCATCCAACCCTGGTTCACCTCCTCTTCCCCTCCCAGACCCACACTCTCCCCTCTCTGCCCTGCACTCTCTCCCCTCTGCAGAACTGCCTCCTCCCATCTCTGCACCACACTCTGCCCTGCCTGGTTGTTCACAATCACCCGGGCCTTCTTCTTCCCTAACCCTCTGCACACATCACACCTCTGCTCCCCCACCTCACACCCAATCCTGTCAACCCTCCCATCTAGATCATGGTCCAGACTCACTCTTCTGCATTTCTCCCCACCCAGAAATCTCTGCATCGCTCCCTCCATGTGGAAGCCCTGGTCCAATACCTTCCTCCCATTGACTATCCGGTATGACTGCAGAACGATCGCCTCTGCATTCTTCCCATCCCTCCCTGCCCTCCCACTCTCCTGCCCATAATCCCTGACCTTGTCTCGGACCACCAAGTGCATCACCACTCGAATGCTGGGGGCATCAATTCCCAGACCTAGTGCATTGGTCGCTGCAAACACCCTCTCCTTCTGCTCTACTAGCTTCTGCAAAATCTTCTTCTTCTCATCATCACTGCCCACCTCCCGGAAGTACATGGGGCACTGCAGTAGCTCCCCCACCTGCTTGCATTGTTTGATCGTTTGGCAGTAGATGATGATCTGCCCGGGAGCTGGGTACTGCTCGAGCTTCTGCTCCACCAACTCCGGGAGCACCTCCTCCTCCTCCTTCTTGTCGTATTCCAGCACCTGGTACGCCACATTCCTCCTGGTGGTGCAGTCCCGAAGCATGTATATGTTACCCCGGGACACTCCACTGCTCTGGAAGAATGCTGCCTCCTCCTTAAGTGGTAGTGTCGCGGTCAAGTACACTGTACTCCCTGCTCCGTCATCTTGCTAAGCTCCAGTACCTTGGGTCTCTACCCATTCACGGAATCTAGTATGACATGGCATTCATCAATCACAATCCGGTCCAGTAAGCCAGCTGCATTCTTCTCATTGATGAACCTCCCAAATGCCTTAGTCACTGCTGACTCGGGAGTCAACAGTACCACCTGAGCAGACCGTACAGCCTTCTGGTCACCCCATTTGGCCACCCTCAGTCCTAGCTTCTTGCACCTTCTCTCCTGATTATCCTGTAGAGCTGTGAGTGGTACCACTACAATGCTCACCCCTTCTGGAGATGCTGAAGCGGGTAGCATGTACAGCAGACTCTTCCCCCCTCCTGTCCTCATAATGATCAACACTCTGGGTGTCCTCCTGACAATCACCTGGACCCTTCCAGCTGTAGCCCCTGGAACTCTGCCTGGGGACCTACCAGCTCCTGCAGCTTGCTCTGCAGACTCATCTGTCTCAGCCTCAGCCACCTCTGGGTTTCCAGCCTGTCCTGCTCCTGCTGCAGAGCGATGCCTTGGGCTGTCTGCACTCCCTCAGCAGATGGGAACTGCAGAAACTGGTGCCACTCCTGGCTTATCTTCTGGAACCTCTTGGCCTCAGACATGCAAGCGAACGGGTTCTCTGTGCTCAAGATCCCATAGATCATCTCCTCCATCCTGTCCCCATGTCCACTCTGGTTCTGCTGGTCCTTCTTGGCCACCCCTTCATATAGTTCTCCTAGCAGCTTCTCTGTCTCCTCACTGGAGCTGTGTGCCCTCTGGATGGCGGGATAAAGCTGCCTCCACTGAGCTGGGGTGATGCCTACCCCAATCCTCTTCTTGCACTCCCTCCCCATCACCCTTCTAAGCCTGGGGGTGCTCCAGAAACCATCCACATTCTGGGGCTAGGCCTGCTCCTGGAGCTTGTACACATCTACCCTGACCCCACCCTCCCTTCCCTCCTCTTCACCATCCGAGTCCTCACTCCCCTCTGACTCATCTGCCTCACCCCCTAGATCATCCTCCTCCCTCTCCTCTTCCACATCACTGTCCTCCTGATCCATGACTTGGATGTCCCCCCTCCAGATCTCCTCGGGTGCTGGCTTCCAGAAGTGCACTCCTGCCTCGGGCATCTCATCACCCTCTCCAGACACCTGCTGTAAGATCTCCACCCTTGGCTGCACCAACCACAGAAAGTACACCATCAGCTCCCCAACCTCCTGGGGCAAGAACCGGTGGATCAGCTTCACATTCTGGCTGTGGCTGAACCCCTTGTGGTATGAAGTCACCAGCTCCACTCCCCCTCCAGTGATGAAGATGCCCCTCTGGGCTCTGCTGTCCTCTCCATTCTCAAACTGGACACTGGTGATCTCAGTCCCTCGGGCTGGAGCCCCTGCACTCATGTGGCACAGTACAATCAGCTCCTCTTTGAACGCTCTCACCTGTCTGAAGTACTCCTCCACTCCACTCTTGCTCCACTGGATGTCTCTCCAATCCTGTACCTGATCCAGATCTCCAACAGTGAACTGCCTTTCCATCCTGGGCTCATGCATCATCCTCTTCCACAGCCACTTCCTCCTGGGGACCACACCTAGAGCCTCTGCATTCCTGGGGTCATCCAAGAAGCTCCACCCTTCCACCAGCTCACCTGGGTTGTCAAACAGCCTGCCCACCTCCAGCTTGGGGAGACTCTCTTCCTGGTCCAGAAACATCAGCTGCTTCACCAGTCTCTCTCTGCAGTCCCTGTGCAGCCCATGTACTACAGTCCTCAGATCTCCCATAGTGAAGCTGGTGTAGTCAATGCTGATCTCATCCAACCCATTCTTCCAGTCCACCCTAGCCTGACCCTTGACTGAAAACCTCACCTTCAACCCATATGTCTTCATGTGGAGTATCCTGTCCATGGGAGTCTGTCTCCCAGTGAACTCAGCCAAGCAGAGCATCCTCTTGGTCATCTCCTGGACCCCTTCTACTACCTGCCTAGCAGCCTTCTCTGCCTCTTCCATCTCCAACCCCTGCTCCAAACCCTCCTGGATGTCATCCTGCTTGTTCTTCCAAGCAATGTACACCACCAGAGCCTTGCCCACTGTGGCCACTGCAGCGAGCTTGGGGGTGTAGCTCAAAGCATCCTGCCATCCACAGTCCTCGGTGTACAAACCCTGCACAGCCAATCCACTGATCAAACCACTCTGGAACTCATGGTCCACCAGCTTGTGGTTCAGCATGGCAGCCCAGAACAAAGCCAAAGCCTCCTCCAACTCTCCCTGCAGTTTCTTTTTCTGCTTCTTCCTCAACCCACCCTGATCCCTGCTGGCCAGACCCTTCACCACTGTAAGCTGCTGTTCTTGATGCACCTTCAGCTGATAGCTGGGCTTCTTCTCCCAGCTACTGGTCCTCCAGATGTATCTTAGCAGCTTCACCCAGACTGTACAGTACTTCCTCATGGTGTCAGCCATCTGGGTGCTGTAGAATGGCTTCTCATTGTTCTCAGCCCCAGTCTCCCTCCTGTTCACCCACATGAGAGCACTCCTGGGCACGGTGTCTGGCCTGCAGACACCCATCATCCGGTGTACCAGCCTGCCCACAGCCTGACATGCCCTCTCCAGACTCCTCTCCTCAGCACTCCCCACATCACCCTCTGTGACAGCTGGGTACAGACTGGCCTTGAGTTCCACCCTCTCAAAGCCAGCCAGATGCTTGTCCCAAGCTGTGTGCTCCAGCCATGGGTTGACCTGAGACCTGTACTTGGGCCCTGTCACCTTCCTCTTCATCTTCTTCTCCTGCTTCTGCCTGTCCAGATCCTGCAGCAAAACCTCTCCTATGTTCTCAGCCCTCCTGGCCACAGCCCTCTCCTCTGCTGTGATGCTGGTTCTTGCTGTCCCTGCCTCTGTCACCTTGAACAGCTTGCTCCATGGCTTGAAGTGGAAGAACTTCTGACACCTGTGCCCTTCAGTCCACATCTTGTTGGGGTCCACTGCTCTCTTGTGAGCCATACTTCCACCCTTCCCCTTTGTGCTGGACCACCTGTGCTCTTTCCTACAGTGTGCCTGGATGCTATTTACCTTCTCAAGAAACACCCTACACCCTGCTATCGCTCTATTGCCTGAGCACTGTAAGCAGTTATTGATCACCTCTAGACCTACAATGGGCTCATCCCCTTCATGTGGGTACTGTACATCCTCTAGCCTCCATGCTACATGCTCCAAACCCTCCACTACACTGCTGAGCTCTTGTCTGACCCTAGCTGGGAATTCTGAATGGTGGGTGTCCAAGTGCCTCTTGACCTGGCTGGGTGGAACTGCAAACCTACATCCTTTGCAGACCAGCACTCCAAACTGGGGGTGGTGAGTGAAGACTTGCTGAAATGGATCCATAGTCCCAAAGAGAGAAGACAACTAAGTGGACAACTGAGTGGGGAGTAGAATGGGGATACTGTATGAGTGGAAATGGAGTAGCTGTATGAGTAGAATGGGGATACTCCATGAATGGAAAATGGAGTGCAGCTGTCTGTCGCAATAATTTGTCGCAATTTGAGCTCTGTAGCCCTGGCAACCTACTTACCTGACCCTCCTCACCTACCTAAGCAATCTTCAAACCTCTACTACACCTAAACCCAGACATTTATGATAGCTCCAAGAGTATACAGATGGAAACCAGCCTGCAGTTGATAAAGCTACTTAGAGTAACATGGCCTTGGTGATAACTGAGCTGACTTTGGGTGGATGGGCCAAGAATCCTCAGCTGCAAAACAAAGGAACACCAAAACATTTCCACCAACTTCAAGAATTCACTGCACCCGCAAAACTGATAATTTGACCTCTCTGAGTTGTACACTTTGCTTCGAATACTCTCGATTAGAGTGTGTGCAAGTCTCAGAAGTATTGCACCAAGGAATCCCAAGAATTTGACCCGTAAATTCCCAAGAATTTGACCTGTAATCCTTCTAACCTGGACTGTGCTTTCTCATACAAAGTCAAGAATTTGACCGTCAAATCTTTGCGGCATTGTAGATAGGAATCCCAAGAATTTGACCCGTAAATTCCCAAGAATTTGACCTGTAATCCTTCTAACCTGGACTGTGCTTTCTCATACAAAGTCAAGAATTTGACCGTCAAATCTTTGCGGCATTGTAGATAGGAAGTTGTTCTAAAGTGCGCGTCGGAACGCATAGTAGGGTTCGGAACCCTAACGCTAAAATTTGTAGAGAAAAGTTAAAATGCGCCGCATTTTTAGAGTATAATAATACTCGGTACCTAGTAGGAAACTTTTAGTAGCTTAGCTAGAAAACTAATATATACTAAGGATGATACAAATAGGTACTAGGTGTTAATCCTCTATAGTAAGTTAGTAAGATAGTTCTTACTATACTCGTACCGTACTTTTAGATCCTACTTAGGCTTTACTAGCCGCTATCGATACCTTTACCCTTTTTATATAGACGAATAGCTCGTAGAAAAGGAAATAGTACTACGGGATAGTACTACCCGCTCGATCGCTAGGTTTCTAGCGTTACTCCTAATATTCTCTTTTCTATCCTAAGTAAGGATAAAGGATTATAGAGTAGTAATTTCCGGTTAAGCTAGAGGAACGCCTACGACTTAATAGATATACTAGTCTCTACTAACCTAAAGTTAACATCTATATCCCTTATACTAATAATAGTATAAGCGGATGAATTTACGAGACTAAAGAAGGCTACTAACAGCCTATCCTTTATAAGGACTACTATCCTACTATATCCTAATAGTAAAGAAACTTTTAATTACATAGAGGTATAATCCTACTATTTAGTTAGCTCGGAGATCCGCTATTACTAGATTACGAAACTACTTAATACTATTAAGGCTAAAAGATAAGTAGTAGATTATCTAGCTTAACGCCTATATCGTTAAGCTAAGCTATAGTATCGTATAAACTATAATATAGCACTTAGAGAATAATAGAGATACTAATATTATTATAGTAATACGCTTAGAATCGAATAGACAATTACGATAAGAATACCTAGAAGGTTAATACGCCGTATCTACTTAGAGCTATTATAGACTTAGACTAGCCTTCTACTTTAAGAGACCTTACGGGTACTAGATATATAGCGCCGTACCTCCTTACGGGTATAGACGCTACCGCCCTCGTAGCGTTAGATAGCGTTAGAGGTACTATCCTCTTAATTCGATTAGACCTTATTCGATAGGGTCTCGTTTTCCCGTATACTAATATAGTAGGTACAATATAGAGCTAGTATAGCTAAATTAGAATAGAAACCGAAGGGCTTTGTTATATAGCGAAAGCTTTAGATAGGGGAGGATACTATATTTTAGGCGGTATCTATTACATTCGGTATACCGATTAAAGTTAATTTGTAGTACTTAGCTTAGTATACAAGAACTATTAACCTTATTGACTTTCCGTATAGTTATTATAGTAAGGGGTATCGGTATATTATAGAATACCTATTTAGATTTAAGGAGAAAATGCCCGCCTTAGCCTAGCCGGCCCTAATATACTATATTAGTTAGAAGTTTGTTTTTAGGAAGGGACGAAGCGGACTCTAGTTGTTCCTACTACTACTACTATATACGCTACTACTATTAATAGTTTAACTATTAAACCTTCTACTATTCCTACGTTGTAGCCGCCGTCTGCCTACTCTTTAGTAAGTAGGGCGACTATCTTTAGAGGTATAATGTTACGACATAGTAGACGTATTAATTATATAGTCTTATAGTATATAGTAGTAGTAGCGGCAAGGTTAGGTATTTAAGCGAGTATAGGGTAGTATACGGGCTTCGAAGCCTACGTATATAGCTTAGTTTATATAGGCTTCGTAACCTACGTATATAACTCGGTTTATACGACGAGTAGAAAATAAAGTAGGGATAGAGCCTTAGCGGGCGCTAGCTAATAGGACATTGTCCTATAGCGGCTTTAGCGGGGTCGGCTAATTAGCTCGGTTACTAAAGCCTAGCTTTACTCGACGCCTATAAGGCCTACCTCTAACCTAAGGAGAGGAGAAGGTAACATTGCCGGGTTTATATACTAGCTACGGGAGGGATACTACTATTAGGAGTATAGCTCGACGTATAGACTTAGAGAGTACCTTATAGTAATAGGCGAGATAGTCTTAATATAACTAGGGACAACGGTATATCTATACTGTCTATAGCGAAGAATCCGGTAGTCCGGTATGTACTTAAAGACCCCTTTAAAGTCGTCTATCGTAGTCGATCCGTAGCTTCTATGTTCTTCTTCGTCTTCTTCTTTATTAATGCCGTAGACTACTCCTATTTAGGTAGCCGTTCTCGCTAGATTAGGCTAACAATTAGCCCCCTAACATTTAGCCCCCGAAAACAAATTAGCTTCCGGCGTACAGACGCAGTTTGTATGGGAAAGCCAACATTCTAGGGTTACATTGTCGGGTACTAATAGTAGGTCCTTTCCTCGTAGAGTCTTTTGATGGCTTCCTCATCTGGGTGAATGCCCGAGCCATGAAGTTTGCAGACTAAGAGTCCGGGCGGGTCTGCGTAATATGATCCTTCGATGCTAGCCATGATCAACACGATGTCATACTCGCGATCCTCCAGTTGTCGATAGTGACAGTAGAATGCTGTTTCCAGCGCGTCGTTCTCTACAGGAATTTTGGTTTTGCAGTAGGGTGCACAACCCTAACGCTAAAATTTGCGGGGAAAAGTTGAAATTGCGTCGCATTTCTGGGCTATCATACCACTAGTCCTTCGGCTTTTCAGCCGTCCAATCCTTACCCCTTCCAATCCTTTTCGCCTTCATTCTGTCAGCCCTTCAATCCTTCAGCCCTTCATTCTTTCAGCCCTTCAATACTCCAGTCCTCTGCCTTCAGGTCCGTAATTACGTGCTACCATCCCTGAAGGATTGTGCCAAGGCATATATTTGAGGCGGCTGGAATCCTTCCGTAGAGCATATCTCAGGGCATCATGGTTCCATTTCTCCGATGTGCGCAGCCCCAAAAGAATCCAGGGTAAGATCATCATAAGCCCCAACAAGCATATTCATGTCACCGTGCTAGTCGATTAATCGTCGAGCCGCTTTTCTAGAGGCCACTGCCTCACACTTCCGCTGCAACAGACCAGAACAACAGCTTCGCTAGACTTCCGACCTAGACATCAGTATTCGGCCCCCAACGTCGCTGGTACTTGACCTGAGATCGACCGACTTATCGCTCGCAAAAGATGCACGCTGCCGCATGTATCAGAGTTCATCAGCCGCAACCTGAGCAACTGCCTGATCCGCCATAGCCATCTTGCAAAGTTCACAACCGGGGCTGAACACCTCGATCTTTTACCAGAAGACAAGATGCCACAGACGTCTTCTCATATGAAGCTCATCCGCCATCTTTAGAGGTTCCAGCGTTCAAGGCCCTCTGCTCGTCCCACCACTTCGACACCAGGAATACAGGCGCCGACCATGGCTAAGACAGTCCACTATACTTCAGTCAAAACCGAGAAGCAACCACATGGAAGGGATCGTCAACTGCACTACTTGTTCAAGCTGGTACCATGGACGGCGATTTTGGCTGTCCTCCTCGCACTAGGCTGTGGTATTGACGCTACATCGCTGGCTTTCTCTATCGATGGCAAGCCACTGGACTACTGGACGGTCCTTAGCTATAATGTGCAGCCCGCTGTCTTGCTCTCCGTCTTGGCTACCATCGCCAATGCCCTCTTAGTCTTCTCCTTCACCAAAGGAGCAACTGTGTCTTGGTATGACCGGCTTCTCATGATCACGTACCTTCGCTGACAGAGCTGAGCATAGGTGGCACAGCACTTCTCAAGGAACCACCCTGAAGAAGCTACACGTATCCTACGCCTACGGTAATGGTGTTAGCGCTGTATTCACCTCTGCTGCGGCCTTCAACAGCGTTGCTCTTGCGGCCATCTTCATGCCTATATTGCTGATGGACGGACCGCTACTTCAGCGAGCCATCGGCATCATGCAGCAGGTCGACATGATACGCGCGAACACTACAATCCCACTCTCCCCAAGTCCGTTCCTGCGGGGAGCGACAGGAATAAATGTCGGGTATGATCAGGAGTTTTCAACGAGTCCAGCATACCTATTATACCATCCCAGCTTTGCGAAGGTGCTTCAACAATATTCAAGCCGCGATGCGATGACATTTTCTCGCAGCATATGCGAAGGGACGTGCGAAGTGGAGATAATCGCACCAGGGTTCGATGTCAATTGTTCGACATCGACAACGCCATACCATCTAGCTACCTACAAGGACAAAGCTGGGAATGGAAGTCATTCGAACAACAGTGACTCAACAAATGTATCGCCTGGGCATCCGGACCTCGTCCAGACCATCTTCGATGTCCAAATCACCTACAACTACACCTTGACCTACGCAAATGACGATCTGGGTTTCGATCTATTACCACTTGACCCTCCGAATGGCGGATACTTTTCCTTGGAGTATCGTACGATGTACAAAAGCACACCGGGAGTAAAAGGCACAATGTCTCATCATACGTGTCAACCCAGAAGCAATGGTAAGATACCCGCTGCTTCTCCAGAACGACACAGTCGCCCTGAGCCCAATGAGGTACGTAGTGGTGTGCAAGGAAACGCAGTCTCAGCTTCTGTGGTGCTTCTCCAAGACGTTTTCACTTTTCCGAGCAGCCCAGGATAGTTGCTGATCATTCACCTTTCAGTCTCTCGGAGAATCGAACCGTTGAGTTCATCTCTCGAGAACAAGAAGGCATAGGTATCGAAGGTACCTCTCCATCGACTCTGGGCAGGCTATGGCTTGCTTTGCAGACCAGCTTCGTCACAAAAGCCACGCTGGCACCAACGAGATGGGACTACTACACTTTGCATCCCAGCAATTCTATATCCAGCCAGTACCTCCGTGCAGATACCATTGAGGAGACGTTGAGCACGAATATCACGTTCGACGACCCGACAAACGACCTCATCTCGACGACCCATGAGCTAGCCTTCCGGATTGCTCTAGCTACCACTAGCACCACGCCTGCTGCCGGATCGTGGAGTGACTTCGCGTCAGGTTGGATACAGTATCCTGCCAATTGTGCTAACCCTTGCTCTCGGTTTAGCCTCGCTACTCGCTGTCCTTATTAATGGCTGCCGCAAGTTCAGCAGTGTCATGCCGGTAATGTATGCTGGCTAGAAGTGCTTGTGTACCGCGCACTAGTGCTTTGGCCACCATTCTATCAATTCTAGCTTTGTGCAGGGAAATTCCTATTATCTTGTTCGGTGGCTTCTTGCACCTCTGTGAGCACGGGATATCAGAGACATTGCGACCTTGATAAAACTCTCATCATCAGCAGACAGCGAAATCGAGATGTTGTAGCAGAAGTGAGCCGTGGAAAGGAGAGCTTTTTAATGTTAAAGTCCCGATCAACATTAGGCAAAATGCTTCCTTCCGACTAGGTTGTAGGCGTGGACTTCGTGTGATTCGGGAACGGGATTCTGAGGGGACGGTGAAGTCTGGAAACTATAGTTAATTCCGACCCAGCCCTGGGTCGTCTTTTCTCGTCCTCTCATTCGCCGGCATCAGCGCGCCGGCCCGAACACAGTCACATCGGCGCGGGCGCACTAATCCCTGCTTAGGCGCGAATTGTGCGCACAAAGTGCGCTAAGCCTTTTTCGCTTGGAATTGTGCACTGACAATCTCTAGCTTGAAAAGATGACGACTTCAGTGATGAACCTCCCACGCAACATGCATTAAACAGTGATTTTGGCACCTTAGCTCGGAATCCAATGCCCCTTTGCGATATTCGCATAAATTGTTGTTTCATTCCAGGTCTAAATACGAAGGATTTTCGGCTAGTAGATGGTGTGCCACGTATTATCCTCCGAAGTCACGAAATCCAGAACCAAAATAATGACAGCGTGCCGAGAGACAACGGAAACCAGCCCCAGTGCCACCAAGCAAGATCACCTGTAGCTAACCAAGTGATAATTGCATTTCCTATGCCTAAAAGGGTCCAGGACGATAGGACTGATGACCACCAAGGCGCAAAAGCACTTCCAAAGGTTGCAAGTCCCAACGCAATGTCTTGTAGTCCGATTATCCTTATAAGTGGACGGCAAAGCGTGGGCGTCGTTTGATGTAGCTGGAAGTTCGGTCCGAAAAGTACCTCAAATGCCGTGTTTGGATACCAGAGCAGAGACAGTCCAATGCCGATCGGAATGAGTCCCAGATACCCGCAGTAAGGGGGAATGTTGATAGAGTGGAACCTGTCGGTCTGTCTAGCTGCGCGATTGTCACGGTCGGCCATGTTTTATGATCGTGGATCTATATCTCCAGCAAAGAGGGGTCCGAGTCAGTGACTAGGGCAAGAAGAGACCGGAGAGATAATTCTGCTGGATTTGTCCTTCGTTTTCCGCTTTTTTGGTAGTATGACTTGGACGGTTTTTGCCAATCGTTTTCGTTAGGCAATAGCCGGAAGATGTGTGGTTGGTTGGTACGGTCCTTGATGGGAGGTTCTTCTCGGCAATCGAAGTGTCGTTGTCGTCGTGAGCGGTCTCCGAATTTCGAAATGTTTCTTCGGCTAGTCTGGACAGGTTGGTAACGTTATCTAAAGATTTCGGCTTGTGTATGTGGACAAAACGAAACATACAGATTTTATTTCTTCTCGGCGCTGGACCGTGCTTTTCCTGGGTCCGAGATCGGACAACTGAGTTCCACGGATTCTGTCATGGCCCGGGCCACGCAATCTCTTCTCCGCCCGAAGCGGCCTAACACAGGGGGCAGTGCCAGGCAGCAGCCCACGCAGTCTCAAGCACAAGCCAATCAAGCTGTAAGATGATGATCGACCGTACGGCCGTTTGTGCGTTGGCATGGCTTGCCCGGCAAGCGAGCAGCCGCCTGCGCCCCGGCTACCGTGCTTCCCTGGCCTGGACATTGAATGACTATGGTCGTGCTCATCGTCGTCATTCTCCGCTCTACAAACTTGACACAAGCTTTGCAGGGGACACAGTAGCGTTAACACAGGCTACATGGGCGCGTGACAATCGTGCTTCGAGAAAGTCGAAGCACCAAGTCAGACCATGCGATGGTGATGCGATTTACAGCACTGCTGTCAGCTGGCATGCGAGGAAGAATCGCAAAGTCTTTGAGGGGTGTAAATTGTGCGAAGCAATTCCTCATCTTGTACACGTGACCAGCCAGCTCGTTATGTAGTCGAGTTGAAGGTAACGTGGGATGCGGCCCCGGGCCGTTGACGTTGGTGGAAGAAGCTCGTGGTTCGGCAGTTATAAGGCTTGGCAACGCTCGCGTGGTCTCCACGACAACATCATTGATCGCAGAAGAAACAAAACAGCTGAGGATCCCAGCCATCTCTCCCGAAAGGCAAGATGGATCGAATCAAAGCGTTAGAGGAGACTATTCGAGAAAAGGACCGTCTGCTGGAGGAAGAGCGGCGTCGGCGCGAAGAAATTGAAGAGACAACACGGGGATCCAGCTTGCAAGAGTTTCTGGAGCGTTGCCATGACCTTCATACATCCGTTCAGGTGGTGACCGACAAGACCCTCACTACACAAGGCGAAATCACAAACCCTGACAACCGACTGTATCCGAAACGCATCCTCCGATGGCAGGACTTCGAGGCATCACAGGCTGCAGTGTGGGCACGCATTGGAGAAAGCTCGGATTTCGCCTCTCGTCAATGGTTCCCATCGAGAAACGACTTTGCATACGTGCGCGATCGGCTACGCCCGATCTCCTCCGAGTCTCAGCTTCGCTGGTTTGAAGCATTAGCCATAGAGAACATGGTGGTTGATCTCTTCCAACGGGCTCGCGAAGATGCTAGCGTGAAGCAAGTGCTTGGTGTGGATAGCGAAATCAACTTCCAAGATCACACGAATCTGGGAGACGACGGCAACTCGGAATTGGCGCGAATGATGCAAGATCTCCGACTACAGCAGAGTACCAAGCGCACGGAGAGGCAGCAGTCACCGCATCGGCATCGAGGCACAGCAGATCAATTCTGCGTGCTGCAATCTGCCGACGATGGCTCACGGCGGCCTTCACTCGCCATCGAATTCAAAGCGCCACACAAGCTCAGCACTCATACCGTTTCCGCAGGGCTGAAGGAAGAAATCCAGACGTACGAAGATGTTATCAGCCAGATCGAAGAACCCTCGGACGCCGAACAACGACAAGACTGGTGGTGCCAGTACGTCATGGCGGCCACGCTGACGCAGCTCTTCTCCTACATGGTCACTCAAGGGACGCGGTACGGCTATCTGTCAACCGGTCAAGCCTATGTATTTCTGCGCATCGGCGACGATCCGAGTGAGGTATACTTCAGCGTTCAAATCCCCAGCCTTGACGTCAGCACGAACGATGAGCGGCGTCTGCACCATACTGCTGTCGCGCAAGTGTTCGCATTCATTGTCCAAGCTGCCGGAGAAAGCGGACCAGCGCAGGATTGGCACCAGCGGAGAGACCTGCTCAGTCCGTGGAAAGTCGATCTACAAAGTATCCTCCATGCAATGCCCGAATCCATTCGCACGAATGTGAGCTGCAGCGAATACATCCCATCCAGGTCTATCAGCCACGCGAGATCTCCGATTCAAACGCGGGTACAGTGTCGACCTGATGAGGATGCTGAATCTATGCGAAAAAACGGCCGCGGCAGTGATGAAGAAGGTCGAAGGTCACCAGAGAGTCCCTCTGAACAGCGGCGTCGTCGAATCCAAACGAGAAGTGTCACTCGCGGCAGGGGAACACAGGCGCCGAGCAATCATGGGAACGCTACGCAAGGATCAGATTCTGTCGTGCGAAGCAGCGTCAAAGAAAGGCCTTACTGTACGCACAGCTGTCTTCTAGGATTGGCCGAGGGTGGCGATTTGGACTCCTACTGCCCCAATTCCCGGCTCCATGGATCAACGCATCTAAGGAGGAAGGACTTCTTGCATTTGGTCAAGCAGCAACTTCTGGTTGATACTGGTGTCGACGCCAGCTGTGTTCCGTTGAACATTCATGGGGCCCGTGGAGGATTGCTCAAGGTTACTCTCGCGGCTCATGGTTACACCTTCGTCGCCAAGGGAAGCGAGAAGCACAACTTTAAGCATCTCCATAACGAGCGACAAACGTACCGACGGCTACGGACCTTGCAAGGAACACACGTTCCGGTGTGTCTCGGATTGCTGGAGCTAAGGCGTGTCTATCACTACAGCGGAGCTCGACTCTCGCATCTACTTCTGATGAGCTGGGGTGGGCGGCCTTTGTCGGCCCCATTGAACAAAACTTTCCAGGTCTGCTTCCCGAAGCTTGCAGAATCGGCTCTGACGGCTATTCATCGGGAGAAAATCCGGCACAACGATGCAGAACCTCGGAACATGATCTTTGACATCGCGTCCATGAGACTGATGGTCATCGACTTTGAGCGCTCCACATCGATATCGAGTCCCTCATTCGCACGCATAAGCAGCAATGGTGTTACCGAGCAGACTGCGAAGAAGAGAATACGGTACCGGTCTGCTGAAGATGAGCTTGTGGCCATGCGCAATTGCATGCATCGTTTTCTTCAGTAGCATCTTCAACCTGATCGTGTGGCAGCGAGTGGTACCTGCGTTCGCAGCCGACAATCCTCCTGCAGCTGTCAGGAGCTTCAACAGCGTGGTGTTAGCCCGTATTGTGGTGTTGGTCCTGGGAACGGCCGCACGAGCATGGGAGCTAACATGAGTAGCGGTTGGATATGAGGCCACCTGTCGTTCCTCTAGAGAGTACAAACATTTGCACAATGCGCAGCGCCCTCGCACCTTCGTACATTCTCTTAGGCTGGAAGTGGATAACATTCTGCATCTACCTACCATCCACTATCGTCCAGCAGCCTCGTCAGTGGCCCCCGTTACTCGTCTTCTTCCTCTTCCTCGTCTCCCTCGTCTTCCTCCTTGTCTCCTTCATTGCTAGTCGCAGAGGCCTGGGCGTCTGGCAATTGGAGTAGTGAGGTGTAGCAACTTACCGGTCGCGAACTTCGTTTCGGGTTCATGCATGAGTCCTTGGTCCTCGATAGCCGTGTTGAATAGGCGCAAGGAATAACTTTACTCGATGCTCCTACTTCAGTTTCCTTTCGACATATCTAGGCGCAAGTGGTACGAAAGGCTCTTCTGAGGCGTCCTTTAGACCACGTTCTCCAGGAAAAGACTACTAGGACCATATCTAAAGAGCGTTGAGATATCTCGCTAGGACCTCGAACGATTATGTCGACCACACCAATTTTCACCGGGAGAAGAGTTTGTCGACCTCTACTATGTCTACGATGACATGTCTGAGGCTCCTTCCATACAAGGAAATGGAATCCAATGTGTAGATCCGAACAACTGCATGATGGCCGCATGGCATGTGATCACTAGGTTTGCGAGCATTTGGATTGGTCAAATCGACGACATACGCAGTTTATCTCGTTCTACGACGATCTGCAAGCAGCAAAGGTTGAACAGGGACGTCGAAGAGTCCACATCAACATACCCGGCGGGGGGGTGCGCAATCCACGCATTACACACATCCGTCTTCACAGGGGTCTGGTTTTTTGCCCGGACATGCATCGTCGCCGTAGGTTCGACGACAGGCGCTGTGTGGACAATGTGTTGATGCGGTGGCTTCGCAAGCAACAAAAAAGTGCTGTACTCAGGCAGACATCCTACTGGCCCGCCGTCCGGGATCAACTTCGCGAAGTAGATTGTTGTTAGGGTCTTGCCGCATCATTCTCTCTCAGGAGTACAACGAGCACCATCCTTTCCTGCATAGTTCACTGTCTATCGTCCGTCCGTCCCTCATGGCTGTCGACGAGGATTCTCTGCTCTCAGAAGCGTTAGAAATCATCGATACACTTTCAGACGCGGTCCTTCAGCAACACCAACTTCGGATTGAGGCCATACTCCGCCGCTCGAAGAGCACAGCAGAGAAAGATCGACCTTTAAGCACATAAATAAGTAACGTCTGAAGATCTGGGAAACAGTCGCCTTCTTTCACAAACGCCTTATAAAGATCAAATTTGATCAATCCAATCTTGATCCAGAGACTCCGAATGCCGATTGTCTTGACGAATTTTGAATTCGAATCTGTATCGTTGCAGGACATATTGCCTGTGTGAATTTTGCTACGGACGTTTCGGTCGGCGCGCTCAGGATGTCACGCAGATCACAACGAGCGTGAAGTTGTGGATTCGTATCGATGGTCTCGCTGGCTACCATCAGATAGCAGCCCAATTGACAGAGACTTCGATTGTGGCGGACGAGATGGTATTGTTCTCGAGTACATTACGTCCCAGCGAGACGTGGATCTTGCGCCGGACCCATGGGGAGCCTTGTGGAGGGACAAAGAAGGAGCTTCGTTTCGGTCAAGGAACTTTGGGAGTATCAGTAGAAGAGCAGAAACACATGCTTGTGGGATGGACTCTACTTCCAGAAAGTCAAGATATGGCCGCCGCCAGTGATGAAGACAGGGAAACCTATTGGGTAAGGAATGAAGGCGCTCAAGCGGACCTATGGAAGATATTGTACATAGAATCTCAGAAAGGTTCCTGCCGGTATGCACATTTTCTGCAACACAATCACCATTGTGGCATTGACTGTTTAGTATCCTCATATTCAACTTTAACCCAGGTATGTTGACTGACTCCTGAGACAGACGGCTCCTCAGCGTCATTCGGGATGTGGTTCGTCGTTCCTATACTGTTTGATTAGCATTTACTAACGTACTTTTCAGACGATGTCGACAAGCTGTTATGCGCTCACAGATCGTGGCCGATCTCAGCAGACAGTATGAATTCAACCAGGTACGCTGGACTTGGACGGAAAACCTGGAGTCTGGACTCACCACTGTACGCCCCGGGAGCATACCTATCTACTATAGGGGATGGGAACGACGAGAGATAAACACTGGAATAGTAAGCAAGGAACTCTAGTAACACATTATGCCCCTCACCATTGCGCAAGTATCGGGAAGTAACTCGATTGATACACGGTGCGAAATAAGAGCTTGATGACGCAGTTGTCGCCTTGGTTGTGATGGGCGCCCTTGCTGAGGCACAGCTGTATCGATGGATCCTGGTCCGCCAGCATGTAGTCCTCCAGCCTCTTCATAGAATTGTGATAGTGCTCGAGACTGAGACCGTTCGTAGAGGATTGGAGGCTAGGCCTGAGTGCATCTTTCATGGCCCGTCTTGTGAGACCCTTCAAAGGCGATCAGCGAGGGTGGATAACTGGGTCGCGAACTGGTACATACGAGTAAAAAGTCCCACGTGCGTTGGTCCTCGGCGTTGGCTTCCTCGAAGCCAAGTAGGCCCGCAGCGTAAGTGGGAGAAACGACGTTGTCCAAACAAACGGAAGTCATGTTCGAGAAGTTGAGAAGTAATAATGATATTGCGAAGGGCGAATGAGTACCACATATAAGTAGTGACGAGGCCGCAAATACTTTACGGAGTCCCCTGACCGCACAACCCCTGTCCATCTTTGCATCCCTCTCAGCGAAGGGGATCCCTGCAGAGCGAAAAGAACTATGGTTGGGATCGCCTCTTGTCTTTGGCCTCTCGTTCCTTGCACATCTTCTCCCATGCTGCATCGGTCATCCCCTCCGACTTGAACCGATCATCGAACTCCCAATCGTAAATCACTACTCCATCCATTCCGCCATCACAGAACACAATGCAAAGCCCCAGAAAGATTGGATTGTAGCTTCCGTCTTGGTATGAGGGGGAATCTTTAAACGATACTCCTGGGAGCCGCTCTCGGATCCAGTACACCGAAGCTGGGCAAGCTTTGTGGAACTTGATGGTGAACCATTGGTTCTGCAAGGGTCTGATCTCATCGTTGATGCGATCGCCTGTCTCGGTCTTTAGCGGAGATCTCCCAACGCGGACACTCACATACCACAGACCACAGACCAGACGTTGTGTATCGACGGCGAGTGCCATGAAGTCCATGTCCCGATGACGTTCGCAGCGCAACTGATGCCGACCTTGACACATTAGTACCATTGTCAGTCGTTGGAGTAGGGGGGGGGGAGGTCTCACAGTCGTTTCGAATCTCTACATCGCAACCGCAATAGACGAAACACAGACGTACGATCTTGCACATTATCCGGATGATCCGAGCATTCGAATCATCAATCTGCGAGGCGCAAACAAATTCGACCAAATAGATGCAAAGCAGCGCTAGGAGCAGATATGAAGAGAGTCGGGGCACACCCCACACATTACATTGACTACCAGTGACTTTCTGGCCGTTCTCGGACTATCTATACAAAGCTATACATCGAAATCCACCCTTGGAAATGTGCAGCATGTAGCGAGGAGGTTGATCAAAGGTGCAGCGGCAGGGAACGGCACGCCTGGAAAAACCAATCAAATGAACTCATCCAATGCTAGCAAGAAGCCGAAGTTGGCCCGGCATTCACACAAGTTCGGGCATGTATCGCTCCGATGAGAGATTGATCACATCTCCTTCGTGCGTTGCTTGCTCAAAATGGCGAGCGTTCCACCCAAATCGCACGCAATATATGAAACCACTCCAGCAGCTACGCAAAGTTGTGGGTCTTACACCCCTCAATTGTTCCCGCAGATTTGTGAGAGAACGTTGCTTATCCGAGGATTGTTGGTATGGATCGGGAAACGCTCTCTAATATACACGGTACGATGATCAATGCAAGCACCATACATCGGACGGGAAGCCATCGCTGACTGCTGTGCTTCTCGAGCTCGTTGCACCGCCCCGTCAATACATCATGTGCGCAGCAATATTACTGACAAATCGCTGCATCCGAACTCACATGCAGGCTCGCCTCACGCCCTCTCCGAACATGGCACAAGTTCCCACGTCGAATCGCCCTCTTCCAAATGCGCACCCGACAGACTCTGTCTTGTTCCATTACGGTTGGTTGCCTCTGGCGCAGAAACCTTCCGATTCTCCTTTCGTCTTCGCATCCATGGTATCGGATAATCGCGTGGATCATGGATCAGCACAAGAGCATGGATATGCTGGAACGCTAACAAGGCCATTGGATGATTCGAAGAGAGAACCCAGGCCCAGAAAGGTAAGAGGCTGCTGGTTATCATTAGACAATACCCCATCATTGTCCGTGGAGAACTCACAATTGGCGGCTGGCCAAGGACGCTACCGCAATTACAATTTTGGTGAAGGTCCGCTCAGTCTTGCAGGAGTTCCGCTCGGCTTTCCACACGGCGGTGGCTTGCATCACCGTAAGAGCCACCTCAATGATGGACGAAAACGCTGGAGGTACCCAAAGGGCCAATGAGCCAAGTAGCTGGGGAACCGATCAGCGGGGACCACAACATGAAGCAGTGACAAGGTTCCCGTACAGTAGACTGGCGTGCCAGGACCCGCAGTGTAATGGAGACGATGCCGTTTCCCACGACACTGCATAGAGCTACGCCTGTCCTCCATGCTTCATCGTTCGCCCATGTGATATAAGCCAGCTCCGCGACGATGGTACCCTCGCCAAAAAACACCACACACGCCAGAATTAGGCGAGTAGTATAGTCCTAGATCCTTCTCAGCTGGAGAACGGTCGTTGGTCGTCGGGACTTACTGCGTCTTGGCTGCCTTCGCTTCGGAGGGCGATGTTGCAAGCACAGTATGCAAGTCCAGATATCGCAGTGATCACCGGCAAGATTTGCTTGGGTCGTCGCAAGCATGTCGGTGGGGTGGACTTGTCCATGCCTTCTCCGTTCCTGCGATCTGCACGATCAAGGCGAATCGCGGAGCCTACCAAGAAAAGTAAGTGTGAACATGCAAGCCAAGAACAACGAGGAACACACGATGTGAGAAACGATGCGTGGTTACATAGGAAAGAGCGGTGAGCAAAGGCGAGCTGTCGAAGGCAACCACGCAGGACATGGGGCTTTATATATACCTTTCTATCCAATTGTTGAGAGCTAGGACGCGCTCGTGGATTAACAGTGTAATCACCAGTCGTAGCTCACCCTTCCTGCTCACTGCCAGTTGCAAATTGGCAACCTGACCCATCCGTTTGGAAGGTGGCTGGAGTGACGACTTTAGGAAGAGGGTAGCTCTGGTCCCATTTGCCAATCAGCGAACACCCCTCAACACTTGCAGCGATCAAAGAGTACTGACAATCTCATCCTGTGATGGTGGCCAAGATTTAGTGTCGTGCGACGTATACGTATAATACTGGCCGCAAAAGAGTACGACATAATAGACTTTCGCTCCAGAAATCTTGGCAAGCCCGTCGGCTCTTTTCATCAAGTTTCGATTGCGCCGTCTGAAATTATCTCTCCGCACTGTTGATGCAGGGCGGCATGCCATTTTGTGCGATGTACTAGTACTTGGAGCTCTCAATGTTCGTGATAGGAGGAGTCGGACTTTACCAACGTTACACTTCCTTTTTAATTGCTCGTCGACATCCTCTTGGAAGACTTGTTACCGGCTCGGGGGGTCCATCTGTTCTACAATTTTTGCC
>JAABUL010003430.1_pt1 | contig 23544 bp, 20 predicted proteins | sample 5559151 | NCBI WGS metagenome assembly JAABUL01 (sample SAMN10711876, study PRJNA513368) | rock metagenome | isolation source: Antarctica rocks | place: Antarctica: Victoria Land, Pudding Butte sud | reverse complement strand
GATGAAAGATAGCTACGAGTATATTAGTTTCTGTACTTTCGTGACAAAGCCCAATGTGGGAGAGCGTTTGACATGGAGACCGCCCGTCGCCACCAACTCCCAGCTACTCGGGCAGGATAACTTACAGAAATTAAGCTAGCAGACAGCAGCAATGCCACGGCCAGCAGAGAGACTCTTAACAAGTCAGTTGTATGTATCATGTCGAAGAGAATGCTCGTCCGTGGATTCTCGCCAACGTCCACGTTCGATTCTAATTTGCGGAGGGACCTCCAAGCTCCGAGGGACATTACCATCAACCTGATGCTCGAGATGGAGGATATCGATTGTCTAATTCGGAACTGCAGCTGAAAGTGTAGCCATAGCTTCAGGACAGGAAATGTTGGACTGAAAGTCTAAGATATTAGTACGGGCCGTATTGAAAACTATACATTTACTTTACATTTCATGCAGCGGCAGAAAGATTGCGCAGCGATACCTTACCGTAAACAAAAGACGGAACAATGTGCAAGGAGCACTAGGTACTCGTACTTGGTAACTCAACGATGCACATCAGAAGGCGCGGAATTATCCGTAGGGCGTGCCGATCCTAATCCTACCTTATGCATGATGGGGACTCGGGCCGGTTTTTAGTCTCCGACCAGCAACGTCTTATGTTTACCTTATGGGGCCATAATACGGAGTAGTGAGGACCGCTTCTTGTTCGCCGGAAACTAGCAACCCCCGGCTCGAATGTAGCTACGGAGTACTGCAGTACCGGTATGCAACCTTTCAAAGCATGTCAAAGAATTCTCCGAAAGCGTTATCGCTTGCATACGATTGCTACGTTAACACTATTGCCTCGTTGCCTCGCTCAATCAGACGTCCCTTGTGCGGCAAAAAGCACCAAGCACCACGCACATACGATAGCTCGGCCCAATACTGCTTTGAGCAGAGTTAAACTGGCTGTGCACGGTTTAGCTTTTACGCGCTTGAAAAAAAGAGTTCATCATAGTAGCTTAGAGATTGCATCAGTCGCACTACTGTTCCATGAGCCTTTGCGGTTCACAAGCCACAATGGAATGTAGTACGTGGATAGACTGGAGTTGTTTTGGGTGTCGTGCTCTTCATTGGGATCTCATACAGTCAATCAGCGTCCATAAACTATGTTTAAGGCGATAACATTATGCATAGAGCATCCTGTCCCTAGGTAGGTAATATCGATCGATTCGGATTTGCCACCTTGTATGCTTTACCAAGCTCAGCTTGGTACGCATCAATGGTGATCTTGCGTTGAACTGTTCCTTTGCCCGCACGAGACATAGGCTTGGCTTTAGTTACGAACACAACGGCGCCTTTTGGTACTCGCGCATGGATGGGGCCGATTTCGTTTGCTGTCTCAACAGTAGGCCAGATGTCCTCAAGCAAGCAAGCGATATCGTCATCACAGACGGGAGGGTCCCGAACCTCTATTAGCCATGCGACTTGCGATTGGCCATCAGTAGTGAGGAGCGCGAACACAACCCTCGGGTGACTTGAGACAATGCCTTCCATGACCAATGGGTTAATCTTTAATCCATTTGCCATGACTATGGTGTCGTCACTTCTACCTCGATATCGCCATATCGGCTTAGTTGGGTGTTTCGAAAAAAGGTCTCTAGACGGCCATTCCAACAGTTTAGGAAAGGTAAAGAAGACGAACTGCGCGGCCTCGATCTTTGGCTGTTTGACCAACACCAATTCATAGAGATCCTCGGAGTAGTGGCGGAATGTAGCACCAACAAGCGGGCCAAAACTCATGTATTCGTGAAATTCCTGCTCTTCCATCTGAAGTTGTAATGGGCCAGCTTCTGTCGCTCCGTACGCGGGATATATCGTGACGTAGGATCGAATTTTTTCTGGGACAGCGGCAGAAGTGAAAGGCGAGCCGACCCAGATTAAATGTTTTAGTCTTCCAAGTCCTTGGAGTTGGTCGTGATTTTCGACCATCTCCTGAAGTAATGCAGGCGATAGAATACTTGCTTGACAAATGTTCAGCTCATGGATCCGTGCCGCAAGCTCTGCCGTGGGGATCGTGTCGCAAGGTCCAAGGATTGGAGGCATATTCCAATAGACATTCAATGCGGTGAGACACAGTGTCCCAATCATCTATACTCCTTCAGCAAAGGCACCAAGCTGTCCCTCGCGTTCAACAGAGATACGGACATGGAAAGTTGGGAAAGCTAAATAGTGGCAGTGGTTCACCCATGCACTCATTATTGACTTCGGAGCGTCTGGTATCATCTCTGCCGGATCGAGGTACTTTCGAAATACTCCAAGTGCGCCAAATGTATAGGTGATTGGTTCCGGCAATCCTAGATATTATCGGACAGGACAAGGAGAGCGAAACAGCTAGACACACCTGTAGATCCGGATGTGTGAAGAATCGCATATGGTAGGTCTGGATTATCGCTCAGCTTAGTATCAAAGTTGTAGACAGGTACTTTCTTGCTTTCAAGCCAATACTTAAGACTCTCGACTTGAATGACGTTCATAGACCTTTCGGATAGGATAGCGGAAATGGTAGGACCAAAGGATGGGAAGTCTTTTGCTACCATAAAGGTGTTGCAATCCGTTGCCTTCAGTAACTTTAGCTGCGCCGTGGTGGAATTCCGCGGAGCAATCAGCATGGCCTAGAGCAGTAAGTAACCATCGTCAAGTGGCTACTTGAACAGCCTCACCTTATAACCAATTTTCACAGCCGCCAGTGTCATAATGGCATATCGAATATCTGATGGTCCAACGTAAGCCAGAGTTTCGAAGTTTTGTCCTTTTCCTAGTTCTTTCTCCAGCCACCATGCGCATCTATTGACCGAGTTTGCGAAATGGCCATAAGTAACCTTCCTCAGGCCGTCTTCAACACTCGCATGCCCTGGCTCGATGTAAGCACAATAGAGTCTATCCGGGACGGCATTGGCTCGGTCATCAATCAGTGTCGGCAGTAGGATATCATCATCCTCCTTCTTGATGCTATTGTGAGGCATGGCTAAACGAGGTAAGTGACGTTCAGTCTCCGTGCAGAACAGATAAAAAGGGAGAAAAAAGCTCCGAATTATTCAAGGTGAGAAGACCATAATACTGATTGTACGGAAGTATGCTTCATCCCTTCCCAAAAACATTCATTTGCCGTCGTTCGAAATTGATTACCGCTCTTAGCGTATCTACCGGGGTATCCAAGTCTTCGGTTATGTACTTTACACTGAGTGGTTGCGGTTCTGTACCAGCCACGTTGCCAATATGTGAACGCTACGTCCGTACAATGTTGGTAGATTGTTAGTATTCCTAGGGATAACCTTTTGCCTTGAGCTCAGTTACGAAAGTAGCCGAGTGGCAGATGACGTTAAGGTAAGTGCCTTATGTCTCACGTAGCGTTGGCCGTGATCTTTAACACGGCTAAGCAACAATAACGATGGTTTGCTGAAATGATACCACCAATGCGGCATTTCATAATTCTACCCTTGAGAGAGAGTGTTTTAATTGATCTCGAGCAAGGCTGATCATCTGGGACCATCCGAAATCTTCTTCCGGACACAGAGTCATGAGGCTAATCTCCCAATGCAGGGACTCTTGTCCGTATCATCATCCACTCGCTTTAGCAGGAGGGACGCCCAAAGCGTTACTATTGCGGTAAAACCAGACAGCTTTACCGAGCCCTTCCGCACCTTCGCACTTTTCAACCCACTGGCACCACCTGGCACTACGCCATAAACTCTTGACAAAGCCAATCGGTCCATCCCTGACATCTGACCGATAATGCTCTCCCATGACCACTTTGATGCCCTCGGTAGCTTCGCGTGCATGATAGAACGGGATACTCGGAACTGTGTGATGCAGGACGTGGGTTTCAATAATCTCATGAAACAGGTGGTGTCCAATAAAGCCAAATTCTCGATCAATTGTTGCCGCAGCACCACGCACGTAATTCCACGCTTCGGGTTGATAATGCGGTAGCGAGGGATCCGTATGCTGGAGGTAGGCTATGGCAACTGAGTGGCTTCTCAGCAGTGCTTTCAAGAGCAACAGGCTGAGAAAATAACGACCCACCTAACCAATGATTAACCCAAATGTATGGTACTCCATACCACACAAGAATGTTTCTGAAACCATAATGAAATCCTAGGTAGCCAAGCACGCCCAAGGTTATGGTTATGCCGAGATCACTCAAAAGTACCAAATGTTCCTCATTGGCGCCGAACAAAGGGCTTCTGGGATCAAAGTGGTTCACCCCGCCTCCAAAGCCGTTCCGCTTACCCACGCCTCGGCCATCTGAGCGAAGTCTGTAATTCTCCGTTCCTGAGTCGTTCGCGAGCAGATAGTATGGCCAACCGAAAAGCTGCTGCGCAATGAGCTCGACAAGCGTACGGATCAATGCCTCTTCCGTAAATTCCCACCGAGAGTGAGTTGATTTACTGGTATGAACGCCATAGTGTTCGCGAGATTTAGGGACGAATTGCATGTCCTTGACAAGATTGCCATGTAGCGCATGATGCTGCTTGTGGGACAACTTCCACGAGAAGTAGGGAACCAGGAGGAAAGAGTGAAGACTCCACCCAGTAATATCGTTGAGAGTCCTTGAGTTGGAGAATGCTTGATGTCCACATTCATGGGCAAGAACCCAGATTCCAATACCGAAGAGGCCTTGAAAAAAGGTGTACAGCGTCCAGAGACAAAAACGAGCATACCAAGAGGGGACTGCGGAAGGTGTCAAGTATCTGTTGAAGACGTAGAAAGTAATTGCAAGAAGCGAAAGGTCTTGAGCAACGTAGCGAAAGCCAGTTAGTGCAGATTTTTCGAAGCAGTGAGCGGGAATGGCGTCTTTGATCTCCTTAAAGTCGTAGTCAGGAACTTCGAATTCCTTACCGTAGGTGTCCACAAGAACGCCATGGCCATCTGATTTGGCTTCTGTTTTGGTAACGCCCATCACGGCGGACTTGATGGTCTTTGGCGGCGCAGAATCTGCAATAGACTTGATGCCAGTATCGTTTCGAGTGATGGATACCTATCCGGTCAACAACTTATCACTGCTGTCGATGTCCTCAGCTATGGCACAAAAAGAAGAGATTCGCAGTGGAGCCACAGTTATCGATGTTCTTCTGTACCAGCAATAATGTCATGCTGCTTCACCATGATACACGTTTTATTTAGACCTTCAGCAACATGCACCGATGGCATGTCAACCTTCCTCTTTGAGAACAAAACCAATGCAGAGTGAAACTCAGGCGGTGTATGCTCGATTCAACGCTAACAGAACCGGTGAGTGCGAGTAACAAATAAGCGTGGAGATGATCTGCATATCGCAGAGCTTGACACCCTGTTCCAAGCTGAAGGGAAGGCAGTTAGGATCTACACATTAGACCTGAGCGTGCGGCACCCGCTTCTATTCCGATTGGCCTCTTGGACTCCCTCGTTGCCAATTTATGATTTATACTCTGCTTCACCGCTTCATTCGACTGGTGGCGGGTAACTCAGCATTACTCCGAAAGTCGTTGCTTGAATGATTCTCGTGCTCATCAATTTTTGCGAATCCTCTAGACAGAAAGATAGCAACCATGTCTATAGTCTTGGCTGTCGATTCTCATGACAATAAAGGACCTTTGATGATAAGAGTTGCCGTTGCTATGATGTGCGTATCTTGCCTTGCGGTGTGTCTGCGATTTACAGCAAGGAAGCTTGTTAAACAACCTTGCTTATGGGATGACTGGATGATCGTTCTGGCACTTCCGTTCGCCTGGACTACTTGTATATTCGAGATAAGAGGTAAGTGACCCCATAACACCGCTGAGATATACTAATTTCGGTGTCTAGCTGTCGAAATTGGCGGGTTTGGCCAACATATTCAATATCTCGAAATGACCAAACCAGCCGCAGTAACCGCCTTCCTCAAAATGTTGTATGTTGTCCAAATTGTGTACCTTGTTGCTATAGCCTTCATTAAATTCTCCATCTTGCTTTTCTTTCGACGCATATTTAGCGTTCCTCAGATCAAGGTACCCTTGATTGTCATGGCAGGCATCGTCGCCTCTTGGTTGATCGCAGCGGTAATGATTCCCCAAATCATACCAATCCCCATGTGTGCTGAGTTCAGTATAGGCGCTGGTGGGCATATTCTCCTGCACGCCAATCCATGGCTTTTGGGATAAAGCGATAACTTCGACTTGTGTCAATACCATCAATTATTTTCTCGGGGTGGCGATACCCAATATTTCCACAGACGTGGTGATCCTTATCTTTCCAATACCTTTAATTTGGAGACTGCAAATTCCAATTTCGCAAAAGATTGCGGTGTCCGCCATTTTTGTTCTTGGTGGCTTGTAAGCTGATACAATCCCCATAAAAAATAAAGCTCACAAAAGACGCAGTATTATCCTCGTATCTTCGCTTCGTCTGGTTACAGTGGTTCAAGCTCAGGGAAATCTGGATCTGACTTGTGAGATCATGCTTATCCTTCATGACGCCGTTCTAACATGTTATGTCAAGGGGCTCTTATCCCCCTTGGAATATGGAACGCCGTCGAAACAAATGTCGGCGTCGTATGCGCTTGTCTTCCAAGCATGCGGCCCTTGCTCCGCCTTGCCTTAGGTCAGCGAATCAACAAAACTCCTGCCGAAATCGCGAAGTCTAGTAGGTCTGTGCGAGGAAAGTATTGGCCTAGCACAAAGAAGCCACTTCATGACCACACCAGTTTTACTCGACTGAGAGAATCAGATGGCCCCAAAGGCGCGGGCTCATACGGACAGTCTATGCCAGTGTATGCGGGCACTGAGTCTGAAGAAATCGAACTACAGGAAAGGCAAAATACCAATGATGGCATATTCGTGAAGCGAACGACTGAATGGAAACGTAGTGCAAGGACTTGAACGGACATCGGGTTCGGTACAGAGGTCCAAGGTCACGTTCATGGAGGGATGAAGGTTACACAGAGGCTTTTGATTGAAGTCGTCCGGGGGGGATGGGGGCTCATTCTATTACACTAGAGGTCAGAAACTACTTTGCAAATCGGAGAACATTGCGGCTGTGCTTGACTGGGATATGGCTGGAGCCGGTAGTTGGTGGGGCGAGTATATTTACATAGCAAATGCCTTGTAAAATGCCGTTGGTTCCACTGCGAACAGTCGGAACATGCTGCAGGTAGATGCATTCTTCTAGTCTGCAGCTCAAAGGATTATGCATAGCCTCGGAGAATTGTGATCAGGCAACACGAGAAGACTTGAGAATGATCTTCACGTTTTCAGATCGCAGGGATGCAAGTGGATTGATATCAACGAGTAGAACTGAGAAGTGTGCACACCCGAAGACACCTCACCTTTGAAAGACATGCTGTTAATTTTAGGTTACCGTACAGTGAGGCGTCAATTGTATCCAAAACCTGTATTATAGAAAACCATCTATGCTTTGTGCGGAGGTGGGCACATATTCGCGCTAGTACCAATTAGGTTAGCAAGCAGTGTAATGCCATTGCTTCTACCATTGCTCCTACTACGTACTAACAACTATCATCCTTCTTACCCCCGAAGTCTATGCACAGAGAATACGGTGGACTTGCGTGAAAGCCAGCTCTTACTCCAACTAGATCTTCTATCTCGCTTGACTTTGTCATTCCCACCTCCCACAAGATAACAGCCAACATGCCTTCTGCTAAATTTGCCAGCCAGCTTGAAGCTTCATCCTACTATCACCCCAATGGCGGTGAGGCCTACGCTCCACTCCGCCAAAAGATCGTTGAGACTGCAACTGCTATGGGCTACGATCCAGCGACCATGTGTGAGCGCGGTATCGTCTGGTCCGACGATCAAGACCCTTTTGACCATGTCGCCAATTCTGCCTACCCACATTTTGTTAGTATCTGCAACTTCCGCATCTTTGAAGGCTTCGAAGAATATTTAGGAGAAAGATATCAGGACATGTTCAAGGGGCGCGGTATTGGTGTTATGGTGAAAACCTTTACTCTGGACATCAAGCGGCCGGTGACTTATCCAGACTCGGTTTGTGAAACTCTGCTTCAGCACGTATTTATGGTACATACTCTGATTGCTTTGCTGATGCATACGATTTTCGGTCTTCAGCTCATCATCGCGAATCGTATCTTAGAGGTTCTACCTGACCGTTACTACGGTATCACGTCTATCTGGTCGCTGCGGCAGCAGACCATCGTCGCAGACCTCAAAGGGTATGTTGTGTTCTTCGACTATACCAAGGGCAAGCCGGCGAATCTACTCGAGGTGAAAGGTGTCTACGCCAAACTACACGCTGGATTAACAAGCAAGATGCTGAAGGGCAATGAGTTGGCTGCGAAGTGGGAATTAAAGCATTCCAAAAAGTTCAGAGCGAAGATATAATAATAAGATAATTGTTTGGTCGCGGGAGGCCCCCGTAGCGTACGCTCACACCGCACATTTGGCCAGCGCACACTTACTGCGAGGTACTTTATTTATATAGAGGGCCTCACCAAAAGCGGGGTATATAATGGTTGAACCTCGCTGTCATCAACCCAATCGACTACGAACGCTGCATTTATAACCGTTCGTTCCTTCATCTTCTCAGCATTACGCTGCGCAAAGGGGTAAGGGAATCTCTTATTCTCACGTTGGGGTGGGTTTTATTTGGGTTCCCCAGGTGACAATATACTATTAATAGTAGTATAGTAGGTGGGGTAAAGGGGTGAGGTAAAGGGGTAGAGGAATGAGTCAAAGCAGGTTAATATGAAGCGAATTACCCTACCAACTACCAGAATTACTACCATAACTCCCTATCAGCCTTCCTATCATAGTAGGTGGGGTAAAGGGATGAGGTAAAAGGATAGGGGGTGAGCTGAAGCAGGTTAATATGAAGCGAATTACCCTGTCTACTACCAGAATTACTACCAGAACTTCCTACCAGCCTTTCTGCTCAGCTCCCTGCTCAGCTTCCTGCTCAGCTCTCTACCCATCTTTCTATTCACTTTCCTATTCATCTTTCTACTCATCTCTCTACTCAGCTGAAGTGAATTCAATGTTTAAATATAAAACGAAAATGATGCTTAAATATAAAGCGAATATGAAGTGAGTTCAACACTCAACAATATACGTTAATTTCATCATATGTGTCTATCATCATCTTGTTTCTTTCAATAAAATAAAAAAAAAGATTAATTTTCAATCTAACTCATCTTATTATGTAGCATATGACTGTCTTTCATGCAATGTCTGATACAAAAGAAATTTCCTTCTCACTAGCTCGCATATTGAGCTGAGTAGATAGGTAAGTATGTAGGGTGAGGGGTGAGTGAGCTGAATAGGTGGGAGGTGAATGTAGAAAGCTGAGGTGAATGCAAATATTTTGGTGAAGTGTCGAAATAGGCTTAGCTTACGAGTAGTTAATCCTGGTATGGCAGTCATAACGACGGTTTAAGGGATATACCAAAATTAGGAATAAAAAATAATCTGAACCGCCAATAGCTGGGAATGGCGGCGACAACAATAACAGCTGCACTGCTCTCCCTTCTATCCCTGATCTCTTCTCAACTGCCTTCTTTTCCTACTGAGCTATCGCAACTCGCATGGTTTGAATAGTGAAGGTCTTGACGACGACGAATGGAATAGAGCGCAAACGACATCTCGCCATCTTTCACCACACCATCCATCCCTCTTGTACTTGAAATCTCCGTCTTTCGGTCTCTTCCTCTCAACTCGTTCACCATCCATCCATAGCCTCCAATTCAGTAATCCAATCCCCTTCGCTCGCTTTCCATCTCCATCTCCATCTCCATCTCCATCTCCATCTCCATCTCCATCTCCATCTCCATCCCATCCCATCCCATCGCCACCACCCCCACCCTCCCACGTCCAACCCATCGAGGTATCAAACTCTCCCCTTCCCAGCAAGAATTCCTCACGCAATCGCACAACTCCTAACCCCCGGTTCCCTAACCCGCTCGGACGCTTTTCGTGGAGGAATGGGTTGATGGAAATGAGGGGGAAGAGTGGGAACGGGGACACGGGTGTGTTTTGGAGGGGCTTAGGGAGGTTGTGTGAAATGGGATTCGGGGGTGTTGGTGATGAAGAGAGGGGAAGTTCGATATTATGGGTCTGGCTTTGGGGGCAGGGAGGGGGAGGGGGAGGGGGCGTTGGGGATTTTGGTAGAGAGAGGGGTTGGGTGGTGCGGAGTAGATGGAGGTGCTGGGAAATCTCCGTACGAGGAATTACGGATCCGAGCTGGCACAAAACCAGGTGAAGATGTCAGCACTGTTCGTGTGCTGATGCCAGATACCACAAAACGTCTGCACTGCAAACTTCTCATCGGTCTAAATAGTCACAAAAACCTTTCAACCACGTGGATCCCCACCTCCTAAACCTCTGCTCCCACACCCCCATCGTCCTCACCCGCCCTCCCAACCTCAACCCCAACAACGCCACTCCATCAACTCCCAGCAGAGTAAATCCCCCACCCTTTCTAGCACACGAATATGTACGAACCAAGCGATGAACATTGAGGTGATAACGGATGCTGCAGTGCCCAAGACTAAGGTATCTCGATGGAAAGAAAAGGCCAGATGGGCGTTATGGACAGAAGGACGAGAACGAGAGCCCGACTCCGTCGCTCGAAAAATAGCAAGGCTATGGTATGGTAGTACGCTCCAAGAAGGGAGGAAACGCCGCATCTTCCCTGAGCGGCCGGCTTAACTCCAAACGACCTTGCAAATGGAAAAAATTGTAGGCTAGAGCCGGTAAGCTACATGACGACACAACACCCGCAAGTCTTCTCCTTCGGCGCCTGCTTCACCTCCATAGCCTGCGGCATAGGTTTCGGACTCGGCGCCCTGGACATTTGCGGCGTGCCCTGCATCCGCGGTATGGTGCTATACCCAGCGTTCGGGCTGAGGCTAGCACTCGCAGGGCTACCGTTGCTCTTGGCGGGTTTCGACATCACTTGCAACGGCCACCCAGGTTCCTTCTCTTTGCCTTTTTCGCCTTCGTCTTGGAGACTTCTGGCTGGGGAAGGAGGCTGCAGTCCGCGTTGCGTGTGTACGGCCAAAGGCGTGAACCCTCTCCGGGCGTCCGACTCGGACCTGCATTCCTTTTCGCGGTTCTGCTGCTCTTCCTGGAGCTTTTTGGCGTGCGTGGGTAACAGTTGCTGCTCGGGTGGTAAGCGAGGGTCGGGCTTGAACATTGTTGCTAGCCATGGCGGATCGCCTTCTGGTCGGTTGATGGCAGTCGCCGGCCTGGGTTCAAGCCCGGAGCGTGATTTCGGTCGTTGCCCTGAGGTTATTCGAGGTTTCGATGGAGATCGAGGGTTTTGTGCGTCGACAATGTTGCCTTGTGAATTTGATGTCCTGCGGGAACCTGATGACAAGCCTGCTTTGCTCACCACTCGCGGTTTGGTAGGGGATGTCGAGACGCTGTTGGGGCTACCCGAATATGTGGCCGCTGGTGTAGGGCTACTATGTAAATAATCCCCGTCGTCCAATAGGACCAGGCTACCAACACTTTGACTCCGTCTTCTCACTTTGCCGTATGCGATTACATGCTCATCTCCTGAACTCCAATTCGCGCTGGCACCCCGCTTCCGTGGTATCGGTGTGTTTCTTTCTATATGCTCTTGCGGGATGGGTAAAGGACTATGCCTTGGCAAAGGGATGCGCGAGGAACTGGATCTCAGTCCTGGTTGGCGATACATTTGTGGGCTAAACCCAGGATGGGGGTCGGCGGCAATTTCTTCTGGTGTTCTGAGATCGTAGTTGCTTGGGTCTTCTTCAATTTGCTCTTGCTGCTGCAGTGGCTCCTCGAACCTCTGGCTTTGCACTTCCCTACCGTTCGTGCTACCCGGTTCGTTGTGGCGTAAGCCATTGCTATATTGAGTCCGATTATGTTCCCGCTTGCTTTGGGGTTTGCTATTCGACCTCCCAGGTGGCGGAAGCTTGATCCCAGCTTCTTGCATTTCCTGACTCTCAATTACTAGCAGTTTGTCCCTGTGTATCCATCTTGAGCGCTCAGGGTCCTCATCTTCTATATGAACATCTTCCATAGCAAGCGGCCGTTCCACTTTATCCATGCTCTCAACGCCGCTCCTTGGCCGACCGTATAGATCTAGCAGACTGTCTGCCTCGCTACCACTTCTGCTGAGATTCAGAGGTGGTCTAAGCCCACCGTTTGGGTACGGTGTTAGATAGGAAGGTTCACTGTTGGTTATAGCTCTCGGCTGATTAGACGATTCAATCGAGCCGCCCCGATCCACTGTGTCTGAGTGTGTTGGATTACTGTAGCTCTGAGAGGTCCCATTAGTTTGATGTATTTGTGCATCGTTTGTCCGGCGGGGGAATGACTTGTTGACTGAGGAGAATGGTTTCGAGAAGGATGTGCCGGTATGCTATCGAAGAGGTAAGACATTAGCAGAGGCGCAATGAATGTGAAGTTGCAGGAAAGGACTTGTGCGGAGACCACAAACGCATCCGAAAGACGAGCAGGTCTATATTAGGCCTATAGGAACCTACATCTTGACTAACCGGTCTGATAAACTCCCAAGAGTTGTGTTCTTTCTCAGAACTTCGTTGAGAGTCAAGAGCCCGTCCATTGGGTAATGTAGATATCGCAGCCATCGCGCGATGACCTTCAACTATGTGTTGGACCAGTGGCCTATATACATTTACGACCCTTCTCACTGGCGTCAGCAAACAAACCCAGGGGCCAGTGGGGTATGTTTGATACGGATTCTAGCAGCAGATGTTGTTCCCACTTTGATGCTAGATATGGAGAGCCGTGAAAACCTATGGAGATCAGTTGTTTGTCAAGACAGCTAAGCCCTATAGATAGATGCGTTTGCAAGCAGCGTTCTTGGGTGCGGCAGATGGTCGTCTAACAGGGCTTTTAGGAGGTTCTGCGCAGGGACCTGGATATTGTCACGATGACTCTGGAGCTCGCACGGTCTTTAGCACGGCATGTTGACACAGACGTTTGTTCAGATATGTACAGGTGGTTGGTGGTGGCGGCAACCAGGTCTTACAACTTCTCCTGTCAAGATGGCTTAGGTTCTTCTATAGACTCTCTTGCTGGCGTTGAGGGGTCGGACAATTGGCTCGCCGTCGCCGGGCTCAAGCTAAACATTATGTGCTCTTACCAGCCACCACTGCCACTCCCAGCCTCTCCTTCCTAGTGGAAGATCATCTCATGTTATCTTACGGAGTACATATGTACTCAGTGGTACTTGACTTGTGGAAATCGGGGTGCTGACAAGATGGCGTTCAACAGTGATATCATACGGAGTCCGGAGTATAGGTGATGCAATCTGCTCAATGCAATTCAATCATTCTCTGTTGCGTCCAGGTGTTTACAATGTGATTCCTTCTAGTACTGCAGTCCTTTAAGATCAACTCCATCGCTATGCAGCAAGTCTTAATCGTTCACTCATAGCCTTACATGTCCGTCCGCCGGCCTGCCACCAAACCACCTTCCCAGTCCCCGCCCGGAGTCGGCCCTGCCATTGCTTTCACGGTTGCCATCTACTCCTCCCATCCATTTGGGCCGCTTCCCTAGATCAGACAGCCATTCCGGCCTGTCCATGGTGTCGAACGTATTTCGAACACGGTGTGCAAAGCCTTGGAAGAAGTTCTCATCCTCTTCCGCTGCTTGGGTAGCATCAGCAAGTCTTTGAGCTTGCCTCCTCGCCGTCTTCGTGTTTCCCGATGTAATGTCGCGCGAGCTTGGTACCGCCAAGGAGCCACGAGAAACAGTAGGCGCGTGGCGTAATTGGCCGCTTGCATCAGCGGGGCTATGATATCCGGAAGGTGAAGACAACGACGTTCCGCCTGCTCGAGATGAGAGTCCGAGACGAGACGTGCCATTCAATTCTCGTTCGATCAACTCACGACCTTCTCTCCATCCTCCACCATCAAAAGCTGAAAAATTACCCTCCTCGTCGTCTTCAACGATGCCAAACCCAAAGATTCTTTTAACACGACCATACAAGTTGAAGAACGTAGCACAGATAGGTATTAATATGAGAATCGGAAAGAAGTAGTCAAACCCCTTCCCTAATGGAGTTAGATTGATAAGGCGACCCAGAAAGTTGTAGAAAGTTGTCTCTTCATGGACATTCCGAGGAAGAAATGTCACAAAATTATAGGCCAACGGAACTGTAAGTTTGGCGATCTGTCCCGAGTACCATGTAGCACTCTCGCCGTAAGTGTTTCTTCGGACAAGTGCACGATTTCCCCATATCTTGACCTCGTCAAAACTTGCGAGCGCAGCCAGACACATATAGAGAAGCCACAGTGAGGCAATGACTTGGCCCACAAATCCCACTTCCTCTCCGCCACTACCTGTATGGGATACAACGGTTAAGCTGATAACTGAGAGCTTTGGGGCGGGGAATTTGACAAGCTCGGACCATACAATACAGACTGAAGCCAAGGAGAGCACAGCCGCAAGAGCTAGCCTCGCTGCGGGTATCGCTTTCGAATGGATCAAATAGCGAGTATAAGGCGTCAGTATCATTGCTCTTTCAAGCCATGAGGCATGCGGAGAGACTCTTCCGAATTCGAGATGCTGGGATGCAGACGCATCGAGTATAGCCTGCATATCAGCGGCCTCTTGGATGAGGCGATCCCAGGCATCGATATAACGGACACGCTTATGACGGGCACGATTCAGTTTCCTCGCTAATTCAGCAAGGTACCGATCAGTGATTACAGCCGGTATTGCTGCAACGTTCGCGCGAGGCCCAGCGGATGATAGGCGGGAGCCAGATATGTTCGAAATCTCCAACAGCTCATCGATCCATTCTTGATGGTCGCGCGAGATCCCATTCTTTCGCTGTACCAATTTGGCGACCTGGGCTTCCAAATCTTCCAGATCCGAGGTCGCGTCTGCAAGTCTATCATTGACCCTTGGCGCTTGAGACTGTATCCTTCGCAATCTTCCACTTATCTTGGCGTTGTGATACAGCCGTCTAGGTACGGCGACCAATCCGTGACCCATGAGATATATTGCAAGAATCAAACCCCAGCAGTAGGCCAATGCCATAACCAAGGCTTTGACGGATGTTGCTTCAAACCCATTCTGCCAAAGCACGTATCCAAGCCCGGCAACACCACACGCGAGAACGGTGAGCTGATACCGGCCATTCGATCTTAGGGAGTACAAGATGCGGTCCTTGGGCGTTCGGTAACCCGAGTCTACATACTCTCCCAATAAAGGCAGAATGAACCTAGACGATGTCGATCAGCGTCCCATGAAGGGTATCGTACATAGACTTGGAAGATCGCTTAGTTACCAGGTTAGGGCAAACGTAAGCCAGTAGGTGAGACGCCATGCGACCAGTATGACGCGGTCAGGCAGCCATATTCCTCTCGAAGCCTCATCGGTAGCCCTCAAGCTTGAAGCGAGGTCTATGGGTACCAAGAGGATGATGCTGACAGGGAGGGCTAGGGCAAGGAAGATGGGAAGCAGCAGGTAGGCAGGCGTCGTTCTGAGGGGGAGGAAATGTCGCAGCAGGAGGAGAACGGCGAGGGATATGGTAGGTATGGCTAAGAAGGCAAAGACATCGGATCGGATCGAAGTCGCCATTCCTGGCTTTGATAATAGGTTGTATCCAAGCACAACCACACCGAGAACGGCTGTGTATTATGATTCTGATACGTTAGAACGGCTGAGGATGACGATAAGGGTCATTCGTCAAAAGCATAGCCGGCCACCGTACTCAGCTTTGTAAGAGGCGGGTTGGTGGGTTTGACACTTCCATTACCTGAGTAATTTCCGAGAATAGAAAGTCATTGTATCCTTTGTACGGAATATGGGCTTAGCATTCGTAAATAGACGAATCACTTAGGCGGATGAAAGGGGGGGGGTTACAGGTGTGACGGTGTCTGAATACGCTCCTATCAATCATCATATGAGGAAATTTCGTAGTTCGGATAGAGAGAACCTTAAGGTAGAGCAAGCCCTATGGTGGCTCAAGTAGTAAGGTAGGTAAGGGAGGCATCACATTAGAACACCACCATATCATATCGGATAAGGCTCGCTAGGTCAGCTATTGGGGGTGGAGGGATACCTACGATACCTACTGATGTACCTCCGTATTCCGCACTGTACTACACTACTACTACTACTAAACGGGGATGCGTCACAAAAGGCCACCCTGTCTGATCACGTGATGACTCTTCCATGTCGCTTTCTCGTTCTCATTCTCGCTCACTGGTCACACAACTCAACAACCAGCACATCACTCATCATACTATTACAGCCTCGATCTGAGCCTTGCCCTGCATCCTTTTCTCTTCTTCTTCTTCTAAATCCCTCGGCCTGCACCTTCTCTTCTACTTTTCCTTCAACATCATCAATAGTAGTGATGGTTGATTCTCGCTCTTTCGACTGTATTGTGTACGACTAAGTCGCTAGCCTCTCGGTTCATGTTTCCTCTTCCCGATCCGTGCTGCTGGACTGCGAGACCCGGATACTGAACACTCCTGCCGGACACTCCAAGTTCCCCATACTGCCTCCCACGGCGTGAGAGCCTTCCATGCGGGCAAAGGGCTGACGACAATCCGGGAACGCAGGATTTTGCTCGGTGCTGCACTGCAAGCCTGTCGGGCGCGGGGCGCTGATCCACTGTCAGTCATTCACCCCAGCCCGGTCAACAAGGTGCTCGCCTCACAATTCAGCTACCCTTCTGAACATCCCCTACCGCCACACTATCCCTTCTCAGACGTTCAGCAATATTGCCCCTACACAAACGACGACTTGCCCTACCCGGAACCCATCGACTCCGTCAACCCAGAGCCAAATTACGGACGAACCTCCCACGCCCCAACATAGCCGCATTCTCTGACCAAGCGTCTTCACCTGCCCGTGCCACCCCACTATTTTCGCCGAGCCAAAGCTCGAGTAGAAAGGTCTGTTGTCGTCAGTGCCCACACACGTTCGTACATTACAATAGCTTTCACACACGGTCGCCCAATAGGACGCTTTAGTCAACTGCAGACTCGTCCGAGTCACAGGGGCTCTTGTCTGGCCGTGAGGCTATGAACCCGGCCAACTTCCATAGCATGGCGGGGCCTCCGCCTGGCCCGCAGGGCAATCAACAACAAGCGGGACCGCAGCAGAACATGAAAGTGCAACAGCATATCTTTCGATTGCTTCAGCAACAGCAACCCCCCCAAGGATGGCAAACAGCTGTCCCTCTGCAACAGCGTACGATGGTCGTATGGCAAATGTAAGTTGGCCAGTCCCTGATGGTTAAGTCGAACTTCTACGACCTTTGATTCGCTTACAAAGACCGACACAGAGTCTCGTCACTGCGCTTGATCAAGCCCGATATGGATTATCATCAGTCCATTAACGTAGCTCTCACGTTTGAGCAGAAGACATTCGAGGATAATCCCGATCACGTGAGCGCCATGTCCTTATCATCTAAAACCAAGCAGCAGAGGTCATACTAACTCACAAAGGCGTCTTATGAGCAAGCATGTCACAGAAAGTTGCAAGATATCACCGAAACCCGAACAAAGCAGGCAAACAGCATACAGCAACAGTTTCAAAACCCACAACAGCCACAAATGAATACGGTACCACAACAAATGCAGATGCAAGGTATGGTTCAAACCCAAAATCAAGGCCAGTTCCAACCGGGATTTCAAAACGCTCAATTGCACCAAGCGATGCAGCCTGCTGGGATGCAGATGCAACAACAACTATCACAGCAGCTACAGCCGCAGGTTATGAACCCACAGTCAAGCTTGCAGTTGGCACCAAGTCAACATCCACCGCAATCGCATATCACCCAACAAAATGCACAGACAGTTTTCACTGCTGAGGATCAACAGCAAATCAATCGGATGGCGCACATGCTGGCGCAGAACACGTCGAAGGAGCAGCTGGACCTCATTCAGAACAGGCTTCGGAATATCGCCCCGGAAGTGCGACAGAATCTAGCAATGCAAAATATTGAGCCATTAACATACTACTTTCGTAGCCAGGCAGCCAGCAGATACGTGGCCCAGAAACCTCAGCACCCCACCCAGCGAAACCAAATACACGGAGCACCGAGCATCGGATTATTACCTCAACAGCCCCGAACTACGCCTCAGAACTCGGTAGCTCAAGCTGCCGGAGCTCCTCCTCCACAAATTTTCGACTCCTCTCAGATCCTTGTGCAACAGCAAAACGGGCTACGGTCGCAGGAAGCTGGGCAGGTGGTCGTTCCAGCGAGCAATAGTCAGGCAATGGTTGAACAGCAAAGAGGCAATGGCCGGGGAACTGGACAAAAATCAAATGGACAAGTCAATGGGGCTCAGCCAATGCAAAAACCCACGCAGCCGTACTATCCGTCGCAGCCAAACACACAAGTCTCTAACGTGTCAATGCAACCTCAGGCAGTCAATTTTGGGAACACACCCCATCAAGCCCCCCAACATAATCTGCAGGGACAGCTTAATGGTCTCAACACTTCCGGGCGTACACCGCAACAGAATACCAATATGCCGAATCTTAACAGGGCATTTGGATCCCCAAATCAACAGGCTCAAGCAGGAAACATGCGGCCTCAACAGCGGGCTCAACCAAATCAGCAAAAGGATCAGAACCAGATGAATCCCCAACAAGGCATGCAACCGATGGGCCAGCCTGAACATTCAGATGCCGGTCAGCAGCGCCCGCGGCCAACAATGCTGAACCTGCCTCCTGCAATGCAGCAAGAATTGGCAAAGATGAACGAAGAGCAGCAAAACAAATTCATTGCCCAATTGCATAGGCAGCGACAACAAATGCTGCACCAGCATGCGATGCAGGCAAGAGGTCAAGGTGTGCCAGACTCCACACTAGTACAAGACCAAGCAGGCAAGCCCGGACCCCATATTACGGGAGCGCAACCTGGTCAAATGATGAATGGTCAACCAGCTATCATGCAAAATGGCAATGGGCTCCAACAGCCTGCGATGGTACAACCGCCGCCTACAGGGCAACAGAGTATGGTACAGCAAAGACAGCAGCAGCTACAGAGACAGAACCTACAGAACCAACAAAGAGCCGCACAAATGGCTGGCAATGCTTTAACCGACGACCAGACTCGGCAAATGGATGACCAGAAATTTCCAGCTGCCATTTTGAACATGAATGGTGCGTTGTCAACGATGCCGCCGGAGGTCAAGACCTGGAGTGAACTGAAAATTTGGGTCGCCCAAAATCAAGCCAACTTACCTCCAGGTACTTTAGACAAATTGAAAGGACTTCAGGGTCTTCACTACCAAAATTTGGTTGGTCAGCAGAGAGCCAGGATGCGCCTGGGACCAAATCCATCTGGGCAAGCTCAGGGGCAGGCCCCACCAGCGCAGATGGTCGCGCCTCCAAACAACCAGACGCCTCTTGCAGGATCGAATACTCCGCGTATGTCAACCCCCAATATGACGCATTCGCTACCGCAACCGACGGTACAGGAGATACAGGCTAGTAGAGCCCGACTGCCTGATCATTTGAAGGGATATACGGACGAGCAAATTCGAGCTCTAATACTACAGCAAAGGCAACATGATATGCTGAAAATTACACAAGGCCGTCCGGGGATGAACCCACAACAGCAGGCTCAAATCAATCAGTTACAAAGAGCTCAGCAGCAACAAGCTCAACCGAATCAACTTCAACCACCCATCAATCAAAAAACGCGGCCTGCGCAGTCGCAAGTGATGGCCCAGCGAAAGCAACCGCAACCGAGCCCCAGAGCAGGCGCTCCACCAAAAGACCCGAAAGATCCTGTAGCAAAACAGCCCCAAGGAGCTCGGGTTGGGCCAGCAATTCCTAAACCAGGGCAACCCAACCAGAAAGGTATCAAGCGTAACAGTAACGATGATGTCATCGAAGTGCCGAATCCCAATTCGGCAACGCCAGCTACAAGAGGTCAGCCATCCAAACTGATTCAAGCGTCTCAACAACTTAGGGCTGGAATGCCACAGAACACCGAAGTACAGGGTCAAAAAGCACAAGTTAACGCTCAGATGGCACCACAGCCGTTGGGTCCAGGTCCAGGTCAGCCTCACACTCAAGGCACCAAGCCTAATGGACAACTGGACACTGGACCGCAGCGTACCGATGCACAAAGTCGAAAAGAGGCTCAGCTACAACGAATTTGTATAGAGGTAGCACAAAGCACGCCAAAGGGCAGCCCCGTTCCAATGACTCCGCAAACAAGAGCAAGAATGCTTCAGTTACTGAATGAGACCACCAAGATCCTAAGCCGCATACCAAGTGCATTGCCCATTTTCTACGGTTTGATCGCCAATGAACAAATGTTTAGAGATTTGATTCGAACAGTAAGTACCATCGTTCCTGCTGCAGACTTCATCGACGCTGATAGTCACTAGCATATACTTGTTGCGCATCAATATCGCGACAAGAAGTATGAACATCCCGTTGATCATTTTACCATCTCACTTGAAGTGCTTGACGCTTCGACGAAAAAGCTCAGCAAGTTGTTCAATTGGCTCATGGGCCAGATACAGTCTCGAAAGGGCACTCAAGTCGCGCAAGTGCCAGGCCAGTCACAGAACCAAGCGCGGAATCAGCAGCCACAGCAGCCACAGCAGCAGCCACCTAAGGAGCCGATGCCAGCATTAAATGCTGCAAACCTTCAGCAGCAGCAACTCGCACTGCAGCATGCCAGAGCAGCAAACCTCCAGAGAAACCATAGCAACGCCAGTGTAGCAATGCAGAAAAATCCCAGTAACAACAGCAGTCGAACTCCTGCCGCCCCTACTTCTACGCAACCACCGTTTTCGTTTGGAGGCCAACCTCCCCACGGAGTCCCTCAAGCCTATGGGGATAGACCTAACGAATTGACTCAGGACAAGCTTCAGATTCCGTCTGCCAAAAGAAGAAAGGGCAACCAAGCTCCTAGCGCGAGCTCAACGCCTACCTTAGCTCAAGGAACTCCCGCGGTCAAGTCATCACCACAGGTAACAAAGCTTGAGTCTCCAGGAGCTCAACGCCCGCCTCCTGCGTCTGTCGTATTGAGGTGTCCTGACCCTGATTGCGCAATGAGCACCGAAGAATTCATGACACGAGCCAATCTGGACGCGCACCTAAAGCGAATTCATCCCAACTTCAACGACCCCCTCGAGTTTTGCCTCGAGTCCATTCGTATGGGCTTGAACCTGGACGAAAACGGTAAGAGCAAAATACGGCCGGAAGTGGCAAAGGTTGATGCTGGCAATGCTGCGGAAACCGCGCCAATCCAAAAATCCGCGTCGACACAAGGCCAGGCTAAGATAAAGCAAGAGGCTGCGACACCGATGACAAGGGTTCCCACCCAAACCGGTCCATCACCTGCTTCGAATCTGCTGAAGACACCGCAAACCTCCAACGTGAAGACTCCCGCCTCCGACGTCAAAGTAGTACTCAAGGACAGTAAAGCCGCTGATCCCAAAGCCTCCCAGGCTGCACCCAAGACACCAACCCTGGCCACTCAAGATCTTTGGGCCGGCAGCGACATCCCCGCATCCGTGATCACCTCCGCGTTCTCTGGCCTTTCGGACCTCCAATCCCTCAGTCCATGGTCTAAGATCCAAAACACGCTCACTCCAGACTCGACGCTCTCGAGCGGCGATACTGAGAAGAACAGCCCGCGCCCGAGCGACATTAGCGAGAATGACACCGTCAACATCAGTATCAATGTTGATGACACGAACTGGATGCCAAGCGAATGGTTCATGGATAGTATGGGTGGCATGGAGGCGCTGAACATGGACCAAGAGCTCGAAGGTATGGACTGGGGCTTTGATGACGTGCCAGCTGTGGAGAATGGCAAGGCAGGGAAGGGAAAGGAGAGGAGGGATGAGTTGGCGCCGAGTCCGGAGTGGTTGAAGGTTTGGGCGCCGGATAAGTTGTGAAGGGGTTGGCGCATGGCTTGATATGGCGTTTTAAAGACGATGCTAGCATTATGAGGATGGACATTGGCGATATCGGAATACACCATGGGCTTTTGGCATTATGACACCACGGTAGCTAGTTGGTTAGGGGGCGGGGGATATGCCCAAGGTGTTTGAAAATTTGTTATCTTCTTCTCACTCTCAAGATACTGGATGTTACTCCGCTGTCTGGAAATATTTCACATCTCGAGTTCATCGATAGAATGACTCGGTAGAGTAATAGGTCTAATGTCAGGGAAAACCATCTCTCGTTGGGAAAGTGACCTTCTTGATAATTCAATCCATAACGGCTTGATATCGTACATTACAATGATGGATGTTGAACATGTTTTTTTCCCCTTCCAAACGTGAAGAGCGCAATCTTTCGAGTATTCCGATTCGTAAGAATTATCGAACAGTATCTTGAAGCAAACACGCCACCCGCGAAAGGGCAAAGGTACACAACTTTCTCGAGCTTTTGCTTCCCACTCAATCTAGACAGCTGAGATCTTACCTGTCTTGATATGTTTTTCCAAGGTTTGATCAATATCAGTTGCCTCGTAATTACCCCTCACGGTGGTGAAGCACGTTATACACGTCTACTGTAGGACTGATACTTTGGTCCGTACCCTTCTCATATCGTTCTCACATGACAAACACCCAAGCGAGTTCGGAAAGCCATGTTCTTGTCTAGGTATATTCCTCTAAAGTTTGCTCAATACTAGCTCTTTCGTGTTCGCCCTTCCCATTGGTGAAAGAAATTGTACACGGCGAAGTCTTACTGTAGTACATGGCACTGATACTTGCTCCGTAGCTGATTCATATCGTTCTCACATACCAAAACCCCACCCGCCGTGGATAGTGTTTGCCTAGGCCGATTCATCTTTCTGAGAGATTCTGAGACAAGATGCCCGTGTCGTGCCAATTTCGTGTGACTGGAACCAGAGCCGCGTACTCCAACTCAAGGATTTATACCTTGGGTAGGATGATTTTGGCCCTTGCGAGGTTCGGAGAGTGATTAGGTGATGGGTTGTGATTCGGTATTTGGCTGGGACGTTGCACTTTGGGCGGAGGAAAGTGTAAGACCGATTCAGTCAGCAGAAGGATGAAAGTCCAAACGATGGGTGTTTGTGTGTGGTGCTCCGATTATTGTAACGCTGGGTTGGTGAGCAGAAGCCGTCTCTGTGGCACCATGGAGAGATGATGCTTGGTTGCGGTAGTGTGGGTAGGACCATCTCTAGCCCAGGTTCACTTGTCCTACGCGGTAAGGTTCTCGACCAAGCAATGGGATAGGTCCTGTGTCAATGCTTGAAAGGCCTGATTGGACCTTTAAACTCCTATCTAAGTGGAAAAGGCTGCGAAAATTCTGACGCTAAAGACCATCATGATGATACAATGGGCTTTGCCTAGGATACCTACTAATGCCAATTCTCGGGATGGCAGAATGATGGATATGGTATTGGTAATGCTGCTAAACCGTACGATAGAGAAAAAACGCCGCACGTGTATCGAATCCATGATGATACCCGTCGATGAGAGGCGGCCATGGTGATGATCACACCAAGTCTATGGGCTGAATCGTGTTACATATGTTCGATTGGTTCCTCAGGGAGTAATTCGCCACGTTTCTGCTTTCGGATGCAGGTTTGCAGCGGTGGCTGAACAAT